>ENA-OQBT01000322-OQBT01000322.1-human-gut-metagenome-genome-assembly--contig:-NODE-322-length-31661-cov-3.942792_pt1 | contig 31661 bp, 40 predicted proteins | sample MGYA00242749_ERZ504557 | MGnify/ENA primary metagenome ERZ504557 (study PRJEB26092, sample SAMD00036243) | human gut metagenome | host: Homo sapiens | study: EMG produced TPA metagenomics assembly of... | reverse complement strand
TGCCATCTTCTTACTTTCATTGTTTTCATTGAAGAAGAAAGGTGTTCTCAAAGCATTGTTTGTCCTTTCCATTATTACGGTAGTTATTTCTCTTTTGCCATTGATGTATGGCTTAAACTACTATACCCTTGTAGGAGCCTTTATAACAGTAACACTTGTAATAGAAAGTATTTTGGCTAAGATACAACAAAAGTAAAGCGATAACTTCAAGTTTGCAGAACTAATAGAGAAGTAACATATAAAACAATAAATATGATCAAAAAATCATCGACATCCGACCTACTGCACGTTATAATACAGTTAATCTAATAAGAAAACCAAGTGATCATTGTTACAAAGCTGAATCGTAATGGTGGCCAACCGAGTGAACTCGATGGAACGGAATGGTTACATCCTCCGGGTGCTCCGAGCACCGGACGAGCACCGAAAGGTGCTTTACAGAGATGAAAACAGGTTTTCTTATTTTGACAGGGAGTAACAGAATAGTTAGGAAAACCAAGGATTTCCTTGACTTAGGTTGACTAATCATTGATGGAGAAACATTAGAATATTGATTGATACAAACTGCACTCAGGGATATTGTGGGTGCAGTTTTGTATTAAAATTATTGGTTTGTTGAATAGGGGTAAATGGTGGTATAATCCTATTATTGATAGATAGTAATAATAGGTGATTTTCATGGAACGAGTGGTGAAGTTTTAATGACTAAGGATGAGTGGTACAGGCAGTTATTTGAGCGGCTGGATAACTCCAGGTTCCGAAGCAGTTTCCATCTGAAGCAGAAAGATATTGATTACATAAATGAAAAAGGATTGGACACAATCAGACAACATGCAAAGGATTTTATTGCAAAGAGAGAAGCTCCGGCATATATAGCAAATGATGGCAAGCAGACACCAATGAATGGTCATCCGGTATTTATCGCTCAGCATGCAACAGCTACATGCTGCAGAGAGTGCATCCGAAAGTGGCATAAAATGCAGCCGGGCAAGGAACTAAGTCAGGTGCAGCAGGATTATCTTGTAGATGTAATTATGACATGGATTCAAAAAGAAATCGAGGGGCAGGAACATAAAATATGAGTTTTGTCAATACATGCTGGATAATGACATTGATAATTGGATATATTATTATGCTTATAAGCTTGCTGTTGGGAGTAGTATTACTGTAATAGTGTTCATATAGAGGTGTATTATGGGAAACGAATCAGGTGAATGGATTATGCATGGCATTAATTGGGACAACCCGGATTGCATCCATTCTGTAGATGAAGCAATCAAGTATATAAATGAATTTGGCTTTTTACCATTATTTAAGAATGAAATAGATGGGTTTTCACTTGAAGAAAGAACTGTTCCAGAGTACTGGTGGAGTGATAATCCGGAGATTGATCCATGGATGTGGCGGGCTATTATAGCAAGGCGGCATGATATCGTTTATGGAAAATTCTTTGATAAGAAGGCAGGATTTATATCAAAAAAGTGGCTTCCTGTATTTGCTAATTATCGCCGGGATGGATATGATTTTGATGCATTATATGATGATGGAAAAGCGCCTAATAAGCATAAAAAGATAATGGTCAATTTTATGGAAGATAATGCTGATTCAGAGATTTATTCAAATGAATTGAAAAAACAAGCTGGATTTGGTAAGGATGGAGAAAAGGGATTTGATGGTGCAATAACGAATCTTATGATGCAGACATATCTGTGCAACTGCGATTTTAAGAAGAGAGTGAATAAAAGAGGTATTGAATATGGATGGGATGTGGCAGTGTATTCATCTATTGAGCATATCTATGGATACGATTATGTGACTTCCTGTTATAAGGATAATCCACAGGATTCATGGAAGCAGATTGTAGATTATATGCATGAGATGTATCCCGAGGCAACGGATAAGCAGATAAGGAAGCTGTTAAAGTAATACAGGCATGGATAAGGAGGTGCCACAATGCCATTTAAGATTGTTCGCAACGATATAACAAAGGTAAAAGCAGATGTAATCGTAAATACTGCTAAAGGATAAGGCATTACAGATTGCTGTGTCAGTATTCAGCCAGTTTCTTACCGAAAATGAAATTGAAATTATATTGGTATTTTTTGATAAAAGGTCTTTTCAGCTTTCCGTTCAGATTGTAGGTGATATTGATTCTTACATAGATGTTAATTATGTCAGGGAAAGTCATAGAAAAGAATATCCAGTGCGAAGCAGAAGTGGTTCTCGCAGGAGAGAATTGTCAGTGGCAGGTTGGCTTTATGATTCAATTGAAAGAACAAGAGAGGTAGCAAGAGCGACAGCAAATGTGACACATAATCATCCGGAAGGTATAAAGGGTGCAGAAGCATTTTATGGAATCCCTGCTGTGCTGATTGCAGAGTGTAAAAGTCGGATTGATAAGGGAATGATGACGGATGTTCTTGATGAATTTGATCATGTACTTGGCAGCAGGAGCGTGGATACTTATCCATCAAATGTTAGTGGTAATGCAAAGATATACTTAAATGTTGGTATAGTTATTTTTTGTTTATTATGGTATATTTTAAGCATAATGTTTGATGTCTGGTATATTCATTTGGAGCCAACTCAAATAATATATAGAAATTACTTGGGTGCAAAAAAAGTAATAAAAGCAAGTGATATTTATTATTTTGAAAGAAACTCAAATGGCTCGTTAATTATAGTATGTTCTGATGAAACTAAAGTTTCTTTTGAACCGGAGTACGCAGATAGCATTATGTTATGGATGAGCGAGCAAAGTATTAAAACAAAAAATGCAAGAAAAAAAGATAGATTTATTATTAGACCAGCAAAATATCAAAGGGTGCTAAGTGTTTTGTGCTTAGTAGTGTTTTTTGCTTTTTTGCTTTTGGGAATATTTACATATAATGTAGTAGTAAGCCTTGTATTTGGACTTTTGTTAATATTTGGCATCTGGAATTGCGGTTACCACTATTCAAAAAAATATACTATTGGTAATGGATATATTGAAGAGTCAAGTATATTAAAGAGAAAAAAATTGATTGCATATGTTGACATATCTGAAGCGGAGATTAAACAAGGGGATAACGTTACTTATATTTTACTGTTTGATAAAAGGTCAAAACGACCAATTATAAAAATAAACATGTATTATGAAAATGCATTTTTGATTAAAGAACTTGCTTATAAAATGAATTGGTTAAAGTAATTTCTGCAATCAACAAATTCATGCTTCACGGATTATGATATTGCACCTGCAATTAAAAATTGATAGGACGGTAAATAATAAGTCTGAATTACATGTGCTTCTCATTCTAGATTGATGTATGCTTCTCAACTGCACTTGAAAAGCAATTGATAAAGATCCAATGATGAGATGAGGACGCTAATCGAGAGCGAAGGCAGCGCAAGAACAAGCATAATGTTTAAAAAAGCAGAGCGAGAAATAAAAGTGAAGAATAGAAAAGGAAGGGAATGGATATGAACGAAGAATATGGGCTAACTCCTTATGAAACAAGGGAAATCCTGTTTTATAAAACTGATAATGGTGAAGTTCGGGTTGAAATCCTTTTATATCAGGAAAACTTGTGGCTGACGCAGGCAAAGATGGCAGAATTATTTGAAGTGCAAAAGGCGGCTATTTCAAAACATTTGAAAAATATTTTTACATCCGGCGAATTGCAGGAAGAAGCAGTTGTTTCCAAAATGGAAACAACTGCGGCAGACGGCAAGCGGTACAATACAAGCTATTACAATCTGGATGCCATTATTGCTGTCGGATACCGTGTTAATTCTAAAAAGGCTACGATGTTCCGCATTTGGGCAAATCGAGTATTAAAAGAATTTATTATTAAAGGCTATGTGATCAAATCACTTAATCTTTTACTATTTCCTTCCGTTCTACCGATTATCCTTGCTTCATCAATATAATGTATTTCCTTTTCTGATAGTCCATCATAATAATCCGTTACACACACCACCTTACATAGATTCACTTTCCTCACACAGTACTCCAACAATGCGTCTCATGCAACTTTACATTTCGACTAAGAAATCCATAAGTTCATTATAGAAATCCCATTTTCTCTTAATGACAATTGTTTTGGTTTTTTCTCTTTTTTTAAAATCTTTGGTCAAGTTACTAAACTCAAGATAATTAATTGTCACTTCGCTATCCCCATTTTTATTTTTAGAAATATTTGCAACAGACAAAATCTTCCAAATATCCTTATGTCCTGGTAGATTTTCAATGTCATACTCATTCTTAATTCTGCTACTGTAAAATGCCCAATCAGCTTCGCCCTTCCGTGATAATATTTCACCTAATATAGGATGCCCTTTTCTTGAAAGGAATATAGAAGATGTTTCTTCCTGATTTAAATACCTAAACCGATATAAATTTCCTCTGCAGGAATCATAAATATACTTCCACTCATTCCATTCTCTCGGATCAAAAATAACGTTAGTTTTCCTTTTTTTCTCTAGTGCTTTTTTTAGCTTTATATTCTTCCAGTTTTTTCTTCATATCAGGGCTTGTCTGTCGTGAATATAAAGGACTGACTGACATTTTTTCTACAGCATCACTAAAAGCTGCTGTATAGTTGGGGTGCATTTTAGCGCAACGTTCCACAATATTGTCTTCACCATCTATGATAACTCCCCTGTAATATTCACATTGATAATCTTCATGCCAAATTTTTTCAGCCTCAGGTCTGAAAACCCGACTTTTTCCATCCATCGCCAGTTCTCCTTCAACTTTCGATTTGTTACTCACATACCAGATCTTTTGTCGAATTATTTTATGATAGCCATTAAAAGCACCTTCTCTTGTGGTTATGAGTTAATTATAAAACACCAATTTACAACTTTTTTTCATAAAAAAAATTGTACAGGGCTTTCTGATGTATAATGAATTTGCACAAAAACATTAAAAAGGAAAGTGAACCTGTACGACAAAGACATTATACAATGAAAACTCATTAATTGGTAGACTTCATAAATATTTTCTAGCATATTTTGAAACTGTTTCTGTTTCTACGGCAGAAACATTATTTTTACTGGTACTTTCAATACTCGCATTGTGATCTCATTGGAAATGCCAGAGCAGATTCTGTTATTTATGATCTTGCTCCTGCACCAACAGGGAGGAAAGGCAGATAGTTTTGAGGACGTGGGAGAGATTCTGCGTCCTTTTTTGTAGTTTTATTGCAATAAAGAACAAAGATTCGATGTGCGAGGGCATACTTTGGGACTCGTAAAATGCTAAGCTATAGCCATCATAAGAAATAAGCATTTAATTTACGAAAAACAGGAGGACAGGACAAAATGGAAAAATTTATTTACTGGATAAAGAGGACACTGCATCATTCAAAGCACTGCAACAGCTTATGTATGCTGTGCAAGTATTATGATGAATGTAAAATCGACGGACCGGTATAATATCAGGAGGACACGACAATGAAAGAAATGTATTTTACAATAGCAGGATATAACCATTATTACGGAAGCGACTTCATGGAAAAAGGCATGAAGGTTAAGCTTGTCAAGGAGCCGGACAATGAGTATGACAACGAAGCAATACAGGTAAAGATTAAAGGACTTGGCAAGGTAGGCTACGTAGCAACAGCCATACACCGTGAAGGGTGAGTCAATGAGTGCAGGCAGAATGTATGACAAAATCGGTGGTAAGGCAAAAGGAAAGATTGTGTTTGTGACAGACGGCGGAGTCATTTGCAAAGTAATCAGAGATGGTAAGGATAAGACGGTGATGATAGAGGAAGACAAAGTAAATGATGAAGATCAGTTAGGTTTTAAAATATAGTTTTTTTCAATGCTTAATGGTATAATAAACTCATGATGAACAAAAACAAAACCTTGGAATATTACAACAAAAATGCAGATAATTTTGCAAAAACAACAATAAATGTGGATTTTTATAAGACACAAAATCGCTTTAGCACGCTGTTGCCGGAGCACGGATATATATTGGATTTTGGCTGTGGTTCAGGAAGAGATACAAAATATTTTTTGGAACAGGGCTTTTATGTAGATGCCACAGATGGTTCAGAGGAAATGTGTCATATTGCAAGCAATTACACAGGAATACAAGTCAGAAGGCTGCTATTTGAAGAGCTTGACGAGAACAAAAAATATGATGGCATATGGGCCTGCTCGTCAATACTTCATCTTCCTAAGAATGAACTTAAAGCCGTGTTTATGAAAATGTTTAAAGCGTTAAAGGAAAACGGCATAATCTACACATCCTTTAAGTATGGTGATTTTGAAGGAGAAAGAAATGGCCGCTATTTCACAGATTTCACGGAAAAGACATTTGAAGAGTTTGTTGATGAAATAGATAATCTGCAACTGAAGGAAGAGTGGATTACAGGCGATGTAAGACCGGGGCGGGGAGAAGAAAAATGGCTGAACGTAATACTGCAGAAGAATTAGATGATGTATATGAAATAAAATATTCGACAGATGCAATGACCGGAGGCGCGGATAAGAGAATGTATCTGTACTATCAGCTTGCAGACAGTATAAAAAAGGCTGACAGTGTGGATATTATTGTTTCGTTCCTGATGGAATCAGGCGTGAAAATGCTGCTCGGTGAGCTTGATGATGCACTAAAACGTGGTGCAAAAATCAGAATTCTGACAGGAAACTATCTTGGCATTACGCAGCCATCAGCGCTGTATCTCATAAAGCATAAGCTTGGTGACCAGGTCGATTTGCGCTTTTATAATGAGAAAAACCGTTCATTTCATCCAAAATCATATATGTTTCATTACAAGGATTACAGTGAGCTATACATTGGTTCCTCTAATATTTCAAGAAGTGCACTGACATCCGGTATCGAGTGGAATTACAGATTCAGCAATAAAACAGATCCGATTAATTATGAGAAGTTTTACAATACTTTTGTAGACTTATTCGAAAATCATTCCATAGTAATAGACGATGAAGAACTGAAAAAATATTCAAAGAACTGGCACCGTCCGGCAGTATCAAAGGACTTGGATAGATACGATTTGCAGGATGATAAAGAGACATCAAATCAGAAACCGCTATTTGAGCCGAGAGGCGCGCAGATAGAGGCTTTGTGTGCGCTTGAAAATACGAGAGCAGAGGGCGCAAGGAGAGCTCTGGTTCAGGCTGCAACCGGTGTAGGAAAAACATATCTTGCGGCGTTTGATTCAAAAAATTATGAGAGAGTTTTGTTTGTTGCACACCGCGAGGAAATATTAAAGCAGGCGGCAGAATCATTTAAAAATGTACGTGATTCAGATGATTACGGATTCTTTAACGGAGATAGTAAATGCACTGAAAAGTCGGTGATTTTTGCGTCAGTTGCGACTTTTGGCAGAGTGGAATATCTGAATGAAAATTACTTTGCACCGGATTATTTTACATATGTTGTGATTGATGAATTTCACCATGCTGTTAATGAACAGTATCAGAGAATTGTTGATTATTTTAAGCCAAAATTTCTCCTGGGACTCACCGCGACTCCGGAGAGAATGGACGGAAAAAATATCTATGTCAAAGGTGTATAAAATGCCGGTGCTTATGGCTTTTTATAATCATGGAAATATCCTGATGGAGGTGTCGGAAGAGCAGCTGCTTTCAAGCTGGAAGGAGTTCTTTTCAACCGGAACCAACTGGAAAGATCTCGATAAAAATATGACTATTCAAAAATACAATTCCATATCGGATAAGGAACATTTAAAGAAGATTCTATCGATGCCGGTGCATTTCCTTTTGGAGTCGGGAAAGGGATTTTTTGTGAAGAGAGATGGTGCGGCAATCGGGCTTAGAGAAGAGCTGAGACCGCTAATTGATAATCCGGTGATGGTTTGTCAGATGAAGGATGTGATTGATTATAGGGCTATGGACTATTATCAGAGGAGATATAGGCAGTCACAGGAAGATGGAGAATTATAATGTAAACTTATGAAGCAGTTAGGGGGATGAAATCATATGGCTCAAAGAACAGTGGCATTATGTGATGGAAAATTTATAGGAATTGAATCAATTTATACCGTCATAGATGGTAAACAAATTAATATTCCGGACAAACTTGAACAGCTTCGAGCAAAAAGCCGTAATAATGAGTTGTTCTGTCCTTGTGGCTGTGGAGCAAATCTTGTACTGGTGGCAGGTGAACGAAATTTAAGAGAACAGCATTTTAGAATAAAAGAGGGCTTTGATGGTATATGTCAGATGCCCGTTGAAGGAATTAATTCAATTGATTCAAAGATTGCTCTAAAATGTTGGCTGGAGGATAAACTGCATACAGATGATATTGAAAGCAGGGTTCCTATAAGAACTGTATCTGAGTCTGAAAGAAAATATGAATTTACATTTATGTCAGCGAAAAAGAAGATAGCTTTATCTTTTTGCAATGAATACCGTAATTTATCTGATGATAAATTTACTATTCTTGAACAGCATAGCAATGGTAATTCAATTATTTATGTTGCGTCAGGGGATAAATCCGAAACAAATGGACAGTACCGGAAGGGTTAATGAAAATTCAGAAGAGACAGGCTATTGCCTGCTTTTAAATGTAGATGGAGCTGATTATTCAAAGGCTGAGTTGACAGTTGTATATTATGAAAAAAATGCTGATGGAGTATGGGAAAAAGTCAATATAGCAAGAGATAAATTAAGTAAATTTGACATATCAGATTCATCACAGATAATGTATCATAATCATTCGCTGTCTGATATGTTAAAGGAAAAACAACTGGAGTTTAATAAGCATAAGCAGGCAATTATTTATCAGCGTGAGTTGGATAAGATACATGCTGAAGAAGCCTGGAGAGCTGACGAGGAACGAAGAAAACAGGCTAGAATAAAAGCTGAAAAAGATAGAAAGGCAGAACTTGAGCGTAGAGAAAAAGAAAGAATAGAGCAGGAAAAAATTGCTGCTGAGAAAAAAGAACAAGCCCGAATGGAACAAGAAAGAGTTGAGGTTGAAAAAAGACAGAAGAGACAGGAATTCCTAAAAGTCATAAATAGTGGTGATTGTCCGGAAGATAGGGTTTTAACTGATGAAGGAGGATGCAGATGGGTGCAGTGCGAGTTCTGTGGAAAATTTGCTCCGGCAAGTGCATTTGCTTCATATGGTGGTTTCGGAAAATTAAATAAAGGAAAGTGCTATGAATGCTCAAGAAATCCGAATATAAATACAGAAGTAAATGTCTCAGAGGAAAAAGCAAGACAAAAGCAAAGATATGATCCTAATATATGTCCTGAATGTGGTGGACGTTTGCGATTAATACAAGGTCCTTTTGGCAAATTTATGGGATGCGAGGACTATCCTACGTGTAAATTTAATAGAAGAGTAAGAAAAAAATAGGAACGTTAGAGTTCGAACGGTGCTTATTGTTTTGTATAGAGGGAAAAATTAAATGTCTGATTCGAATGTACAAATTGAAGAAGTATATAAAAGAGTACCATTTTTCCCAACTAATTGGAACACTCTATAACAGAGAGATAACTTTAAATTTGTGATATAATAATTGACATTACAGAGAGAAAAAGAGGAAAAAATGAAATTAATTACTTTGACATGTCCAAAATGTGGAGCTCAAATGGAAGTTAATCCTGAGCTCGAAGCAATAATATGTAATTATATTTTACGCAATCAAAGCATATAGGGTTTTGAGACGCAGAATGGATATGGAGTAGATATATATTTTATTGTTTACATTATTCATGAAAAAATGACCATATAAATAATACGGCATAGAATATAGTTGATGAGACAGGTGCTAAGTGTATTGAGTTTGAGCGGTGTAATGAAGATAATGATATCGGAGGGACTTGTACTGTAGGATGCTGGAATATGGCAGGAAAGCATGCAGGTACAGATTATTCCATATAACAACAGGACAGAACTTGACGGAGGACAGAAACTTGTAAGATTTTATGATCCGTCCGGCAATCTGATAGAGATTCGTACACCATGGGATAAATTGGGAATAGAGAGTGATTAGGATATGATAAGGACAGTAAAAGGCGATATTACAAAAATTATAGATGTGCAGGCAATTGTAAATGCAGCAAACAACTCGCTTCTTGGTGGAGGCGGTGTAGATGGTGCTATTCACAGAGCCGCAGGACCGGAACTTCTGGCAGAGTGCAGGACACTTCACGGATGTGAGACAGGAGAAGCAAAGATAACAAAAGCCTATAATCTGCCATGTGAGTATGTGATTCATACTGTGGGACCGATATGGAATGGTGGCAGGAATAGAGAAGAGGAACTTCTTGCTAACTGCTATTTTAATTCTATGAAGTTGGCAATGGATAATGGAATCAGGTCTATTGCATTTCCTTCTATATCAACTGGAGTATATAGTTTCCCAGTTGAGTTGGCAGCAAAGATTGCAGTACATACAGTAAACAGGTTCTTGCAGGATAACCCGGACAGCTTCGATTTGGTGGAGTGGGTGCTATTTGATACTCATACTGAATCAGTATACGAAGCAGAAGTTGATCAACTGTATAAAATGATATAATAAAAGAGTAAATGTTTGGGGCAAGTCTACTGTGAAGGCTTTGTCTGAATATATATTGAGTAAAGAACCTGGAATCAGAGGATATTCATCACAAAATATTTGGAGAATGAAACAGTTTTATGAAACGTACAAGGATAAACCAGAATGATTGCTGAATATAAAACTAAGTTGATTGATAAGAGTATTCTGCAGGGAAAACTAGCTGAGTTATATGATATTGCAGAGGAAGAGGTGAAAAACTCTCAACAGGATTGAGAGTTTTGAAAATGTAAGAAATAGGAGTGTGATGTGATTGGAGAGATTGTTCAATCATCAGACAATAGATGAATTTTTATTAGATATTACAGAAACTGCCGAATATAAAACAAGCATACGGTGTAGATGAAAGCTTTCCACATGATGGAAAACAGAGAAGATGCGGCTGTGGCGAGGGCTACAGTTGGGATGATAATGATGGCAAAGTCAAAAGAAGGTGGTCAGAGTGGGACTATTTAAGAAAAAGACAGTTACAAAGGCATATGATAAAGAAAATAAGAAACCGGTAATCAAAGCGAGCATATGTAATGGTGAGCAGGTTGCAGGCTTTAAGAACATTCATACAGGTAAGATAGAAGAAGTTATGCTGATTAAGAACCAGGCAGACCTTAATGCATTCAAGAAAATGTATGGAATAGATGGAGAGATAGAGAAGGAATATTAAACGAGGTATTTGAAGTCATGTTATCTTTTACTTCTGCAAGCATATAAGGATTATATTTATATTTACTTTTACACTTAAATATAATAAAATATAAGCACAAAAGTAAATATCAAGGATAAGGAGGCCAACTATGTCAACATCAGATATTTTGGAATCGCTAATTGAAAAAGACAATGGATATTTGATTACATCGAAGGCCGTTGAATCAGGTGTATCAAAGCCATCTGTCTCAAAATACGTCAGAGAGCATGACATGGAAAAAGTGGCACATGGCATTTATATTTTAGATGATGTGTGGCCAGATGAGTTGTTTGTACTCCAGCAACGAAATAAGAATATTATTTATTCGGGCGAGACCGCCCTTTATTTGCATGGTCTTATCGACAGAGAATACAGTCATATTTGTTTCACTGTTCCTACCGGATATAATGCTACACATATCAAAAAGAAAAACAAAGAAGTTCATTATGCAAACCCAGAGATTCTTGATATGGGGACCTGTGAAATCCCGTCAAGCAGCGGTAATTTGGTTAAAGTATATGACAAGGAAAGATGTATTTGTGATTTGATTAAAGATCGAAAGAAATATGAAATTCAGCTATATCAGACAGCAATCAAGGAATATATGTCCTCGAAGGAAAAGAATCTATCAAGATTGATTGAGTATGCGGTTAAACTTGGAGTAAGGGATGAAGTGATGATGTATGTGGAGGTAATGGTATGATTCATACAGCGAAACAACTTAAAGACAAAAAATTAAGAAGAAAGGTATAACAGGAAGTAAATAATGGTAAAGAAGATAATGCGTGATCCACTGTTTCTTGCACAGAAATCAGTGGATGCTACAGAAGATGATAAACAGGTGGTTACGGATTTACTTGACACATTGAGAGCAAATCTTGACCATTGTGTTGGAATGGCAGCTAACATGATTGGTGTGAAAAAGAATATCATAGTGGTTGCGGCCGGACCATTCCAGTTTGCCATGATTAATCCGGTGATTACCGGAAAATCAGGAGCTTTTCAGACGGAGGAAGGCTGTCTTTCGCTGGATGGTGTGAGACCATGCACAAGATATAAAGAGATTGAAGTGGATTATTTCGACCAGAATTTCAAAAAGAAACATGGTAAATACACAGGCTGGACAGCACAGATAATTCAGCATGAGGTGGATCATTGTAATGGGGTGGTCATATGAAGCTAAAGAACATATTAATAGTAGTGGACAATATCGAAGAGTCAATCCACTTCTATAACGAACTGTTTGGCCTTAATGTGATTTCGAGACAGGAAGGTAATGTAATAATGTCGGAGGGCCTGGTATTACAGGATGCCGGAATATGGAAGGAAAGCATGCAGATACAGACTATTCCATATAACAACATGACGGAACTGTATTTTGAAGATAATGATATCGAAGGAGTAGTTAAAAAGCTGGAGTCAGGGAGGTATGAGGTCAGATATGCCACAGCACTGACAGAACTCGACGGAGGACAGAAGCTTGTAAGATTTTATGATCCGTCCGGAAACCTTATTGAGGTGCGCACACCATGGGATAAATTTGTGAATAGAGAGTGATTAGGTGTTCAGGTATATGGAGAGACACCTTAACAAGAAAGCCAGACGAAGCTCACATAAGAATCATATCAAAGGACCGAAAAAGCGCACAGAGGAAGATGATGAGAGGTTTGCACAGTCGTTTGAGAAAATGATACTGGTGGCAAAATCAAAGGAAGAACTAAGGAACACAGGACGGTAATAATAATTGTATTTTGCCCCTCAATCCGCTATACTATAACTAAGTATAGCGGATTGATACGTTTTGTGGAGGTTCATATGGTGAGTACTTTAAAACTGCCAGTAGGAATTGATAGTTTTGAAAAAATCAGAAGGAACAACTTTTATTATATTGACAAGACAAAGCTCATAGAGCAATTGGTTGAAACCGGTGGAGAGGTCACCCTTTTTACACGCCCGAGGCGTTTTGGAAAGACTCTCAATATGAGCATGCTAAAAAGTTTTTTTGAGGTTGGCACGGATGAGTCATTGTTTGATGGCTTATATATTTCAGGCAACAAAGAGCTTTGTGACAAATATATGGGAAAGTACCCGGTTATTTTTCTGTCACTCAAGAGTGCTGAGGGACGTTCATTTGATGATGCAAGATATATGATTACTGAGCTCATTGGGATGGAAGCAGAAAAATTTAAATTTCTGGAGCATAGTGAGGCTCTTTCAGAAAACGATAAGGACAGGTATAGGGCTATCATTTCGCTGTGTGATGGCAAATATACGATGGATGAGCAGCTTCTTGTATCAAGTCTGCAGAGTCTGTCGCAGTTATTGTTTATACACTATGGTCAGAAGGCTGTTATCCTCATAGACGAGTACGACGTCCCTCTGGATAAGGCATTCCAGAATGGTTACTATAAAGAGATGGTTTCACTTATCAGAGGACTCTTTGGAAAGGCACTCAAGACTAATGAATTTCTGCAGTTTGCCGTACTCACAGGCTGTCTTCGTGTATCCAAGGAGAGTATTTTTACAGGTCTCAACAATTTTGAAATCAATTCCATTGTAGATATCGCCCATGATGAACAGTTTGGTTTTACTGATGATGAGGTCAGGAAGCTGCTTACGGATTATGACAGGGCTGAGCGTTACCCTGATGTAAAGGAGTGGTATGATGGCTATCATTTCGGTAATACCGACATTTATTGTCCGTGGGATGTAATCAATTTTGCCAAGAAGCTGGTTTTTGACACATCAGCCAGGCCGAGTGCATTCTGGATTAACAGCAGTGGCAATGACATGGTGAAGCGCTTTGTAGACAAGGCAGACCAGACCACGAGAGATGAGATAGAAAAGCTCGTGGCAGGTGGTTTTGTTGAGAAACAGCTCCGCCTTGACTTGACTTATGATGAGATTGACAATACTATAGACAATCTGTGGAGCGTACTTTTTACAACAGGCTACTTGACTACGGCTGGTGAGGTCAGGCTGCCTGACAGTGAGAGCTATGCCTACAAGCTGGTGATTCCAAATAAAGAGGTGCGTCAAGTGTTTGTTCTCCAGATTCAGGAGTGGTTCAAGGCTGTTGTCGCAAAAGATGATGATACCATGAAGCTTTTATCCAGAGCGATCCTCGATAAAGATGAGAAGCAGATTGCAAGACAGCTTAACATCGTGATGAGCCGCATGATAAGTATACTTGATACCAAGGCTTCTGATGATATGAAAGAGAACTTCTATCACGGTCTGCTCCTCGGCCTGCTTCGCGGAAGCAATCCGGGCTGGCTTATTAAGTCAAATCGTGAGTCGGGAGACGGTTTCAGTGATATTTTAATCAAGCCGGAGGATCCGGATGCAGGCATCGTTATTGAAGTGAAATATGCAAAAGAGATGAAAAACCTTGATGCAGCGTGTGAGGCGGCTATGACGCAGATTAAGGAGAAGAGATATGATGAGGCTCTGCGCGATGAGCAGGTGCGATATTTTAGCATATGGCATTGCTTTTTGCAGGAAGAGATGCAGGGTTGTAGGAGAAAAAATAAATGATTAAAAACATAGTATTTGACGTAGGAAACGTGCTTGTCAGGTTCCAGCCGGACGAGGCAATGCGTGAGATTGGCATTGAAGAAAATAAAATAGCAGCTTTAGCCCATGCAACATATGAAAACCCTGTCTGGGTTGAGCTGGACCGTGGTGTAATTCCTGAGAACGAGATAATTGATGAGATGGTTAAGGTGGCTCCACAGTATGAGGCGGATATCAGGAGATTTTTCAAAGAGGGAAAGGCTTTTGTCGTAAAGGCATTCGACTATGCAGCAGACTGGATTAAGGAGTTAAAGAGCAGAGGCTATAAAGTGTATTTATTATCGAATTATCCAAAGGACTACTTCGAGCTTCATACGCACAGTGAACTTAGTTTTGTGTCACTTGTTGACGGCAAAGTCATTTCAGCTATGGTTGGGATGATAAAGCCTGATGCCGGTATCTATCAGTGCCTGTTTGATAAATACAATCTGAATCCGAAAGAATGTGTGTTCATAGATGACAGACCGGAGAATATCGAAGGTGGCAGAAAGCTTGGTATGGAGGGAATTGTGTTTACAGACTATGAGACCGGAAAGAAAAAGCTGGAGCAGATGCTGATGGCAAAATCAAAGGAAGACTAATAAAGGATTGGAGCATTAAAGATGAAGACAGCAATAGTATATGCATCAGTGCATCATGGAAACACAAAAAAGATAATTGACGAGATAGCAAAGACAAAAGATGTCGAGCTGATAGATGCGACACAGACGGTAGAGAAAGACCTGTCGGAATATGATTTAATCGGTTTTGCATCAGGAGTATATGGTGGAAAGTTCCATCAGTCGGTGCTTAAGTTTGCATCAGTCAATCTCACAGACAATAAAAATGTATTTCTTATCTGCACATATGGCGGCAGACCTGTCTTTAAGTCAATTGAGCAGGTGATAGCATACAAACATGACAACATTGTTGGAAGGTTTTCATGCAAGGGATTTGATACGTTCGGACCGTTCAAACTGATTGGCGGTGTATCAAAGGGGCATCCGGATGAGAAGGATATTGCGGCGGCTGTAGAGTTTTACAACGGACTAACAGAACAGCCAGTGTTTCTGAAATAGGAAAATTTTGAAATAGGAGGATTGAATGTGTGAAGAATGAAATCAATGAATCTGTATATGATATCAATATGGATAAGTTATGTCAGAATTCAATTGAATTAATTAAATATGCACGAAACATTACTGCAAAGCAGGTAAATAATGTCCAGATAATGACCTATTATTCTCTTGGCAGGTGGATTGTAGAAGTACAGCAGCAGGGAAAACACAGGCTGAATACGTAAAAAAATCATAATAAATCTTTCTAAAAAATTAACAGAAGAATTTGGAAAAGGCTTTTCAGAATCTACGCTGGAAAAGGCAAGAAAGTTTTATTTAACATATAAGGATCGAATTTCGGAAACACTGTTTACGGAATTTGCAATCAAGAAATCGGAAACGGTGTTTACGATTTTTGAAGAGGAGCATCCGTTTGTGGTAACATGGTCTCATTATCTACAATTGATGAGAATAGAAAATGAGGATGAACGCTCATTTTATGAGATAGAAGCTGCCAGAGAGAAGTGGGGAGTCAGAGATTTGTCACGTCAGTATAATTCTTCTCTTTATGAGAGACTTGCGTTAAGCATGGATAAGGACAAAGTGCAACGCTTATCACAGGAAGGAAATGTGATTACAACCTCAAAGGATGTGCTGAAGGATCCATATGTTTTGGAATTTGTAGGTCTTGAAGATAAATATAATTATTCAGAAACTGATTTAGAAAACAGGCTGTTAGATAATTTGCAGCAGTTTCTTTTGGAATTGGGAAAAGGATTTACTTTTGTGGCAAGACAGAAAAGATTTTCATTCGAAGAAGATCATTTCAGAGTGGATCTTGTTTTTTATAACAGACTGTTGAAATGCTTTGTATTATTTGATTTAAAAATTGGCAAATTAAAGCACCAGGATCTGGGGCAAATGCAGATGTATGTCAATTACTATGATAGATACGAAAAAACAGAGGAAGAAAATCCTACCATTGGTGTATTGTTGTGCAATGAAAAAAATGATGCGATGGTTGAACTGACATTGCCGGAGGATTCTAATATTTATGCATCACAGTATAAACTGTATCTGCCGGATAAGAAACTATTACAGGATAAATTGAAAGAATGGTTACAGGAAGAAGGTGGTGCTGAAGATGAAATTTAATTTTAAAATACAACAGTACCAGGCAGATGAAAGATATGTCACAGATTGAGTTGAAATTCGATTCAGAACAGAATGCATTTGGTTTAACAGAGGATTTCGATGATTTGTATATCCCCAAAAAAGCCAGCCGGTTGCAAACGGCTGGCTTTTAGCTATATTAGATTTCAATACGCATAAAACTATAGCTCAAGATTCATATAAATCTCATCACGTTCATCCTGCTCAATACCCAGATAATGTTGCGTGACTTTATAGGAAGAGTGATTGTAGACGTCCATCAGCAGAGCAGGTGGTGTGCCGTTCTTCCAGGCGTGATATCCAAATGTCTTTCTCAGAGAGTGACAGCTGATATGTTCATCCTGCACTGTCTCCTCGGCAGCAGTCCTTACAATCCGGTATGCCTGAACTCTGTTTAGTGGCTGCCTCCTACAGGTGGCTTTTGTAAAAATAAACTCATGTTCAGTCGGATGCCGTTCGTTGAAATATGCCCGGAGAGCATCGGTGGCATTGTAGTTTAGAGTGACATAGTTATTCTTGCCGGTCTTTTGCTCGTTGATAAGAAAATGAGAGCGAAATACATGGTGCTCGAAATTGTATACGTTATCCCACTTCAATTTAAGCAGGTCACTGATTCTTAGTGCTGTGTTTAATCCCATAACAATTAAACAGTAATTGCGGCGGTTTGGATGGATATCTTTATAGTACATCCTGAAAGCCGCCAGTTCATCCTTATTTCGGATTGGCTGTGTAGTTCCCATTGAATACTCCTTTGCGGTAGAAAATATTATCAGCACATGCCGCATGACAGACTCTTCCCTGGAATATCCAAAATCCACAACAAAATAATAGTAATTATAAAAAGAAAAATGCAACATTTTATAGTAAAATGTTACATTTTTTGCTTTACACCTATTATATCGGACACCATTTGCAGAACTTAACCCCATGAAAAAATTTTTTAAAATAATTTTCTTTACATTTTTCTTTCATTTTTAAATAATTTTACGGGATTTAATTATATCACGTGAAAGATAAAGCAATTTTTGATGAAATATGGCTGAATCGGCATAAATATTTGATGTTATTTAATCAGCTTCTGTTTTGACCCCTTATTAATCTGCGAAAAATGTAACATTTTACTATAAAATGTTGCATAATTCGGAAAAGCATGGACAAAGCTATTCCTTAGTGCATGGAGGTAGAAAATGCTCAAATTATCATTAAAGGAAGGGCAATATGTAAATATTGGAGATGATATCCGAATCGTGTTCGCGGGTGGAACAGGAAAGCACTGTCGATTACTGATAGATGCTCCAAAAGAACTGAATATCGCAAGATCCAACAACGAACCGGACCCGGCGAAGCGAAAAGATACATATTATCCTGAACCTGAGTTTTCCAGTGAAGCAAAGAAACAAATCAAGCAAATCATCTGGAATGAGAAAGAACGTCAGAAAAAGACGCAAAGCAACTAATCATGTTAATAGGCGGCTGTGGCATCTGCCACACCCGGGAAGCCGCTTGTTATAGAAAAACGCAACTGCTTAAATAAAAATAAACACAAAGCAGCTGCAAAACCCTCGGGAAAAGGATTTCCAGAGGTCAAACATAATAACCCATGAATATGGGACAAGGAGGATTATATTATGGTAGTACAACACAACATGCAGGCAGCAAATGCCAACAGAATGCTCAACGTAACAACAGGTCAGCAGGCTAAATCTACAGAGAAGCTCTCTTCTGGATACAGAATCAACGTGCAGCAGATGATGCAGCAGGACTTACAATTTCTGAGAAGATGAGAAAGCAGATCAAAGGTCTTGACAGAGCTTCAACAAATGCAGAGGATGGCGTTTCAGCTGTACAGACAGCAGAAGGTGCCCTCACAGAGGTTCACTCAATGCTTCAGCGTATGAACGAACTTGCAACACAGTCTGCAAACGGAACAAACTCTAATACAGACCGTAAAGCAATCCAGGATGAGATTGACCAGCTCACAACAGAGATTGACCGTGTATCAGAGACAACAAAATTCAATGAGACGTATCTCTTAAAGGGTGACGGATCAGAGAAGGCTCATAATGTAAATGCACATGATGCTGGACTTGACGGCGTTACACTTGCAGATAAGGGTGATACCGTTGAAGTAACATTGAAAACACTTAATGGTGGAGATAAAATTAGTATTGCCGGAAAGAATTATACTATTGGATCTACAGTTAAAGATGCTAAGGATGCAGTTGGAGCATCAACCGACGGTGATAAAATAAAAGTCGGAGATACAGAGTATGTATACGCTGATGGAACTAACACCGCTTCTAAGGACGGAAAAGCTCCAGCTGGCTGGTATACTTCAGATACTGATTTTGCAAATACTTTAACAGCAAATTTAACAGCTAAAACTATTGACAACTTATTAACCGCAGGTTCAAAAGTAACTGTAGGTTCAAAGACATTTGCAATTATTAACGATGCAAATACAGCTGATGGTATTGATGACAAAGACTCAACAGTAATCACTGCAGGAAAGGCATATCAGTTACAGACTGCTGAAATCGTAAAAGCTAGCAGTATAGGAGCTGATACAGCAGCTGTTAATAATACACCTAATAACAATGATTATGATAAAGCAACAACATCTTTTGAACTTAAAAAGGGAACTGTTTCATACAAAGATTCATTAAGCTTCAACCTCCACGTAGGTGCTGATGCTGACATGACAAACAAGATTACAGTCAACATCGACTCAATGAACTCTGCAGGACTTGGAGTAAAGGGTATCAAGGCTGATACAGAGCAGGATGCTACATACGCTATCGATGCAATTGCAGATGCTATTTCAACAGTATCTTCACAGCGTTCAGCACTCGGTGCTGTTCAGAACCGTCTTGAGCACACAATCAACAACCTCGATAACGTTGTTGAGAATACTACATCAGCTGAGTCTCGTATCCGTGATACAGATATGGCTGAGGAGATGGTTAACTACAGCAAGAACAACATTCTGGCACAGGCTGGACAGTCTATGCTTGCACAGGCTAATCAGTCTAACCAGGGTGTACTTTCACTCTTACAGTAATCATCCACAATTTAATGTTGTACAAAGCAGGAAGAGCTCGAAAGAGCTCTTTTTGTTATGCACTTTTTTCTATTAGAATGAAAAGTACAATCATTTATTCCCGAATAAATTGCAGACACCCCCTGTAAAGTAGTATAATAACAACAATTAATAAAGCTAATTGCACAAATGGGAATTGGCAATAAGCATGAAAAGAGGTTTACACTATGGACGTTAGAAAAATGAGAAACGAATTACTGGGAAAGCGCCTTGTGGCTGCGCTTGAGTCGCGCAACATGGAGGCTTATTATGTAGAGACAAAGGAGGAGGCTGTTAAGAAGGCACTGGAGCTGATTCCAAAGGGCAGCTCAATCAATATGGGCGGTGCCACATCGGTGAAGGAATGTGGTCTGTATGAGGCTCTCTCAAACGGAGAATATCAGTTTTATGACAGGGACAAGGTGTCTACGCAGGAGGAGAAGCAGGAGATAGCGTTAAAGGCATTTACATCGGATTATTTCCTTGGAAGTGTCAATGCTATGAGCGAGGACGGCGTATTTATCAATATTGACGGAAATGCAAACCGCGTGGCTGCATATGCTTACGGACCGAAGCATGTGCTTCTTATAGTAGGCATGAACAAGGTTGTAAAGACTGAGGCAGACGCTATGAGCCGTGCGAGAAATGAGGCTGCGCCAATCAATGCACAGCGCTTTGGCATCGACACACCATGCTCTAAGAACGGCACCTGCTTTGACTGCAAGAGTCCGCAGTGTATCTGCTGTCAGATTCTGACCACACGCTTTTCAAGGGTGAAGGGACGTTTCCAGATTATTCTTGTGGATGAGAATCTGGGCTTTTAATATGTGAATAGCCGGAAAGGAAACATACGAAATGGGATATTTAATCAGTGAGACAACAAAAGAGGAACGCGAGGCAATTGTAGCTGAGTCGCTTGGCAATATCGAGGCCACCTGTGATGGCTGCATGTCGGGGCTTGCCGAGATGTATCAGGACTATATTGACGGAAAGAAGGAGCTTCGTGAGATAAATATGGAGTTCAATGCCAGGTATGTGCACGGAGAGGATATGCCGGGGCGAAGCGGCTGTGGATATAAGTAATGTGAAACGGTTTGGGATAGTTACCGGAGCTTAATGATATCAGGGAGACGCAGATGATTTTATGCAGGGATGTTAACAATTTACAAATGGATGGAATGGAGCTTGTGGCGGGAGCAGCAGGGCTTGACCGGATTGTGTCATGGACGTATCTGGTGCAGACAAAGCCTTATAAGGATCATATGAATCCGGGCAACTTTGCGCTGCTTGTGGTAGATTACAAGAGATTTTCCATGGACGAGGCATATGATGCCATGGTTGAGCTGAATGAGCTGGGGATATCGGGCTTTGCGATTTCGGTTGTGGAGGACAGGGAAGAGGCACCACAGAGGATGAAGGACAAGGCTGATGAACTCAAGCTGCCGTTGTTTTATATCCGGTGGGAGGGAGCTACTTTTGTAGATATTGCGCAGAGCGTCGGAGAGTTGATTTTAGAGACCAGTGTGGATAATAAAAGGACCGGGGACTACCTGTACAATCTGCTTTTTGGATATGAGGTAAATGATAAGTATATCGAGAAGATTTCTGCACAGCTTGGTCTGACTTTTGACCGGCCGTATAGGGTGGGAATCATCGTGATAGACCGCAAATACGGAGTGAATCTGGAGCAGGACGAGCACACATATACGTACTATACCGACTGCCTGAACCGCGAGGTTATCCATATGAAGAAAAAGCCTATGTATATGAGGTTTTTGAACAAATTTGTGCTTCTTTTTGAAGAGACAAAGGATATGGAGACAGAGCATCAGATTGAAAGGATACTTGGGGACTTAGACAGTCGTGCACCATTTGCAGGGCTCATTCACAGCACATGCATACTCGGTGCTGCATACAGGAAGCCTGCGGATTTTGGCAAGAGCTATCAGGAGGCGAAAAATCTCATCCCCAAAAAGGATATTTTACCCAATCCGACCAACAAGAAGGTGATCAGTGCAAGCTCCATGGGCATATACAAGTATATGTTCAACAGCGGCAATCAGCAGGAAATCATGGATTATTGCAACGAGAAGCTAAAGCGGCTTGAGATGTATGACAATGCAAACGGCTCGTTTCTCATAGATACGCTGCTCAATTATTATATGTGTGGCTTTAATGTCCAAAAAACGGCACAGATGATGTACGTTCATCGTAATTCCCTGCAATACCGTCTGAAAAAGATAGAAGAAATACTGGAAATCAGCCTTGACGACTCGATGGAATATCTGGATGTAGTTAATTGTATTCTTGTAAAAAGGCTTATGTTTAATTAGTTACTGTAAAAATGCACAAACAAATTGTGCAAAATTAACATTGCAAAGCTGCTTCATTAAGTTTATTATACGAACTAAGCAAAGGCGCTGGAGAAAAACTCCGGCGCCTTTTCGTATTTCAATAATCAAGGAGGAAAAGATTATGATGAAGAGAAGTAAGAGATTTGCAGCATTGATATTGACAGGTGTAATGGCAGCGACAACATTGTTTGGATGTGGTTCGTCATCAGGAGGAGCTGCTTCAGATAGCTCAGCGGCAGACAGCTCATCAAATAAGGTTTTAAAGGTTGGTATGGAATGTGCATATGCTCCATTCAACTGGACACAGGATACAGATACCACACCGGACGGCAGCAAGGCAGTCAAGATAGCAGGCTCTGATTACTACGCATACGGCTATGATGTAGCAGTGGCACAGAAGCTTGCAGACCAGATGGGAATGGACCTTGAGGTACATAAGGTTGAGTGGTCATCAATCGGTATCTCACTCGATGCAGGAGATTATGACTGTATCATCGCCGGTATGGGCAAGACAAAGGAAAGAGAAGCGTCATACGCATTCACAGAGCCTTACTACTATAGAAACAACTGTATTGTTGTTAAAAAGGGCGGCAAGTATTCAAATGTAAAGGGACTTTCAGATCTCGCAGATACAGGCTGTAAAGTAACTACACAGCTTGGAACAGGCTGGATTCCACTTTTAGACCAGATAAAGGGTGCTGAGCAGTCAGGAAACTTTGAGACTACATCAGAGTGCTTCCTCGCAATATCAAACGGCAGCGCAGATGTATGTGTAATCGATGTTCCGACAGCAGAGTCAGCAGCACTGACAAATGATGATTTACAGATTATCGAGCTGGATGAGAATGATACCTTCACAGGTGATGATGAAATGGTAAATGTATGTATCGCAACAAGAAAGGATGATACGGCACTCAGAGATAAAATCCAGGATGCCATGAATGCAATCGGCTGGAATGACAAGGCAAAGATGGATGAGCTGATGGATCAGGTTCTGACACAGCAGCCGGCAGCCAACTAGTTGTTAGTGATTTATCTGATTCACGAAAAGATGAAAGACTGTGGGATGATGTTATATCGCATCATCCACAATAGTCTGATAAACCGGCGTAAGCTGGGGATTAGAGAGATAAAAGTGAGGTAGCAGTATGATGATAAGTAATCCAAGTAATTCGTTAGATGGATGGTATTTCTGGCGCAGAAATATTCAAGCATGTTTATCAAAGGAACCTGGCTTACGCTGTACATATCGGTAGTTGGTACATTGCTTGGCTTCGTATTGGGATATATCGTAGGCATAGTAAATGATGTAAAGCTTAACGATGGTGACAACATCGTAAAAAAGGTTCTTATCCGTATAGTAAAGGTGATATTTACAGTTTATGTTGAAGTATTCAGGGATACACCAATGATAGTTCAGGCGATGATTGTGTACTATGGAATACGTCAGATGGGCTATGAAAACCTGACACCTGTATTTGCAGGTATTCTCGTAACTGTATTAAATACAGGTGCCTACATGGGAGAGACAGTCAGAGCAGGAATCGGATCAATAGATATGGGACAGCGCGAGGGCGCATGGGCCATGGGAATGTCACCGTTTAAGACAATGCTCTATGTAGTTTTGCCGCAGGCATTCAAGAATATCATTCCTGAGATGGCAAATACATTCCTTTTAAATCTGAAGATGACATCAGTGCTCAATGTTATCGCTGTGCAGGAGCTTTTCATGGCTGCCAAGACAGTCGGTGGAAACTACTACAAGTACTTTGAGTCATACCTGGTTATCGCAGTAATTTACTTTGTACTTTGCTTTGTATTTGATAAGCTCTTCAAGCTGATTGAAAAGAAGCTGCAGGGCAAGACAGACTATGCACTCGCAGTTGAGTACATGGATAATGAATAGGAGGCACAATATGAGTGAGACAGTAATTTCAATTAAGGATTTAAGCAAATCATTTGGTGATCATGAGGTACTTAGAAAGATTGATATTGATGTGCATTCCGGCGAGGTCATCTGTATTGTGGGCTCCTCAGGTTCGGGAAAATCAACACTGCTTAGGTGCATCAACAAGCTTGAGAAACAGACCTCAGGAAAGATTTTATATCACGATAAAGAGGTCAGAAATGTACAAAAGGATATCAATGATTACCGTTCAAAGGTGGGAATGGTGTTTCAGTCCTTCAATTTGTTCAACAATATGACAGTGCTCCAGAACTGTATGCTTTGTACAAGAAGGGTGCTTCATCTGCCAAAGCAGGAGCCTTTGACAGGGCAATCACGCATCTGAAGGCAGTCGGCATGGCTCCTTATATCAATGCAAAGCCATCGCAGCTATCAGGAGGACAGAAGCAGCGAGTTGCCATTGCCAGGTCACTCTGTATGAACCCGGAGGTGCTTTTGTTTGATGAGCCGACCTCGGCGCTTGACCCTGAGATGGTCGGAGAGGTGTTAAATGTCATGAAGGACCTCGCGAGGACAGGACTTACGATGATAATTGTCACACATGAGATGGCATTTGCCAGAGATGTTTCTACAAGAACTATTTTCATGGACTCAGGATATGTGGCAGAGGATGCAGCACCGTCAGAGCTGTTTACAAATCCTAAGAATCCAAGAACAAGAGAATTTTTAAGCAGATATCTGGCAGGCTAGATATGGTTGGCATTCAGAAGGAGGAAATGATAAATGGATAATTTTGTAGTAACCTTTGCCAGAGGATTTGGAACAGGCGGAAAAGCAATAGCATCACAGCTGGCAAAAGAGCTTGGAATACACTGTTATGAGAACCGTATTCTGACTCTTGCAAGCCAGCTGAGCGGACTTGACGAGAATGTGTTTCAGGAGGTAAATGAGAAGCTGCGTGAAGAGGGTGGATTTACGAGCTTTTTGCGAGGGCTTCCAAGAGCAAAGGGATATATATCAAGAAATGAGAAGTTCAAATCAGATGACAGACTCTTTGAGTATCAGAGCCAGATTATCAACGAGCTCGCAGACAAGGAATCCTGCGTCATAGTAGGAAAATGTGCCGACTATGTATTAAAGAACCGCCCAAATGTAGTGAGCATATACATTGAGGCACCGCGTGCATTCTGTGTGGAGCGTACCATAGCCAATATGGGTGTGACACCGGAGGTGGCAAATGCCACGATTGAGAGAACAGATAAGTTCAGGGCAGACTATTACAAGTACTATACACACGGAAACTACTGGACCAATCCGGTGAACTACGACCTGACACTAAACAGTGAGCGTGTCGGTGTGGAAAACTGTGTGAAGACGATAGAGCAGTATCTGATCATAAAGGGCTTTATCAAGGCTGATATGATTAAGCCGGTGGGAGAACTCATATAAAAAGTATATAACAAAAAATTGCAGCTCGTGTATTGAGCTGCAAATTTTTGTTATTATTATATAGATATGTCTATCCAAGCAAAGCCTTATCAGAAGCAAATTCCTCGCCGGAAACCTCCTCAAACTTCATGAGCAGATCCTCCACAGTGAGGTTTTTCTTTTCCTCGCCTGAGATATTAAGGACAACCTGTCCGTTATTCATCATGATGAGTCTGTTGCCGTGAGCGATGGCATCACGCATGTTGTGTGTGACCATCATGGCTGTCAGGCTGTTCTCCTTGATGATTTTGTCTGTGAGAGTGAGCACCTTTGCGGCTGTCTTAGGGTCGAGGGCGGCGGTGTGCTCATCCAAAAGCAGCACCTTCGGCTTCTGGAGTGAAGCCATGAGCAGTGTAACAGCCTGACGCTGTCCACCTGAGAGCAGACCAACCTTTGAGGTCATTCGATCCTCGAGTCCCAGGTCAAGCTCCTTTAAAAGCTCGTGGAAATGCTCCTTTTCAGCCTTTGTGATACCCCAGCCAAGACCACGGCGCTTTCCGCGGCGTGCTGCAAGTGCAAGGTTTTCATCAATCTGCATGGTTGCGGTAGTTCCTGTCATTGGATCCTGAAACACACGTCCCAGAAATGATGCACGCTTGAACTCAGGAAGTCCTGTGACATCCACTCCATCGATGAGAATTGAACCATCGTCCACAGGCCATGTGCCTGCAACAGCATTGAGCATGGTCGATTTTCCGGCACCGTTTCCACCGATAACAGTGACGAAATCGCCCTCCTCAAGCTTTAGGTTTACACCATTAAGGGCATGCTTTTCATTGATTGTGCCCGGATTGAAGGTTTTATGTACGTTTCTAATCTCTAGCATTTATTTGCCCTCCTTTGCATTAAGTGCTGCGGCAGAGCGCTTGCCGGCCTTTTTGAAGGAGGCCTTGCTCTTACCCTTCAGGTAAGGCACTGCAAGGAAAATTGCCACGATGATTGCAGTGAAGAGCTTTAAGTCATCACTTGGCATCTGCAGCCACAGAACAATTCCGATTACAATGTAGTAAACAATTCCACCAAATATGACAAAGATAAGCTTTCCCATGAAATTCATGTGCTTTCCGAGGATTGCATCACCGAGCACCTCACCGATGATAACTGCGGCAAGACCGATGACGATTCCACCACGGCCCATGTTTACATCGGAAAAGCCTGAGTATTGTGAAAGCAGGCCACCTGAGAGCGCTACAATTGCATTTGAAAGCGCAAGACCGATGAGCTTCATGTTGTCGATGTTGATACCCTGAGCCTTGCTCATTGCAGGGTTGCAGCCTGTGGCACGGATAGCAGAACCTTGCTCTGTTCCGAAATACCAGTAAAGCACCGCGATAATTACAACCGAGAAAATCACACCGACAATTATCGCATGTGTCAGGTTACGCGATGAAAGCACCAGATTATATTTATCTGCGCTAAGTGCTTGGTTGGCGTGGCGCTGCATAATATTTAAGTTGATAGAGTAGAGCGCTATCTGTGTAAGGATTCCTGCCAGAATCGGAGGAATGCCGAGCTTTGTATGTAAGAGACCGGTGCAGAGTCCTGCGAGCAGACCGGCAATACATGCGCAAAGCAGTGAAACCCAGATATTGTAGCCGTTAATCGTCATCATAACGGTTACGGCACCACCTGTTGCAAATGAGCCATCAACCGTCAGATCGGCGAAGTCCAGCAGTCTGAAAGTGATATAAACACCGAGTGCCATGATACCCCATATCAGACCCTGGGCTATATTGCCCGGAAGGGCATTGGTGAATGCAACCGGATTTAAGGTTGCAAAATAATTCATTAGAATCATTTTATTAAATACCTCCATAGTGCAGCTGTTTATTCAGCTGAGATTTCCTCATATCCGTCAGGAACTGAGATTCCAAGCTCCTTGGCGCGGTCCGGAAGGTACTCCTTAGTGAACTTAGGAGCGCTCTTAACCTCCATAGTTTTGATGTCTGTACCATTTACAAGGATATCGTAAGCCATCTCACCTGTTGTGTATCCAAGGTCATAGTAGCTGATAGAAAGTGTTGCCACACCACAGCCCTTAGCGATTCCTTCCTCGCCTGCAAAGATAGGCTTCTTAGCCTGTGAAGCTACATTGTTGATAGCCTCTGTACATGAAGCAGCAGTGTTGTCAGTTGGGATGTAGATTGCATCAGATGCATCACATGCGCTCTGTGTTACTGCAGCAACATCATTTGAATCAGAGAAAGTGTACTCTTTTACAGTGTATCCCTCGTCCTCAAGGTATTTGGTAATGGTTGTTGACTGGTAGATACTGTTTGGCTCAGATGAGCAGTAGATTATACCGATGTTCTTTGCATCCGGGAAGAGCTCCTTGATGCATTTAGCCTGCTCATCGAGTGGAGCGAGGTCTGTAGTACCTGAAATATTCTTTCCTGTAGTGCCTGACCAGTCTGACATATCAAGAGCTGTAGCGTAATCTGTGATAGATGTTCCGAGAATCGGAATAGAGTCTGTAGCTGCTGAAGCGGCCTGAAGAGCTGCTGTGGCATTTCCAAGGATAAGGTCGTAGTCGTTTGTGACGAACGTGGTGCAGATTGTAGAGCATGTAGAAGCATCTCCTGCGGCATTCTGCTCGTCAAAGGATACCTCGTCTCCGAGCTTGTCCTTTAATGCGTCCTTAAAGCCCTTTGTAGCGGCATCGAGAGCCTCGTGCTGTACGAGCTGGCAGATACCTACCTGATATTTGGCACCTGAGTTCTTGCCTGACTGTGTGCCACCGTTTGCTGAACCGGAATCTCCGCATCCGGCAAGTCCAAGAACCATTGTTCCTGCAAGAACAAGTGAAGCTAAAATTTTAGATCTCTTTTTCATGATAATTCCTCCTTTTATCAGCGCTTTAAAGCGTTGATGTATCAATTAGGTAAATTATATTCACTTATTAATGAGAAGTCAAGAGAAGATTGGGAAAAACTGTATTGTGTAAGTGATATTTAAAGACGGATATATAAAATTTCATGCGGCACTGTTAAATGATGGAACAGTATGGACAGGCAGATTACAATATAATTCGGACAAGTACAGCCTTGCCGGGTTTGATGGGGAATATCCTGCCGAAATGATGAATACCGTAATAGAAAAAAATGATGGTTCATACTGGATTTGTGGAGAAGGTATTGGCACAGAACAAAAAACTGTTTCGGGAGAAACGGAGTATACAGTTACATGTAGCAGTAAATTTGTGCCATATGAATTTCCTGCAAATGAATTTTCAAAATAAAATATGGCTGAAAGTAAAAATCCCCGGTAGTTACTACCGGGGATTCTCTGTCTATTCAGCTACAACCTTGGCAAATTTCTTTTTACCACGTCTGATGATAAGACCCTCGCCCTTGAAATCGTCGAGAGTGTATTTTGTAGAGATATCAGTTACCTTCTCATCTGCAACGGAAACACCGCCCTGCTGGATATTTCTGCGGCCGTCTCCTCTTGAATCGCAAAGCCCTGCTTTTACTAAAACAGAGATGATATCAAGCTCTCCGTCAGGGAAGTCCTCTGCTGTGACGGTAACTGTAGGCATATTTGCATTGTTGGCTCCGCCTGCGAAAAGTGCATGGCTTGCTCCTTAGCCTTTGTGGCTTCCTCCTCACCGTGAACAAGCTTTGTAAGCTCGAATGCCAGGATTTCTTTAGCTTCATTGAGCTGTGCGCCCTCCCAGCTTTCCATCTTGTCAATCTCTTCAAGAGGAAGGAAGGTGAGCATTCTGATACATTTAAGAACATCGGCATCAGAAACGTTTCTCCAGTACTGGAAGAACTCGAAAGGTGTTGTCTTGTTAGGATCAAGCCATACTGCACCGGACTGTGTCTTGCCCATCTTCTTGCCCTCAGAGTTTAGGAGCAGATTGATTGTCATAGCATACGCATCTTTTCCAAGCTTACGTCTGATGAGCTCTGTTCCACCGAGCATATTGCTCCACTGGTCGTCTCCACCGAACTCCATGTTGCAGCCGTATTTCTGGAAAAGTGTGTAGAAATCGTAGCTCTGCATGATCATGTAGTTAAACTCAAGGAAGGAAAGACCCTTTTCCATACGCTGCTTGTAGCACTCAGCTGTAAGCATACGGTTTACTGAGAAATGAGCACCAACCTCGCGGAGCACATCCACGTAGTTTAAGTCCATCAGCCAGTCAGCGTTGTTTACCATGATAGCTTTTCCTTCGCCAAAGTCGATGAAGCGGCTCATCTGTTTCTTGAAGCACTCTACGTTGTGGTTGATAGTCTCTGTGGTCATCATCTGACGCATATCTGTACGTCCTGATGGATCTCCAATCTGTGCTGTACCGCCACCGATAAGCACGATAGGCTTGTTTCCGGCCATCTGAAGTCTCTTCATAAGGCAAAGAGCCATGAAATGTCCAACGTGAAGGCTGTCTGCTGTAGGATCAAAGCCGATGTAGAAGGTAGCCTTTCCGTTGTTTATAAGTTCCTTGATTTCTTTTTCGTCTGTTACCTGTGCGATAAGACCGCGGGCAACTAATTCGTCATAAATTGTCATGATTTTCCTCCTGATAGATTGAATTTATATTCTGAAAAATAAAATATCCCCCTCATCCATTTAAGGACGAGGGGGATTTCTCGCGTTACCACCTTAATTTGCATCCTGCTCGCACAGGAATGCCTCCGTGAGTTGTCACACATTATTCGACATATATTACATAGTGAAAATAGCCGATTCTGCTAACACTCCGGCACTATAACGTGTGCCAATACGTTGCAGCTTATTAATCGAACCGGCGATATTTAACTATCCGGTATGATGTTCGGTGCAAAGCTCCGGGATGTATTCCAGATCTGTTTTCCTTGCGCCTCTCACCTGCCGGCAGCTCTCTGTAAGTATTGCAGAAATGTACTTGTTCCCATCAAAGCCTGTTGAAATGTAATTATGCTTCAATTGACGATATTATAGCTGTTTAAGAAGGGGTTTGTCAAGGGTGCAAAAAGCGATGTATGAAAAGTATGAAAAGCTTTTTAATTATTGCACTCTGACCTATGGTGATGTATACTTTGAATAACAAACAAACTTTGGTTATGAAAGGGAGAAAAAATGAGCACATATTATACTATTATGAGTATGATTGACGGCTTTGAGTCGTTTATCAATCTGGCAGTTATGGTACTGACAATTGTTGCATCATGGATTATGTATGCAAAGGCAGGAGAGCACGGCTGGGCGGCTATTGTACCGTTTTACAGCTCATATGTAAAATTCAGGATTGCAGGGAAACAGAAGCTGTTCTGGGGATATCTTGTGGCAAGTATCGCAAGTATAGCAGGATGTATTTTATTGATGTATGAGATTATTGCCTCGGGACTTTCCGTTATGACATCCAGTTATATGGGGTCGTATTATGATTCTACCTATGGATATGCCGGAAACCGCATCGGAGCTCACATGGGCATGCTGATATTTGCGCTTATTTTGATTATTGTAGCAATGATTGCGGCATTGGTTATGAATATCCTCTGCTGTGTCGGACTGGCACATGCGTTTGGCAAGGGAGCCGGATTTGCCTGTGGACTTATATTCCTCAATGTGATTTTTGTCTGTATTATTGCCTTCAACAAAAAACATTGTTTATGTGGGAGATGGATACAATAAATAATAATAAACTACTATAATCCATACGGTTCAAACGGATATGGTCAGCAGTACGGTCAGAACATGTATGGAAACGGAGCAAACCAGCAGTACGGCCAGAATATGTACGGAAACGGATCGAGCCAGCAGTACGGCCAGAACATGTACGGAAACGGAGCAAATCAGCAGTACGGCCAGAACATGTACGGAAACGGAGC
>ENA-OQBT01000321-OQBT01000321.1-human-gut-metagenome-genome-assembly--contig:-NODE-321-length-31805-cov-3.119199_pt1 | contig 31805 bp, 45 predicted proteins | sample MGYA00242749_ERZ504557 | MGnify/ENA primary metagenome ERZ504557 (study PRJEB26092, sample SAMD00036243) | human gut metagenome | host: Homo sapiens | study: EMG produced TPA metagenomics assembly of... | reverse complement strand
GACCGGGTGGCGGTGCATCACGTCGGGGGCCTGGGCTTCGAGGATACGACGACCCTCAATGCCCTGGATCTCGCCGAGGCCGTCGAGCGGCTTGCCCAGCGGGTCCACGACGCGGCCGAGATAGCCGTCGCCGACGGGCACGGAAAGCACTTCGCCGGTGCGTCGCACTTCCTGGCCTTCCTCAATTCCAGCGAAATCGCCGAGGATCACCACGCCGATCTCACGGGCGTCAAGGTTGAACGCCAGGCCGAGCGTGCCGTCTTCGAACGTCAGCAGCTCATTGGCCATGCAACCAGGCAATCCCGTCACGTGTGCAATGCCGTCACCGGCCGTGGCGACATAGCCCACTTCCTGGGTGGGGGTGTCGCTCGGCTTGTACGACGACACGAAGTCGTCGAGGGCCTTGCGAATCGAGGCGGGATCGATGGTCAGTTCTGCCATGATCACTCCTTCTATTGGTTATTGTTCAGTCAAGTCTTTGCTTGTGTGTGGTGTTGGACGGATTGGCTCGGCCGGTCAGGCCGGAGTCGCCTCCGTCTGCACCTTGCGATGCAGGTTCTGCAGCTGTGCGACCACGGTGTTGTCCGTGACTTCGTCACCCACCTGAATGCGCATGCCACCCAGTACGGTCGGATCGACCACCGAGTTGATGTGCACCTGGCGGCCCACCTTGGCGGAGTAGACCTCGACCAGTCGCTCAATCTGCTCCTTCTTCAGCGGGGTGGCGGTGGTCACGGTGACCATCGACTCGCCCATGTGGCGGGAGAACTTGTTGATCAGCCACTGGATGGTCTCCAAGTAGCGGCGGCGGCGCAGGTTGCAAGTGGCGTGTTCGGCGAGCTCATGGTGACCTTGTTCAGGGTCTTGCCGGAGAACACCTCGCGGAACAGCTTCACACGGGCCTCGCTGGTGGCCTGGTAGTCGTACAGCTTGGCGCGCACGACCGGCAGGTTCAGCAACGCGGAATGCAGTTCGGACAGCTCGACGGAGACCTGCAGCGTGGCGCCGGTGGCGTCCGCGTAGTACATCATGCGTCCACGCCGAAGTCCTCCACCGCGTTGGCGATGTCCCGCGCACGGCTCCAGTGACGGGAGACCAAATCGGTCATGATCTCCATGGTCATCGGATGCACGTTGTCACCGAGCAGTTCCGTCAGCACGGCCACCTTGTCGGCAACCGGGCGGGACGGGTCGGTCAGTGCGCGTTCGAGCTGGATGCTGTCGTCGAGCACCTTGGTGATCGTGAACAGTTCGTTGCCGATCCGCCACGCGTCCTCACGGGTGTCGCGCAGTTTCGGGGCCAGCGAATCACGCGACTCGCGGTCTGCAATACGTGATGCCTCTCCTCGCATGGTCACCTCCCTTTCTGGTTACGGATGGTCACGGTCACTTCTTGGCGCCCAGGTCGTCGATCATCGAATCGATCATCGAGGACTGCACGTCGCTGTCTTCCAGCTTGGCACCGAGGATCTTGCCGGCCAAGGCGGTGGCAAGTGCGCCGACCTCGCCCTTGAGCGAGACGATGGCCTGCTGGTGCTGAGATTCGATCGAGCGCTGTGCGGATGCGGTGATCTGGGCCGCATCGGACTCGGCGCGGGAACGAGCGTCGGCGATGATGTGGGACGCTTCCGCACGGGCGTCGTCGCGAATCTTGGCGGCGTCCACACGGGCGGTGCTCAGCTGGGCCTCATACTTGGCCTTGGCCTCGTCGGCGTCCTTCTTAGCCTGCTCCGCCTTGGCGATGTTGCCTGAATCTTGGCGGCACGCTCGTCGAAGATCGCATTGAACTTCGGCATGAAGAACTTGTAGAAGAACACCGCAACGATGACAAGAATGATCAGCGACCATACGATGTCATAAACCTCAGGAATGAACAGGTCAATCCCGCTTGCTGCTTGTGTCATCAAGCCCTCCTTTCAGTGATGGACATAATCGGTTTTCGTCTGTTGACCTGCGCAGATCAGATGATCAGGGCGGCGACGAAGCCGATCAGTGCCAGCACCTCGACCAGAGCCAGGCCGATGAACATGATGGTCTGGATCTTGCCGGACATCTCAGGCTGACGAGCGGTGGATTCCATGGCCTTGCCGAAGAGGATGCCCAGACCAATGCCAGGGCCAAGAGTACCGATACCGTAACCGATGACGGACAGGTTGCCGGCGACCTCTGCGAGGGTGATGATATCCATTGTGTTTCCTTTCTAACGTACTTGGCGACGTTATAAATCTTGGGGTTTGGTCGGTCTGCGATTTTCCCAGACCGGGGACGGAAGCGGCGGGTTAGTCGCCCGTCACTCTTCCGGGAAGCTCAGGTTGATGTACACGGTGGAAAGAATCGCGAAGACGTAGGCTTGCAGGAAGGCTACGAACGCCTCGAAGCAGGTCATGGCGAAACCACCGGCGAACCACAGCGCACCCACCGGGATGCCCTGCAGCTTGTTGGCCGCGTCTACCATCCAGAACTGCGCGAAGGCCAGGCAAGTGGCGACCATGAGGTGTCCGGAGACCATGTTGGCGAACAGACGGATGGTCAGGGAGCCGGGCGGATGATCAGCAGCTCAAGCAGGTTGATCGGGGCCAGCAGGATGTAGACCGGCCACGGCACACCGGGGGTGAACAGCTCGTGGCGCAGATAGTGGCCGAGGCCCTGCGAGCGGATGGCGGCGATCCAGTACTGGATCAGTGTCCAGACGGCGAACACGAGCGGCATGACCACCGTGGCGTTGGCCGCCATGTTCATACCGGGAATGATGCCGCACAGGTTGAAGATGAAAATCGTGAAGAACAGGGTGGTGATCATCGGCACGTAACGCTTGCCGCGGGCCTCACCCATCACGTCATACACGACCTTGTCGCGCACGAAGTCGAGACCGTACTCGACTACGCCCTGCCAACGGCCGGGGATGAGCTTGGCGCGCTTTGCGGTCACGCCGAGCACCACCAACAGCACGATAGTTGCCACGATACGAATCAGAATAATGCGGTTGATGGCAAACGGAGTTCCCTGGAACAGAATCTCCGGGGGAAGGAAGTCATCAACCGAGGCAGATGAGCGCCTGCCTCGTCAGCCAACAGCAATCCTGCGCTGAGCGAACCGACCATATCACGCCTCCTGCTTCTTCAATGTCAGGTGTCAGTTTAAACCCACCGGGTAGGCAAATGTGACGTGCTCGTTACTTTCGTCTTTTTTTGTCTCCTCGGTGTGGAGTCTGCCGGGCATGGACACGGAGTCTGCGCTGGGCATTCGGCTCCGAATGACTGAAGAGTGATTATTTGCCTGCGTCTAGACAATGTCAATATTATACCGGCGAGTCTCCTGAAATCCCTACTGCTGCAAGGTTTTCCCGGGCGTTCGCGAACGTTGTGCACTATTGGTCGCATTACGCGGATGTGTGGCATTACGTTCATCAAGCCGTCCACATCGTGGACGAACAACCGTCCACGCTACGAACGCAACCTCCAACAGTAGCTCCCTCTGATGGGCCGAGCCGTGAAGGAGAAGCAAAGGAGCTCCCCGTCGAGGGGAGCTGTCGTCGTAGGCGACTGAGGGAGATCGTAGGCTCAGCCTGAATCACCCCATACCCGTCATGCACAAACGGCTTGAAATCATCCTGGCGCGGCCCGCCCGGCTCATGCCGAATCGAACGATCAGTACCGAGCTTCTTCTCAGCCCTGAGCTGCGGCACCTCGGTCAGGTCATACGGCGTGGTCTGGTACACCCAGTTGAGCCAGTTGCGCCACAGCAGATTGGCGTGGGCGCGCCAGGCGAACAACGGTTCCAGCTTCGGATCGTCATGCGGGAAGTAGTTCTTCGGGAAGGGCACGTTGGTCATGCCCTTGGCCATATCGCGCTCGTATTCTTCGGCGAGCGTGTACTTGCCGTACTCCCAATGGCCGAGCGCGAACACTTCGGAGAAGTCACGCGTGGCGATCAGGCCCGGGCCGGACTGCGGCCCCAAGTCAAGATCTGAAGGTCATGGTTGGCACGTACCTCGTTTTCGTTCACGCCGGCGAGGCGGGAGTGCGGCTGCAGATCAATCTCGTCGAAGCCATTGGTCAGGAAGCAGTATTCATCCTGCAGGTACTGCGGGAATACGCCGAAAATCTTCTCGGGGTAATCCACCTTGTGGATGCCGTAGCGGTAGTACAGTGCGCCCATCGCACCCCAGCACAGGTATATGGTGGAGAACACATGGGTGGAGGCCCAGTCGAGAATCGTCTTGAACTCGTCCCAGTAGTCCACATCTTCGAACGGCATATGCTCTACAGGCGCGCCGGTGACCACAAAACCGTCGTAATAGTTGTCTTTGAACGCATCGAGGTTTTCGTAGAACTTGACGAGATGATCGGCGGAAACGTGCGTGGCCTCATGCGTGGAGGTCTTCATGAAGTCGATTTCGACCTGCAGCGGCGACTTGGAAATCAGACGCAGCAGCTGTGTTTCAGTCTCGATTTTCTTAGGCATCAAGTTCAGGATCACCAGTTTGAGCGGGCGGACGCGCTGACGCTCCGCCTCGGGCTTCTCCAGAGCGAAGATGCGCTCCGAATCGAGGATATCTCTGGCCGGCAGGCACTGGGGATCTTGATAGGCATGTTCCTATTATGTCAATATTCGGGATAACGGTTCAGGGCATTCCTATAACGGCCATTTATGGCGCGTTATTACCCCGACTCCGACTCCGCCCCAAACCCCTCGCTGCGTGAGCCAATTCACGTTTTAAAACCGCGGGAAGATGACGCGACACGCCGATGTTGACTTTCTGGAATCTGCACCTATTGTAGATAGAGCTGTCTGAGAGACAAGCCGACGCGGGGTGGAGCAGCTCGGTAGCTCGCTGGGCTCATAACCCAGAGGTCCATGGTTCAAATCCATGCCCCGCTACGAACGTGGTTATATGGCCGCTGATTTCGGTACCGAAATCAGCGACCTTTCCGTTTACCGTGGCGATATGGATGAAAGGCGATCAGGCAGCTACGGTGCCCAGGGAAGTCGGCGATCATAAACGTCTCGTCATTTTCATCGCGGATCTTCAGTTGTCTAATCCACGGGAGGCGACAGGCGTGAAGTTTCTCAACGAAGCGGAAGCCGGGCACAAGTCGTATGTTACGATCGACTTCGTGCCCAGCTCCCGTTCTTCTGCTCAGAAGCGGAGTGTGGTTCACCATCCAGCCGACATCATCGGCATCATGCCGCAGCGGGTCAACGTATCGGCCAGCGCATCGTCCAGTGCTTGAATCGGTCATAGCGACGACGCACCGAACGACGATGGACAGTATGGCGCCTATCGCCAGAGCTGACACGGCCAGAACCGAGGCAAGCGACACATCGCCACCCGTGACGGGCAGTGACGGGCGAGGGTTGGGCGTGGTTGCCTCCGCCGGCGCCGGCGGCGTCTCGGGTTTCTCCGGTTCGCACGGTTTCTCCGACTCGCATGGGGCAACACCCGCACACGCTCCCAGGCATCGTCATACCGGCTGGACGCCGGGGAAACACGGTCATCCCCCTCGAACCGCCAGACGAACACGTACCACCCAGCCGTTCGGCGGTCAGATACATAGGAGCGCCATGCGCGTCCAACGCCCCGGCGCCGATTTTGAACGTGCCGTTCATCGCGGGAATCTCCCAGGTGGCCAGCAACCGGTGGTTGTCGTCTTCCGTGGGAACTCTCCCCCGGATGGCTTGTACGCCTCATCGTTGGAGGGGTTGTCGGGATCGCCGGACCACCATACGCTCACCGTCGCATACGGCCGATCCGCCGCGAACTCATACTCTTCGTTGCCGGCATACTGGCCATGATCCGCAGGGAATCCCGATACGGTAATGGTGTCGCTGAGCTCGGCACCGATATCCGCCGAATGCTCAGTGACCGTCGACATGACTTCTAGCTTCCTGCGACTTGTATTGCTTTCCGTAGCCTCCATAAACGGACTTATCCAGTCGCCTATAAGGTATTCCTGCGCCTGTTTGCTCTGCTCGGACCGCCGAAACACCCATACCCATGTGCCAAAACCGCTATTCTGCTTGGTCCGGTAAGCGGCACCGTCATCCGGCTTGGTCATGGCCTGCACACGTGCCTGCTGCCCCACCCCGGTGAAAGAGGCCTTGCCATAGGCCACCGGCTCATAACCCAAAGTCGCCAATCGCGCAAGAAAAGCATCGGCGCTCTCTTGTGCATTCGGCGTAATGACATTGCCCACATCGCCCGTATCAAGACCATCGAAATAGTATCCGCGGGCCTGCAATTCCAAATCGGGCACCCAATAACTGTCCGCATCCGCCACGCCACTGGTCACGTCATCGAACACCGGAGAAGCCACATCAAGCACCTTCTCGGAGACCTTGGTGGATACCGCCGGAACAAAATCCTTACGCACCCGAAATGTCGTCGACGCGCCGCCAGTGGAAGCCATCGATCAAAGGCCAGCATGTCCTGAGTGCTGTCCATGACGTGCATCCGCCCATACTCGTATGTGGTGTTCGCCGTCACCTCGCCGGCGCCGGTCGCCTCCCACGCGATCGAGGACCCGGCGCTCGTCGACACCCCCGAGAACGTGTTGCCGCCTTTGGACGAACCGCGCCGCCCCCTGCAAGGTGACGGTGAACGGCACTCCCGCGATCGCGTCACCGGCGCGGTTCACCACTTTCACCGAGATGGAACCGCTGCGCAAAGCCTCGGCATCGGTGCGTTCCACCGTCGTGCCCGCAGGCGTCTTGCCGGCCGATTGATCCCATATCCGGGCCGCCTTCGCCACGATCTCGGGGTACCGGCCTTGAATGACCGCCATCTGTCTCGCCCACTCGTCCCGATCGCGCCCGAAGTGATCCTGCACGATGATGCCGATCGCCGCATGGGTGGCGGCATCCGTGTCGCGGTACCGGTCAAGGATCCATGCCATACGCCGGGCGTTCTCATCGGAGGCAAGCACCGTGGTGGGGCCTATCACATAGTCGCTCAGTTTCCCCGCTTCGATGCAGTAGTACTTGTTGCCCGAAGCGTCCAGCCCCGCGACACCGACGTAATATTCCATATCGTTGTATGGAAACGCCACGTGATATCTTTCGTCGGCGGCGTCAACGTCGCGGCATACGCCGTATTCGCCGAGCCGAACACCACTCCCACCATTATTATCAGACCGGTCAGCATCGCTACGATGGCCATGCCCCGTTGCCGCCATGTCGTTATCATCATTCGTCCTTTCCTGGTACGTTTCCCCGCATACTGCACTGTGTGCGGGTAGGCCACGATCATGGCAGATTTTCATTCGCTACAGCCGGTTTTTCGACCTATGTGGTCCGAGCTTGCCGTTTGCCGGCGAGTTGTGGATAACTCTTCCGCCGAGTTATCCACCTCATGCGGTTGACCGAACGTTTACCTGATAGTTATCCACAATGCGCAACATATGTTCAAAAGCCCTTAGAATAGGGCCTTATGGCAGCAGTACAACATCGCGCGACCACGCGCACTAGTAATACCGATAACAGCACCACGAAAACGAAGTCAAAGGCGACTTCTGCCCGAAAGAGCCCCGCAACCAAGCGCAAGAGAGTCAGCGCCGAAACGGCACGCGCCGCAGCAGCGCTGAAAGGCCTGGCTGTCGAAGCCCCCGCACCGTCCATCGAAGCAAACGAGCCCGGCCAGTTCGGCCGCATCAATGTCATGGACATCACTCCCGCCGAGGAGCGCGGCATCTTCCCCGCCCGTGTGGAACTCGGCGAACCGTTTGAGATGACCGCCCAGGTGTTCATCGAAGGCCGTACCAAGGTGGGTGCCACCGCCATCGTGCGCAACCCGCGCGGCAAGGAAACCATGCGCCGGGCCATGACCTGCGTAAATCCCGGCCTCGATCGTTGGACCGTGATGGTCAAGTGCGGCGAGCACAGCGATCTGAAGCCTTGGGAGGATGGCTACGCGGCCGTCAAGCGTCAGCTCGGCGAATGGACCGTGACCATCGAAGGTTGGGAAGACGCGTACGTCTCCTGGCTGCACGACGCCCGCATCAAGGTGCGTGTGATGGACGACGTGGACAACGCACTCAATTCCGGTGCCGAGTTGCTGGCCCGTTGGGCCGAAACCCCGGACACCGGCCTGACCGCACGCGATCGCAAGACCTTGGAGAAGGCCGCTGAGACCATGGCCGATCAGACGCTGAGCGCGAGGATCGTCTCGCCGCCGGCGACAACCCGACCATCGCCGCCCTGCACGAGACTCACCCGCTGCGCGACGGCATCTCCCCCAGCCAGCCCCAGCGCTTCAAGGTGGAACGCCCGAAGTCCAGCTTCGCGGCTTGGTACCAGTTCTTCCCGCGTTCCGAAGGCGCCACCATCGATCCGAACACCGGCAAGATCATTCAGGGTACGCTGAAGACTTCGATGGCCGGCCTCGAACGCGCCGCTGCCGAGGGCTTCGACATCGTCTACCTGCCGCCGGTCTTCCCGATTGGCGTGACCAACCGCAAGGGCCGCAACAACACGCTGGTCGCCGGCCCCGATGACCCGGGCTCCCCGTTCGGCATCGGCTCCGAGCTAGGTGGCCACGACACCGTGGATCCACTGCTCGGCACCATGGACGATTTCAAGGCCCTGTGCCAGCGTGCACATGAACTGGGTCTGGAAATCGCGCTTGATTTCGCCCTGCAGTGCTCGCCCGATCACCCGTGGGTCAAGGCCCACCCGAACTGGTTCCGCCACAAGCCGGACGGCTCCATCGCCTTCGCCGAGAACCCGCCGAAGAAGTATCAGGACATCTACCCGATCGACTTCAACGCCGACATGCCCGGCATCGAAAAAGAAGTCGAACGCATCATGAATCTGTGGATCGAGGCGGGCGTCACCATCTTCCGCATCGATAACCCGCACACCAAGCCGGTGCGTTTCTGGCAGGACGTGATTGCCGCCGTGACCAAGAAGCACCCGGAGATCCTGTTCCTGGCCGAGGCATTCACCCGCCCGGGCATGATGCGCGCCCTGAGCTACGTGGGCTTCACCCAGTCCCACTGCTACTTCCCGTGGCGCAACACCAAGGACGAACTGGAAGAGTATCTGCCGGTCACCAATGGCGACGACGGCTACTACCAGCACAACACCTTCTGGCCCACCACGCCGGATATTCTCACCGCTTACGTGCGAGACAACGGCGTAGCCGGCCACTGCGTGCGTGCGGTGCTGGCAGCCATGGGCTCGCCGTCCTGGGGTATCTACAACGGTTACGAACTCATCGAGAACAAGCAGCGCCCCGGCTTCGAAGAGCAGATCGACAACGAGAAGTACGAGGTCAAGGTTCGCGATTGGAGCAAGGCCAAGCAGTACGGCGTGGCCGAGATGCTCACCGCACTCAACAAGATTCGTCGCGCCCACCCGGCCGCGTTGAGCTACCACAACCTCACCGTGCTGCCTACGTCCGACCCGAATATTCTGGCTTTCGCACGCCACACGCCGGCCGAACTGACCGGTACCGGCCAAGCGGACACGCTGATTGTGGTCGTGAACCTCGATGGACACAACGCACACCAGTCGATGATTCACCTGGAACTCAGCGAGCTGGGTCTGCCCACCGACCGCCCGCTCAACGTGCGCGACGAGCTGACCGGCCGCGAATTCCAGTGGGGTTGGGACAACTACGTGTCTCTGGCTCCTTGGGCGATGTGGCCCACATCCTGTCCGTGCAGTGATGCGGTACTGCAACGGTAATGCAACAGTGATGCCGTTGACGTGCATGGGTTTATCGTGCGCGTAAACCGCTAGAAATCCTCCCTCAAGGGGAGGATTTCGTCTGTTTGGGCATAGTGTCGGCATAATCTCAGCACGGTTTCTTGAGTTCCGCACCTGTTTTGCAGGCGTAAACAGGGTATTGTGGTGAGACGATAACGTAACTGTCGATTTTCAAGGAGAAATGACATGGCAGAAACCTTCAACGTCGTTGTGGAAATTCCGCGCGGCTCCAAGAACAAGTACGAAGTCGATCACGAGACCGGTCGCGTCTTCCTGGACCGTACCCTGTTCACCGCAATGGGTTACCCGGATGACTACGGCTACATCGACGGCACCCTGGGCGAGGACGGCGATCCGCTGGACGCTCTCGTGATGATTCCGAACTCCGTGTTCCCGGGCTGCGTGGTCGAGTGCCGCGCCGTGGGCCTGTACCACATGGTCGACGAGGCCGGCGGCGACGACAAGGTGCTGTGCGTGCCCGCCGACGTTCGTTTCGATGACATCAAGGACATCGACGACGTCAACGAGTACCACAAGGCCGAAATCAAGCACTTCTTCGAGCAGTACAAGGCTCTGGAGCCGGGCAAGGAAGTCCTGCCGGGCGACTACTGGACTGGTGCTGACGCCGCCGAAAAGGAAATCATTGCCGCGCGTCAGCGTCTCGCCGATTCCGAGAAGTGATTCGATTCTGAATCGTTGACAGGAGGCCCCTTCGGGGGCCTTTTGTTGTATTTGTGGCAAAGCCGCTCTACTCTCCCTCAGTCGCAGTTTCACTGCGCCAGCTCCCCAACAGAGGGAGCTTGTATTTTGTGATACAGTAATGTTTTGTCTTTTCAACTAGGCGTAGGCGGCGTGTAGGAACGCTGGTCGAGGCCCATCGCACGGTAATCCGGCATGAACCTTCTGTCACACCATGATTTCGATAATCATTCAAATCCTGCTTATTTCTGTTTCCGTAGCTATGGATGCATTCGCCGTATCCATTGGCAAAGGCCTGACCGTATCCCGCGTACGAGTACAAGACGCCGTGAAAAGCACCCTCTGGTTCGGCGGATTCCAGATGCTGTTCCCTATTCTCGGCTATTTCGCGGCATCTACATTCAGCAAATACGTAACCCAATTCGACCATTGGATCATCTTCGCCCTGTTGGTGTTCATCGGCGGCAACATGGTTCACGAAGCCTTCGAAGAAGATGAGGAAAACTCCAAGGAGACCGCCCAGTTCGATTGGAAGCATATGCTTCCCCTGGCCGTGGCCTGCAGCATCGATGCGTTCGCCGTGGGCGTGAGCCTGGCCTTCATGTTCACCAAAGCCCATATGGCATTCGCCATCCTCAGCATCGGTGTGGTCACCGGACTGTTCTCCGCTGCGGGCCTGCACATTGGCCGCGCGTTCGGTTCCCGCTGGCAGAAGCCGGCGCAGATCGCCGGCGGCGTGGTGCTGATTCTACTCGGCATCAAAGTGCTATTGGAGCATTTGGGCGTTATCGCGTTCTGATTTAGTGCCATAAGCCCCTTCACCAGAAGGGGCTATTTTGTTTGATTTCACCGTTCCAATGCCCGACGTAGGATTGGGATGGAAATTCGATTATCTGAGAGGCGTATCATGACCGAGATCACCCAGGAGGGTTGGAAGAACAAAGCTCTGAGCATGTTGTTGGCCCAACTGACGTCCTATGTACTGTTCATCGCAGCCACGGTCATTCCCTCCCCTGGCACCGTCCCCATCATCCCTTTGATTATCGCCGCTCTGACGTTGGCCGCATTTGTCGTGTTCTGGCCGTTCCGCGGCAGCATACTGGATCGTATCGTCACTTTGGTGTTTGGCGCGATTTCTCTGATTTTCGTCATCGTACCTTTCCCGACCAGCGAGGTTCCGCCGGATCAGACCGCTGCGGATGGCTCGGTACTTCCTTGGTATTCATGGGCACTGGCCATGGGCCTGCTGCTGGTGGTGCTGGTGGTCTTCTCCTTCGGACGCCAGATGCTCGTGAGAAGCGCGAACATCTTATCCGCGCACTCTCTCACGCCGTGACTTCCGGTGTGGCAGCTCTCGCCGTGGCCGGCTGGTGCTTCCTACCTGATTTGGGCGCGATGCTCGCCAAGGGCACCGTTGCGGGAACCGTTGCCCTGATCATCCTCATCGTTTTGGGACTGGCTTTGGCCGTGGCTTCCACGTTGTGGGTGCGCGACGCCGATCCGGACCCGGATATCCGTTATCCGTGGATCGGTACCGGCCTGATGCCGGTAATGCTGATGGGCGTGACCATCGCCGCAACCGCACTGGTGCTCGGCCGTATCATCGGTTGATGGACGTCCACCGTTCCATATTCCGCAAACTTGTAACCTATGTGTCCACTACAAGCGCGTAGAATAATGAAAACCGTGCGAAAGCGGCATAACGCCGCTGACGACTCGTACAGCCACACCGAGCAATTGCGTAACACATTGCAGGATAAGGGGGATTAGCGTGACGGATCTTACGTTGATGACTTTCGCCAGCGACCCCGCCACCGTTTTGCCATCACTCGCCCTGCTTTCTCATCGCGTCCGCGTACTGCCGATGGATGCAGCCAGCTTGGTGAAGATGCCGGAGAACACCATTCTGTTTCTGGATGCACGCGATGATCTGGCGACCGCCAAAACCTTGTGCCGCCTCATCCACGCTTCCGGCCTGTCCACGCCAATCGTGCTGGTGCTGACCGAAGGCGGCTTCACCGTGGTCAACTCCCAGTGGGGCATTGCGGATGTGGTGGTCGCCACCGCTTCCCCGGCCGAAGTCGAGGGCCGATTGCGATTGGTCTCCGAGCGCGGCAACGCTCCCGCAGCCGCAGCAGCCGGTTCTCCCGCCGAATCCACCACCACGGTGGAAGATGGCCAGATTCGCTCCGGCGACCTCATTGTGGACACCAACGGCTATACCGCCTCCCTGCATGGACGCCCCATCGATCTGGCATACAAGGAGTTCGAACTCCTCAAGTACTTGGTCCAGCACCCCGGCCGCGTGTTCACGCGCGCCCAGTTGCTGCAGGAAGTATGGGGCTACGACTACTACGGTGGCACTCGTACGGTCGACGTGCATATCCGTCGTCTGCGCGCCAAGCTCGGCGGCGAATACGAACACCTCATCGGCACCGTGCGCAACGTGGGCTACCGATTCGACCCGCCGGAGACGGATAAGGAAACTGCCGCCGCACAGCAGGCCGCCAAAGCATCCTCTGCCGCCATCGGCACCGATGACGATACCCCCGATCTCAACACCGCCGCCTGACAGACCAGCGGCGCTGCAAACTATCAATCATCGATATTACGCCGCTTAGGTCCATACGATGAGAGAAACCAAATCCGCGCGTCTCACGCGCATGCATGACGAATACGACATTCTGCGCCAGGTGATTCCGGCACCCGCTTGCGCACTGCATTTCTCGAATCCGCTCGAATTGCTGATCGCCACCGTGCTCAGCGCCCAGACCACCGACAAGCGTGTCAACACGGTCACCCCGGAACTGTTCGCCACCTACCCCACCGCCCGTGACTTGGCGGCCGCAAACCCGGCCCAAGTCGAAGACATCATTCATCCGCTGGGGTTCTATCGTTCGAAAACCCAGCATCTCATCGGACTGGCCACGGCACTGGACGAACGATTCGGCGGCGTGGTGCCGCGCACGATGGATGAACTGACCAGCTTGCCGGGGGTCGGCCGCAAAACCGCGAACGTCGTGCTCGGCAACGCGTTCGATATCCCCGGATTCCCGGTCGATACGCATGTGATGCGCGTAACCGGACGACTGCGTTGGCGGTCGGATTGGCGGTCCGCACACCCCGATCCCGTGAAAATCGAGAAGGAAATCACCTCCTGTTTTCCGCCCGAAGAGTGGACGAATCTCAGCCACCGACTGATTCTGTTCGGCCGGGCCACCTGCCACGCACGTACCCTGACTGCGCCAACTGCCCGCTGTCCGACACCTGCCCTAGCTATGCGCCGCCCGCCGGCAAGAGCACGTCCAAGCGCTAACTCATACCTCATCATGGTGAATTGCGGATTCTAGGCTGAATCCACCGCTAGACTGAAAACCATGCAGCACAGCAAGCGGGACAATACATGGTCCAAGTGGGGGATTTTTCTCGGAGTCGCCGTGGCACTCGGCGCACTCGTGGTTGTGGGATGGACGTTCATGCAAAACCGGTTCCAGCCGGGATCATCCCTCGATGCCGATGTGACCATTGGCATCGACGATATGCCGCAATCCTTGGATATTCGGTCCGATTCCTCTGCGGCAGCCGAACGCCTGCTCGTCGACAATGTGTATGAGACATTAGTGACCGTCGATCAAGACAACAAGCTTCAGCCGGGACTGGCGACAAGCTGGAAGACTTCCGATGACGGACTGACCGTCACCCTGGCACTGCAATCGGGCGTCACCTTCTCGAACGGCCATACGTTGGACGCCTCGGACGCCGTGTGGTCGTTGCAACAGAACGTGACCAACAAGGTGGCGGACGTCGACGAATTGGGCGATCTGGCGTCGGTCGCCAATCCGAACGCCACCACGGTGGTCATTACGCTTGCCAAGCCCAATCCGACGCTGCTGCGAGCGCTGTCCGGCAGACTCGGCATTGTCTACGATTCCGAGTCGTCCAGTGCCGATTATCAACGCAAGGCCATAGGTTCCGGACCATTCACCGTGGCCGATTTCCAGCCTGGCCATTCCCTGAAGCTGGCGCGCAGCGATACCTACCATGGCACCAAAGCGGCCAGCAATGTCGTTGAATTTATGCAATACTCCGACGCCGATGCGCTCAGCAAGGCCCTGACCGACGGCAGTCTCGATATGGCGGCACCGGTTTCGGCTTCGACGGCCACCGGTTTGAACGGCAAGGATGGCCTGACCGTCAAGGAGGGGGCCACTACGGATAAGGTGCTGCTGGCCTACAACAACGGCACCGATTCGCTGCTCTCCGACGAACAGGCGCGTAAAGCTTCCGCTATCAAATCGACGCAGCCGGCATCGCCTCCGCCCAACCCGACGCAGCCGGAGCATTGGGCGGCCCCATCAGCCTGCTGGAACCCGGATACGAAGATTTGACCGGACTGTACCCGCATGACGAAAACCAAGCTGGGCAGATGTTCTCCTACTTTGGTGCGCAATACCTGACTACGGTGAATCTGGTGGTTCCCGAAGAATACCGGTCGTTGGCCGAAACCATCAAGCAGCAGATCGAGCGGCAGCCGCGCCCCACGGTGAACCTTGAAGTGCTCTCCGATGAGGATTATGCCAAACGAATCAAGGACGGCAAATGGGAACTGACCGTGATGAGCATGGACGGCACGGATGATGCCGGCATATTCGCCGACCCCGATTCCATGTTCCATTACGACCATACCGAAGCGCAACAGGCCTATGCGGATGCTCGCGCCGCCACTAATGACGCCGATTATGAGGCACGAATGAAGGCGTACGCCCGGCTGATCAGCGAGGATGCGGCCAGTGATTGGCTGTATACCCGCAAATGCTTCACTGTGGCGTCCACCAAGGTCTCCGGCTACCCGACCTCGATGATCAATCGCCGCATGCCGCTGGCCGGGTTGACGGTGAAGTAGGCAACCTTCAGTCACGGACGGCTACGCCCGATAGTCCTTGGCTCACTATCGTTCGATCGTTCGTACCTCGCCTGCGAACAGCCTACTGGGCTGTTTACTGTACAGTTCGGCTTGTCATGCAACGTGCATAAACTTTGGCCTTATGACTGAAGGCAAATCCATCATCAACGCCAACCTCACCCCGCTGCCCGACAAGGTCGGCGTGGACGGACTTGAGGACAAGTGGCGCACCGTCTGGATGAAGACGGCACCTACAAATTCCGCAACACCCGCGACCGCAAGGCCGTCTACTCCATCGACACCCCGCCGCCCACCGTCTCCGGTTCGCTGCACGTGGGTCACGTGTTCTCTTACACGCACACCGATGTGATTGCGCGCTACAAGCGCATGCGCGGCTACGACGTGTTCTACGATGGGTTGGGATGACAACGGCCTGCCTACCGAGCGCCGCGTGCAGAACTACTATGGCGTGCGCGTGGACGTGTCTCTGCCTTACGACCCGGACTTCAAGCCGCCGTTTGAAGCACTGATGGCAAGAAGATTGACGCCAAGGATCAGGTGCCGATTTCCCGCAAGAACTTCATCGAGCTGTGCGAGCGTCTGACTGCTCAGGATGAGAAGCTGTTTGAGGCCCTGTGGCGCAAGCTGGGTCTGTCCATCGACTGGTCGCAGACCTACCACACCATCGGTCAGCACCCGCAGCGTGTGGCCCAGAAGGCCTTCCTGCGCAACCTCGCCCGTGGCGAGGCCTACCAGCAGGACGCCCCCGGCCTGTGGGATGTGACCTTCCAGACCGCCGTGGCCCAGGCCGAGCTCGAATCGCGCGAATACCCCGGCTTCTACCACAAGGTGGCCTTCCGCTTTGAGGACGGCACCCCGATCTACATCGAGACCACCCGCCCCGAACTGCTGGCGGCCTGCACCTCGCTGATCGCCAACCCGAACGACGAACGCTACAAGCAGTACTTCGGCCAGTACGTCTACTCCCCTCTGTTCAAGGTCAAGGTGCCGATTCTGGCGCACCCGGCCGCCGAAATGGACAAGGGTGCCGGTATCGCCATGTGCTGTACGTTCGGTGATGTAACCGACGTCGAGTGGTGGCGCGACCTGAAGCTGCCCACCCGCCCGATCATCCAGCGCAACGGCCGTATCGTGATGGATACCCCGGACTGGATCGAGGACCCGGCCGGCCGCGAGGTCTTTGCCGAAACCGCTGGCAAGACCACGTTCTCCGCCCGCAAGATCATCGTCGACAAGCTGCGCGAGTCCGGCGATCTGGACGGCGAGCCGACCCCGACCAAGCGTATGACGAACTTCTACGAGAAGGGCGACAAGCCGCTCGAGATCGTCACCTCCCGCCAGTGGTATTTGAAGAACGGCGGTACCGACGCCAAGCTGAACGCCGAGCTTATCGAGCGTGGCAAGGAACTCGAGTTCCACCCCGACTTCATGCGCGTGCGTTATGAGAACTGGGTGCACGGCCTGAACGGCGACTGGCTGATCTCCCGTCAGCGCTTCTTCGGCGTCCCGTTCCCGCTGTGGTACCCGGTGAACGCTTCCGGCGAGCCGGATTACGATCACCCGATCACTCCGTCCGAGGATCGTCTGCCGATCGACCCGACCATCGACGTGCCGGAGGGCTACGACGAGTCCCAGCGTGATGTGCCCGGTGGTTTCACCGCCGAAAAGGACATCATGGACACCTGGGCCACCTCTTCGCTGACCCCGCAGATCGTGACCCACTGGGCCGAGCCGGACGAGGCTCCAAGGCCCTGTTCGCTTCCACCTTCCCGATGGACCTGCGCCCGCAGGGTCAGGACATCATCCGCACCTGGCTGTTCTCGACTGTGGACCGCGCGCACTTGGAGAACAAGTGCCTGCCGTGGGCCCATGCCACGCTGTCCGGCTGGATTCTGGACCCCGACCACAAGAAGATGTCGAAGTCCAAGGGCAACGTCGTGGTGCCGAACGAGCCGATCGAGAAGTTCGGCGCGGACGCCGTGCGTTACTGGGCCGCCGCCGCTCGCCTAGCCTCGATGCCACGTACGACATCGGCCAGATGAAGATTGGCCGTCGACTGGCCATCAAGCTGCTGAACGCCACCAAGTTCGCGCTGGCCATCGGCCGTGAGGACGAGAACCATCACGTGGGCGCTGCCGCCGAGGCCGCGTGGAACCCGGCCGATGTGACCGAACCGCTGGATCGCGCCGCTATGGCCAAGCTGGCTTTGGTGGTGCGTCAGGCCACCGAGGCGCTGGAATCCTACGAGCATTCCAAGGCGCTGGAAGTCATCGAGTCCTACTTCTGGCAGTTCTGCGACGACTACATCGAGCTGGTCAAGAACCGCGCCTATGGCACTCCGGACGAGCACGGCAATGTGCCGTCCGAGAAGGCTGTGAAGTCCGCCCGCACCGCTCTGGGTCTGGGCTTGGACGCCTTCGCACGTCTGCTGGCCCCGTACCTGCCGTACGCCACCGAGGAAGTGTGGAGCTGGATGCACGCCGGTTCCGGTTCCGTGCATCGCGCCGCCTGGCCGGTCGTGGACCCGTATGTCGAGGCCGCCACCGGTGCTTCCCCCGAGCTGCTGACTTGGGCCGGCAAGGCCGTGGAGCAGCTGCGTAAGATCAAGTCCGAGGCCAAGGTCTCCATGAAGACCCCAATCCTGTCTGTGGCACTGTCCGCTGCTTCGGAAGGTGTGGAAGCGATTCACGCCGCCTTGGGCGATATCGCGCAGGCCGGTCGCGTGGTCGGCAAGTTCGACTTGGTGGCCAAGCACGCCGAGGAATCCGCCGCCGAAGGCACGCCCGAAACCGAGGTCGCCGTCGAAGCCAGCGAGCTCGGTGAGCCGCCAGCTAAGAAGCCAAAGCACTGAACGTTACGCACAACAACAGTAGGTCTCACGGCAATGCCGGCTCGTTCCGAGCCTACGGGAAGCCACCGGGTTCCCGCTTAACGGCTCGGCCAGCTAAGAAGCCAAAGCACTGAACGTTACGCACAACAACAAAAGAGGGGAACCTATTGAGGTTCCCCTCTTTTGTTTTTTGACGTTCGGATGACACGACTGTGGGACGGCACGCAAATATCCCGCATACACCATCACACCGTCGGAATCACGATGAGGTATCGGGTTTCGGCGGTTTTTTGTTGCGTATTGGGGCTGTCGAGCTGCGCGACGGCCTGCGCCAAGAGCGTGCCAGCATCGCTGATCTCCACGGTCTCATTGATCAGCGCGCTCATGTCATGCTTGAACAGCGTGCCGCCAGTGCCAAAGCCGAACAGTACTGGAGCGGTGTCAAGATTGTTGCCGGAATCGCTGGCGTTGGAGCCTTGCCGTTGCCGGAATCGCCAGTGTCGCTCGACTTGGCTGAGTCGTTCGTTCCCGAACCAGCGCTCTTAGACGAGTCGGACTTATCACCACCACCGATGGCCGAAGTAAGACCACCCGCATAGTTCATCACATCGCCAGCAGACATGGACATGGTGTCATCGACCAGTGAGGCCTTGGAATGCTGCGACTGCTGCTGTTGCGCGGCTTTGGCCTGCTTACGGGCGGCATCGGCCTTACGCTTGGCTTGGGCGACCCGGGTCTTGCCGTAGAACGATTGCGATTGCGAATCGACCAGGCCGGTCAGTGCCTGAGCCTCGGTCACCGGATCGGAAGAGACATCACCGGACGAACCATCACCATCATTGCCGGAAGCCGAGGACGCGCCGCCTTCGAACTGATCGGAGAATCGCAATACAATCTGGCGCAAGGCCGTGGCTTTGCCCGTATGCTCGGAGGCGGTGGCAAGCGTGCTCATCGCGGCATCGACCTTGGATTGAGCGTCGGCGAGTTCATCGCTACCGTTGGTTTCGGCGATGGCTTGGCTCTCGTAAGCGGTGGCGCCCGAGGACGTGCCGCCGGTCAGGGCGCTCAAATTGGCCGTGTAAACGTCCGTGTATTTCATCGAATACGGAATCATTGCGGCGGAGAGCTGGCTCTGGCCATCGGCGTATTGCTTGGAGCTTGAGTGGCTTCCTCCGAAGCCTCGGCGATCAGATCATCCACCAGTCCGGTGGTGCCTTGCTGCTGGATGCGGCGAATCACCTCGTCCAACGCATCGACCGCACCGGCATGCTGATGTGCGGCACTGACGTTGTTCACCGCGTTGGCCAAGTCGAGTACGGCTTGAGCCAAAGGCGTGTCCCCGGACAGTTCGCCGGCCGTGCCCATCAACGCCGGCAACTGGGTGGAGGTGCCAATCGATCCAGACAGGTGCGTGGTATATGAGCCACATACGCGGCCATATAGTCTTCAAACGTCCGCTTATGGGCGGTTTCGCGTTCGGCCACTACGGACTTGTTCAGCGCACGTTCGTTATCGCGCAGGGTTTGAAGCTGCTCGATGAGCTGTTGCTGCTCCCCGGAACCGGCGTCGGTCAGTGAATCGACCAGTGTGGCGGCAGAGGCGGTGAGTTGGGCGACATCCGTATCGGCAGCAGGCTGTGCGGCAGCATTCGCAGCATTCGCGGCATCGGGATTAGCACCAACTGCCGGACTGCTGGAATTGGAAGGCAATACGGCGAGCGCCACGGAACTCATGGAGAAGTCTTTGGCGTTCATATAGCAGCTGAATTCCAAGCCGGTTGCGGCTTTTCCAGCTGCGGCGACTACGGTATTGGAACCTTGCGTGGTCACCGTAATGGAGTTGTCAGCGGAAACATCATCGGCTACCTGCGTAGGCACGGTAAAGGCGACAACCGATCGTACGGTTGGCTTCCTTGGTTTGCGGCTTAATATCGATATACACGCCGATCAGTCCAGACGCGCCGGCAACCTCGTTTGCCTCGACGTTCGGACCGTCAAGCGAGTAGGTGACGCTGACTTTCCATGGCAGGGTGGCGGCGGAAGCGGGGATACGAGAAACCTTGGACGTGCCGGAATTACTATTGGCGGAATCGGTATCAGTGGAACCGCTATTGCCGGAATCGGCACTGGCGCCATTGCCGGCGCCGCCCTTCCCTACCACATACCAACGGACCGGCTCCCCTTCGGCATCGGTGACGGCGTACATATCACTTGCCGTAGCGAGCACCGGACCGTAATCAACCGGAGTCGGACGAGACATCCAAGCACCGCCGAGAATCGAAGCCACGCACAATGCGCAACTGACCAGTGCGGCACCACATCTCATCTACGTATCCCATTCATACAGTCGACCACTACGGGCATTCCATTCCCGTATTAATGTAGTCGCTGCAGGCAACTTGCCTATAGACGAATATCCGAAAGGTGCCCATTCGCTGCGGGCGAATCAGGCGAATACGTCGAGTACGCCCGGGTCACCACCGGCATCGGCTATGCGCTGGTGGCGCTTCTTGGCTTCGGTAACCACGAATTCACGGTACATTTCGGCAATTTCCGGATCAAGCCCGGCATCGATGGCGATGCGGTGGAGGCGTTCGATCTGATAGTCCTCACGCTTGGTGTCTTCGGGCGCGAATCCGGCGTTGGCTTTGAGCACGCCGACCTGCGAGGTGGCCTTGAACCGCTCGGCCAGTAATGCGATGACCGCCGAATCGATGTTATCGATGGTTTGGCGCAGCGCTTTGATGCGCGCCACCGCTTGTGCGGTTTCCGGGTGGGCCGCCGCCTGGGCGGAGTCGATGGTGGTCCTTTGCCAGTCGCTGCTCGTTTCGCTCATAGATTCGAGGATACTCCCGATTACGGCTTTGCACGATGCGCAAAGTCAGATATCTCAGATGTCATAGTCGCCGGTGAGGATATGGCTGGCATCCGCATCGCCGAACATGGCCGCACCACTGCCCACTCCCAAAACAATCGAACCCAGTGATGCCTCTTTCATCTCATATATCGTCAGCGTGCATGTGAACGTTGACGGCAATACTACAACTGCAATGTGATAGTTGATGTATTTGCATCAGATACGACAAGGGCTGCACCCCGTATCAATCAGGGTGCAGCCCTTACACTATTGTTCAGCGGTCTGATCAGTTGCCGTTGACCGCGTTGCCGGTGTTGGCCTGCTGCACGATGGCGGCGAGGAAGTCGCGGTTGGTGGCGGTCTTCTTGAGGCGCGGCACCAGCGTCTGGTAGGCCTGCTCGGGCTCCATGCCGCCCAGCAGTCGACGCAGACGGTAGATAATCGGCAGTTCCTGCGGGTTGGTGATGAGCTCCTCGCGGCGGGTGCCGGAAGCGTTGATGTCGATGGCCGGGAACAGTCGCTTGTCCGCCAGCTCGCGGGACAGGCGCAGTTCCATGTTGCCGGTGCCCTTGAACTCCTCGAAAATCACCTCGTCCATCTTGGAGCCGGTTTCCACCAGCGCAGATGAGATGATGGTCAGGGAGCCGCCGTTTTCGATGTTGCGGGCCGCACCGAAGAACTTCTTCGGCGGGTAGAGGGCCTGCGCGTCCACACCACCGGACAGGATGCGGCCGGAGGCAGGGGCTGCGATGTTGTAAGCGCGAGCCAGTCGGGTCATGGAATCGAGCAGTACGACCACGTCCTGGCCGAGCTCCACAAGACGCTTGGCGCGTTCGACGGCCAGTTCGGCAACCGTAGTGTGATCGGAGGCCGGACGGTCGAAGGTGGAGGAAATGACCTCGCCCTGGACCGTGCGCTCCATATCGGTGACCTCTTCGGGTCGCTCGTCCACGAGCACCACCATAAGGTGGACCTCGGGGTTGTTGGCGGCGATGGAGTTGGCGATGTTCTGCAGGGTGATGGTCTTACCGGCCTTCGGCGGGGAGACAATCAGGCCACGCTGGCCCTTGCCGATTGGGGAAACGATGTCCATGATACGGCCGGTGAGCTTGTTCGGGGCGGTCTCCTGCTTCAAACGCTCCTGCGGGTACAGCGGCGTGAGCTTGGAGAACTGCGGACGGTTGAGCGCTTCTTCAACGCTTTGGCCGTTGATGGAATCGATGGCCTGCAGCGGCACGAACTTCTGGCGCTGGTTGCGGCGGTCGCTTCACGCGGGGCGCGAATCGAACCATGCACGGCATCGCCTTGCGCAGGCCGTACTTCTTGACCTGGCCCATGGAAACGTACACGTCGTTCGGGCCGGCAGGTAGCCGGAAGTGCGCACAAAAGCGTAGGAGTCGAGCACGTCGACGATGCCGGCCACCGGCACCAGATCCTCCTGCGGCTCTTCGCGGCGGCTATCACGGTCATTGCGATCGCTACGATTATCGCGATCATCATAGCGACGATCATCATCGGCGTTGTCGCGATCACGGCCACGCATGCGACGGTTACGGCGATCGCTGCGATCATTACGGGTATCGCGATCGTTGCGATCGCTACGGTCGCGGCGGTTACGACGCACGAACTCGTGATCGTCGTTCTGCTCGCCGTCTTCGGACGTTTCCTCGTGCTTCTGCGTGGGCAGCGTGGCCAGGATATCGTCGAGGTCACGCACGGTTTCTTCGCTGTTTTCCGCAGTGCGACGACGGCGGCGAGGCTGCTCGTCCTCATCATCACGGACTCGGCGAATCAGCGGAACTTCCACGTCCTCGTGACGCTCGCGGCGACGCTCGGTAGGCGCTGCATCTCCCAAATCGAGCGTGGCCAGCAGATCGCCGGCCTCATCGGCCTTCTTGCGCGGCTTGCGGCGAGCGAAATCGGGCTGTCGTCATCGCGACGACAGCGGCCGCACGCGGTTCGGATGCGGCATCATCGGCGGCCTTACGACGGGTGCGTCGCGGTTCGGTCTCGTCCTTCTTGGCATCGTCGGCCACGGGAAGCGGCAAATCGAGCTGCGGTTCCGTGGCAGCCGGAGCCGGAGCCGGCGACTGGGTGGCCACGTCAGCATTGTCTGTGGTGTTGGCCTCAGCGGCATCGGACTGCGGAGCCTTGACGACCTTGGCGGTTTTGGCGGCCTTGGGGGCGCGCACGGTCACACCGGCCGGCGGCTCTCCACCATTGCGCGCCGCCTGCAGGGTGGCGAGGCAGCTCGGGCTTGCGCATGGTCGACGTGCCGCGCAGGCCCATCTGTTTAGCGAGCTCTTTGAGCTCAGGCAGCTTCATATCCTCAAGATTCTGGCTATTTGCCACTGGTTGCCCTTTCCATACCGAACAGACCCATGCCTATCCAGGCGTTAAGAGTGATTATTGCGGTTGCACCGCTCATGAATGTTCGCTGCGTCTCTGAGTCTCTGCGAACTTCGTTCACTGTACAACGCCAACTCGACCAACGCAAAACGGCCCGCCGAAAACCAAAAAAGCTCCCTCTGTGACGAGGGAGCTCAACAAGGTTTATTCACTTTTCTTCGTGGTAGGACTTTTCGGTGTTGACGGACCACACGTTCTTCTTGGACGTCTTGCCGGTCTTGATGTTGCCGACGGCCTCCATGGCGGTGGCCATGGAGTGGTCCATGTTGTTGTAGCGGTGCTGGCCGTTACGGCCCACGCAGTACAGGTTGCCGAAGCCGTCGAGGTACTCGATGAGCTCGTCCATGTGCTCATAGGTGTCGAAGTAGGCGGGGTACGCCTTCCTGACGCGCTCACGATGGGAGTCGATGACCTCGTCCGGACCGTTGATCACACGCATGCGGGTGAGCTCGGAAATCGCGAACTTGGTGACATCCTCCTCGCTCATGTTCCAGAACGAGTCGCCCTCCTCGCAGAAGTACTCGAGACCGATCCACACGGTGTCGTCCACGTCCTTGACCAGGTACGGGCTCCAGTTGTTGAAGATCTGCAGACGGCCGACCTTGTAGCCCGGGTCCTGCACGTAGATCCAGCAGTCCGGCACGATCGGCGGATTGCCGAGGGTGGGGATGCTGGTGGTGTTCTTGAGCTTCAGGTGCTTGACCAGCAGGCCCACGGTCACGAAATCGCGGTACGGCAGGCCGTTGGCCACCTCGGTCATATCGGCCGGGGCGGGCTTGGAATCAACGGCCTCAGGATCGGCGCCGGCCGCGTCGATGGCGTTGACCAGGTCCTTGACCGGCATCGAGGAGATGAACTGGTCGCCGGAAAGCTCGGTGCGGTTGCCCTCGGAATCCTCGTACACCACGGAAGACACGGCACCATCGGTCTGGCGGACCTCGACCACCCTGGCGTCGGTCAGCACCTTGACGCGGCGGCCTCGCAATTGGACTCGACGGTCTCCCACAGCTGGCCGGGACCGTACTTCGGATACCAGAACTCCTCGATCAGCGAGGTCTCGACCTCCGCGTTGGAGCGCTTCTTGGGCAGCAGCTTCTGGAAGGCGTTCTTGAGCACGCCCATGATGGACAGGCCCTTGACGCGCTGGGCGCCCCAGTCGGCGGAGATCTGGGAGGGGTGGCGGCCCCACAGCTTCTCCGTGTAGCCCTCGAAGAACATCGAATACAGCTTGCGGCCGAAACGGTTGATGTAGAAGTTCTCCAGATTGTCTTCCGGCAGCTTGTGGAACATGGACTTCAGGTAGCTGAAGCCGGCCACCATGGTGAGCTTGAAGCCCATGGCCTTCAACGTGTTGGGGCTCAGCGAAATCGGGTAATCGAAGAAGTGGCGGTTCCAGAAGATACGGGACACTCGGTGGCGCTTGAGCATCACCTTGTCCTCCGTCTCCGGATCGGGGCCGCCCGGCTCCATGTCGTGGTCGCGGCCGAGCTTCTTGTCATCATAGGAGGGTGCGCCCTGCAACGGCAGAACGGTCTTCCACCAATCCATGATGCGTTCGTCTTTGGAGAAGAAACGGTGGCCGCCGATATCCATGCGGTTGCCGTTGTGCTTCACGGTGCGCGAGATACCGCCGAATTCGCGGGTCCCCTCCAGCACGGTCACGTCGTACTTGTCGGCACCGCCGTCCTTGATGAGTTCCCACGCGGCGGTAAGTCCAGCCGGACCGCCGCCGATAATCACTACGGATTGCTTGTCGGTCATTATGCTCCTTATAAACGCAAAATCAGAGACAGTCTACTAGAAGCCCCGGAATCGCACACCGAAAGATGAGCGAATGCTTACAGAATTCTCCCGATATACGACCGATGCGCCGTCTTTCCATCAGCAGAAAGGCGACGCATCGAATCGTGAGGTAGGGGTATTCGGCAACGTTGCGTCACACACAGCGCGGCGAATCGGTTTGGTCTTAGGCTAATTCGTCAGCGACGAACTTTCCATAGATTCAGCGAGATGCCTGCAAGTGCAAGCAGCATCATAATCCCCGCAACACCAGTAACGGCAACACCAGTACGACTCAACTCGTTTTCCGTACCATTAGCCTGAGTGTTGCTGGGCTGATGAGTTCCCGCACCATTGTTATTCGGAGTGGTACTCGTTCCTTCACCAGTGTTAGGTCCTGTGCCCGGCTGCGTTGTGGAATCATCAGTCAGATGCGCATCGTCGCCTAGGGTTTGGTGGTCGGAGGCCAAGCAACTTTTAAGCTCAGTGAGCTTGTACCACGTGGAACCATCGGCAATCGGCGTGCATTCGGAGCGGAAGGCGATTCCTGCTCGTTGTAGAGCATACGAACGAGCGGCGTGTAGGCACGGCCGGTCTTCGGGTCGTTGCCGGATTTGACGGCAACATCCCACTGCACATTAGCGGCCATCGGAGTCACCGATTCACCGCGCCATTCATTGTTGGCGTAGGTGTACACGTCGGTGGTGCTGGCGGCCGCCTGCTGGATGGAACCGGGAAGGCCAAGCAGCGCGGCGAACGGCATCATCGTTTCGGCATGGGCAAAGCGGAAAGTAGCAACGGTGGATCCGCCGTTTACGCGCTCATCAATCGACGAGAAGAAATCGTCAAGCAGCGGCTGTGCGATTGTGTAGGTCTCGTCTTGGCCGGCGTAGCTCGGGCCCTTCTCGTAGAAGTCCTCGGCGTCAAGCGCCCAGGCGAACAACTTGGCGTCGTCTGCCTGCTCACCTTGGAAGTACTGGTTGAAGTCGAAGGTATGGCTGCCGGTGTTCTCGTTCTCCATATCAGCGGCGATGATGTACAGGTTGTACAGATCCATCGCGGCATCGTATTCGGAGGCGATCTTCTTCTTGGCTGCGCCGCAGGCGTCGGCATCCTTGCTGGGGTCGGCTCCCGGCGCGCAGTTGGCCTCGCCGCCCTTGGTGCCATCGACAGTGTTGTACCAGGCGTACGTGCCGTCGGCCAGTTTGGCGAGGAAGTCATCGGTGAAGATTTGTGAAAGCAAATCGTGAGAGGCTGTTTTCACGTCCTCGTTTTCGGCGATGGTTTGCTCAGCGCCTGCGATAATCGCATCGTTTTCCACGAAGTTCTGGTAATCGTCGGCACGCTGCTTGGCCTCACCGGTTTTCTCAGTGCCGTCCGGGTTTTCGGACTTGTGGAAGTACAGCGTGTTCGGCGTCTTGTCGAAAGCCGCCGCCTCGCCGGTGCCGGCCGGATCGGCGGGCGTCACAGTGCTGTTCGCCAGTTTATTGTTCGAGGCCGCGTTGAAACCGCGAGCAAAATTCTCGCCTGATTCAGTAGCGCGGGCTTCGCCAGAGGACTGATAGGCAATCTTGCCACCGTCCTTGGCTGCGTTGTCGAACAGCGTCTTGTTGCGCTCGTAGGCACGTGCGCCAATGCCTGATGTTGGTCAGCACCCTGACCGGTGAGCATACCGTAGCCATTCTCCACATTTGCGGCGGTGATGGCTTTGAGATTCTTCATGAATTCGGACTTGATGGCATCAGACTTAAAACCGTTATCCGCTTCGGCGGCTTCGGCCATCTTCATAAGCAATGCGTCGTATTTGTAGCTGGACAGGCCGCGTGAACCGTGGCGAGCCATCGACTCGGTGTATACCGTTTCGTAGCCTTCCGGCGCCTGGCTATAGCTGGCAGTGGTCGCTTCGCTAGGTGCCACATATGGCTGCTTGCTGCTGTAATACTGGCCATCGGTCTCCAAAGCCATGGCGTGCGGAACGGTCAGGATGCCACCGGCCAGCAATGTGGCGGCAGCAACCACGCCCGCGATGGAGCCCTTAAGGCCCTGCTGCATATGGTGTGTGTTCATGCAGCATTTTCTATCAGCCGCAAGCAAACAAGACACACGATGGCAAGGTTACGAGTCTGAACTTTTGCTATGCGTTGTATGAACAATGCGCGACGCCCCGCTGTAAGATGACGGAATGCCGCGCATTGTCAATACAGGCTGTATCAGACGATTGCCTGTCAGTGAATATCGTCGGGAATGTCGATATCGGTTTTCTGGACTTCTTCGACGTTCACGTCCTTGAAGGTCACGATGCGCACGGACTTGACGAAACGGCTGGAACGGTAGACATCCCATACCCATGCGTCAGTCAGCTGCACATCGAAATACACGTCCTGACCAGCGGAACGCACGTTGAAATCGACCTTATTCGCCAAGTAGAAGCGACGCTCAGTCTCCACCACATAGGTGAACAGCTTGATGACGTCACGGTATTCCCTATACAGCGCGAGTTCGGCGTCGGTTTCGTAATTGTCGAGATCCTCGGCACTCATGCTTGTTTACTCACTCACTTTCCGTATCGCGTTTGCGGCCGCGGCCCAGCGTACGCCACCATGCTTCCTTTGAGGGCTTGCGTTCTGCCTGACCGTACGGCCAGTTGCTTTCCTCTTCGAGACTGTGGCGCGCGTTCTTCTGCGTATCGTCGTGGTGCTCGGCCTGTGGTTCGACTGGCTGTGGCGGCCGCCGGCGTCTGGGCCTGGGACTGCACGTCACTCGTCGTGGCGCCGGCTGCCTCACCACGCTGTGCCGGCTCGGGTTCCGGGCTTGTTCTGCTGGATGGCGATGGAATGCTCGCGCGCGGACAGCGCTTCCTTGACACCCGGGTTGTCCTCAATCAAGTGCATACCAAAAGCGTCAAGCGAACGAATCGGATCGTACTCGTCGACCAACGTGTCCATGACGATAAGGTCCTGGTATTTGTTGTTTTCGACATCCCACAACGCGTCGCGCGAGGTGCCGGACGGCACGAAGCCGAGCGACTGGTAGACCGAAATCGAACGGCTGTTCTTTTCCGGCACGCTCACCCAGATGCGGTGCATGCCCAGGCCGGCCGGTTCGGGCGCAAAGCCGTAAGTCATCACACGCGGCATGGCGTCACGGGAGTAGCCGCGGCCACGGTACTCACGGCCCCAAGATGATCTGGATGCGGGCGGACTTGGGACCCAGCCGTCGATGTCGATGAGGAAAATCATGCCGATGACATTATCGGTGCTGGCCGCATCGAGCTGACCGTCATCGTCATGGTCGGCGTCAGTCAATACGGCCCATGCGATGGTGCGGCGGGATTCCGGGTCGCCCACGCCGGATTCGGCGGGTGCCTGACCGGCTTCCCAGGCTTGGGAGCGGCGGACCCATGTGTGTACGATGGCGCGTTCGGTGACCGCATCCTTGCCGGTGATCTTGGATGCGCCATAGAAGGCATCAAGTTCATCCAAACGAGCCAGGTCCTCGACGGTGGCGGGGCGCAGGTGCACCATTTCGCCACGGATTGGCGGAATGACGATGCTCTGTGGCAGATCGCGCTTCAGTTGCGCTTCGGTAGCCATGCTCAGCGTCTCGTTGGTTGCGGTCATCGGTATACATCCCCCGGTTCGGCTTGTTTCGGCTCACGGTCCAGTGCCGAACATATCTTACTCGACTGGGTGAACGCTGGAAATGCTCTGAGTCGACTTTCTTACAGAATCAATAAAGGCTCCCGCTGGCGGGAGCTGTCTAACGGATTTGAACTGGAGAATTTCCCTACAAATAAGTGCTCCCGCTGGCGGGAGCTGTCCGCGAAGCGACTGAGGGTGGTCATCCGTACATGGCGACCACCCTCAGTCTCACTCCGTTCGACAGCTCCCACCAGCGGGAGCCAGTGAATCTAATCAGCCCTTGATCTTGCCCATGACGACCTTGGTGACGGCCTTGGCGTCGGCCTGACCGCGCGTGGCTTCATCACGGCACCGATGATCACGCCCATCGGCTTCATGTTGCCGCTCTTGAGCTTCTCGACAACGTCCGGGTTGGCTTCGAACGCCGCGTCGACGGCCGCCTCGATGGCACCGTTGTCTTCGACGATCTTGTAGTCGTGCTTCTTGACGACTTCATCCGGAGTGCCTTCGCCCTTAAGCACGCCTTCGACGGTCTGCTTGGCGAGCTTGTCGTTGAGCTTGCCGGAGGCGATGAGCTTCTCGACCTCGGCCACATCGGCCGGGGTGATCGGCAGCTCTTCGAGGGACACACCCTTGGCGTTGGCTTCGCGGGAAAGCTCGCCCAGCCACCACTTGCGGCACCGGCAGCTTGGCACCGGCCTTGACGGTTTCCTCAATCAGGTCGAGGCGTCGGCGTTGAGGATGTCGCGCATCTGCAGATCACTCAGGCCCCACTCGGACTTGAGGCGGTTGCGGCGCTCGCGCGGCATTTCCGGCATCTGACCTTCATCTCTTCGATGTGCTCCTTGGTGATGTGGAGCATGACGAGGTCGGGGTCCGGGAAGTAGCGGTAGTCGTCGGCATCGGACTTCAGACGGCCGCCAGCGGTGGTCTGCGTAGCCTCATCCCAGTGGCGGGTCTCCTGCAGAATCTCCTTGCCGTCGTCCAGACGAGCGGCCTGACGGCGAATCTCGTACTGGATGGTCTTCTCGATGCCGCGGAACGAGTTCACATTCTTGGTCTCGGAACGGGTGCCGTACGGAGCGTCCGGGCTCGGGCGCAACGAGACGTTCACGTCAGCGCGCATGTTGCCCTGCTCCATACGAGCGTGGGAGATGTTCAACGCGCGCACGATGTCGCGGATGGCGCGCACATAGGCACCGGCGATTTCGGGAGCGCGGTCGCCCGCCCCCTCGATCGGCTTGGTGACGATCTCAATCAGCGGCACACCGGCACGGTTGTAGTCGACCAGCGAGTGGTCGGCACCTTCGATACGGCCGTCGGCGCCACCCACGTGGGTGTTCTTGCCGGCGTCGTCCTCGATGTGCGCGCGCTCGATCGGCACGCGGAACACGGTGCCGTCTTCCAGCTCGACGTCCAGGTAGCCGTTGCCGTTGGTGGGCTTGTCGTACTGCGAGATCTGGTAGTCGCGCGGCATGTCCGGGTAGAAGTAGTTCTTACGGGCGAACTGGCTCCACTCGGCGATTTCGCAGTGCAGGGCCAGACCCAGCTTGATGGCGTAATCGACGGCGGTCTTGTTGATCACCGGCAGAGAGCCCGGCAGGCCAAGGCTCACCGGGGTCAGCTCGGTGTTCGGCTCGCCACCGAACTCGATGTGGGCCGGGCAGAACAGCTTGGTGTTCGTGGACAGCTCCACGTGGGTTTCCAGACCGAAGACCACATCGTACTTCTTGGTGGCATCGGCGTACTTCATCAGTTTTTCAGCCATGATGTTGTTTCTTTCCTTCCGATGCTCACTTGCCCAGACCGTCAAGCCACGGGTCTTGAGGTCGTTCCAGATCGGGCCGTTCCAGCTGTCTTCCAGCGCGGCTTCGAGGGCCGCGGCCGGCTTGTACATGACTTCGTCGCGCTGCTGCGGGGCGATGAACTGGAAGCCGACGGGCAGGCCGTCGTCGGACAGGCCGGCCGGGATGGACATGGCAGGCACGCCGGCGAGGTTGGCCGGAATGGTGGCGATGTCGTTCATGTACATGGCCAGCGGGTCGTCCATCTTCTCGCCGAACTTGAAGGCGGTGGACGGCTGGTGGGAGCCACGAGCACGTCGACCTGTTCGAAGGCCTTCTTGAAGTCTTCGATAATCAGCGTGCGGACCTTCTGGGCCGAGCCGTACCAGGCGTCGTAGTAGCCGGCGGACAGGGCGTAGGTGCCGAGATGATACGGCGCTTGACCTCGTCGCCGAAGCCGGCTTCACGGGTGTAGGCCATCATGTTGGCGGCGGTCTGCGGCACGCCGGTCGGCGGCATCACGCGCAGGCCGTAGCGCATGCCATCGTAACGGGCCAGGTTGGAGCTGACCTCGGACGGCATGATGATGTAGTAAGCGCCTAGCGAGTAGCCGATGTGCGGGACCGAGACCTCAACGACCTCGGCACCCATCTCCTTGAGCTTGTCGACGGCCTCGTTGAAGCGGGCCTCGACGCCGGGCTGGAAGCCGTCGCCGCCGAGTTCCTTGATGAGGCCGACCTTCATACCCTTCAGATCGCGCTTGGCGCCTTCGCGGGCGGCGGCGACCATCGGCGCGGGCCTTCGGGGATGGAGGTGGAGTCACGCTTGTCGTGGCCACCGATGATCTCCTGCAGCAGTGCGGAGTCGAGCACGGTGCGGGAGACCGGGCCGATCTGGTCGAGCGAGGAGGCCATGGCGATGGCTCCGAAACGGGAGACGCGCCGTAGGTGGGTTTGACGCCCACGGTGCCGGTCAGGCGCCGGCTGGCGAATCGAGCCACCAGTGTCGGTGCCGAGGGCGATCGGTGCCTCGAATGCGGCGACTGCGGAGGCGGAGCCACCACCGGAACCGCCGGGCACGCGCTCGGTATCCCACGGGTTGTGGGTGGTCTGGTAGGCGGAGTGCTCGGTGGAGGAGCCCTGGGCGAATTCGTCGAGGTTGGTCTTGCGAGAATCG
>ENA-OQBT01000320-OQBT01000320.1-human-gut-metagenome-genome-assembly--contig:-NODE-320-length-31910-cov-2.763112_pt1 | contig 31910 bp, 45 predicted proteins | sample MGYA00242749_ERZ504557 | MGnify/ENA primary metagenome ERZ504557 (study PRJEB26092, sample SAMD00036243) | human gut metagenome | host: Homo sapiens | study: EMG produced TPA metagenomics assembly of... | reverse complement strand
CGTCATTCATTGACATTGAACCTCCTAAGTTGAAATGTTGTGGTTGCCAGACCAACTTCATTGTATCATTAGGAGGTTCTTTCCTTTTCTATAAGAATTTTTTACCGACCCCCAGTTTAACTGGGGGTTTTGTCATGCCTATTCGGCGTACAATAAAACACAGTAGCCTCGAAAGACTACTGTGTTAATTATATTACTTATACGATTATACTACCGTTCGCATTATATAGCCACACTAATTTTATGTATTACCATTAATTAGCTTTAACGGCATTACGCATATCTTTTTTGTTGCTGCTCTTCCAAATAGCCCAAATAGAAGTAGCTACGCAAATGGAAGAGTACGCACCACTTACGAAACCGACAATCATACAGAGAGCGAAGTTTTTAGTTGTATCGCCACCGAAGAAGTAGAGTGAGCAACAAGCAAACAATACTGTTGTCAAAGTATAGCAACTGCGGTGAATACTTTGCGCAATACTTGCATTCGCCAAATCGGCAAATGTATCAGAACGTTTATGGGTATGCGTGTTTTCACGAATACGGTCGAAGATAACTACCGATTCATTCATGGAATAACCGATTACCGTCAAAATAGCGGCCAAGAAGGACGCATCGATTTCCAACTGGAAGAAGGAGAATACGCCAAGTACCATGATAAGGTCATGGAAAATAGCGGCTAATGACGAAAACGCGATACGGTATTCGAAACGGAAGGAAATATACGCTGCCAATACTAAGAAAGCAATGGCCAAGTTAATAAGCGCATGTTCCGTAACTTCCGAACCGATTACGGCCCCTACGGATTCCACACGTTTTACTTCATTTTGACCTACATTTTTATTTAAGCTTTCCACAACGGCTGCGCTTTCATTCGCATCGAGGTTACGGGTACGAATGATAACGTCCTTACCGGATGTTTCATTGCTTTCACCGGATAACTGAATGATAGCATTTTCCAAATTGAACTGTTTCAAATCTTCACGAACTGCGCACTGTACAGGCTGATTAAATACTACTTCTACAATGGTACCACGGTATAGTCGATACCGAAGTTAAAGCCGCGTACGAAGATAGACACAAGACTGGCAATAACCAAGAGAGAAGACAACGTGAACCACCAACGATGGTGTTTAATAACGTCAAAACGCATTATTTTTTGCCTCCTTTCTTGTAAAGCTCCATGGTCGCGGTTGGCGACACATTAGCACCATACCAGAATGGATGATTCGTCAAATTACATTCGATCAACATCCGCAATAAATAACGGCTTACAAATACGGCCGTAACCATACTGATAGCAACACCGAGACCGAGGGTGATAGCGAAACCGCGCACCGGACCGGAACCAAGCACAAACAAGATGGCTGCCGTAATCATAACGGACATGTTCGCATCCACGATAGTTGCAAGGGCACGCCGGAAACCGGATTCCATAGACATGCGCAAGGTTTTACCAACCTGAACTTCTTCTTTAAAGCGTTCGAAAATCAGGATATTCGCATCCACCGCGACGCCCATGGAGAGAATAATACCGGCGATCCCCGGCAGTGTTAAGGTAGCCTGCAAGAAATGCAATACGGCCAACAATAATAATACGTAAATGAGAAGCGCTGTAGTCGCTACGAAACCGGAGACACGGTACAATACCAACATAAACGCTACGATAAGACCGATACCTACGGCAAAGGCTGTTACCGACTTATCTTTGGAGTCCTGACCAAGTGTCGGACCTACGGTACGAACTTCCAATACATTAACTTTTACAGGCAACGCACCGGAACGAAGCAAAATCGCAAGGTTTTTAGCTTCATCTAAGGTCCTACTACCGGTGATTACGGCTTTACCGCCCGTAATCGGTTCGTTAACTACAGGGTTTGTTAATTGTTCTCCATCAAGATAAATCCCGATGTGACGACCCACATTCATAGTTGTCAAATCAGCGAATTTCTTAGCCCCTTCATCGGTAAACTCAATAGCTACCATGAATTGCTATTCTGACCGATTTGTTCTTTCGCATCTTTTAAATCATTACCGGTTAAATGAACTGTGCCATTTTCATCCTTAAATTCCATAACCGCTGTTTTACCAATGGTTTTAATGGCTTGGTCCGGATCTTTAACACCCGGTAATTCGATAATGATACGTTTCTTACCTTCACGCTGAATTAATGGTTCAGCCAAACCCATTTCGTTGATACGACGTTCAAGAATCTGTCTGGCTCGTTCTACCGCATCATCAGTTACTTTGTTCTCGCCCGCATCTTCTGCTTCCAGAACGATGTGTGTACCACCTTGTAAGTCCAGACCTTGTTTAATCGATTGTGCCAAAGGCCCAATAAAATAAATAAAGGCTGCAAAGATCAAGGCAATAACTGCAAGAAATTTTGCCAGTGCCTTACCGTTCAAAAAAATTCCCCTCCTTAAATCGCCAGGGCAGCCACTATTGCGCCAATAAATTGAAACGTAATAGCAGTGTAAAATGATTTCACATAATTAAGATACATAATTATTTAAATGTTAAAACGCGCTCGTCCGTAATTAACCCGGCGAGGCGTTTATCATGCGCTTCCATAGGAATCTCATCGGATACAACTTGGATGTCCCATGCAACGCCGATTAAGCGTTCTTTAGGACTTTAGCCAAAAATCGGTCATAATAACCGGCCCCCATCCCCATACGGCCACCTTTGGTATCAAAAGCTACTCCGGGAACTAAAATTAAATCCAGTTCATTAGCGCCGCCGTTTCATAAGGTTCATTAGGAATGCGTATATGAAGGACGCCTGTTTTCACATCATCAAGACGTGTTAACCGGGCTGCAATCATTTCGGTTTTAGATACGCAAACCGGCACAAAGACCGCTTTGCCCTCTGCCAAAGCCTGTGTAACCAGAGCATCGAGATTAGCCTCTTTCGGCATGGCCAAATAGGCCATTATGGAGTGAGCCTTTTTATATTCAGCTGATTCCATAATGTGTTTGCACAGTGCCTCGGCCCGCGTTTTGCATTCACTGTCAGACATGGCTTGGCGCCTTGCTTTAAAAGCAAGGCGCATTGTATGCTTATCCATATTATTTGTCATCTTTGCCAAGCACATGAGCTACGCTGGAACGAGCTAATTTGATTTCAACTTTTTCAGCGATTTGAAGCATAATTGCATCGTCAGTCAAAGCATTGATTGTACCGTAAATACCACCGATAGTCACAATTTTCTGACCTTTTTTCAAACTGTTCAAAAGTTCGTTACGAGCTTTCTGTTGCTTTTTCTGTGGACGATATAAAAGGAAATAGAAAATTACAACCATTAATAATATCGGCCAACCGGCTTGAAATAACTGTTCTAAATCTGCCACTGTCTGTTCACCTCCAAAAAAACATATATATCTTTCAACGTCTAGTGTCCCCTATTTTTTATAACCGGCCCAAAATTCATCACGAAAAGCCGGGAATCGGTCTTCCAAAATAGCGGCGCGCATTTGACGCATGAAATTCAATAAGAAATACAAATTATGATACGACACCAAACGGAAAGCCAAAATTTCTTCCGCCTTGTATAAATGTCGAATATAGGCACGAGAATAATTGCGGCAAGTATAGCACTGACAGCTTCTTCCAACGGACCCCAATCATGAGCGTACGTAGCGTTTTTAATAACTACACGGCCATTATGAGTCATGGCCATACCGTTACGCGCCACACGCGTCGGGAATACGCAGTCAAACATGTCTACCCCGCGAGCCACACCTTCCACCAAACAGTCCGGTGTGCCAACGCCCATCAAATAACGAGCCTTATTAGTCGGTAATAATGGCGTTGTGTGATCCAAGATATCGTACATCAAATCATGCGGTTCCCCAACGGATAAACCGCCGATGCTGTAACCGTCAAAGTCCATAGCCACCAATCTTTGGCACTACGGGTTCGTAAATCTTTATACATACCGCCCTGAACGATACCGAACATGCCTTGAGTCGGTGATGTGTGAGCCTTGCGGCAACGTTCCGCCCAACGAGTGGTACGTGCCGTAGAACGGTCCGCATAAGCATAATCAGCCGGATACGGAATACATTCATCAAAAGCCATAGCTATATCGGCACCTAATTGCTCCTGTACTTTAGTAGCAATTTCAGGTGATAAAAACTTCTTGGAACCATCGATGTGGGAACGGAAGGCTACCCCTTCTTCGGTAATTTTGCGCAAATCACCGAGACTGAATACCTGGAACCCGCCACTGTCGGTCAGGATACCGCCATCCCAATTCATAAAGCGATGTAAACCGCCCGCCTCTTCTACAAGGTCCGGACCGGGACGCAAGAACAAGTGATAAGTATTGCTCAAAATAATCTGAGCGCCCATCTCTTTTAATTCTTCCGGCGACATGGTTTTAACCGTTGCCTGTGTGCCTACCGGCATAAACATAGGTGTTTTAAATGTACCGTGCGGCGTATGTAAAAGCCCCGCCCGTGCACCGGTATGGGGACATTCTTTTTGTAATTCATAGGTAATAACCAAGCATATCCTCCTATCTATTGCAACCTGTCAAGTACATATTATAGCACAAAATATTTAACGAATAAACATAACATCGCGTTGCTTGACTGTTAACAATGAAGCGAAGTATGTTGTGTCGCCAATCTGTTAGCGAATAAACATGGCGTCGCCAAAGCTGAAGAAGCGATACCGTTCCTTAACCGCTTCTTTATAAGCAGCTAAGCAATGCTCTCTGCCCGCCAACGCACTGATGAGCATGAGTAACGTTGATTGAGGAAGATGAAAATTCGTTATAAGCGCATCAACCATCTTATATTCATAACCGGGATAGATAAAAATCTGCGTCCAATCGTGACCGGCCTGAAGAACGCCATCCTTCGTGGCCGACTCCAAGGTGCGCACCGAAGTAGTACCTACAGCTACGATACGCTTACCGGCCGCTTTGGCGTCGTTAATAATTTTCGCCGTTTCCGCCGTTACCACATAGTATTCACTGTGCATTTCATGGTCTTCAATCGTTTCTTCCGATACGGGACGGAACGTACCAAGCCCTACGTGAAGGGTTACAAAGGCCAAAGTAACGCCTTTGGCTTTTAAGCGTTCCAATAATTCCGGCGTAAAATGAAGCCCCGCCGTAGGTGCGGCGGCCGACCCTTTTTCACGAGCATACACCGTCTGATAACGGTCTTTATCTTCTAATTTTTCGTGGATATATGGCGGCAACGGCATTTCGCCGATTTCCTGAATGATATCGTCGAAAACACCCTGTGCCGTAAATTCAATGATACGACCGCCAAAGCTTGTTTTATCCAATACTTTACCGGTCAAGCGGTCATCGAATACCAATTCCTGACCAATCGGGCATTTTTTACCCGGTTTGACCAAGCATTCCCATTTATTTTCACCACAAGGCGTGAGGAGCAATACTTCTACTTTGCCGCCACTGCCCCGGCGATGACCGTATAAACGAGCGGGAATTACCTTCGTATCGTTAAAGACCAACACATCATTGTCGGATAATTCATCAATGATGTCATAAAATGATCCTTGTGAGCCACTTCACCGGTCACCTTATCAAGGAGCATAAGACGCGATGTATCACGCGGTTCCACCGGATGCTGAGCAATCAGTTCTTCCTGCAATTCATAATCAAAATCTGTTACCTTCATGGTAAAACTTCCTTCTTTCAAACTGTAGTTAATACGTTTTTTGAGATTACGCATATTTCCCATCTATCAGGCTTAGCTATGCATACCTATGCGAGATAAATTAATACGCTTTATCTATGGTCACACCCGTATAATAGTGCGTTAAAATCGTTTTGTAATAATCCTTAGCCGACGTAGGTGCTTTCGCCGCCATAGCCGCTGCCCCCCACTGGGACAGGCCTAAACCATGGCCCCAGCCATAACCGCGAATCGAAACGGTATCAGTTGCCTTTTTAAACGTGTGATAAGCTTTTGGATTTTTAAAACTATCCGCCGTAGACGGCACTTTCACGTTTACGTAGAAATCAAACAAGGTGGATTTCAAGCCGAATATTTTCATAATCGTCTCGCCCGTCAAAGTAAGCGTCTTTTTATTACCTACAAAATCCGCCGTCATAACTCGACCGGACACGCCGCGATCTTTAAACTTCATAGGACGCTGGCGCAAGGTACTGAGTTTAATTTCTTTAAGGGTGCCCACATCTTTACCGGCTACACGCAACTTCGCTTCCATTTCGGCCCGCGTAAGTTTAACGGTCCAGGCAAAGCTGTCGCCGCTTTGCTTGTAATCGGCATAATCCTTAACGCCGCGCAAATACGGCACATTACTGCCCCACACGTTTTCACTGTTTTCCGTGTAACCACCCGCATTGGAGTGGAACAAGGCTTCAATAGGCTGTCCTTTATACTGCACCACCATGCCTTTGGTATCATCCACGGCTTTCGTAGTGCTGTTAAATTCCGCTGCCTGACCGTTATAGACCTGATGATTCGTGGTCGGCTGCACATCGTAAGCTTTGGCAGCACTTTGTTTCATATTGTATAAAGCATAGGTGCGCGCTGCGACGGCCTGTGCTTTCAAAGCTTCTTGAGCCAGCTTGGCGATACTTCTGCCGGTACCACGCCATACAAATACTCTTCAATAGAAACTTCATTAATGAGCATCATGCCGCCTGACGAAGTGGGCACAATTTTAATGGCGCCGCGATACGGTTTACTATCCAGCAAAATAGTGCCTTCTACATTGCCTTGCCACGATTTAATATAGGCAGAACCGTCTACAGTTTTGCCGTTTACCGTCACTTTATTATTTTTAACGCCGATTGTTACTGTGTCCGTAGCGGCAAACTTGGCAAATGGTGATTTATTACTCGTATACACTGCCAACTGGCCGCTACCGGCTACGGGCCAAGTACTGCTGCGCGTCGCCAATAAACGCGAATGGCCGGAATATTAGCTTGCTGTGGCGTATTAAAGGCCGGCACTTTCGTAAACTTAGAGTTTGAAGCGGTAGCACTGTTTTTTGTATCAGTAGCTTTTGCAGCACTCTTACTTTCCGACTTCGTAGTAATCGTGGTAGTTTTCGTCGTAGTTACCGTATGGGTATCTTTATTCGCCTTCGTTACCACCGTTGTCGTCGATTTAGTTTCTTTTACCGGTGTTTTAATCGTCGTAGTCGTCGTTGTCGACTCAGACCCTTCTTTAGTGACCGTCACACTGGCCCCCCAAACGGGCACAACCGATGTCATCAAACAGCTTAAAACGGCTGCCAAAATTACACGATTTACTGCTCTCAATCTCATAAATCCCCCTGACTAGATGCATTAACATTCGGATTCGTAATACCCAAATGGTCGTAAGCCAACTGCGTCGCCATACGCCCACGACTAGTGCGAATCAAAAAGCCCAATTGCATCAAATACGGTTCATACACATCTTCGATGGTATCGCGCTCTTCACTGGTAGCCGCCGCAATCGTATCGATGCCGACAGGGCCACCGTTAAATTTCTCAATAATTGTTTTTAAAATTACCCGGTCTACCCGATCGAGTCCCAATTGGTCAATGTCTAAACGCTGCAAGGCATCATCGGCAATGATATTGGTAATTTCACCGTCACCCAGTACTTGCGCCACATCGCGGACGCGCTTCAACAAGCGGTTCGCAATACGCGGGGTTCCCCGGGAACGACGGGCAATTTCAGCGGCTCCGGTATCGGTAATCTTTGTATTCAATACTTCCGCCGCCCGTTTTACGATGAATTCCAACTCATCCTGCTTGTAATATTCCAAATGATTGATAATACCGAAACGATCACGTAACGGTCCCGAAAGAGCACCAGCTTAGTGGTAGCGCCGACTAAGGTAAACGGTCTTAAATCGATGCGCACCGAACGAGCGCTCGGTCCCTTCCCGACTATAATATCCAAAGAATAATCTTCCATAGCAGAATACAACACTTCTTCTACCGTACGGGATAAACGATGTATTTCATCGATGAATAATACATCATGGTCCTGTAAATTACTGAGGAGCGCCGCCAAATCGCCGGAACGTTCAATGGCCGGTCCGGATGTAATGCGGAAGTTTACGCCCATTTCATTAGCAATAATGCCGGCCAAGGTAGTTTTTCCAAGCCCCGGCGGTCCGTATAGCAAAACATGGTCAAGCGCTTCTTTACGTTCTTTCGCCGCTTGAATATATACTTTTAAATTATTTTTTACATCCGTTTGGCCGATGTATTCGTGCAAATAGCGCGGTCGCAAAGAGAACTGCCAAGTGTCGCCACTTTGTTCTTCTTTACCCACCACGCGGCTTTGACTGTCAACCACACGTATTTCTTCTTTCATGACTACCTACCCTTTCCCAATTCAGATAATACGTCGCGTATCAATGTCGCCACATCTCGCTCACCATTATCCAATTGAGTGAGTATATCAACAAATTCCGATTCCCGATAGCCCAAGGCCATTAATGCGTCCGCCGCCTCACCGGCAATGCCGGTTTGCGCAACATGTACCGCCGTATCAAGAGCCGCCTGAGGGGCCGGTGCCGTCGTAAATTTACCGATTTTATCTTTTAATTCGAGCACCAAACGCTCGGCCGATTTTTTACCGATACCGGGAAGCTTCGTAAGTGTTCCCAATTCGCCATTCATAATGGCCACTTTGATACCATCCACGGACAGCCCGGACAAAATACCGAGCCCCACTTTTGGCCCGATACCGGATACGGAAATCAGCAAAGTAAAAAGATCATATTCGTCTTGTGTAGCAAATCCATAGAGCTGAATCGCATCTTCGCGAACACTCATATGGGTATATAATAATGCTTCTTGTCCTTCTATTAACGCATCGCGGGTGGTTCCGGAAATATATACGCGATAACCTACACCATGCACATCAATAAAACAGGAGCCTTGAAAAATCTGATTAATGATACCACGAAGAAAACCTATCATGAACTACTGCCTCCTACAAAATCTATAACTGCAAACGGCGCCGTAAGTCATCGCCATGGGAGCTGTGAGCAGTACAAATGGCAATGGCCAAGGCATCGGCCGTATCATCGGGCTTAATTTTCTCACGAATTCCGAGCATATTCATAGTCATATAAATAACCTGCTCTTTAGTTGCACGACCATAGCCTACTACGGCCTGCTTAACCTGTAGCGGCGTATACTCATAAATAGGGATGCGCCGTTGGCTGGCGGCCAACAAAATGACGCCCCTCGCCTGTCCTACGGCAATGGCAGTCGTTACATTGCGATTAAAAAACAATTGTTCTACGCCAAATTTATCGGGCCGGTATTCTTCCAAAATATCACTTAAATCATTGAATAATATTTCAAGCCGCATGGCATCCGTGTCCTGCGGCGTGGTTGTAATACAGCCGTAAGCAACGGGTTGCAACCGACTGCCGTCCACGTCGATAATGCCATAACCGCAAATAGCGGTGCCCGGGTCTATACCTATAATTCGCATAATAATCTCCTTCTAAAACTATTTATCTTTTTATTATAGCATTTATAGAACTATAGACCAAACAGATTAGCGAATTAATCACAGTCTATGAGTCATCTTCACTATCGTTCAAGCCCGCTATTATTAAAATAAGTCCGTTATGATTAGAAGTAAGTTTTCCTGTATTACATGCGTTCCTTAACTTTTGACACAAACGCTTCAAAAAGAGCATACATATCTTCGTGTTCACGCCACATATTTTCAGGATGCCACTGTACGCCCACTACGGACGCATCATTGTTTTCAATGCCTTCCACAATGCCGTCGAGACTGGTAGCCGTTACTTTCAATGAAGGAGCAACCTCACGAATCGCCTGATGATGGCGGGAATTGACCAAAGTATTTAACCCTAACACAGCATGTAAAAAGCTGTCCTTGGCCACGGTTATACTGTGAGTAGGATAGCCGCCGGGCGCTTTTTGGGAATGCTTAATATACGAATTCGGGCACTGCGTTTTGATGTCCTGATACAAATCACCGCCTAATGCTACGTTGATGATTTGTGCCCCTTTACAGATACCCAAGATAGGTTTACGCACCTTAACGGTAGCCTGAATCAATTCACGCTCAAACACATCCCGTTTATAATTCACCATACCGATTTCACGACGCGGTTCTTCACCGAATAAATGAGGATCTACATCGGGGCCGCCATGAACAATAAGACCATCATATAATTCAAAATAGTCTTCGCCGATGGCATTCGGTACATCCGGTAAAATAAACGGAATACATCCCAATGCACTGAGCACTTCTACCAGCTCACGAGATACATACGGTGCTCGTTGTAAATTGGTGCTGTTCGTAGCATCCATATAAGTATCGGCCGTAATTGCAATGCGTGGTTTCATAGCAGTCCCTCATTTCTAAAAACGTAAACTTCGGGCAAACAGGTAAATCAAGTCGCTTAGCTGTAAGCGCCTTTAAAGCCTGCCGTCCGTCAAACTATCATTACATACATTATACAAAAAAGGCCTATGAAATTTCCACCTGTTTATGGTTTCCATAGACCTTGTTTTTCCAATTCTTTAATGGCCCGTTTTTCATCATCTGTAAGTTCGCGTTCCAATAAATCCGGACGCAAACGGCGAGTACGCAATAAGGCCTGCTGTAAGCGCCATGTGGCTATGTTTTTGTGATGACCGCTGCGCAATACTTCCGGAACCTCCCAGTCTCGAAAAACCGGTGGTTTGGTGTACTGCGGCCCTTCCAAAATAGGCCTGTAGAAGGAATCTTCAATCGCCCCCGAAGCAGCCCCCAGAACGCCCGGAATCATGCGCGCAACCGCATCAGCCACAACCATGGCCGGCAGTTCACCGCCGGTAAGCACAAAGTCACCGATGGAAATCGTTTCATCGATTAAATGCTCTTCCACGCGATAATCGACGCCTTCATAATGACCGCAAATAAGCACCAACTGGTCGTAAGTCGCCAATTCTCGTGCCTTGGCCTGATTAAAAGTACTGCCCGTAGGACCTAAGAAAATGACCCGTTTTCGCAGCTCTGGAGCAGGTTCGTTCGCTTCAGCTGATTCTGGTGCATCAACCTGTTCCGCTGTTTTGCCAATACATGCTCCACAGCTTCAAAAATGGGTGGCGCCATCATGAGCATCCCGGCCCCGCCCCATAGGTGTATCATCCACTTGATTATGCTTATTGTGAGCAAAATCACGGGGATTCGTTACTTCCATAGTAAGCGCTCGGCAGTCATAGCTCGCTTAATAATAGAATGGTCAAAAAAAGCAGCAAAGAACTCAGGGAATAAAGAAATAATGTCAATTCTCATAGTATCACATTATCCTTTCCGGCCTAAAGGCCTTTCACCTAAGTCTCGGCTGCTCTATTAAATCCATTCCGGCGGATCGGCAATAATCTTACCGCTTCAACATCAATATCTAAAATTACATGTTCCAACACAGGTAATAATAAATCAGGCTGACCTTCCTGTTTGACTACATACACATCATTGGCGCCCGGTTGCAATACATCAGACACGGTACCCAGTACATGGCCCTTTGTATCTTCCACGGTTAAACCGATGATATCAAAAATGTAGTAACGCCTTCCGGCAATTCCACCAACTGGTCGCGAGGAACTTGAATTTCCTTGCGAGCCATCAATTCGGCAGCATTACGATCCGGCACTTCTTTAAAAGTCGCCAAAATAAATTGTTTATGATAACGAGCGGATGTGATGTGGTATTCTTTACCATCAATGTAGCAGGCATCCATCGTCAAAAACCGATCGGGAAAATCGGTCTGCGGCATTATACGAAGATCACCCCGCACACCGTGCGGGGCAACAATAACGCCTATGGTAATCAGCTCATTCCGATCCATTATTTACGGAAAGCGACAATTTTGCCGTCTTCGAGCAAAATTTCAGAACCCATTAAAGCGTCGAGGTCATCCCCAACTTTAACCGTAATGGTCTGTTCCATAGTGCCCTGACTAATTTCAGAACCAAGTTCAAGCTTTTCCGCATCCTTTAATTTGGCTGCTACGTCCGCCTTAAAGTTTAAACGTTTTTGCTTTTCTTCTTCAATCTGCTGACGTAATTGAATAAGACCTTGCGCATCGATTTTAGCTTGTTCACTGAGTAAACGTTTAGCTTGGAATTCGATTTGCTGTAAGTCCTGTTCAACAAGATCCAAACGCTGCTGAAGATCGGCAATAAGCTTAGCTTTGAGCCTTCTGTAACTTTCGATTTGATAGCTACAGGAACACGTACTGTCATTTCTTCCATGTTTTCTCACCCTTTAGACAATATCAACGGATATTTTTTTGTTTTCTTTAATAGCTGCTGCTTTTGCGACAGCTCGGATTGCTTTAGCAATTCTGCCCTGCTTTCCAATACCTTACCCATGTCTTCCGGTGCCACGTGAACTTCATAGACTTCCACATCACCTTTTACGGTCACGGTAACAGAAACGGCTTCAGGCTGCTTAACCAATGACTTCGCAATTAATGTAATTAATTCTTTCATCACAGTATGCCTCTCTATGAATTACTTCTTAGCATCAGCAAATTTCTGCATAACACCGTGCTGTTTGAAAAGGGAACGAACAGTGTCGGTTGGTTGTGCACCATTACCTAACCAAGTCAAAGCTTTTTCTTCATCAATGTTGATAACAGCCGGGGACTTAGTAGCGTCGTACTGACCGATAGTGTCTACCGGACGACCTTCACGAGGAGCACGGGAATCGGCTACAACGATACGATAGAATGGAGCTTTTTTAGCGCCCAAGCGAGTTAAACGAATTTTTAACATGTATATTTCACCTCCTTGTAAGAATATCTTCTATGATCAACCCATAAACGGTAAGTTTGGCAGTTAGGTAACATACCTTTTTTACCTTTACGCATAGATCCCATTTTTTTCATCATCTTCTGAGCTTCTTCAAACTGCTTGATTAAACGGTTTACATCCTGCACACGAGTGCCGGAGCCCATAGCGATGCGTTTACGGCGAGAGCCGTTCAATATTTTAGGATTCGTCTTTTCTTGAGGCGTCATCGATTGGATAATCGCTTCAATACGACGAATTTCTTTACTATCTAAATCTATATCTTTTAATTGATCTTTAACTTTGCCCATGCCGGGAATCAATCCCAATAAATCTTGGAATTTACCCATTTTGCGAACTTGGTTCATTTGCTTCAAGAAATCATCAAGCGTGAATTCGTTACGCCGCATTTTATCGGCCAATTCTTTCGCTTCTTCCTCATTTACCAGTTCCTTGGTTCTATCAATCAAAGCCCCCAAGTCACCGAGGTCGAGGATTCGAGAAGCCATGCCTTCCGGCCTGAATTCTTCGAGACCATCCATCTTTTCACTGGTACCCATAAATTTAATAGGGCGACCGGTTACGGATTTAATGGATAAGGCGGCCCCGCCTTTGGCGTCACCATCAAGCTTAGTCATAACTACGCCATCGATACCGAGGCGCTCGTTAAACGTCTTCGCCGTCTGTACCGCATCCTGACCGATCATGGCATCCACAACGAGGAGAATTTCATGAGGTCGTACGGACTGTTTGATGTTGACTAATTCCGTCATGAGGACTTCGTCAATGGCCAAACGACCGGCCGTATCGATGATTACTACATCTTTAAGCATGGATGTGCTCGCCGCGATGGCGTCACGAGCAATATTTACAGGATTGGCACCCGGCGTTTCATCGGCAAACACGGGAATATCTATCTGTTTACCAACCACCTGCAACTGCTTAATAGCGGCCGGACGATATACGTCGGCAGCTACCAACATTGGATGCTTACCTTTCTTACGTAAGTAAACGGCTAATTTACCGGCCGTTGTCGTTTTACCGGCCCCTTGCAAACCAACCAGCATAATTACTGTCGGCGGTTTGGAGGAAATGGTAATCCCACTCTGTACGCCACCCAACAGGTCGGTTAATTCGTCTTTAACGATTTTAATAACCGTCTGTACCGGATTCAAGTTCCCGTAGATTTCCTGGCCGATGGCTTTTTCTTTAATGTTATTGATAAAATCTTTAACAACGCCTAAGTTTACGTCCGCTTCAATCATGGCTAAGCGCACTTGACGCAGGGCTTGCTTCAGATCATCTTCTTCAATTTTGCCTTTACCTTTTAGGGATTTCAAAGCCTCTTCCAGTTTTTGGGTTAAATTCTCAAAAGCCATCCTACCCCTCCATCTGTGCAACTAATTGATATAATATATTGGTGGAAGTGCGGAACTCATCCCGGCCCACACTTGCTTTCAATCTGTCTAATTCACTACGCATGGCGCTCATCAAACGTTCTCGCTCTTCATACTGAGCCACCAAGTGCAACTTGCTTTCATACATTTCCAATAATTGTCTGGCCCTTTGCATATTGTCATATACAGCCTGGCGCGATACGCCCATTTCCTCGGCAATCTCCGCCAAAGACATGTCATCTTCATGATGCAGAACCAAACATTGGCGCTGACGCTCCGTCAAAAGAGCGCCATAGAAGTCTAACAGCAAGCTAATCAAAACTCTTTCTTCCATGTCAACTCACTCCTTCACGGTGTCAAGCTAAAAAACTTTACACGTTATTCTAACAGAGTTAATATGCCCTGTCAAGGTTTTTTCCTTAACAAGTGAAATAAACAGAAAAACACCACGATGCTCGCTTCATCGTGGTGCTTTTCTTTCTCGGTAGTGAATATTGAATTTTTATCTCTATTAGCGTACAGTTTGCAGCGCTCGCTAATACGGAGATTAGAAAATCGACTGAAAAACTGCTCGCTTCAGTCCCCCAGCTTCGTTCTCTACAGATAGTATATACCTCCCTCTCCATTTAGTAAAATTGCCTCTTTTTATATCTGTTATTACGAAAAGTAATAAAGTCTTTAATTAAGTAGAACCTTAATCTATATTGATAAATGCCGTTGTTTCAGACTTGTTATCTTCTTTTATGTTAACTGAATACAAAAATACAAAGTTAACCAATAATGAAAAATCGAGGTTAATTAAGATTAACCTCGATTTACGGAATTCACTTTAACTTGTCTTATTTAATTTTGCTTTTTACTGCGCCTTACTTTGAACCGCCTAAATCAGTGCTACCGATTATCAGTCAAGTTTAGCTCGTTTCAAGCGAAGCGCATTCGTAACAACCGTAACGGAACTGAAAGCCATGGCCGTACCGGCTACGATTGGTGTTAACATACCGATGGCAGCCAATGGAATACCTAGACTGTTAAAAATAAGCGCCCAGAAGAGGTTCTGACGAATATTCGTCATTGTCTTACGGCTTAAGGTTACGGCCTGAACCAAGGTGTTCAAATCATTACGAACAAGTACGATGTCGGCCGCTTCAACGGCAATATCCGTACCGTTACCGATGGCAAAACCGATATCAGCCAAAGTCAAGGCCGGTGCGTCATTGATACCGTCACCAACCATGCCCACAACTTTACCGGATTTACGCAATTCATCAATCTTACCGGCTTTATCCTGAGGCAACACTTCCGCCATAACATGGGTAATCCCCACTTTGTCGGCTATGTATTGAGCGGTACGACGATTATCACCGGTAAGCATCCAAACTTCAATGCCGCGGTTCTGTAATGTCTTAATCACTTCCGGTACTTCCGGACGAACTTCATCTTCTACAGCCCATAAAGCTCTGATTTCACCGCCAACGGCTAAGAGCGATACGGAAGCGCCTCGTTCTTCTTCGGCGAGAACGGCTTTTTCAATCGTTTCATTCATATACCTAAGGACTGCATCCAGCGGCTGTGACCTAATTGAACCATCTGATTAGCTACGACAGCTTCAAGACCATGACCGGGCACTTCTTTAAAACCGGTAACATTCGGTAATACACCGTTACCCAATTCAGTAGTACCATACGCTGCCATAGCTTTGGCGATTGGGTGAGTTGTCAAACTTTCGATAGCGGTCATAATACCGGTGTTTACTTTTTCATCACCGGCGAAGTTAACAGTTTTACTTACCATCAAGGTACCTTTAGTGATAGTACCGGTTTTATCCAATACGATGGCATTTAATTTGCCGGCTCGTTCAAGGAATTCGGCACTCTTAATCAAAATACCGTGTTCAGCACCCAAACCGGAGCCTACCATGATAGAGGTTGGGGTCGCTAAACCTAAGACACAAGGACAGGCGATAACCAATACGGCCCGTACCGTGCATGAGCTACGCCCCAAGTTGAATCAAAACCGAAATACCATACGAGAGATGTTAATACGGCTAGGGCAATAACGGTCGGTACGAAATAAGCAGCAACCACATCGGCTACACGCTGAATGGACGCTTTGGAGGTTTGCGCAGCTTCTACAACTTTAATAATCTGCGACAACATAGTGTCGGAACCGATTTTTTCGGCGCGCATGGTGAAAACACCGGTTTCGTTAACGGTAGCACCGATAACCTTGCTGTCTACGGATTTTTCAACCGGCAAACTTTCCCCGGTCAACATGGATTCGTTAACCGCCGATTGACCTTCAATCACAACACCGTCAACCGGAACTTTTTCACCGGCACGAACTTGAAGAATATCGCCAACCTGAACTTCGGCAGTTGGAATATCTACCCACTGACCGTCACGCTGCACGTGAGAAATACTTGGTGTTAAGCCCATCAATTTTTCAAGCGCTTCGGACGTACGACTTTGGCTACTTCTTCAAGGACCTTACCTAATAAGATGAAGGTAATGAGCCATGCGGACGTTTCAAAATACATGTCGTGGCTGCCTACATACATATTGTAAATACTAAATAAGTAAGCTACCGAAGTACCTAACGCAACCAATACATCCATGGTCAAGGAACCGCTCTTAATAGCGCTCCAAGCACCTTGGTAGAACACGAGGCCCGGACCGAACTGAGCAACCGTAGCCAATACCAATTCTACCCAATGAGGCAACATAGGCCAGCCGAATAAATGGTTACCCATCATGCTGACCATCATCGGAATAGCCATAACGGCAGCAATAATCATACGATATAATTGAGGTTTGTAATTAACTTTTTCAAGTTTCTGAACCCCTTCTTCAGCGAGGGTAGCACCAAAACCGATACCCGTAATAGCTTTAATTACGTCATCAGGGGTTACCTTGCTGTCATCCGTATAGGTAACACTGCCTTTACGGGTTAAGAGGTTAACCTTTACATCAGCTACGCCATCCATGCGACTGACGACTTTTTCAACACGACCGACACAGGCGGCACAGTGCATGCCGGTGATGTCGAATTCATTACTTTTTTGACTCATATATAACACATCCTTTTAACTCTACTGTATTGCAATTAATTTCGCTAATTCAAACGAATCATAACGCATTGTTTATTTCAATAAATGATACACAACTTAGTGTCAATTAATGAATTTATTACTTATGGAGTGATTTATAAACACCCATCAATTCCGTAATGGCATCATCTTCCTTGCCGCTTTTAATGGCATCCACTACGCATGAGCGAGAATGACTTTCTAACATTAGAAGGCCAACTTGATATAAAGCCGCTCTTACGGCACCTATTTGCTGTAACACTTCTACACAATAACGATGATCGTCAATCATCTTTTCGATGCCTTCTACCTGACCTTTGATACGGCGCAGGCGACGAGTTAATTTCTCTGTTTCCATATCTGTAAGCATCTTACTTCCTCCTTACTCTATCTTAACAACAGCTTAAAACTGCTGTAAAAACGAAAAGCATCGGGGTTTTCATCTCCTTCTCGATACCCCTATGGGGTATCTCATCTGTATATTATGTTATACCTTCACCCCCAAAAGGTCAACAAGGGGGTATTGTGCAATTGTAAAAAATTACGTATCATAAAATACATAAAACACAGTAGCTATACTTAGCTTTATACATGGTCTTTAGGCCATTATTCGCATTTAAAATTTCCGATTTGATAAATACTATCATCCAAAATTAAAAACATTTTTACAGGGGGGGTATATATGAAATCCTATATTACGGTTGCCAAAGAGCATCGTATTGAATATATTGTAGAAAAATCCCGCTTTATCGCCACCGCGATTCCCTGCGAAACGGAAGAAGAAGCGCAGGCCGGTATCGCCCGCATCAACAAGGAGTTTTGGGACGCCACGCATAATTGTACGGCTTACGCCTTAGCTCCGGCCAAGAACAACAACGCTCCTCAGATAATGGTGAACCGTCCGGCACGGCGGGTAAACCGATGCTGGAAGTTTTGAAAAAGACGGGCATCACCAATACCTTAATTGTAGTCACCCGCTATTTCGGCGGTATCAAACTGGGCGCCGGCGGACTCATCAGAGCCTATTCCCACAGTGCGGCGGAAGTCATTCACGATGCACCGAAAACACTCTACGCACCGCGCCAAATTGTAGCCCTTACCATCGATTACAGCTATTACGGCGCTATCGAACGGTTTTTACAAGAGCAGGGCTATCACTACGAGTCAGAATTTGCCGAACAGGTACGCCTTTTAATCTATGTGGATCCGGCTGATATAAATACGTTGGCAACTACCATGACTAACCTAACTAACGGTCAACAGACGTGGGAGCCGTTGGAAGAAAAAATGGTAGCCCTCCCCTACAACGATTAATCTGCGATTCGTTTATACCCCATGGGTACTGACAAAACTCTCGTACCATAGTACAATATAAAGTAAACATATAGTAAAGTAGTACGCCCAAAACTACATGTCATGACAATCCGACTAAAACAAAGGGAGGATTCTCATGGACACATCATATTATTACAACTTCATTATCTTGGTACAAACAGGCAATATGACTCAGGCAGCCAACATCTTACACATCACACAACCGGCCCTGAGCAAACAGCTTAAATATTTGGAAGCCGAATTCGGTACGCCCCTCCTGCATATAAAACGCGGTCAACGAGGGGCTAATTTTCGTCTCACCGAAGCAGGTCGCATTTTCTATGAAAAAGCCCAACAATTATGTGCGATTGAAGAGGCGACCTACGAAGATGTAAAACGCTTAAACTCTGCGGTGGAAGGGACACTCCGCATCAGCTCATCCGCCTCGCGCTCAACGGGGCTGATACAGCAATATTTACATGCTTTTTCACAAAAATATCCTTCCGTGCACTACGAAATTTACGAAGGTCTCATGAGCGATGTTACGGAATCATTATTAAACGGACGCACCGAAATCGGTCTTTGCAATTCCCAAATGGTGGACACCAGCCGCTTCGATATTCTTTTTACCCAGCCGGAGTCACTCTATGCCGTATTTCGGAATGACGTATTCTGGAGCAGTCAGGAAAAAGACAGCCTCACGTGGGAGGAAATCGCCCGTTGCCCCCTCAGCCTATCCGGCGGATCGGTGCGCATGCTTATGCAAAGTGCGAGTCGCCTCTTTAACAACTTAAACGTTGTCTCTGTAACGACTACCAAGAGCTCCGCCATCGAATGGGCGCAGCTTGGCCGATCGGTCGCCATTATTCCCATGGATCACAAGAAAAAGTACATGGTCGCAAAATGTCGCGCATTCGGTTACCCGAGTTGTCCACCGGTTTTCACAAGAGCTTTATCGTAGTCAAAGGCCATACGCCTTCTTTGGTAAGCAAGCAATTCTTGGAATTCTACCAAGGAACGATGTAATCGTAGGACTCTATTAAAAGATACTATTTAGGGATAATGTAATTATAGATTTCTATCAAGAGATTATGTAATTGTAAATCCTATAATTCTTGATATTTCTATATTTATAAAATTGAATATTGTATGATTTTGTGATACACTAAGGGTAGTGGTACGATAACCACTCCCTTTTTTGTTTCTATTATTAATACGAAAAGGACAGATAACTATGAAAGAAATTTTAGGATTCCATTTAAATGGTTGCCCTTATTGCAAAAACGCATTCAAAGCCATCGACGAATTAAAAGCTGAAAATCCACAATACAAAGATATTAAAATTAATTGGGTAGAAGATCAGGATGCTCACGAATTATTCAAAACTCATCCGTACGAATACTATCCAAATCTTTGGTTCGACTTGGATAAACAGTATGAAGCTCAACCGGGCGAATCTTACGACGAAACTAAACGCTTAATTAAAGCTGTTTTTGACAAAGCTTTATAATTCTAAAAAGCAACTAACAGCATAACGCAAGCAACCTAAAGAGTTCATCGGGTCATATGACCTAATGAACTCTTTTTTATACCCCTATAGAGTATCTTAACGTATTATATTTTCCGGATTATATTTTCTCTGCTATATATCACCAGTTCGTTTTCGCAATTCATCTTTGCTCAGATATTATGCAATTTCCTTTTTCAACTGATAAATCAAAAGCAACATGATGAACCATACCGGCGTTACAAAGAGTGCAACTCTCGTGGCCGGATTAAAGGCCAAGGTAACAATAACGAAGCAAAGAACGCCAATACCAAGTAGTTCAAGAATGGGAATAACGGCATTTTAAATACGCTTTTCGCCGCCAAATCAGGACGCTTGCGAATAAACTTCATGTGACAAATAGTGATAATCCCCCAAATATAGAGGAAACAGAACGTGGACACACTGGAAATAATAACGAATACCCCTTCCGCCACCACATATTGCAAGGCCACAACGAGGCAAATTACGAGTACCGATAAAAACAAAGCGTTAGCCGGCACCTGTTTACTCGTCAAAATTTCAAGAATCCCCGGTGCATGATTGCGTTTGGCCAACGAATAGAGCAAGCGACTCGTACTGAACACGCCACTATTGCAGGCCGATGCTGCCGATGTGAGTACTACAAAGTTAACCATGGATGCAGCCCCGACGATACCGACGGCCAGGAAAACCTCAACAAACGGGCTGCGATCGGGATTTACGGAATCCCACGGGAAAATACTCATAATAACACCGAGCGCACCTACATAGAATAAAATGATGCGCACCGGAATGCTGTTAATAGATTTCGGAATAACCTTCTCCGGATTTTCCGTTTCACCGGCCGTTAGACCTACGAGCTCAATACCGGCAAAGGCAAACACAACCATTTGGAAGGATTGGATAAACCCGTCCATCCCTTTCGGAAACCAGCCTCCGTGACTCCATAAATTACTGAAGCTGGCAACACCGGCTGAAGTAGGCTGACCCGTAAGAATAAAATACAGCCCCAGCACAATCAGCGCTATAATAGCTACTACTTTAATACAGGCAAACCAGAACTCCATTTCACCGAATAATTTTACCGTCACAAGATTCATAAGCAGTAAAATAATCAGCGTTACGAGACTTGGTATCCATGCTTCAATGGACGGAAACCAATACTTAACGTAAATCCCTACGGCCGTAATATCGGCCATGGCTACGGAGATCCAACAGAACCAATACGTCCAACCGGTAACAAAGGCGGTTTTTTCACCCATATAGTCTTGCACGAATTCAATAAAAGTATGATACTCCGTGTTTGATAAGAGTAACTCTCCAAGGGCTCGCATCATCAAAAAACAAATGATACCGGTAATGATGTAGGCAAATAAAATAGCCGGCCCCGTCAAGGCTATGGAATGACCCGATCCTAAAAACAGGCCCGTCCCGATAGCACCTCCGATGGCAATTAACTGCACATGGCGGTTCTTAAGCCCCTATTGAGGGTTTGCTCTTTCTCCAAGTGACTCACTCCTCTACCTATAAATTTTATATTTTCATATTATATCAATAAAAAACTTTCATTTCTATAGAGAATTATGAAAAATACAATATACATGAAGTTTGTGATGCCACTGCAGTATATCTAATATTGTCAGGTCTTTCAAAAAATTCATCAAATGCTAGCCAAACTATTGAATATACAAAAATAAGAGTAGCTATACATAACCCTAATATAGATACTATTATTAAAAAAGTTTTCCTCATGCTTACCTCCTAATAAATTATAGTATCTATTTGTATCCCATAAAGATTCCGGTTCATATTACTATTTAAGACCACATTATTCTAACAAACATCGATTATATTCTAATATATCAGCAGTATAAGTATCTTCCGGATTCCAATTACCGATTAGCCTATCCAGCTCATTATATTTTTTTAAGTAAGAATTTAAATCGGAATAATTGTAAAGAACTATGCATGGCGCTAAACAATCAGTTACACATTCTAATATTATTTGTTTATTATTCTCAAGAAAAAGTACAATCATATTATCCCATTCTCTTTTCCAATAATTATCTTGATTTCTATATTTGAAGTGCTCTCTATTCCAAATAACACGATCAATTCTAACTTCCATTTCTATACATTTTAAAGCTAATTCTTTTTTTCTAGAAACGGTATTCGGAAAAAAGTTTTTACATATTCTTTTACATTATCAATATCACTAATATTATCAACTCTTAATCGTTGAAAATCCTCACCGTCGGCTCTCCAACTTTCCTCTGCTCCTATAATAATTATATTTTTATCACATTCTAAAAATAAAGATCTTGCAAAAACTCTGTCATCATTTATCATCTTTACATAATCAAAATAATAGATTCTATCTAAAATTTTCTTATTAAGGAACCTTAACCTTAATATCTCATCAGGCGTTAGTATATCTTTAAATGTAAATATCATTCAAAATACTCCTTTTATCTAATAAAGTGAATTTTTTGAGATAAAAAAGATGTTGTATTTATATCTTTTACAAGACTAGAATCGAAATGACTAATTGGTCTAAATATCATAAAGCCGCTATTTTTTAATTTACAATCCATCCTAATTTTTCATATTTCCCACAAGCGTATCCTCGTTAAGCTCAAAATCCTCTATTTTCCATGATTTCCCAAATATTAGAACAGCATATACAAAAAGATTGGTAATGGGAATATACATAAAGGGAATCCAAAACGCACTACAGTAACAATCGTGTAGCCGTCGTGTAAATAAGCTAACCGAGGGAATAAAAAAAATTATGTGTAACCATTCACAAACTGTTACGAAAGTATTAGTATTTGCATACTGTCCACCATACCACACTGCAGATACAAACCACTGAATTGCTATTATAAAGCCACCAAATCCACCTAATTCCTCAGCAGAAGTGCGGCCACTAAAAATCAACGATTTTTTTAAAAATAGTAATCCACTTTGAATGAATTTTAAAGGACTTATATAAATAACCGTTTTCCATTCATTGAATCGCCACCTAAAAAATATAACTCCTTGCTTAGGAAAGTCTCCAAATCGATTGAACTTTTTATTATCTGGTATAAAAATAGCTACTAAAACTAAACAACTCATCCAATCCACGTATTGAGGTAGGTCAAGAATTGTTTCTTTCGTGCTGGACAGATCAATAAAAGGATGATTGATATCAAAGGTCATAGTATATCCCATCTCATAGGTTCCCCAGATACAGCCACTTAAAATTAGCAAGACTATAGATTTAGGTATACCCCAATCTTGTAATCTTCTACCTAACAGTAGAGGCTGAAAAAATACACGAACTATCATATGTATAATATATATACAATAAATACTGTCACCTCTAGCTAATATTTCAAAATATGTAAAGGGAATAAAAAAAATAATACTCGATGGTAATAACAGAAAAGAAAAAAATACTAAAAATCTATAAGTATCCTTATTAATTCGTTGTCCTAATAAAGGTCGCCTAAGCCCTGACCAAAATACTTTAAAATTATAGACAAATAATTTCCACTCATTGCCCCAGTCTATAGGTTGGTAATTTATCATATTAAACCTTCGCTCTTTCATAATATTTTTTCAGTTTTCCCTGAATTAGTACCTACCAATAATTGTATATCTTTAGCCGCTAGCAATAAAACTATATCGCCCGTAAATTACAACCACCGTCTAAGTGCAATAGCCCACATAATTAAGCCAATAATTGTACTAATAATTTCTGCATCAATATCTTCCCAATGATATACCAGTAATGATATCGTACCAACTGAAAAAACACCATAAATGCAGCGAGCTAGCCATCGTTTCCACATAAAAGTTATATATTCCTTCGGGTACATTTCTCTATTTGGAGGTTCTTGATGTATATCCATAGCCCGACGAACAAATTCAATATACTGTCGCCATCTTGGCAACTCTATAAGTCCATATTGTCCTATCGTCTCATTAGCAATTTGCTTGTAAACTCGAATATGCACTTTTACCACTATATAGCAAATTATTACTGATACACTAAGAGCAGAAATTACAATAATTTCATCTCTATCAGGATATCTATTTTCCCGAAATAAAATATCTATAAGGCAATACACTATAAAAAAGACTCCACCAACTATAAAGCAGATACAAGCAAAAAGAATTCTAATAGATGGTGCCTCTTTTTGAGCATTTTTTTCAATCCAGTCTTTTATTATTTTCATTTTTTCTTATCACGCTCTTATTCGTTATTCTCCTCATTAATTGGAATTGCTTCATATTTAACCCCTATCTATATAAATACCTTCACCTCTATCGACCTTAATACTGCATTCCTTACGGCAATACCTACATCAGCTTTTCCATAATTACTCCCAGCTCATTAAAATTTTCACAATCACAACATTGATTCCTTCTTTAACTATGGATAGATATGGAGCTATCACAGCCGCGATAGCGTTTTATGGTTAAGTCCATAATTTGAAAGCAAATAAGCTCTTAATCATAAAAATCGTATGGGCAACAAAAAAAAGAAGGCCCTCCTCGGTCCACTACATAAACTTATGCAATAGACGTAAGAATACCTTCATTCTATACTCTTTCAATTTATTTTCGTTCATTGCTGTCAATATAACATAAGCATGTTTCATACAAATACTCCTTAATTGATTTAAGAATATAGTCATACTAAAAAAACAGCATGCAGTCACATTTGTTTCATCATTTATTAAAATGATTATATCGGAAGGAAATCAATTTGTAAATATGCAATACAAATATAAAAAGAGCTTGCTCTCCAAAAGGTTTCGATTGAATACATTTCTAAGAAATTATTAATCGCTAACTAATTGTTGAGCAAGCTCTTTATTTAAATTTTAAACTTGATTAGCCACAGTTATGCTACAATATTAAATCGCACCATACTTTAGTGCGGCCGTTTTAGGAACGCTTAATCAAAGAACTCTTATTTACGTTCTTTTACTTCTTCTAAGATATCAGCCAAGAAGTCTTCCCATTTAACGGAACCTTTTTCACCTTCAACACGGCTACGAACTGCTACAGTGCCTTCTTGTTCTTCTTTATCCCCTACTACGAGCATGTAAGGTACTTTTTCCATCTGAGCCTGACGAATCTTGTAACCGATTTTTTCGTTACGATCATCAAGTTCAACACGAACATAAGCTTTCTTGAAGGCTTTACGTAATTTTTCAGCATATTCAACGTGTTTTTCACTGATAGGTAAAATCTTAACCTGTACCGGAGCAACCAAGTTGGGAATGCACCGGCATAGTGTTCGATGAGGATACCGATGAAACGTTCCATGGAGCCGAAGCAAGCACGGTGAATCATGATAGGCTGATGTTTCTGACCGTCTTCACCGACATATTCCATATGGAAACGTTCAGGCAAGTTCATATCCAACTGGATAGTACCGCACTGCCAAGTACGACCGATGGAGTCGCGAATATGGAAGTCTAATTTAGGACCGTAGAACGCACCGTCACCTTCGTTAATCTGGTAAGGGATTTGTTTTTCTTCGATAGCTTCGCGAAGTGCATTAGTTGCAGATTCCCAAATAGCATCATCACCCATTGCGTTATCAGGTTTAGTACTCAATTCTACGCGATAAGTTAAACCGAACTGGCTGTAAATGCGGTCGAACAATTCAATAACTTTAATTAATTCAGCTTTAATCTGAGATGGCAACATGAATACATGGGCATCATCCTGAGTAAAGCTGCGAACGCGGAACAAGCCGTGTAACGCACCGGATAATTCATGACGATGAACGAGACCGAGTTCAGCCATACGCATTGGGAAATCACGGTAGGAATGCAAATCGTTCTGATATACCAAGATGCTGCCCGGGCAGTTCATTGGTTTGATTGCATAATCTTCATCATCAATTACAGTAGTGTACATGTTTTCACGATAATGGAACCAGTGACCGGATTGTTCCCAAAGTTGGCGGTTCAAGATGATTGGGGTACGAATTTCTTCGTAGTCGAAATCATGGTGAACTTCACGCCAGAAGTTTTCCAATTCGTTGCGAAGAGCCATACCTTTCGGTAAGAAGAATGGGAAGCCGGGGCCCTGTTCTTTGAGTACGAATAAGCCCAATTCTTTGCCCAATTTACGGTGATCGCGACGAGCTGCTTCTTCAAGAAGATGTAAGTATTCGTCGAGTTCTTCTTTCTTTTCAAAAGCAGTACCGTAAATACGTTGGAGCATTTTGTTCTTTTCGTCGCCGCGCCAGTAAGCACCGGCCAAGCTCTGCAATTTGAAAGCTTTTACTTTGCCGGTAGAAGCTACGTGCGGACCGGCACAAAGGTCAACGAATTCGCCTTGACGGTAAGTGGAAATCTCAGCGTCAGCCGGTAAATCTTCAATCAATTCCACTTTATAGTTTTCATGTTTTTCTTTAAAGAATTTAAGCGCTTCATCGCGAGAAAGAACTTCTTTTTCGATTGGGAAGTTTGCTTTTACGATTTTATGCATTTCCGCTTCGATTTTAGCCAAATCTTCAGGAACCAATACATGTTCCATGTCGATATCGTAATAGAAACCGTTTTCAATAGCCGGTCCGATGGCTAATTGAGCATCCGCCAAAGGCGTTTGATAGCCTGAGCCATAATATGAGAGGCGCTGTGACGCAAAGTGTCTTTACCGCCCTGTTCGTTAAAAGTCAAGAAGCTTACTTTGGAGCCGTCCTTTACTTCTTCACGCAAATCGGTTAATTCACCGTCTACGTCGGCTGCCAAAACTTTTTTAGCCAAGCTATTGGACAGTTGTTTAACAGCTTCGCCTAAAGTAGTGCCCGCTGCATAAGCGCGTTCACTGTTGTCAGGTAAAATAATTTTTACTTCACTCATGGTTATTCCTCCTAAGAAATCAGCTATACCGGCGGGACACGCTACAGCTGCACGCATAATAAAAAAGAGACCTCTATCCCGACAAGGGACGAAGGTCTCGTGGTTCCACCCTAGTTAGTCATCCACTCGGATAACTCACTTTATTGTCGATAACGCATACTCGCGGATTAGCTTACTTAGTTCAGCCAATCGGTTTGAAGGGGGTAATAGATGATCTTGTGTAAGACGGTCACAGCCTAGCCGTCTCTCTCTGGAACACAGTGGATTAAATATCATATCCTTCGCTCTACCTGTTTCATTTGATGTATTAACTTTACACCATATCCGGGTTAATGTCAATACTAATTGTGTACAATTTATAATAATTTTCAAAAATTTAATTTTACACCATTAAATTTTCTGATTGCTTATACTTCTAAAAAGCCCCTACAGCCGTTGGCCATAGGAGCTTTTATAGTTTTCACTGTATAACTTTAGTCATATGACTCGATAGAACCTACAAACTTTATAGTAGTGGTAAGCTTAAATAGCATCTACTAAAGCTAATTCAATAGGTAAACTGCTCAAAATTTCACGCACCAACGGTGCCGTATCAGGTGTGCTTCGTACCATACAAAGACCTTCTGCGCGATTAACGGTCGTCATGACGCCCAAATACTCATAGCCTTCCAAAATGCGATTTACATAATTGGTGTGGTTCGGTGAAATTTTGAAATATACATAGGAATCTTCCATTATGCTTTCACCTTACAGCGACGACGCATCATGGCATATTCTTCCAGCGGCGTATCGATATAAAGACGCACTTTCATCTGCGGATGCGGCGCTACGGTGATTTCGTTCCCCTCTTCATCGGTCATCTTCGTAATCACATGATGTACGAGTTCACCATGAGGTTGGCAAAATTCCACTTCGTCGCCCACTTTGAAGTTATTGCGTTGTTCTAAGTATGCATAACCTTCTTCCACATTGTAGCCTTCTACAAGACCGATGAAGTCATGAGTCTGCGTATTGCTGGACTGGCCGTAGTTCTGAGCCGTTTCATCCGGTTTTTCCACGGAGAAACCTTCCGTATACGGACGGTGAGAGATTTTTTCCAATTCTTCAATCCATTCCGGTTTCACTTCGTAGTGCTCAGGATCTGCCAAGTAGCTATCCACCGCTTCACGATATACTTTAGTTACCGTCGCCGCATAGTGAACGCTCTTCATGCGGCCTTCGATTTTAAGACTGTCAACGCCCGCTTCTACCAAATCAGGGATATATTTCAATAAGCAAAGGTCTTTGGAGTTGAAAATATAAGTACCGTGCTGGTCTTCTTCAATCGGATAGTATTCGCCGGGACGGTTTTCTTCCACCAAGGAGTATTTCCAACGGCAAGCCTGCGTACACTGTCCGCGGTTAGCATCGCGAGTTGTAAAATAGTTACTCAAGAGGCAACGACCGGAGTACGAAATACACATAGCACCGTGAACGAACGCTTCGATTTCAATGTCAGCGGCTTCTTTCATAGTCTTGATGTCCGCAATACTTACTTCACGAGCCACCACAACACGAGTAGCGCCCTGTTCTTTCCAAAACTCGGTAGTCAAATAGTTCGTCGTATTGGCCTGTGTACTTACATGGCGTTCCAAATTAGGAGCACCCGTTTTGCCAATAAGAAAATACCCAAATCGGCTACGATAATGGCATCTACTTTGATGGATTCCAAGAATTTCAAGTAGTCTTCAAGGCCTACCAAGTCTTCATTGTGGGGAATAATGTTACAAGTTACATAGATTTTTTTACCATGACTATGAACAAATTCCACTGCTTCTTTTAATTCTTCATTGCTGAAGTTGGAGCTGCTGGCACGCAAACCAAAAGATTGGCCCGCACAATACACAGCATCCGCGCCATAACGAATGGCCATTTTTAATTTATCCATATTGCCGGCCGGCGACAATACTTCAATATGTCTGTTCATGTATTACTTATTACCTTTCCATATACTAACGCTCATACCATCACCTAAAGGATAAATGGTAGTATTAAATTTCGATTTATCTTCAACCATGTCCAAATATTCACGTAATCGTTTAACAATCGTTTTATAACGGTGCGGTGCTTCCTTATCGCCCCGCACATAGCCTCTGAAGAGGACATTATCCGCCAAAACAACGGCCCCCGGCGCCAAATGAGACTCTATGAGCTCCAGTTGCTTACCGTATTGACCTTTCGGCCCATCCAGAAATACCAAGTCAAACGTGCCTTCCAGCTTAGTCAGTACTTCGTTGGCATCTCCCAAATGCAAAGTGATGTTATCCTTGTACTCGGACTGACCGATATATTGCTTAGCCATATTATGTCGTTGTTCGTCCAATTCAATGGACACAATCTCCGCATCTTTAGCCGCATGTTTTGCCAAAAGAAGTGTCGAATAACCGATGGCGGTCCCCACTTCGAGAACCCGCGACGGCTCGTACAAACCGATTAATTCTTCAAATAAATGGACTTCCGATTCGCGTAAAATCGGCACTTTATTGAGTATCGCATAAATGCGTTGCTCATTCAAAATTTCCTTTAATTGCATAGCTCACACCACTATTCCCCATAAATTGATTCTACCACTTTCATATGTTCTTCGTATGTTTTAGTAAAGTGGTGATGACCTTCTTTATCCGCTACAAAGAAGAGATAATCCGTACTTGGCGCATTGAGTACCGCTTCCATGGATTTCATGCCCGGATTGGCAATCGGTCCCGGCGGTAAGTACGTGCATGTACGTATTATACGGACTCGGTAACTTTGTATCTTCAATCGATATATGAGGCTTAGGGTAACCTAAAATATACTGAATGCTGGCACAGGATTGCAGGGGCATACCGATTTGCAAACGTTTAAGGAATACGGCCGCAATAATCGGACGATCTTCATCAAAGAGTGCTTCTTTTTCTACCAAAGAGGCCAAGGTGATGAATTCAAAAATCGTCATATGCTTAGCTTCAATTTGAGCACGAATTTCCGGCGTCAATTGCTTATTCATTTCGCCGGCCATGCGTTTTAAAATTTCTTCCGGCGTGCTGCTACGGGAATTTCATAGGTACTTGGGAATAAGAAGCTTCAACACGGTAGTCGACTTTCGCCGGTCCGTACATATATTGATACGTACATAGGTCTTGGCTTTTTCTAAAAAAGCTTCTTTCGGGCCCAGGCCGTCTTTTTCTAATTCATCGGCAATTTGCTGAATCGTATAGCCTTCCGGAATGATGACTTTAATTTCTTGCAATTTACCCTTTTGCAATAAGGCGATTACCTGACGCAAGCTGGCGTTTTGAGGAATCTGATAGTACCCTTGCTGCAATTTATCCATAGAACCGGTCAACCTAAGTGCCAAACGAAAGGTAGTTGGCGAACTGATGATACCTTTCTCATAAAGCATATCACCGATTTCGGCGCCCGTTTGATCTTTATCAACAGTAAATACTACATCCTGCGGCGTACCGGCCACAGAATTCGGTTTTAAATACATAGTAATCATGGCGATGCAAAGAATCAGAACAACGCCGATGACGCCAATTCCAATCCACTTCACACGTCTATCCATACATTAAAAACTCCTTATGAAACATGCTGTCAAAAATGATTATAAACATACGAAAGAGGGGCGTGGCCCCTCTTTCCCTTTTAACCTATACCCGATTATTCTTCAACAAAATCGTCTTCATAAATAGCAAGAACCGCTTCGAATTCTTCTTCGGTCGGATCTACATAGACGTCTTCACCATCTTCCGTATCGATACGGGAAATGATAGCTTCCGGTTCTTCGTGGCATTTGCACCCCGGTTCACAGTCTTCCGGTGGCAATGAAACTAATACGGCAAAACGTTTACCGTCATAGTTGATGACCATATCTTCTTCGTAATGCGTTTCATGCCCTTCATCGTCTGTAAATGTAACAACCGTCACTTCGCCTTCATAATCTAAATCTGCCATGGTATCCTCCTTATTTGATTAAATTACTACGACTGTCTAAATAACCTTGTAAAATAACAACCGCCGCCATTTTATCAATAACATCCTTGCGTTTCTTACGACTCACATCGGCCGCAATCAAGGAACGTTCGGCCATAACGGTAGAGAGTCGTTCATCCCAAAACTTAACAGGTACATCGATGACTTCCTGCATTTTAGCGACAAACTCTTCCGTTTTTAGCGCACGATCGCCCTTAGTGCCGTTCATATTCTTGGGCATGCCCACCACGATTTCTTCTACTTCATACTCCGTAATCAGTTCCTGTAATCGCGAGAAATCCCGTTCTAAGGAAGTGCGCCGTATTGTTTCGATACCTTGAGCCGTCATGTACAAAGCGTCACTACACGCGACGCCGATAGTACGACTGCCCACATCCAACGACATAATTCGCATTATAGTTTCTTAGCCTTTACATACTCATTAACCAATTCTTCGATGAGCTCATCACGATCCAAGCGACGAATCATGCTGCGCGCATTGTTGTAGCTGGTAATGTAGGTAGGCTCGCCGGAGATAAGAAAACCTACTATTTGTTCCACCGGGTTATATCCCTTTTCCTGCAAAGCGTGATATACATCACGTAACACTTCACTGGCGGAAGGAACATCATTTACTTTCTGAAACATCATAGTTTCATCTGATACACTCATGCTAAAGCCTCCTTTATAGAGTGATTCGGCTTAACCGATTGGCTAAGCCCTCACCGACAGACTATTAATCTGGCATACTTCTATTTTACCATAGAAAGGATAGTTTCTTTACCTTTTTCTAAAGCATTTTGTAAGGCACTTGGATTTTTACCGCCCGCTTGTGCCATATCAGGGCGTCCGCCGCCGTTACCGCCGGCTGCCTGAGCCGTTGCTTTAACGATGTTACCGGCGTGGAACCCGGCTTTAACGGCATCTTTGGTAG
>ENA-OQBT01000319-OQBT01000319.1-human-gut-metagenome-genome-assembly--contig:-NODE-319-length-31945-cov-7.694733_pt1 | contig 31945 bp, 29 predicted proteins | sample MGYA00242749_ERZ504557 | MGnify/ENA primary metagenome ERZ504557 (study PRJEB26092, sample SAMD00036243) | human gut metagenome | host: Homo sapiens | study: EMG produced TPA metagenomics assembly of... | reverse complement strand
GAATTTACGCCTATGGAGAGTACAAGAACTTGTGAGTAGATAGATATTTATATCATCAAAAGCATACTCGTTGAAGTAGGAATGAAACATAGAAGTTTATAACTTTTTATAAGTTTTCAGTAACGGAGCATTCATATGAAATACGACTTCACTTCCATCATTGACCGACATAGCAGAGATTCCATCGCAGTAGACGGCCTGAAGGGCGATGGTTTCTCTCCTGCCCCGCCGAAGGAGGGCTTCGATGCCATCCCGATGTGGGTAGCAGACATGAACTTTCCTACTGTACCTACCATACAGCAGGCGATCATCGAACGGGCCAGTCACCCGGCCTTCGGTTACTTCGAAGCCCCGCCGGAATATTATAAAGCCATCATCCGCTGGCAGGAAACACGCCACGGTGTCACCGGTCTGAAGCCCAGGCACATTGGCTACGAAAATGGCGTTCTGGGCGGAGTTATCAGTGCACTGAACTGCATCTGCTCCCGCGGTGATAACGTCCTGGTCCACAGCCCGACATACATAGGCTTCACCTCAAGCCTGAAAAACAACGGCTACGAGGCCGTACATTCTCCGCTGGTAAGGGATGAAAACGGCATATGGAGAATGGATTATGCAGACATGGAAAAACAACTCCGTGAAAAGAAGATCCACGCTGCCATTCTCTGCAATCCACACAATCCCTGCGGACGCGTGTGGGAACGCCGGGAGCTGGAAAAAGCCATGGAGCTGTACCGAAAATATGATGTCTACGTCATCTCAGACGAGATCTGGTCTGACCTCATCCTGAATGGCCATAAGCATATCCCCAGCCAGTCCGTCAGCGAAGATGCCCGCCAGCGTACAGCGGCCTTCTACGCTCCATCCAAAACCTTTAATCTGGCAGGACTTGTTGGCAGCTATCACATTGTATACAACAGCTGGTGGCGGGATCGTATTTTGAAGGAGTCCAGTCTGAGCCATTATAATATGATGAATGTTCTGTCCATGCACGCTCTGCTTGGCGCTTATCAGCCTGAGGGCTATGAATGGACCGATGAACTATGCGAAGTACTAAGCGGCAACGTAAACTTTGCCTGTGATTACATTGACCGGCACTTTAAGGGTGTCAACGTTTCCAGGCCTGAAGGCACCTACATGCTCTTTGTCGACTGCACCGACTGGTGTGCTGCCCATGGCAAAACAATCGAAGATGTGGAAAAGGCCTGCTGGGATGTCGGCGTTGCCGTCCAGGACGGCAGGATGTTTTTCGGTCCCTGTCACCTGAGAATGAATCTGGCCTCACCCCGTTCCCGCATAGAAGAAGCCTTCCGCCGAATGGATCGGTACGTCTTCAACAGGTAAAAATCCACTCTGCCATTCATTACAATCTATGCTATAATAGAGCTCATAACATCAGCGTTCCATCCTGTCACTTTCCGGAACGCTGTAAACAGGAGGAAATCAATATGGATATTAAAGAAGAAATCCACGCATTATCAGAAGAAATGCTCACAAATCTTGGAAGACTGGTTGCCATTGACTCCCAGCTCGGTACCCCTTCCGAGGGAAAACCATTTGGTGAGGGTCCTGCAAAAGCCCTGGAAGAGGGACTGAAGATTGCCGAAGAACTTGGCTTTAAAACCGTAAACCTGGATAACTACTGCGGTTATGCCGAAATGGGTGAGGGCGATGAGATCGTCGGCATCGCCGGTCATCTGGATATCGTTCCTGTAGGCGGAGACTGGACCTACGATCCGTTCCGCCTTACCCGTGAAGACGATCATGTATACGGCCGCGGGACCACTGATGACAAAGGCCCTATCCTGGAAGCGCTCTATGCCATGAAGCTTCTCCGCGACCACGGCGTGAAGCTGAACAAAAGAGTCCGCCTGATCATGGGCTGCAACGAGGAAACAGGTTCCAAATGTATGGATCACTACAATCAGGTAGCAGAAGAGCTTTCCTGCGGTTTCACACCGGATGCCAGCTTCCCGTGTATCCACGGTGAAAAAGGTCAGCTTGCCATGATCGCCTGCTCCAAAAACACCCGGATTATCTCCATGAACGGCGGTTTTGTATCCAATGCAATGTGTGACACCTGTACAACCATTGTTCCCGATGAGGACGGTCTGAAGGAAAAGCTGGAATCCGCACTTTCCCGGACGAAGCTCCAGGAATATAAGGTAACCGAAGAAAATGGTGAGCTCACCATCTACGCCAAAGGTATTCCGGCTCATGCCAGCACTCCCCATCTCGGTGTCAATGCTGCAGGAGTAACCTTTGAATGTCTGGCAAAAGCAGGCTTTGAAGATGACTTTGTGGAATTCTATAACTCCCATATCGGCACTGCATGTGACGGCTCCGGCATTGGTCTGAAATTTGCAGATGAATACGGCGATCTGACGTTATGCAACGGAATCGTAAAAACAGAAAACGGTGTCATTTCCTGTACCATCGATATCCGTGTTCCGGTAACTCTTAATGAGACCGATATCCGCAAAATGTGCCAGGACAGACTGGAAGATAAAAACGGTCGTATTGAGATCATAAAGGTTGTTGCTCCGTTATTCTTCCCAAGAGAATCTCCGCTGGTAAATGCTCTTTACAAAGCTTACACAGATGTGACCGGCGATACCGAACACAAACCAATGGTCATCGGAGGCGGCACTTACGCAAAATCCCTCAAAAACATCATAGCCTTCGGACCTGAAAAAGAGGGAATTGACTACCGTATCCACGGAGCCGATGAATTTATCCTGGTCTCCGGCATGGAAGAAGCAGTACTGATCTATATGGAAGCGATCAAAAATATGCTTGCGATCTGAAATCAGGAGGATAAGAAATCATGAGTACAAAAGCTGAACACGCTACAAAATTACACGAGAATGGCTGTAACTGTGCACAGGCAGTTGCCTGTTCTTTCTGCCAGGAATTTGGCATCGATGAAAACGAGATGTTCCGTATTGCCGAGGCTTCGGCCTTGGAATGGGTGTTATGGAAATGTGCGGTGCTCTTTCCGGTATGGCTATGATCATCGGACTTTCCAACAGCCGCGGAAATACCGAAGAAGGTTCCGGCTCCAAAGGTGACACTTACAAAAAGCTCCGCACCTATATCCAGAAATTCAAAGAAAAAAACGGTTCCTGTATCTGCCGTGAATTAAAAGGTGTAGAAACAGGCAAGGTTCTCTGCAGCTGCCCGCAGTGTATCACCGATGCGGTTGCTCTTACAGAAGAATATCTTGCGGAAAACAGATAATCTCATAAAATAAAACAGCAGAATTGTATATTCCCTGTAATCCTGGGACATACAGCTCTGCTGTTTTCTGTTTCTATTCGCTTTTCACTGTCAGATCCTTCACCCATCTGTATTTCTTATAATTCAGGTACACAGCCGGGATCTTTACAACTTCATCCAGACTGATGAGCTTTCTGGTAAAAATGCCGGCGCTCTTTTATTTTCCATTTATTTTTGCCCACGCCTCTTCGTCAAACTTACGGTCTTTCACGCTTTTCTATTTCATCTCGATCTTAAACAGTCTGGCCGCTTTTTCCTGTGGCATCTTCACTACAAGATTTCCATTTTCGATCTTATATCCGCACATCTCTTCCTTCGGATAGATCACGGATACTCTGCGGACCTGCTCTGCATTTTCCAGCGGGATCACTGCTTCTGTTGTTCCCGGTGTCCATACCGAAAGATAGGTATTCTTCTCTGCTTTCACTCCGTAAGCAAGAACTTCAGATTTCAGATTTCCAAAACCAAGCGGGAAGAACGGCACGCCGTCACGGACTTCCTCACGGATCTCCTTATACAGGGAGATTCCCTCCTTCATACGGTTCATGGAATTTTCGCCCAGCTTCCATACCATACCGCTGATATATGGGCGGAGAAGCATACCATTTACTACATTGTAGATCACATGCTCTTCTTCATCCTCATACGGATATACCCACATACCACCCTGCTCCGGAGTTACCGCACTGGCTACATTGGCAGCGATATTGGCATTGTAGAGATAATCTGTCTGATCACTGGTAGACTGCAGGCTTAAGATCTTCAGCATACCATAATCCATACGCTGTCCGCCGGAACCGCAGTTCTCCACAACAAGCTCCGGATGATCCCGGAAGATTTCCTCATACCACTGGTGAAGACATTCATAATGCTCACGGATGGCATCTGCACAGCTGTCACTGTTCAGATCACTTCCATATCCCATGGTTACGTTATAGTCCACTTTAAAGTACTCTACACCGTAATCATTGATCAGCCTGTCTACTACATCACGGCAATATTTCCGTACCTCCGGATTGCGGAAATCCAGCATATAGCGTTTATTGTCAATGTGGCGTTTTCCATGACGACAGACAAACCAGTCATCCGGAAGCTTGTTTGCCAGTTCGCAGGCAACTCCCATAACCTCGATTTCCAGCCAGAGTCCCATTTTCAGGCCTTTACTGTGTGCATGATCGCAGACTTCTTTCAGACCATTGGGGAATCTTCCGGATGCTTCTTTCCATTCCCCGACACGGTCCCACCAGAATCCGTCGTCATACCAGCCTGCATCCAGGCAGTAATATTCGCATCCGAGCTCTGCTGCCTTGTCAATGATGGAAAGCTCCCGCTCCGTTGTAGGGTCTCCCATCAGGCAGTTCATATAATCATTAAATACCACGTTCAGCTTCTCATCGTCCGTATTCGGTCTGCGTACTTTTCTCCGATATCTGGTCAGTGCCGCTGCTGCCGGATTCAGGCCACCTTTTACAACCGCTGCCCCTGCCGGAACGGTTGTAAAGCTTTCTCCCGGTTTCAGATTCTTATACCAGCCATGCTCCTGCTCTGTGGCGCCGCTTAAGGCAAGATACAGATTTCCGCCCTGTGCAGAGCCATATTCTGCCAGCACTGTCCGGAGCTTTCAATCTGGAAAATATACGTCTCCCCTGTTTCTCTGTCCTCGGCAATTCCCATGGGAAGATACTCACAGGTAGACCAGGTGCCCTTTCCACTGTAACAATAACGGTTCAGGCCATATCCCTGATGATTGAAGCCATCTACGACCATTCCGTTTAAATTCAGCGTTTCTGCATCGTATTTCTGCCACTGTGCCTCACAGCACCAGCTGTTAAACGGCACATAGATATCTGTTTTTTTATAATAAGCTTCTCGCCGCCTCTGGAGATTCCCTGATACATAAAAGAAGAAACATAGGTCAGCCCCTGATCCTCGCTTCCCTCGTTGATGATCTCTGTCCAGGTCTGTACTGCCGGCACTCCGTCAAACAGGCGCATATGATATACTGCCTTCAGCTTTTCCGGGGAAATCATTACGATCTCCAGCTCTTTTCCGCCGGCCTGTGCCTTCAGCTCATGGTTCTCATAAACAAAATCCACAGAGGACTGATTGATGTTGTTTTTGTAGGCATGCATGTTTAAGCTTCCTGTGCCGCTTCTGTGGATCTCAACAGCCGGATAACAGATATCCTCCTTCGGCTCCATGACTGCTTTTTTTACTTCCTGTGAAGAAAAATCTGCCAGCTCTACCACGCCGTTTTCCCGGATACGAAACTGGATATCCAGGCCATTCTCATGTAATTCGATCGTTTTCATGTTTTCATTTTTATAGCTCATAGAAAATACCCTCCGTTTTTCTGATTCTGATCACAGTATAATATCTGTTTTTTTATAAGGTGACAGGTATCATCCCCTGAATGTAAAAAAGCAATATATTGTCGTATTTATTTTTGCGTGATATACTGTTTTCTGACAGTAAAGAGTACAGTCAATCAGACATGTAGGGCGATTTAATCGAATATCTGCATCTGTCCGACTCGCAATTTACAGCTGAAATATTTACATTCCGCTTCGCAGCATACTCAGGAGGTTTTTTCATGCCAGATATTTTCCAGGACTCTTCCCGATATTTCCATATTTCTGCTTTTTATGCTCTCTCCCTGCCTTATTATCATATGGAGCATCACACACATTCCAGCTATGAGATCATGTATATCACCTCCGGTTCCTGCCGGGTTTTCTGCCTGGATGGCACACAGGACACGGAATTCCCACTGAAATCCGGGCAATTTATCTTATCCGGCCGGATGTACCTCACAGGCTGGAGATTCCGGATGGTTTTCCCTGCTCGATCCTGAATCTGGAATTTTCCCTTACTCCCGAAAAAAGTCCGGTTGCTCTGGAGCTTCTCCTGAAAAAGGATCCCGGATTTTCCCAGTTCTGGAATTTTATGGAAGCCTCCCAGGGCTTCTGCTCCGGCGCGGATTCCCGCAGCTTCGGATACAGCCTGAAGGATCTGCTCACCTTTTTACAACAAAATTCCGGTCAGATACAAAAGAAAGAATTTCTCTTCTTTCTTCTTTTCAGCCGCATGCTTACAGAGCTTGCATTCTGCGCCCGCTCCAGCCGGAGTACCCAGGGAATCGTCTATCTGAAAAAAGCGCTCCGCTATATTGACGAGCATTATCTGGAAGACATTGATATTCCTGCCATCTCCGCATACGCAGGGATCAACAAATCCTACCTGCAGGCGCTCTTTACAGAAAAAAACGGCTGCACCATCAATACCTATATCAACCGCAAGCGTATGGAACAGGCCTCCTTTCTTCTGTGCAACAGTACTCTGCACATTACGGATATTGCCTTTTCTTCCGGATACAACAGCCGGCAGCATTTTGCACATACCTTCGAAAAATTTTATCATATGAGCCCCTCCAGGTACCGAAGCCTTCATACCCGGCCTCTCCGTTCGGATACCCAAAAGAAACGCTATCATATGACTGACGGACTGATGTTGGAAAGCGAACCCTTTCCTCAGGAATAAAACTTACTTCATACACCTACACCTTCAGGCTGATACCTGCGATCCACGTCTGAGCAGTCTAAAAAAACGGCCAGGTACGAAGCTCTTATCTCTTCGATAACCTGGCCGGCTTTTTATATTTATTGTCAAGCGGATATTCGCAATCCTGCAGGGGACTTACTTGATTCGGTTAAAATTTTTCTATGGAAGCAGATTCTGCATACTCTTCAGGCTGATCGCCAGTGTGGAGGTATTATGCAGAAGTGCGGATGAAGTCGGCTGCAGAATACCTGCAACGCCACAGGCGATAAGACCTGCGTTAAAGGTAATAATAAAACGGTAATTGCGTCTGATACGCTTCATCAGTGCATTGCTGATCTCTTTCAGAACAACAAGCTCCTGAAGATCATCTGCACCTACAGTAATATCTGCGATCTCCCGGGCAATTTCAGCACCATCACTGATGGCGATACCGACATTGGCTGCGGAAAGTGCCGGAGAATCATTGATTCCGTCACCTACCATGATAACCTTTCTTCCGGCTGCCTTTTCTTTTTCGATGAAGTTGGCCTTATCCTCCGGAAGTACCTCGGAATAATATTCGTCCACTCCCACACGTCTGGCAATGGCTGCTGCTGTACGCTCGCTGTCCCCTGTCATCATAACGATCTTGGAAATTCCTGCCCCGCGCAGTGCTTCTACAGAACTTTCGCTTCCTCACGAAGGGGATCTTCAATACAGATCACTGCCGCAAGGCGTCCGTCAATGGCAAGATACAGATGAGAATACTCTTCCGGAATATTGTCAAATTTCTCCCTGCCATCCTCCGGGATCAGACATTTCTCATCTTCAAATACAAAGTGATAGCTTCCGATCACGGCCTTATGGTCTTCGATCGTAGTGGAAATTCCATGCGCTACTACATATTCAACCTTGGAATGCATCTCCTCGTGTGCCAGATGTTTCTTCTTGCTGCACTGACAACAGCTTTCGCCATGGAATGCGGGAAATGCTCTTCCATACATGCGGCGATACGAAGCATTTCATCCGGATTATTGTTATCAAACGGAACCACATCCACAACGGTTGCTTCGCCTTTGTCAGAGTTCCTGTCTTATCAAATACGATGGTATCTGCCTCAGCCATTGCTTCCAGATATTTACCGCCCTTAACTGTAGCCTTATGTGTACCGGCCTCACGGATCGCAGACAATACAGAGATCGGCATTGCAAGCTTAAGCGCGCAGGAGAAATCCACCATCAGGATCGCAAGGGCCTTGGTGGCATTTCTGGTAAGGAGATATGTAAGTGCTGTTCCTCCAAGAGTATAGGGAACCAGCTTATCTGCCAGATGCTCTGCCTTTCCCTCCAAAGAAGATTTCAGCTTCTCAGACTCCTCGATCATGGTAACGATCTTGTCATAGCGGCTGGAACCACCTACCGTCTTTACGCGGATGGTGATCTCACCTTCCTCCACAACAGTGCCTGCATAGGCAACGCTGCCCTCTTTCTTGCATACAGGTACAGACTCACCGGTAAGAGAAGCCTGGTTGACCATAGCCTCTCCATCTGTAACACTTCCGTCAAAAGGAATTACGGTACCCATACGTACAACAACATCATCTCCCGGCTGGACCTCTCCGGACTCTACCAGGATTTCCTGATCCTCTCTCTTCAGCCATACCCTGCCAACATTCAGGGACATGGTTCTTGCAAGATCACCTACGGATTTCTTGTGCGTCCACTCTTCCAGGATCTCTCCAATCCCAAGCAGGAACATGATGGAGCCTGCAGTACCAAAGTCCTGACGTAATACAGACACTCCAATTGCAGTGGCATCCAGGACCGGCACCTCGATCTTACGATGAAGAAGTGTATCGATTCCCTTCCAGATATATTTCAGGGAAGTAGCTGTTGTATAAATGGCATTCAGCGGATATGGCAAAAAAAGCCTTCTTCCGTAATGGCAGATCACCTTGGAGATCAGCTTCTCCTGATATTCTGCATTCAGTGCTCTCCCTGAGCTCTGCAGCACCTGTGAAGGAACCTCTACATCCTGATAATGAAATTCGCTGATACCACGGATAACCGCAGCTCTGCTGCCCCGATAATTTACAACTGCGTCACAGGTTCTCTCATATACCTTGGCAGAAACCACTCCATCAAGATTCTCGAGATAATACAACAGCGTATCTGCCTGCCCGTAGCTCATCCTCTTCTGAGCAAGATGGATACGAAGCCGGCCTCTTGTCTCATGTTTGATATAAAATTTCACGGAAAATCGCCTCTTTACTCAGCTGTCTCTTCTGCTGCTTCTTCTGTCTCTTCTGCTGTTTCTTTGAATGCATCCTCATCTGCAGTTTCCTCTGCTTCTGTCTCAACATCCTCTACAGCCTCTTCAGCTGCTGCTCTTTCCTCATTGATCTCCTTAGCTTCAGCATAAATATCTTCAGCATTCTCCTGAAGATTCGCAGCTGTTTTCATGATGCAGTCCTTAGCTCTTAAAACAGCTGCTGTGCATCCTGTGTAAAGCTTCTTCGCATCCTTGCTTGTGAGGATCTTGATTCCTGCTGTACCGAAAAGAACGCCTGCTGCAAAAAGTCCTGATTTCTTGAATTTAAAGTCTACCATAATAATTTCCTCCTGATATATGATTTTTATTTTTTTCTGATTCCCGGTGAGGATTTTTCATGTCCGCCCCGATATTTTCATTATTATAAAATGTCTGTAAAAAAAAAGTCCAGTGTTTTTTTGTGTGAGTTCAACACAATTCGTTAAATTTTCAGTTATTTTTGCCTAACAGTTAATTTTTACTAATAGTTCAATCTATCTAATTCTTAGTCTGTACAAACCTCTTCTTTCCTATTATATTGTGCCATAGCTTTTCCATACTCACCCGACCTCATGAACAGGCAGCAGCGCCAGGGTACGGATATTCTGTTCACTGATCTCCCCGCAGGCCCGAAGTCCTGCAAGGATCACTTCATTAAGCTTCTGTCCGGACAGATGGCATATCGTATCATCATCCAGTTCTACTGTGCAGACGCCTTTTGTGCTGCATGCCACGCGATACATATTCTTTCGGCTGATAGCACCGATGGATTCCAGCGTATTGACCATACGGTATACTGTAGCTACACCGATCTTCGGATCCAGTGCGGAAGCCCTGTAATAGATTTCCTTACAACAGGAGCACTCTCCCTCCAGGATAATGTCCAGAAGAATCTTTCTCTGTCTGGTGATGCGGAGCCCCTTCTCCTTCAGTTTCTCTATAATAAGATCCCTCTGCATCTCTGTATGTCGGTAGCATCCTGTTTTTTTCTCTTCTGTTTCGGCTTCTGCAATATGCATTCTGATCCCTCCTTTATTGAGAAAACTTTTCTTTTATCTAATAAGTTAGTATACTCCAACTTAGGTTAGTTGTAAATAACTCATTTGAACTTTTTTTTTACATATTGAGGATTCTGCCTGAATACCGTATAATGTTTCGTGAACCTGTACATAGGAAACCGTCGTTTTGACAAAATGACGAAAAATCCCCTTTCGTTTTTTCGTCAGAATGACAAGAAACTACCGGAAAGTTTGTACGATTCAGCTCTAGCCCTTTTCCTTCATTTTCGATATACTGTTAACCAGCAAAGGAAATTACGTAAAACAATATATTAATTTTGGAGGGAAACAACAATGGCAAGTTTATCATTATCTCACATTAATAAAACTTATCCGAACGGCTTCCAGGCAGTTAAAGATTTCAACCTGGAGATCGAAGACAAAGAATTCATCATCTTCGTAGGACCATCCGGATGTGGAAAATCTACAACACTTCGTATGATCGCAGGTCTTGAGGAGATCAGCGGTGGTACACTTAAGATCGGTGACAAAGTCATGAACGATGTTGAGCCTAAGGACCGTGATATCGCAATGGTATTCCAGAACTACGCTCTGTATCCTCATATGACAGTTTATGATAACATGGCATTCGGACTTAAACTTCGTAAAGTTCCGAAGGACCAGATCGACAAGGCTGTTCGTGAAGCAGCAAGAATCCTTGACCTTGACAAGCTTCTTGATCGTAAACCGAAGGCTCTTTCCGGTGGTCAGAGACAGCGAGTTGCTATGGGACGTGCTATCGTTCGTAATCCTAAGGTATTCCTTATGATGAGCCTCTTTCCAACCTGGATGCTAAGCTTCGTGTACAGATGCGTATCGAGATCTCCAAGATCCATCAGAGACTTGGTGCTACTATCATCTATGTAACACATGACCAGACAGAGGCTATGACACTTGGTACCAGAATCGTTGTTATGAAAGACGGTGTTGTTCAGCAGGTTGATACACCACAGAACCTGTATCAGAAACCAGGCAACCTCTTCGTTGCAGGATTCATGGGATCTCCGCAGATGAACTTCCTTGATGCTGTTATCTCCGAAAAAGGCGGCAATGTAGTTGCTACGATTGGTGGTGAGCATGAGGTTATCGTTCCGGCAGCTAAAGCTAAAGTCCTGAAAGACAAAGGCTATGTTGGAAAGAAAGTTGTTCTTGGTATCCGTCCTGAGGATATCCATGATTCTCAGATGTTCCTTGAGACATCTCCAAGCAAACCAATGAACTCCGTAGTTAAAGTTTACGAGCTTCTTGGTGCTGAAGTATTCCTGTACTTCGATGTTGACGGAACTCAGGTTACAGCACGAGTTGATCCTCGTACAACAGCTAAGACCGGTGATCCGATCAGATTTGCATTCGATATGGAGAAAGCTCACTTCTTCGACAAAGAGACAGAGCTTACTATCACAAACTAATTCTCGTCGAATCATAAAAACAGAATGTAACCCCGGGGGATATGATTTCCCGGGGTTTCTTTTTATTTCACTAGTTTTATTTCACATCAGAAAGGACGCTTTTTATGAAAATACAGCAAACAATTCAAAAATGTCTGGATGACTGGAACCGGATCAGCGGTCTTGATTTCTGTATTCTGGATGAAAATGACCAGATATACATTTCCACAGGGGACCACCGACTTCCTTCTTCTGAAAAGCTTGCTCAGTTCCGGGAGGATCCTGCCTTATGCATCTCCAACCGCAGCTGCAGTCTGTACAAGCTGAACAACATACCTCAGAGCAATATGCTTCTGATCGTATGGGGCTCCGGAGAGCAGGCTTCTACCATCGGAGAGCTTGCTGTCTGCCAGGTAGAAAGTCTCCTCACTGCCTATACGGAAAAAACAGACAAGAACTCCTTTATGCAAAATCTTCTCCTGGACCGTTATTCCCAGGTAGAAGCTTTTAACAAGGCTGCCCGTCTTCATATTACACCTTCTGCCCGCCGTGCGGTATTTCTTGTGGAAACCAAGCAGCACAAGGACGAAAATGCCCTGGCTACCATCCGCAACATCTTTTCTGCCCGTACACGGGATTTTATCACTGCACTGGATGATTCCGGCATCATCGTAGTACGTGAGCTTCAGAGCACCGAAAGCTACGAAGAACTGGAGGGTATCGCCTGCATGCTGGTGGATATGCTCAATACAGAGGCTATGACCTCTGCCTGGGTTTCCTACAGCAATGTTGCAGATGATATCATGGAGCTTTCCGATGCCTACAAGGAAGCCCGCACTGCTCTGGAGGTCGGCAAGATCTTTTATGCTGACAAAAACGTTTTCGGTTACAACCGTCTGGGCATCGGACGTCTGATCTATCAGCTTCCCACTCAGGTCTGCAACATGTTCGTAGGCGAGATCTTCGGAGAAGAATCCCTGGAATCTATTGACGACGAAACCCTCAATATCATCCGGACCTTCTTTGAAAATAACCTGAACCTTTCTGAAACCTCCAGACAGCTCTATGTGCACCGGAATACTCTGGTGTACCGTTTTGAAAAGCTGCAGAAGCGGTTTGGCCTGGATATCCGTACCTTTGAGGATGCACTGGCCTTCAAGCTTGCCATGATGGTGTCCGATTACATCACCTATTCCGGAAATCACGGAAAATAGCTCCTGTCCGCAAAAATCCATCAAAAATGCAGGTGCACAAAAAATCCCGGAAACAGCAAATAATGTCTGTTTCCGGGATTTTCTTTATTTCAGCAGCATCAGATGCTCCGGTGGAAGATACAGATATTCCGGAAGATCTTTATCCGGATCCTCCGTAAAGCTGTTTTTGGGACGCATCCACCATAATCCGGCAGCATTCTCTTCCGCTTTGTTTCGGATCATATACTGATGTTCAAATGTAGTTTCTATGTATTGGTCTACCCGTACTGCCATACAGTTCTCACCCGGCTTTGATTCCGGGCGGATCCAGTGGCCGCGGATCCCTACATGGGTAATATCCATATCTACGTTTTCTTCGGTATGGAGCTTCATTTTCCAGTCCGCCGCATAGATTTCGTGAGGTCCCAGCCTCTCCGCTCTGGAAAAATTCTTACAGCCGGTAAGCTTTGCTGCCTCCAGAAGTCCCGGTCTCTCAAACAGCTGCTTTGTCTCCCCGGTCACAAGGATCCTGCCTTCATGTACAATGGAAAGCTCCCTGCAGAATTTATAGGCCTCATCTCTGCTGTGTGTTACAAGGATCATATCTCCCGGATAGTCCTTGAGGAAATCCTGCATCTCCCGCTGGAGCACATCCTTCAAGTAACCGTCCAGTGCGGAAAACGGCTCATCCAGAAGAATAGCTTCCGGCTCTCCGATCATCATTCTGGCCAGTGCCACTCTCTGCTGCTGTCCGCCGGAAAGCTGTGAGGGCAGGCGCTTCTCCAGCCCCTCCAGATGATATCGCCGGATCAGATCTGCCACTTTTTCTCTGGCGGAGGATTTTTCCCCACGATAACCGCAGCGGATGTTCTGTTCCACTGTCATGGTTGGGAACAGCGCATAATTCTGAAACAGATATCCGATCCGACGCTTCTGCGGTTTCAAATTGATCCCTTTTTCAGAATCAAACACTGTTTTTCCATTGATGACGATCCTTCCCTTATCCGGTGTTTCGATTCCTGCAATACAGCGTAAGGTCATGCTTTTTCCGCTGCCGGAAGCACCAAGAAGCCCAATGGCTGCCGAACTGCCTTCAAAATCTACCTTCAGGGAAAAATCACGGAAGTTTTTTTCGATATTTACTTTGACTGCCATCAGATCCACCTTCTTGTTTTCATTCCTCTTCCGGATACGATATTGATCAGCGCTACGATCACAAAGGAGATCAGCACGATCACAACGACCCAGAATCCTGCAGTTCCGTAATTTCCGGCTGCTGTCTCTGATGCAATGGCAACAGAAACTGTTCTGGTTTTTCCAAGGATATTTCCGGCAAGCATGGAGGTTGCGCCATATTCTCCGATTGCACGTGCAAATGCCAGCACTGTTCCGGATGCGATCCCCGGTCCTGCCGCAGGCATGACTACCCGCCAGAAGATCCGGCTGTCGCTCATCCCCAGAGTCTGGCCTGCATGGATAAGATTTATATCCACCTGTTCAAAAGCAGCCCGTGCATTGCGGTACATCAGCGGAAATGCGATCACTGCCGCTGCGATCACACAGCCCTTCCAGGTCTGCACGATCTTAATATCAAAATTATCCAGAAGAAAGCTTCCGAAGGGCCTTTTCAGACTGAAGATCAGTAGCAGAAAAAATCCAGCCACTGTAGGAGGAAGTACCAGCGGAAGAGTAAGGATCCCATCCAGTACTGCTCTGGCTCCCGGCTTCAGCTTCATGATCTTTCGGGCGCAAAATATTCCCAGAAAAAAAGCGATCACTGTGGCTGCCAGACCTGTTTTTAAGGAAATCCACAGAGGACTCCAGTTTATTTCTCTCAAAAGTTCTGTCATATTTCATTCCTGTGCCGGCATTTACTGTGTTTCAGTATTTACTGCCTGCCGGTTTTCTACATCATACTCATTTGGATGTGCTGTCCTCAGCCTCCGTGTTGTCTGCAGAAGCTTCTGTGGCATCCTCGGAATCCTCAGCCTCATATGCTGTAAATCCATAGTCCTCAAATACCTTGATTGCTGCGTCAGACTCCACATAATCAAGAAAAGCCTCTGCTGCCCTGGTATCGTCTTCCGATGCTTCCTTGTCCTCGATAAGTCCCACAGGATAAAGAACCGGCGTCTTAAGGCTGTCTGTCGGCGCCTCTGCGATGATATCTACTTTATCAGTAACAGATGCAGCATCTGTCGCATATACAACACCAACCTCATTACTTCCTTCACTGACTGCTGCAAGTACATCCGTTACATTCTTGCACTCGTTGATCTCCATTTTGTTTACATCGTCCATGATTCCAAGATTGTTAAAGATCTCACGGGCGTACTGTCCCACCGGAACATCCTCTCCTGCAAGCGCCATATTCTCAGCGTCTGTGATATTCTCGAATCCTGTTACCTTTGTCTCTCCGTCCTTTGGTCTGATCAGAACGACTTTGTTCTCAAGAAGATCCTTAACGGTGTCTTCCTTTGTCAGTTTTTCCTCTGTGAGGGCATCCATCTGTTTATCTGCTGCTGAAAAAAAAAGATCACAGCGTGCACCTTCCTCGATCTGTGTCTGCAGTGTACCTGAACTGTCTGCACTGTAATAGATCGTTACATTCGGATAAAGCTCATTGAAATCCTTCTGGATCTCCTCCATGGAATTGCTGAGGCTGGCAGCAATAAATGCATAAACCTCTCCCTTCAGGTTCTCATCACCTTTCACTTCTGTGTCCGCCGCAAAAACAGTTCCGGTCATAAGCCTGTTGTTAAAATTCCCGCGGTAAGGGCTGCTAAGATTTTTTTCTTCATCTTTTGTTTCTCTCCTTTTCCGTTTCGTTCAGTTTTGTTTAGTTTTGAATGGTTTTGTTTAATTTTACCGAAAGGAAAGTTTCTTGTCAAGCTATAAGGCATTGCTGTTTTTCTCTACAAGTGCTATCATAAATACATAGTTGACAAGCCAGGCGGATGTTCACGATCCGCTTCGTTTCTTATCTTATCATGAGTGGCTTACAGCACTCCTGATACAGACAAATCCCACACAAGGTTCATTGCTCTGCACAACGTAAGCAGAGAACTTGCCTGATCCGGTTCATTCAATATTCAAGAAAAGGAGAATTACTTATGAAACTCAGTGCACGTAATCAGTTAAAAGGAAAAATCATCAACATCAACCAGGGAGCTGTAAATTCCATCGTTTCCATCGATATCGGTGGTGGAAATATCATCACTGCTACCATCTCCTGTGCGGCGGTGGAAGAACTTGGACTGAAAGTAGGCTCTGATGCTTACGCAGTGATTAAGGCAACCAATGTTATGGTAGGTATCGATGAATAAAGTCTACACAGCACAGGAAGTTGCAGATAAACTAAAGATCAAAAAATCCACAGTATATGACCTGATCAAACGCGGAGAGCTTTCCTCCTCCAAAGTCGGCAAACAGCTGCGGGTCAGCGAGGAACAGCTGTCTCAGTATCTTAAGGGTTCGGAATGTTCTGCGTCTTCTGCTCAGTCTTATGATCACCAGCCGGAGAGCTCTCTTTTGAAAAGGGATTATCTTCTGCATTCCAGTGGACTGATCATCAGCGGACAGTGTTCTCCGGCTCTGGATCTTCTCCTGAATCAGCTTCCCACACACCCGGACAATCTGCCGGTTCTGCAGTCTCACATGAACACCTACAACGGACTGTATTCTCTCTATTTTGAAAAAGTCCACATTGCCTGTGCATCCGCCTCACCGGAAGATATCCATAGCCTTATACCCGGTATCCCACTGACTGTGATCTCTCTGTGTCAATATCCTGTCGGCTTCTATGTAAAAAAAGAAAATCCCAAGAATATCCGGGGATTTTCTGATCTTACACGGGCAGATATTATTTTTGTGAACCGCGAAAAAGGAAGCAGCCGTCGTATCCTTCTTGACCGTACACTTCTGTCTTCCGAAATTTCACCGGATTCCATATCCGGATATCGAAATGAGCTTGTTACCGATCACTCCACGGCTGCTGCAGTGGCTGGCGGACAGGCAGACATAGCTCTTGGCGAGGCCTGTGTAGCGAGAAGCTTTCCGGAGCTGGATTTTCTTCCTGTTTGCCAGGAATCACTCTTCCTGGTTATGCAGACCAAAAATCTGAGCACCCCCGGCTTTCAGGCCGTAGCGGAAACCATTGCATCCGAACCTTTCCGCCGGTTTTTAGCTCTTCAAACCGGATACGATACTACTGACACCGGAAATATCCGGCATATTTAGGGCTAAGAAAAACGCTTATGTAAAAAATTCTTCCACAACCATTTCTTTGATAATACAAAATCAGCCAGCACGTCAATGATCACTCCTTATTTTTGCCCAATTAAGGAAGTTTCTTGATCCTATGACTGCTGACTGATCTTTATTTATTCAAATATTGATATACTCTTGAAGAAATCGAACGGATTCCGTACAGTAAATGATCTTCGGAAGCGCCTTCTGAAAATATACATAATACATAATTTGTTTTCTTTCCATAGACGATTGCCATATCATGCTGAACTGAGCTTGTCTCACCAGTTTTGTTCGCGCATACTATACCTGTCGGAAGACCTGATGGAATTTTGTATCGTTTCGTCTGATGCAGTAAAAGATTTAGCATTTCTCTGGAATACTGTTGAGAAACACACTGACCTCGATAGATTTTTTCTAAGAGTCTCCCACAATCTTTTGCAGATGCCGTGTTACGCCAGCCATCACTGCTCCAGGCAGAAGAAGATGGATGCAGGGAACTGTGACAACCGGTATTTTTGTAACCGTTCTTTCGAAGATACTGGTTCACTACAGCCGTTCCTCCTACAAAGCTTCCGCCTCCCTGACGCCTTACCAGTTCATTATAACATTCATTATCACTGACAGTGATCATATCCCACAGCAAGCTGTACACACCGGAGCTGTATTGCATTTTTCCCTGACGGATCTGATCATAGACCGACGCCATCACAAATGCCTTGATCGTACTTGCCGGATACATTTCCCGATCATTTATGTTTACAACATTTCCTGTTTTCAGATCTTTTATATAAACAGACCAGTTTCCACCGTAGGCAGAAACAAAGCTCTCCAATTCCGATTTAAATGCACTTAGAGCATACTCTGATCTTGTACTTTTTCTTCCCTGCCAGTCCACATACTGACCATCCGGTGTTTTCATATTTTTCGCAATGGTTCCGTTCGATTTCAGGTAATAACCATCTTTCCACCGGTTCACCAGCATTTTTCCATTTTGGTCTACATAATATTGCTGGCCCTCACAGGTTACCCACCCTGCCTTCTGTACCATTCTCCCATTATCATTGCCAAAATAATAGATTCCGTTAAACTTTTTTCCCTGAACTGTTTTGTTCACTTTATGAAAAGACGGACGCATGCAGATTCTTCCGGTTCCATAGAAATAATAATAACCACTTTTAAAATTACGCCCACCGAATCTTCTCTGTCTTATATAGCGTACTGTTCCACGATCAGCCAGTTTTCCGTACGCTTCCACATAATAAATGCCTGCGATAATTTTTTTGCCCCGTACCTTCTGTTCAGCTACGTTTACAAAGCCACGCTCTCCCTTTGAAATTCTTCCATTGGAGTCTGTGATGTGGTATTTATCAAAGCGGACACCAGAAACTGTCTTTTTATCAAAATAATACACGGATTGTTTTCTCAAAAGTTTTCCGTTTTTATCAAACATATAAAATCCTGTTTTTAAAAACTCTGTCTTTGGAATTGACAAATAACGTAATCCGGTAAGTTTTCGCTTCTTAGAATCTTTCAAATACCAGTTCCCGCCAGATTTCTGAAGATAATTTCCACTGTTATCCCAAAATCGTACCGTTCTTTCAGCAGCCTCGACCTTTATCTCTGTACTTCTGATACCAATAATTCCTCCAAAAACCACTATTAATATCAACCAATATATACAAACTGTTTTTTTTGCTTTCATACTTTAACAAGACCTGCCACAGACAATGACAGGTCTTTCTCCTTTATCTTTATTATCCTATTTTCATGCAGATGTTCTGGATCAGGCGGTTGTAGCCGGTTACCTTTTTCAGCCATTCCAGCGCTATGGACACTGCCAGTGAAGCCAGCAGAAGCGTCAGTGTATTGGTCAGAAAATATCCACTCACATACACAAAAGAATATTTTCTTATAAATGTATGTATCAGAAATATATTCATGGAATGTTTTCCGAGGAACAATAAAATCTGTCGCACTCCCGGAATGACATTAATAAATTCGCAGCAAAATGCCATAAATACAATTGGATACACACCCCAGTGGATCTCACTGTATACCGTCAGCGGCAAAGTTCTGTACGCTTTATACAAAATAAACACCGCAAGAAGCTCCAGAAGAAATTTGAAAACATGCTTCATTCCAGCATTCCATATCTTAAACCATCGGTTAAACAGATCATACTTGGCTACACACATTCCCATGAGAAATACCGGTAAAAATGCATAAATACCCGTAATTCCCATAACCTCCAGGGAAATTATCCGTGGAAATGCCGCAACAGCCACAAGAATAAATACCAGATATTCTTCCTTTATCATAAACAGTGGCACACAGATGATAAAAATGATCGCCGCACTCATATACCACCAGGTTCCGTTCAGAGTCGAAGTTCCGAAAAGTTTCGCCAGACCAAAAAAATCCAGCACCATTGCGCTAACACCTTTGGCAATATTCCCGTTTCCGAAATATCTGGCCACGGCATAGCCGTTATAAAGCTGTGAGCTCACAACAGAAAGCCCCCATATAATCCAGAACCCTCCCATTGTTTTTATCAGTCTTTTGGCTGTCCACTTGCCAGGTGTAGAATTATTTTTTCTGTAACTGAGATACAGTCCGTATCCGGAAATAAATGCATAGATCGGTACACAGATCTTAAATGTTCTGCACAGATACATGATCCGATCTGCTGAAAACGGAGTGAAAACAACATTCAGCCCCTCAAATCTGTCTTGACTCAGATACATATGATGGAACAGCATTATAACAATGGCAATGCCCTTCATCGCCTGAGAATTATATTTATCAAACTTTATTGCCTGCTTTCCTTCCAAAATCCAACCTCCATATTACCGATTCTCGATGATCCTCTCATAAACTCGTTTGGAACAGTTACGGTCATTAAATGCAAAGGTCTCATCCATTCGTTTCCGATATTCCTCTTTCATCTGACAGCCGTCTGCCATATATTCGATGATCCGGTCCACAGTTCCGTCCAGTGTATGCTCCACCTCTCCGAAGCCATCTCTCTCATAGTCAAAGTATCCCTCTGTGTAGGAATGCGCGCCACTGAAAAAGCTGTCTCTGTCAAACTGGGAGTATACGATGGGTTTTCTCAAATATGCAAAATCAAAGGCAACCGAAGAATAGTCCGTGATCATCAGATCTGTCTGGGCAAAAATGTCCTTGTAGGAATAAGACGAATCCATAAATTTTACCCGTGGATCATGACGGAACATATGCAGACCGTCAATGGTATTTGGGTGAGGCATGAAGCAGATGGTATATCCGTACTTCTCTGCCGCTCCCAGAAGTCTTTCGTTGTTGAGAAGATCATCATAAAAATGGAAATATTCGCTTTCCTGAAATTCTTTTCCAAGCTGCCATACCCCTCTGGCATCGGTTCCTGAGGAAAGGCTTTTGCGCCAGGTAGGCATCATCGTCACATACTTACGCTCATCATGGACCAGACGGTCATAACGCGGCATTCCCGTAAGCCAGATATTTTTTCCGGATAAAAATAGTCATAGGTAAAGGCAGAATCATATTCCGGCTTTGTGCTGACGATAAATCCGAAAAGATTACGGTTGTATTTGTTCAGCCACTTGGACTGGTTGTCTTTGGTCACACCATGCTGCAAAAATACCAGCTTTTTGTCATAGATGATATCGCGGTACAGATACTCCAGCTTTCCAAAAGGATTGATCACCGGTTTGTTAGCCTGGGAGGACAGTGAAAATTCATTCAGCAGGAACAGAAGCTTATGCTTCCAGGAGAAAGGTTCCACAACCTTTCCAAGCTTCTTCATTTCCACATAATCCTGTGTATCCTTGTTGACTACAAAGTACGGCTCCACCGTAGGGTCCGGATTGGCGCAGAGATAGCGGAACATCACTTCGCCGTTATCATCTCCGCGTGTTGTACGATCGGAGATCAGCCAGATCTGCTTTTTCTGCTTCGCCTTCTGCATCTCGTAGAGCTTACGCACGAGAACTGCCTTTTTTCCGGCCTTTCCCTGAGAAAATATTGCTTTGGTGCGTTTTTTCTTCAGCTGTTTCTCCCTGCTCTGACTGTATGGCTCTACCGTTACTTCATACTGATGGCCCAGAACCTTTGCATCTTCCTGATCCTCTCCACGGATCATCCGTACTTTTTCGTTAAGATACAGAAGCTTATCCTCTATATGCAGGAAAAGCGGCAGCTTCTTTGTAAATGGCACATATTTTCCGTAGGAAATATTGTACATTTTGTTTATATGTCCATCTGTGCCTGTGCCCCAGCTGATAAACTCCCGGATCTCGGAAAGCGGAATGTCCACGATATACAGCTTCTCAACGGCACTTTCTTCTCTGCACCAGCCGGTTCTTTCCAGTGTATATTTCCATCTGGCTTCATAGGTGTTGCCACCAGTCATCATATATACACGGTTTGTCCTGCTCACAGGCTCCACAATGGAAAATTCACAGTGCAGCTGGTCTTTTTCCGGCTGGAATATCTTGACACGGAGATTGTCATATATGGGATTCAGGATCGTGTCTGCCTGATCCGGAATTTTTTGCATATATCCGGATAATATTTCCGGAGAAGATATACTTTGTTTGCCCTGCTGATATGCTGATTGGACATCACGATCTCCGGAAACTCCATCTGCTTCAGGAAGCTTTCGATGCCTTCCTCATATCTGCACTTTTTCTCTTCATCAAGCTTCTCGTTATCAAATATGATATCAGCTATTTTTGCGCTGTAATACAGCAACACATAATCTGCATTTTTTTCATGAACAGGATTTTCTTTTATTCTGCAGTCTGCGATCTTTCGGAAAAATTCCTGATAAAATACCTCCAGCTGGTCCGGATCCTGCAGCATATTCTTCCAGTCCTCCACCATGAGATGGTCCGCAAGGATCTGCACATAGATATCTTCCCCTGAAGCCACTCCCAGACTCCGGCAGCTTACAACGGACTGATATACCATGGTCATCACATCCAGATACCAGATCTCCGGACGGATCTCGGATACCCATTTCACCTGATCTGCGGCAAATGTGTAAGCGGTATACAGCTGATGCAGAAGATATACATTGTTATCCAGCGTTGTTTTTTCGGTGAAACGGTTACAGTAATTATTATGCTCCCGCACATGGATATTTCCTTTTCCCACGGATCTTTGTTAGGACAACATCTCTATTTTCTTCCTCAAAGCAGCGTCTGATCTCTGCACTGGATTTTGGGGAAAAACGGATTCCGGCTTTTGCAAAAACAACATAGCTTCCGGCTATCTTATCCTTCAGCTCCGCCACAAGATCCCCGCATTCCAGTCCGTCAATATATAAAAGATCCCGGTCATCCAGCATCTCCCGGAAACGAGGATCCTCCGGATTGAACTCTCCGTAGATCTTATCCAGCTCTTCGTCCTTGAGCTCTTTCTCCTTTTCTCCGGCTTCCTCCAGCTCCCGCATGTCCCGTTCATCAGGAATATCCATATCTCCTGCAATGCATACTGCAAGGATCTGTACCGTTCCTTCCGGTGTGACCTCACGTACATTTTTAAAGGTTCTGTAAAGCTTTGCGGTATCTTTTGCAAAAACAACTACTGAAAATTCATACTCCCTGTTCATATTGCTCCTTTTGTATCCTTACATTAAAATTTTTTCTCTTTCAGCCTTCTTTTCAGTTTGTCCGGTATTTGAGCATTGGCTATATATTCATAGATTCGTTTGCTGTTGTCATTGTCCCTGTAGGAAGAAGCTCATCTCTTCTTCCTGAAAATTCCGGTTTTTCACGGAATCCGTTCCTCGCATATTCTCCGATAAGGTCTACCAGCTGGTTCTGATCCCATGCCAGATCTCCGAAAACATCTTTTTTGTAGTCCATATAGCTTCCCTGGACTTTCTCATAGGTTTCCAGATCAAAGGGATAAAATACCACCGGTTTTTCCTGATAGTAGACATCCCAGGAAACAGAAGAATAATCGGTGATCAGCATATGGCAGCTCATCAGAAGCTGATTCAGCGGCATGGTCCAAATGGGATCAGCCGGATATGCCTGTCTTCCATCTGAAAGCTCCGGATATGTTCCCGGAATTTCGGATGGATATAAAAGTTCAGCGTGATATTTTCCTTTTCCAGAAGAGTCTTAAGCCTCTCATCCTGCAGAAATGCTTTATAACGCTGATAGTATTCACTTTTTTTGAACTGATCCTCGCTGATATCCTCCAGCCAGCTTCTCCATGTAGGCATCAGCAGGATCTCTTTATGAGCCGGATCCGACTTGTCCTCCAGCACATCCCATCTGGCCAGACCAGTGATGATGATCTCTTCATTATCGTATCCGAAATAATCATGGATGATCTTCTGTTCATAGCCCGAAGACACCACAAACAGTGCCATCTGATTGCCTCCGCCTTTGTGGAAGGTCCTGTGGCATTGCTTGAAGCCCATCACTCCATGCTGGAGAAATACGATGTTCTTCCGTGCCTGATACAGAACCTTGTAGATGCTGTTGGGCGAATCCCAGATATAAAAATGCCGGATCGCATCGGTGGATATCAGATACCGGGCAGCGCTGAGATAGATCATGTACTTAAATGACATGAACTGGATCACATTGGCATCATACTCTTTTACAGCCTGATAATCCGGACATTTTTTATCTATTACATAAAAAATCCGACTTCTGTCCTTCTCCGGTGCATGCTCCATACAGTACCGGAAAAAATAGAGGCCGTTGTCCTGTGCCATTGTACAGTATTTCTCGCAGATCAGCCATAATTTCTTATGATCCCAGTAAGGTTTCAGGATAAAATAGCAGAATAATGCAAGAAATTCTTTTGCTATAAATGCATAGCTGTCATATTTCGGATCATATTTCCGGTATTGAATGGTAAACTGCCTTGCTCCGTTGACAAAGGGATAAACCATATGCCCATCCCCGGTTCTGGTCCATCTTGGAAAAAGGATCAGCTTAAGTTTAAGTTTTGAACTTAAGCCTCCCAGGATCGCATCCTCATAATTTCCTTTTCCTTCTTTATCCACAGATGCCACCACATCCCAGAATGCGGTTTCCATCGGATACTGATCTACATTGATCTGTGCATGATACACGATTGTATTTCCTTTTTTTGCTGTCTGCATTTCAAAAGGAAAACTTGTATCCAGCACTGCATTTCGCTGTTTCAGCTTCAGGGAACGGATTCTTCCTCTGGATCCTTCCAGCTCAAAACTGATCTTTATGGTTCCTTTTGTCAGCGAAAATTTCCTGGTTTTTACCTTGATCTCCGCCGGAGCTTCCATTAACTGCTGCAATTTTTCACCACCTGTTACATTTCTTTGATTGCTTTGTAATTTCTTTCACAGTTCTTTGTATCCCACAGATCAAAATATTTTCCGTGTCTTTCCAGATAGATCTCTTCATTGGCAAATCCCTGCTTATGCAGGCGGATCAGCCAGTCCGTTACTTCCTGTTCCGTTACACATACCGGACCGAAGCCATCTTTCCGGAAATCAAAATACCCAATCTGATGATGACTTTGCCGGAATTTTTCATTGTCAAACTGGTAGTAGACCAGTGGCTTTTTCATGTAGCAAAGTCCATGGCCACACTGGAAAAATCAGTCACCAGCACTGCGGACTCTTTAAGGAGTGTCTGCACATCGTACTCAGGCCAGGACGCCACTGTGATCTTCGGATGATCCACATGAAAATATTTCAGGAACCGATGCATTTCCCTGTGCGGATAAAAGATGATCTGAAGATCGTTCTCCTCAATATAGCGGATCAGTCTCTCATCCTTGAGAAGTGCATCCCAGTACCGGTAATAATCGGTTTCCATGAATTTCTGTGCTTCCAGCTCGTGATCAGAGGCTGAGATCTCATTGCGGATATACATACGCCAGGTCGGCATGATCAGGATCTGGTTCTTTTTTACCTTCATATCATGAAGCTGGTCAAAACGACACAGTCCCAGCTCCTGCACATAGCCTTCCGGATATCCGTACCGGTCATTGACATATTTCCACTCATCATAGGTACTGGTAACAAAAAGACTCATTTTTGTATGGGGATAATACAGAAAACTAAGATCTGCCGTAATGATCCCATGCTGCAGGAACGCCCGCTTGTTCCGTAGGATTCCGTAAACCTCCAGCACATAGCAGATGGCTGCGTTTGGTTTTCCCATTTTCTGGGAGCTGATATTTTTTGATGCAGCCAGATAGTAGATCCAGTGGCGGAAGCTTCCATACTGGATCACAGGTCCCAGATTTTTTACCCGGGCATAATCCGGAGATTTTCTATTGATGGCGTACACTGCATCCTCACTGGTATTTTCTCTCAGATATTTGTACAGCCAGAATCCGTTATCCCGGCATTCATTCTCTGTATCACAGAGAAGCCAGAGATCCCTGCGAAAAAGTCTGTAGACCATCGCAATGGGAAATGCCAGGATAAACTTGATGATGTGAAGCAGATCCCCAGGTTTTACTCGTTTCAGTTTTTCAAGAAATGTCTGTTCCATGTTTCCCTCTGTTTACAGGATCCCGGTTTATTCCTCTGACCAGTCTCCGTTATCATCCAGACAATCTCTCCGTCTCCGCTGTCATCTGTATCTGTACTGTTGTCAAGAGAATCGTCACCGCTTCCACTGTTGCTGCTGTCATCTACATAGTCGCCGCTATCATCACTGCTGTCATAGTTTCCATCATCACTGCTGTTGTCGTAGCTTCCGTCATCGCTGCCGTCGTAGCTTCCGTCATTACTGCTGTCATAGTTTCCGTCATCACTGTTATCATAGCTTCCATCATCACTGTTGTCATAGCTTCCATCGCTGCTGTCAGAAGAAGTATCCGTGATACCGGAAGAACTGTCTGTCAGATCTGAAGCATCTGTGCTGTCTGCGGAATCACTGCTGTCCGCCTCACTGTTATCCGTTTCCACATTGCCAATAGTGCTCTTCTCACTCTTGTCACTGAGGCTTGTATAGGTCAGGTATGCTTCTCCGTTATCGATCATCAGTTTTGCCTTTTCCATATCGCTCAGCTGTACACTGTAGATCTCATAGGCATTTCCGTCTCCGTCTACGATCTTCATATCATAGATGGCATCTCTTGCAGAATCCGGGGTGTAATACATCTGCACCTGCTCCGCATCTTTGATGGTAGCTTCTGCAGGAACAAGACTTTTGCCCCATTCTTCCCCTCCTGCCGCGCGGAGATAGATCTCACGGATCTCTCCCTTCGTGCTGTTGGTAAGATAAACAAATTTTGCAGTACTGGTCTTTACACCGATCAGCTTCGGTGCAGGTGTAGATGTGGGAAGCGGTGTGGATGTAGCCGGTGCAGCCGTAGGTGCGGCTGTAGGAACCGGTGTTGGTGTCACCTCTGCTGTTTCCTTTGATGATTTTCCACAGCCGGCAATACCAAGCGCCGTCACTGCTGTCAGTACGATCAAAAGCTTCTTATATTTCATAATGATTACCTCCAGATTGCAGTTTTATGCTAAAAATGTTTTTCCAACGAAGTATCCGAGCACCAGGATACCAAGAATGATCCTGTACCAGCCGAATACTTTAAAATCGTGTTTCTTGATATATCCCATCAGGAATTTGATGGCAAGAACAGATACCACAAAGGATACCACAACACCTACGATCAGGATGATCAGCTCTGTGGAGCTGAAGGCAAAACCGAATTTGACCAGTTTCAGAAGACTTGCTCCGAACATAACCGGAATTGCCAGGAAAAAGGTAAATTCTGCTGCAACTGTACGGGATGTTCCTGCAAGGATTCCTCCGATAATGGTAGATCCGGAACGGGATGTTCCCGGAATCACGGAAAGCACCTGGAAGCAGCCGATGATCAGCGCTGTCTTAAAGGAAAGCTCATCCAGTCTGGTGCAGGTTGGTCTGCGGCGTTTGTTGTAGTTCTCGATAACGATAAAAAGCACACCATAAACGATCAGCATGATGGCAACGACCACATAGTTGTAAAATTTCTTTTCAATAATGTCATTAAAAGGAAGAGCGATGATGATCGTCGGCAGACATGCTACCAGGATCTTAAACCAGAGGATCCACTTATCCTTATCACAGTATTTTTCTACAAAAGTAAGGACAGTTCTGGGTACTGCCGGCTGTTTACGCAGTGCCATCTGTGTTTTCTTCGGGATTTTTCTTATGTAAAAAGGCCACAACTTGTTCCAGTACAGTACAACAACTGCCAGGATCGCGCCAAGCTGGATCACCACCAGGAAAAATTCCATAAATGCCTCGGATACATTCAGCTTGATAAACTCATCCACAAGGATCATATGTCCGGTACTGCTGATCGGAAGCCACTCGGTGATTCCCTCCACAATACCGAGAAGGATAACCTTCAGTAATTCTATAAAAATCATGTTAACTCCTTTCTAAAAGCAAGATAAGGACAGGGCCGGTATGTGAACGACGGCCCCGTCCTTATCAGTATATTACATATTTGACAATTCGTAAACTTTTAATTTTTTATTTCACAGAATTTACAATTTATTATCGATTGTCGATGGTAGCGATATCTACCAGAGTCAGGTGGTTCAGGTCTGTATTCTCAAGACTTGTGACCAGAGCCTCTGCAGTATCAAGGCTTGTAAGCACGTTAACACCTGTCTCGATGGCATTACGACGGATCACGAAACCATCTTTCTGATGCTCAACACCCTGTGGCGGTGTGTCGATAACAACATCGATCTTGTGGCCAAGGATCAGGTCCATCAGGTTCGGAGACGGCTGCTCCAGCTTGTTGGTACGTGTTACCTTGATTCCGTTCTCAGTCAGGACATTTGCTGTACCTCTTGTTGCGAAGATACGGTATCCCTGAGCCTCGAAGCGTTTTGCGATCGGGATGATATCCTCTTTATCCTCATCCTTAACAGTGATGATCATCTGTTTGTGTTTCGGAAGACGGATTCCTGCCCCGATGAATGCTTTGTAAAGAGCCTCGTTGAAGGTCTTAGCAATACCAAGGCACTCACCTGTGGATTTCATCTCTGGTCCAAGGCTGATATCTGCGCCTCTGATCTTCTCGAAGGAGAATACCGGCATCTTGATTGCGAAGTACTCTGCTTCTTTCTGAAGTCCCGGTGTGTAACCAAGCTCTTTGATCTTATGTCCAAGGATAACTCTTGTTGCAAGCGGAACGATCGGGATTCCTGTTACCTTGCTGATGTACGGTACTGTACGGCTGGAACGCGGGTTAACCTCGATGACATATACATCCTCGCCTACAACGATGAACTGAATATTGATCATACCGATAACATGAAGTGCCTGTGCAAGACGACGTGTGTATTCGGCGATGGTATCTTTTGCTTTCTGGCTGATGGTCTGTGCCGGATATACAGAAATACTGTCTCCGGAGTGGATACCTGCACGCTCGATGTGCTCCATGATTCCAGGGATCAGGATGTCCTCACCGTCGCATACTGCATCGACCTCGATCTCTTTACCCATCAGATACTTATCAACAAGGATCGGATGCTCCTGTGCGATCTGGTTGATGATTCCGATGTACTCTTCCACGTCCTCATCGCTGACAGCGATACGCATTCCCTGTCCTCCAAGTACATAGGACGGGCGGACAAGTACCGGATAACCCAGCTCATTGGCTGCTTTTTTCGCCTCTTCTGCTGTGAATACGGTATGTCCCTTCGGTCTCGGGATCTCACATTTCTCAAGGATGGCATCAAAGAGCTCTCTATCCTCTGCAGCATCTACGTTCTCAGCAGATGTTCCGAGGATCTTAACGCCCATCTTGATCAGTGCCTCTGTAAGCTTGATAGCTGTCTGTCCACCGAACTGAACAACAGCTCCGTCCGGTTTCTCGATATTTACAACATTCTCAACATCTTCCGGTGTCAGCGGCTCAAAATACAGCTTATCTGCAATATCGAAGTCTGTACTTACTGTCTCCGGGTTATTGTTGATGATGATCGTCTCATATCCTTCTTTCGCAAATGCCCATGTACAGTGTACAGAGCAGAAGTCGAACTCGATACCCTGACCGATACGGATCGGGCCGGAACCAAGTACCAGGATCTTTTTCTTATCTTTTGTTTCTACAGCTTCATTCTCTGTCTGCTCATCGCCGTATACAGAATAGTAATATGGTGTCGCTGCCGCAAACTCTGCTGCACAGGTATCAACCATCTTGTATGCTGCACGGATGCCGTACTCTTTACGCAGGTCTTTGATCTCAGCTTCTGTCTTTTCTGTCAGGTCTGCGATGATGTAGTCCGGGAACTCCAGACGTTTTGCTTCCAGAAGAAGGTCTTTGTCCAGCTTCTGAGTTTTCAGAGCCTGCTCCATCTCAACAAGGATAGCCAGCTTATCGATGAACCAGATGTCGATCTTTGTGATATCATGAAGCTTCTCCTGGGAAACATTTCGTCTCAGGCTTCTGCGATCTTCCAGATACGACGGTCATCCACAATGTTCAGCTCGTCCATCAGTCTTCATCAGAAAGATGTGAGAAATCATAGGACATCAGACTGTCTACATGCTGCTCCAGGGAACGGATAGCCTTCATTAAAGCACCCTCAAAGTTATGGCAGATACTCATAACCTCACCGGTAGCCTTCATCTGTGTAGTCAGTGTACGTTTTGCTGTGATGAATTTATCAAATGGCAGACGCGGGATCTTAACAACACAGTAATCCAGCATCGGCTCGAAGCTTGCATATGTTTTGCCTGTGATGGCGTTCGGGATCTCATCCAGTGTGTAGCCCAGTGCGATCTTGGCTGCAACCTTGGCGATCGGATAACCGGTAGCCTTACTTGCAAGTGCGGAGGAACGGCTTACACGAGGGTTAACCTCGATAACGCAATACTCAAAGCTCTCCGGATGAAGAGCGTACTGTACGTTACATCCACCTGTGATGCCAAGCTCTGTGATGATGTTAAGTGCAGATGTACGGAGCATCTGATACTCTTTATCTCCTAAGGTCTGGGAAGGAGCAACTACGATGGAGTCACCGGTATGGACACCAACCGGGTCAATGTTCTCCATGTTGCAGACTGTGATGCAGTTTCCTGCGCTGTCTCGCATTACCTCGTACTCGATTTCTTTCCATCCGGCGATACATCTCTCTACAAGAACCTCGCCTACACGGGAAAGACGGAGACCATTCTCAAGGATTTCACGAAGCTCCGGCTCATCATGCGCGATACCACCGCCGCTTCCGCCAAGTGTATATGCAGGACGGAGAACAACCGGATAACCGATAGTCTGAGTAAACGCAACACCGTCTTCTACAGTTGTTACGACCTTGGATGCTGCAACCGGCTCGCCGATCTTTTCCATTGTATCCTTAAATTCCTGACGATCCTCAGCTTTACGGATCGTTGCTGCTGTGGTACCGATGAGACGTACATTGTGCTCTTTCAGGAAGCCCTTTTCCTCAAGCTCCATGGCAAGGTTCAGACCTGCCTGTCCGCCCAGTGTAGGAAGTACACTGTCCGGTTTCTCTTTGAGGATCAGCTGCTCTACGACTTCAACAGTCAGAGGCTCGATGTAAACTCTGTCTGCGATGTCTTTATCTGTCATGATGGTAGCAGGATTGGAGTTTAAAAGTACAACCTCCATGCCCTCTTCCTTCAGGGAGCGGCATGCCTGGGTTCCTGCATAGTCAAACTCTGCTGCCTGGCCGATTATGATCGGGCCTGAGCCGATTACAAGTACTTTTTTTATGTCCTTATTCCTTGGCATTATTTCTCTCCTCCCATCATCTTCATGAATCTGTCAAAAAGGTAACTGGAATCCTGTGGTCCAGGGCATGCTTCCGGATGGAACTGTACAGTAAAGATGTTCTTTCCGTTATATGCCATACCCTCGTTTGTTCCGTCGTTGACGTTTACAAATGCAGGATGTGCGATATTTTTCTCCTCAAGTCCCTCTGCGTCTACAACGTAGCCATGGTTCTGGGAGGAAATATATACTCTTCCTGTCTCAAGGTCTTTAACCGGATGATTTCCGCCTCTGTGACCGTATTTCATCTTATGGGTGTCTCCGCCTGTTGCAAGAGCCATAAGCTGATGTCCAAGACAGATGGCAAAGATCGGTACATCAGAGTCGTAAAGTTTTTTGATTTCTTTAATAATAGAAGTACATTCCTTCGGATCTCCAGGTCCGTTACTGAGCATGATGCCGTCCGGATTGTCTCCAAGGATTTCTTCTGCAGATGTCAGAGCCGGGTAAATAGTAACCTGGCATCCTCTCTCATTCAGTGAGCGTGCAATGTTTTTCTTGGCGCCCAGATCAAGAAGGGCAACCTTCGGTCCGTTCCCCTTAAGCACTTCCTTTTCGCGGCAGGAAACCTTCTCTACCACTTTTCCTGTTGTATATGCTTTTAATCTGGGGATGATTGTATCCAGGTCATAGTTCTCATCAACTGTGATCATTCCGTTCATGGTTCCCTTCTCACGAAGGATCTTAGTCAGTGCTCTGGTATCAATTCCTGCGATTCCCGGAATGTCGTTTTTGCTCAGAAAATGCTGAATGGTGTCTACGCTTCTGAAGTTGCTGGGAACTCGTGATAATTCGCGTACAATAAATCCGTCAATCCACGGCTTCCTTGATTCCTGGTCATCATAACAGATTCCGTAGTTTCCGATCAGCGGATATGTCATACACACCGCCTGTCCTGCGTAAGAAGGATCTGTCATTACTTCCAGATAACCGGTCATGGAAGTGTTAAAGACAATTTCACTGATGACTTCCCTTGCAGAACCAATGCTAGTTCCTGTAAATACATGGCCATCTTCCAATATCAGAAATGCTTTCATACAATCTCCCTTTCTTTGTTCTTCTTATTTTATTCCTAAATCTTTCAAGATTGTATCACAGGAATCGATTCATTTTTCAACAACCATATGACAAAAAATGTATAAAAACTAACTTAAAA
>ENA-OQBT01000318-OQBT01000318.1-human-gut-metagenome-genome-assembly--contig:-NODE-318-length-31972-cov-2.420474_pt1 | contig 31972 bp, 36 predicted proteins | sample MGYA00242749_ERZ504557 | MGnify/ENA primary metagenome ERZ504557 (study PRJEB26092, sample SAMD00036243) | human gut metagenome | host: Homo sapiens | study: EMG produced TPA metagenomics assembly of... | reverse complement strand
GAAGATGTGTATTATAAGGATAAAGCAAAACTTACGAGTTTTGTAACATACCTTACACAACGTCTTCATGAGTTTAATATCTATGTTTCTATGGATGTAACGGGCTATTCCGATAGTGAAAACTGGTCCATGGTATACGATCGTAAGCATTTAGGCAAAGTCCTCGATTATATGGTGCTCATGGCCTATGACGAAGTGTGGGCATCCAGTCCGGAAGCGGGCCCGGTTGCCAGCTATCCGTGGGTAAAACGCAATGCTACGGCGCTTACTCGCGAAGTTTCACCTGAAAAAATCGTCCTTGGCGTACCGTATTATATGCGTGTATGGCAGCGTACTATTTCCGTAGATGATAAAGGGAAAGTTACCTACGGTAAAGCTAAGAGCCGTACGCTTACTATGAAAGAAGCAGAGGAATTAAAAGCTATTTATGCTGATAGAGTGCAGTGATGATGATTTGAAATTACACTATTTGCGATTCGGTAATGATGAATTAGGTGAACAATTATTGGCCTATGCGGAAACCGGCAAAGAGCGAGAATTGCCGGTGGCTTGCGGAATAAGTCGGCTACCATTTCCGAAGTGTGGTTTGAAGACGAAGCATCTATGGCTACAAGCGTGAGCTCATGAGTGAGCTTAAATTAGCGGGCTTTGCAGCATGGCGAAAAGGTTTTGAAACTTCATCTTTCCGTCAATTTATGTACAATGATGCGGTGCCGGCAAAGAATGTTCCACACGGTACGGCTAAAAAGATTACTAAATTGCCTAGCTTTAATGGCAACGAATCGGCTGCGACTAAGCAGAATGCCGGTGCTAATCCTTTTACTAGCAGTGGTGAAACGGCCGGTACAGTATCAGCCGGTGCTACTTCAACGGGCGTAGCTGTTACCGGTTCAAGTTCTACGAAAGTGGCAGTAACAAAAGAATCGTAACACATCCCATGTTGACGGTATTGTTATAATAGTAATATAATTAAATTTAAGACTTGAAGATAAAATAAAACGGTATAGACTTGAGGAATTTGAGTTTGAGGAGGCTGTGGCATGAACGAAAAATATGTAGCCCAGGACATTGAAAAGAAATGGCAAGCGTATTGGCTTGAACACAATACGTTTAAGACCGACTATGATGAAAGTAAAGAAAAATATTATGTACTCGAAATGTTCCCATATCCATCGGGGAATTTACATATGGGGCATGTGCGTAACTACTCCATTGGTGACGTAGTAGCTCGTTTTAAAAAAATGAAGGGCTTCAACGTACTTCATCCAATGGGCTGGGATGCCTTCGGTATGCCGGCAGAAAATGCGGCTATTAAACATGGCATTGCACCAAGCAAATGGACTTATGAAAACATTGCTAATATGAAACGTCAGCAGCAAGAGCTCGGTTTATCCTACGATTGGGACCGTGAAGTAGCTACCTGTAAGGAAGATTACTATCGTTGGACCCAGTGGTTGTTCCAACAGTTTTACAAAAAAGGCTTAGCTTACAAAAAAGAAGCCAAAGTAACTGGTGTGAGCATTGTCATACAGTGCTTGCTAACGAACAGGTTATTGACGGCCTTTGCTGGCGTTGTGACAACAAGGTTGAAAAGAAAGACCTTAAACAGTGTTCTTAAAGATTACAGACTACGCAGATCGTTTATTAAACGATTTGGATAAACTCGACCACTGGCCTGAACGCGTTAAAACAATGCAGAAAAACTGGATTGGTCGCAGTGAAGGGGCTCAGTTCGCTTTTGAAATCCCTGAAATCAATAAAAATATTGAAGTCTATACGACTCGTGTTGATACGATTTACGGTGTTTCCTATATCGTATTGGCTCCGGAACATCCGTATGTAGAAGAATTAATCGCCAATAAACCGAATAAAGCGGAATTGGACGCATTCATTCACAAAGTACGCAATTTGAACGAAATTGACCGTACCTCTACGGATGTTGAAAAAGAAGGTCTTTTCACCGGCGCTTATGCCAAACATCCGATGACCGGTAAAGATATCCCTATTTGGATTGCCAACTACGTACTCGTTGATTACGGTACCGGTGCCGTTATGGGTTCGCCGGCTCATGATGAACGGGATAATAAATTTGCTCGCAAATACAATTTGCCGATTTTACCGGTTGTCCAAAATGAAGATAACAGCTTAACTTTTGACGAATGGCAAACGGAAGCTCATGAAGACGGTATCCTTATCAATTCCGAAGAATATAACGGTATGCCTTCTGCGGAAGCACGCGAAGCTATTATCAAAAACTTGGAAGAACGCGGCATAGGCCGTAAGATGGTTAACTATCGTCTGCGTGATTGGTTGATTTCCCGTCAGCGTTATTGGGGCGTGCCAATTCCGGTTGTATACTGCGATAAATGCGGTGAACAACTCGTGCCTGAAGAAGAATTGCCTGTTCGTTTGCCGGAAGATGTAACCTTTGATGCAGGTGCTATTTCACCGTTGGCTACATCTGAAAACTTCGTAAAAACCACTTGTCCTAAGTGTGGTGGCGAAGCTCGTCGTGAAATCGATACCATGGATACATTCATCGATTCCTCTTGGTATTTCCTTCGTTATACCGATGCTCGTAACGATAAAGAAGCGTTTAATAAGAAATTGGCTGATTACTGGATGGATGTAGACCAATACATCGGCGGTATCGAACATGCAATCTTGCACTTATTGTATTCTCGTTTCTTCGTAAAAGTAGTTCATGATTTGGGCCTTGTAAGCTATGACGAACCATTCAAAGGTTTGTTGACTCAGGGCATGGTGCTTAAAGAAGGCAGCAAAATGTCCAAATCTAAGGGCAATGTTGTATCCCCTGAAGAAATCGTTGCGAAATACGGTGCCGATACGGCTCGTCTTTTCATCCTCTTCGCGGCACCGGTAGAACGTGACCTCGACTGGAGCGATGAAGGCGTTGAAGGCTCTTATCGTTTCTTGAATCGTGTATGGCGTATCGTTGATGCGTACCAAGAATTGGCTAAAGCAGGTCATAGTGAAAAATTATCGAAAGATGAATTTGCCCTTCGTCGTGAATTACACCGCGTTATTAAAAAAGTAACCGAAGACCTTGACGGTAAATTCAACTTTAATACGGCTATTTCCAGCATCATGGAATTAGTTAATGCTATGTATCAGTTCAAAGACAGTCATGATACAGTACAGGCTGATTTAGGCCATGAATTGGTTGAAAAATTACTGCTCATGTTAGCTCCGTTTACACCGCATATTACGGAAGAGTTGTGGCATGAAGTAGGTAAAACCGGCAGCATTCATCAGCAAGATTGGCCAATTTATGAAGAAGCGGCCTTGTAATCGATGAAGTTGAAATCGCCGTACAAGTTAACGGTAAAGTACGCGATAAAATGACGATTCCGGTAGATATGCCTAAAGCCGATTTGGAAGCTCAGGCATTGGCCCTTGATCGTGTAAAAGAATTTACAGACGGTAAAACTGTAGCTAAAGTCATCATTATTCCAAATAAAATTGTGAATATTGTTGTTAAATAATTAGTAGAATGATATGAGATAATATGCACAATTTAAAATTTTAAATTGTGCATATTTCTGTATAAGCTTAAGTTAGACAGGTCGATATACGTGAAACAATATCATTTATAGCATAATGAGGAGGTGTCATATGCCTAAACGCAGTGACTATATTAGTTGGGATGAATATTTTATGGGCGTAGCCATCTTGCAGCTCAGCGTTCCAAAGATCCGAATACCCAGGTCGGCGCCTGTATCGTTAGTCAGGATAACAAGATTTTATCCATCGGCTACAACGGTATGCCGCTTGGTTGCAGCGACGATGAATTCGCTTGGGGACGCGATGCAGACCACGATAATAAATATTTTTACATCGTTCACAGTGAATTAAATGCCATTTTAAACTATCGCGGCGGTTCATTGGAAGGCAGTAAGATTTATGTCACCTTATTTCCTTGTAATGAATGTGCTAAAGCGATTATTCAAAGTGGCATTCGCGAAGTGATTTATTGGCAGGATAAATACAAAGACACAGCGGAAGTTATAGCCTCGAAACGAATGCTCAGAACCGCCGGTGTGCAGATAACGGAGTATATACCGACAGGGCGCACGGTAAATATTAGCGTGTAGGGCGCGGTTTCTTCTTGCGCGGTATTGCAAAAACAGGGCAGTCAGGCGGTCAGTATTAGTGCTTAGCCCGCTATGTCTTAATAAATAATGTGTAAAAAACATGGCGAGCTACATAATCAGCAATCAACAATCCTCTTAGTCTGTCTGTTTTTTTATATTAGAGCCTAAGAAAACATTGCGGGCTATAGTACTAAAAACTCGATGCGGCTCACTGCCCATTTTTATGCGTACCGCAGTCAAGAAGACCCAAAGCGCACTACAACGCTAATATTGGAGGAAGAGAGGAGAAGGAATTACCAAGAAAAAACAAAGCGCACTACAACGCTAATATTGGGGGAGTGGGAATGAATTGTTAAGTCTCCCTCGCACTTCAGCTCTCTATTTTTGAAGAAGCGACGGACGAGGGGGATTTTTTCTATCATGTTCTCGGGCGGGTGTTAATATAATGGCCTCGCCTGCTTATTGCACTTATGAGCCTAATCGGAAGGTTGAGTATGAAGTGTAGCACTATTTTAAAAGAAAGAGCGGCAGTTATTTCATAAGATTCCGTTCTTAGAAGCTTACGAGGGCGAGTTTATGTAGGAGTATAGCACTATATAAAAAAGAAAAAGCATTAGTGACCTTGAACGACCTTTGCTCTGTAGAGCCTGGGAGGAGAGGTTACTAATGCTTTTTCTTTATTTATTTTGTCCTCGTAAGCTTATAGAGAACGTTTGCGTGAGGTGCTGCCGCTCTTTCTTTGGCAAAAAGGCTCAATCGAACTATCCGATTAAGCTCTTGAGAGCTGAAGGAGCTAGGCCTTATATTAACAACCTTCCGTTTTTCATGACTTGAATAACATCCCCCTCGAACGTCGTTCCTTCAATATTCATATCTTCATGTCCAATCATGAAGTCGACGTGGGTCAGGGAGTCATTCAGCCTTCCGCTTTCAGTTCTTCTTTGCTCATGCCGTCGCTGTTGGCAAGGCAGGTTGGGTAAGCTGCACCGATAGCCAGGTGGCAGGAGGCGTTTTCATCATACAGTGTTTCGAAGTAGACACGATTGGATTGACTGATTGGGGAGTAGTGGTCTACGAGAGCCACTTCGCCGAGATAAGCGGAGCCCTCGTCGGTTTCGATAAGGTGTTTCAGATGTTCCTTACCAACTTTTGCATCGTAGTCAACGATTTTGCCGTTTTCAAAAGTAAAATGGAATTCATTGATTTCATTGCCCTGATAAATAAGCGGCTTTGTGCTGTACACAATGCCGTTAACCCCATTGTATTGAGGGGCACTGAATACTTCTTCGGTTGGAATGTTGGCATCGAAGATGGTTCCGTTTTTAGCAGCCTCTGCACCGCCTTGCCACAAATGGTTTTTAGGAAGATCAATACGTAAGTCGGTGCCGTTGGAGCAAGTGTAATGAAGTGTTTTAAATGATAGTCATTCATGGCTTTGGTACGATGGCCAAGGCGTTCTAAATGTTTTGGCAAAGTTTCTTCGTCAGCGACGTTTTCAAGACGGCAGAGCGTGAAAATTTCAGACATAAGGTATCGAGTTTTTCAGAATCGGTACCGGTGAAGCCTAATAGTTCAGCCCAGCGCAAGGTCGCCACGGAGGCTACGCACCAGGTGAGGGTGGAATCCATGATGGCTTCGTGATAGAAAGCAAGCGTTTTATTTAAGTTACGAGACTGCATAGCAATGCGTTCCGATGGAACACCGGCTAGTGCTTTCGGATTAGCGCTGATGAGGGATAAAAAGGCGGCGCCTCTATCAACATAGGTTTGATAATAGGTAGGAATCCAAGGGGCCGGATTGGATAATACATCTTCCGGCGCATGAAGGAGTCGTTCTTTACCGATTTCGGTGGAACGCCAATTCACTACTACTTCTTTAGCCCCTAATGCATAGGCTTCCTTAGTTACGATTAGGGCAAAGTCGCTGTTTTCTACATCCACATTGATAACTAAGGTTTGATCTTTTTGAAGGTTTACGCCGGTTGTCAAAAGAGCGTGTGCATAATTTTTAAACGATTTGTTTCCATAAAATACATCCTTTCTATTACTGTGTCCATACGAAGTTTTATGATTCTTATCTTTAGTTACTCATACCATTAGTGCGCATGCGCACCAGTGGTGGAATTAAGTAGGACTTATATTTTCAATCACGAAACCCTAACTAAGAATATAAAATTAAGTTTTGGGAGGGTTTTGTAATGGAACAGCTAAAAAAGCATAAAAAAGTATGGTTACTTTTAGCTATATCTATATTTTTATATTTAGTGGTGCTAAGGCCTATTATATCAGATTCATCGGAGCAAATGAATACATCCGATGTGGTGGCTGCTTCTACATCCGGAAATAGGAGTGTTAATGATGGTGAAGCCGATAGTTCGCTAATAAACAGAAGTAGTAAAGGGAGTGGCCATTCTAATAGCACTTCGACGGACAATCGTAACAGTGATTTCAATAACAATTCAGGCGGCGATAATCAGTTTGTTTATGTAACGGGTGCTGTGGAAACTCCCGGATTATACAAAGTGCGCGAAGGTGAAACCGTAGGCGATGTGATTCAAGGGGCGGGCGGTTTATTACCGTATGCTTCGGTGGATACCTTAAATTTGGCGGAAGTTGCTACCAGCGGCAGTCATATCCATGTGACGTTTAATTTCATGGGAAACCCGGAAGAACTTTTGCGTAGGCAAAAGATAAATATTAATACGGCGACGGAGCAGGAATTGACTAAATTATCCGGTGTGGGGCCGGGAACGGCTAAGAAGATTATTGCTTATCGGGAGCAATCGGGACCTTTTAAAGCGATTGAAGATCTTAAAAAGGTAAAGGGAATTGGGGACGCTACGTTTAAGAAATTGGCACCCCATATTACCGTTTGAGCAGCACGCTTTAAGAAAAATGATTTAAGTAAAATGATTTAAGCAAAATGATTTAAACAATATAGTTTAAGCGAAATATTTTGTGCGGATCTATTTCAATCAATCAGATTATTTTGTTAATAATTGATGTGACGAAAAAATTTTTTATAAAATTTTAAAAATTTGGAGCCAAATTGAAGTCTGAAACGTTTATATGTATGAGGAGTAATATGGGTGAGCAAATATCATGGCAGAAAATTGTAGCGCCAGGTAAAAAGGTATTATATTTTTTTACTTATACGGAATGGGGTGCCATACTATGGCTGGCGCCGGCTTGGGGGAATCGTGTTTGCCTACGGACAACGCTATGAATTCACTAACCCGATGATTGTTTTTCTCTGTAGTATTTGGTATTTCATTTGGCTGATTTGGCAGCGAGGAGGTAAAAATAAGAAGCAAAGCTATATCTATGCCGGTCCCACTATAAGTGCTACGGACATGGTGCGCCAAGGTATTACATCTTCTTATGTACAAGCTATTATCGTTGGATTGTTATTGGTTTTAGCGAGTATGGGATACTATCATACAAAAAGCGAGATTGACGAGTATTATGAGGTTAACCCTTACTATATGGGGGCTGAAGGAATATATACAGTTCGTGTTCTGAATTTGCCGGAATCAGTTATCCTGCAAGATAAAGAATTTCTGCGCTTTGAAGGCGATTTAGTTACTATGATACCAAAAAAAGAAGCCACCGAGTCAAAGCCGTTAAAAGCGGACGGTCAACTTATGGTATATGTGGCGCCTACCGAAGCTATGAAGGCAAAGCTATCTTGCCCGGTCAATATGTGATGGTAAAAGGCAGGACGAGTAAACTGTTACAGGCTCCCGAAGAAGGTCGCATCGATTTGCGCCCCCGTTATCTGGCAGCCCATCGCGTAGGCAATCTATATGAAGGGACTTTTGAGGGCTTTGATACAGCGGTGAGACCAAACTGGTATGAGCGTATTAACGATAGAATCGATTATCTATTGGGGGTGACCCGTTGGCAACTGATGAATCAGATAGCTGCTAATTTACCCGGTGAAATGGCTGCCGTAGGACAGAGTTTATTGCTTGGCGGTGGCTATGGAGCTATCGATGCGTCTGTTATGGATTCGTTTGCCAAACGGGGTTAATCCACATCTTATCTGTATCCGGCTCTCACGTAGCCCTATTATTCGGGTTTGTGTTTGTTGTTGCTCATATTATGGGGGTACCCAAGAAAAAAGCGACTTACGGTGCCATCGTCTTTGTTATATTATATTGTGCTATTGTGGGGTTCAATCCGCCCGTGGTGCGTTCCGCTGTCATGGGTATTATTATGGGAATTGCTCTAATTCGAGGCGAGGTGTATCATAGTCGGCAGGCTCTGAATATAAGTGCGGCTCTTATGTTGGCGTATGAACCGCTTTTGTTCTTGGATATCAGTTTTCAACTCTCCTTAGGTGCCACCTATGGCATATTACTCTTCAGCCGCACTTTGTATCAGCGTTTGCCGAAAGGCTGGCCCTATATTATGGGCCCCATCAGTTTATGCCTTAGTGCGCAAATTTTAATTTGGCCGTTGCAACTTTATTATTTTCATCTTATGGGGTACGGATCCTTTTTGGCAGCCGTTATTGTCGGTCCTTTATTGGATTTAGCCATATTGGCTACTGCTGTGCTGTTGCTTTTGCACTGGTTAATTCCAGTAGGCAGTTTATGGTATTTGCTGGGGCTCCTTTTGCGGTTATCCCTCTTTTTAAACTTTACGATTGCTTCATTGCCGGGAGCGGTTATGTGGTTAGGGGCATTGCCGGTGTGGCTTGGCACTATATATGTTATATGTTGTCGTCATTTATATGCTATTATGCATGAATGGAGGGTTCGCTCGCTTTTTTATGAAAACATCACAATGAGTCTGTTATTTATTGTGCTTCTCTTACCCTTAATTCATTTGTCGAGTGAACAAGTTTTTATTCATACGATTCCGGTTAATAGAGGAGCTGCTTTTTTAGTCATTAAAGAGGAACCGTTAAAAACTGCTAAAGCTTTTTTATATATGACTACAGGCGGTAAAGGCGTATCGAATATGACGCGAAGCTCCATAGTCAACAGCGTTCATTATTATGGTATCGAACGCCTCAATGGTGTTATAATGCAAGAGGTAAATGAAGGTAATGAAAAAAGTATCATAACCCTACTGCATAGCTTGGAATTTCCTGTGAGCGCAATACATAAAAGCGATATGAATCAAGATACTTATATAGGGCGTAATAGTGCAGATTTCGACAAGCTTGTTAGGGAGTATCCAAATCAGATTTTGGTGGAAGGACCAAGGGGAGGATTCCTATTCGGTAATGGACAAATTAGCGAGAACAATCTAAAATTAATAGAGACGAAACAATATATTGTAGGAACTACTAACAGCGCTACAGCATCAAGGGGCGATGACGGTCCGTCAGGTCCGGTTGCCATTGTATATTGGCCGAGCTCCGGCAATTACGCTGATGTAGATCCGGCGGATTCAACCAGATATATTACGGGCACACGTGTTGTCCCGGATTTTTTATTGTAGGAGGGGCTATGGCAATTTTGCTGCTTTATGGTGATGAGTCACAGCTCATTGATGAAAGAAACGCGAATTTTTAACTAAATACAAGGATTTGGCGGTGCAGTCTTTAAATGATGAAGTCGGACCGGGGCGAATTTGTGAAAAGTTAAGCGAAGATTCGCTATTTGGTGAACCAACTTTATATTGTTTAATCAATCCGCCTATTTTTGTAAAGCCCAATAAAAAGGTTAGTGATGAGTGGCAACAATTGTATAATATATTGATTACTTATGAAGGTGCCAATCCGGTGTTAATTCTATATCATGATACGATAGATAAGCGGACTAAGCATAATAGTGAGTTTTTGAAAAAAATTACGAATGTGGCCTGCATGCGTCTAAAAAAAGAGGAAATAGTCCAATGGTTGCAGTCCTATTGTAAGCAAAATGGTTTTACCATAACAATGGACGGACTGGAATATATGAAGCATTTATTGGAATTGTGGCAAGATGTGCCGGTCAGCTTTTTGCGAACCGAATTTGACCGTTATTTTCTCTTATTGCCGCCGAAAGGCAAAATAACGCAGGATTTTTTAATTCATAATGGTAGTGATTATGGAGCAAAAAATATCTTTTTATTCAAAGAGGCATTACTGCAAAAAGATGCAGCTACTTTATTGGCTTTGTTTCCTTTTATGCTTCAGAACAAAGAATCGGAACGAGCCATGTCATATATTGAAGGCCAATTGCGTTTGCAGTTGATGGTTAGCGAATGTAAAGGTACGGGATTATCGGAACGGGAGGTACAGGATTTATTTAAAAAATACGAGTCCGCTACGAAACCGTATCCCATTACTTTGGCGTACCGGCAAAGGAACGTGTCAGTACGAGCCTTGGCTAAATTGTTGCGTGGTCTCTATGAAGTTATGCGCAACAGTCGTCGTGGTGAGGGCGACTTATCTTATTTTAAAGATTTATGTTTAGCCTATTGCAAGTCCTAGAGTTTACCCATAGAAAGTTACCGGGTTTTACTCATTACAAGTTATAGGCAGCGGGGTGTTGTTGAATGAAGAAAAAAGTCGGCATTGTAGCCGGTGTGGTGTTATGTTTAATTTCATTAAGTACGGGCGCCTTTTTATATCCTACAGGCAATGTCATTCAAGGCATGTATTTAGGTGAACGTGATGTGTCACAAGCTAATAAAGAAGAGTTGGCAGATATTATTGAAGCGGAAGCGGCCAAGGGACCAACGCATATGAAGGTCAAATGGCAGGATGGTAAGGAAACCACGGTAGCTTTAAAAGATATCGGTGTAAAACCGAATGTAGATAAAACCATTGAAAGCCTTATGACTTACGGGTATGAGCCTTCTATGGAAGAATATATTACGAATCGTTGGCATGCATTGATGGCACCGGTATCTAAAGCTATCGTATATGATGTTAATGTCCCGGCGTTAGAAGCTTATTGCAGACTTATAGTAAAGAAATCGGGTATACCGGCCATGATGCCTATTTGACGGTTGAAAACGGACAAGTCGTATTGCATCCGGAAGTACCGGGTAAGCGTCTCGATATTGCTAAGACAGTGGCTAGCTTACAGGAAAAGCTTGCTAAAGGCGAAGTATCAGGTTTTGAGCTAGTCATCGATAATCAGGCTAAGCCAAAGATCACGGCTGAAACATTAAAAGGGATTAATACCGTATTGGGAACGTATTCCACTACTTTTAACTCCGGTGATGTAAGCCGTACCCATAATATTCAAATTGCTACCGATAAAATTAATAATGTGGTGATTATGCCGCACCAAAACTTTTCATTTAATGATATTGTTGGTGAACGTACGGCTGAAGCGGGATACGATGATGCACCGGTATTTATGGACGGTAAATTAGTGCCCGGTATTGGCGGTGGCATTTGCCAAGTTAGTTCCACGCTTTTCAATAGTGCTTTATTGGCGGGGATGGATATTGTAGAACGGACGCCGCATTTTGCACCGGTAGCTATATGGCGGCCGGTCGTGATGCTACAGTGGCGTACGGTTATTTAGATTTTATTTTCAAAAATCCGTACGACCATCCAATCTATGTGCTGGCTCATACATCCGGTGATACTTTAACTATTAGTATCTTAGGCTTTGCGGCGGATGAACCGCAAGCAGTATCTATTACAGTGGGCAATGAGCAGACAATTCCGAATAAAGTGGAAACTCGTATCGATCCGTCGGTGACCAAGGAAACAACGACCGAAGGTCATGCAGGCCTTAGTGTGGATACGACGGTACACATTACGTATAAAGACGGCCGAACCAAAACTGACTCCTTTAACTCCACCTATGATCCGGTAACGACTTATGTTGTAAAACCGGCTAAAGAAACCGCTAAAGACGGTAAGGACGGGGCTAAAGAATCTGATAAAAAAGAAACACCTACCAATAACGATAAAACTGAATCCGCTAAGTCGGAGTAATACAATGAGTTTTAAAAATTTGAAGGAAGGATAGACATGAAAGTACGATATCATATTGTGCCGAAACGGCGAAAGCAAACGGCTCTTATGATTGAAATTAAGGATAAAACCGTAAAAATTAAAAATGTGCTGTCCCAACCGGATGCATTTAAAGAGTTACAGAATAAACTGGAAGAATGGTATCAGATAAAGCAGATTCCCGTAAGGCAACTGGCTTCCGATGATGCTGATACTTTATTCTATGGCTATGCTACGGCACCGATTCATGATCATACGCCGGAAGAGTACTATATGGATGATCCCGGAGAGATTGAAATCCCTGAGGATGCGTTGGATCAAAAGTATTGGGATGAAATTTTTCACGCCTCTGAGCATGAAAGTCCTGATGAATTTAACCATCAGGAAGAAGATATGCCACCGGGCTTTGATGAATACGATTTTCCCTTTGCATTAAGAGAGGATGCGCCTATCAGCATGTATGATGAACCGGTAGAGTGTAACTATGTGCCGGCTAAGACTACGCCGGTAGATGCACAGGCAGGCGGTGGTTTTCAGTATAGCGGAAAACGAAGACGCAGCTTTAAACGTGATGTGACCGATCCGGGCATGATTTTGGGGCCGGCTATTCACGGCGAACCGGTTAGCATTTCTTCTGTTAATGAAGAAGTAAACGGCGTCGTTTTTGAAGGCATCTTTGTGTCACTTGAAATGATTGAAACGAAAACCGGTAAAGGTCTCATTAAGGGGCATATCGTAGATGCCACAAACAGTATCCGTTTTGCCAAGTTTACGGATACCGCCGAAGAGGGCGAGGAGCTCCTTAAAACGATGAATGGACTCAAAGCCGTTCGCGTACAAGGCGATGTTCATTATGATGATAAATTCGAACGTGATTATACGCTGGTATTGCGTAGCTTCAACAGTTGGAAAGTGGCGCTAAACGTACGGAAAATCGTGAAGATTCTCGCGTAGAACTGCATCTTCATACTAAAATGAGTGACCGCGATGCCTTGGTTAATGTGAAAGAGTTATTACAAACGGTAAAAGCTTGGGGTCACCCGGCGGTAGCCATTACCGACCATGGTGTCATTCAGGCTTTCCCGGAAGCACAGGAAGTGGCCGGCAAATTAGGCGTTAAAGTGATTTACGGCGTGGAAGGGTATTTGATTGAAGATGAAGAAAATGATACCCGCGCGCATATTATTTTATTGGCCAAAAATCGGGTAGGGCTTCGTAATTTATACAAAATGATTTCTATTTCCCATTTACAGTACTACAAACGCCGTCCGCGTTTACCGCGTGCCGTTATTGAAGACCATCGCGAAGGTATCATTATCGGTTCCGCTTGTGAAGCGGGTGAGCTGATTCGTGCCATCATTAAAGGTGAGTCGCAGGAACGATTATTGGAAATTGCCTCTTTCTATGACTATCTGGAAATCCAGCCATTGGAAAATAATCAATTTTTAATGTATGACCGTAAAACCGGTGAAAAAATTCATGATGAGCAGTATCTGATTGACATTAATAAAAAGGTTGTAGAACTTGGCGAATTATTGAATAAACCGGTAGTGGCAACCTGTGATGTGCATCATCTGAATGATGATGAAAAAATATATCGCCAGATTATGTTGACTGTATCCGGTTTTAAAGATATTGAACGGACGCCGTCGCTATATTTGCGTACTACCGATGAAATGTTGGAAGAATTTAAATACTTGGGCGAAGAGAAAGCCTATGAAGTGGTAGTTACCAACTCGCGCATGATTAATGACAGCATTGAATCTTTGCAACCGGTACCGCAGGGCAAACGTATTCACCTAAGATTGAAGGGGCCGATAATGCATTGAAGGAAATGTGTTATAAAAAGGCCAAAGAAATTTATGGGGATCCTTTGCCGAATGTAGTAGCGGAGCGCCTCGATTATGAGTTGACCCGTATTATCGGCAACGGTTACGGCGTGTTGTATTATATTGCGCATAAACTGGTGCGTAAGTCCTTGGATGACGGTTATTTGGTAGGCTCCCGTGGTTCCGTAGGTTCCTCGTTTGTAGCCACCATGCAGATATTACGGAAGTAAATCCGTTACCACCACATTATATTTGCCCGAAATGTAAACATAGCGAATTCTTTACCAAGGGTGAATATGCCGGTGGCTTTGACTTGCCACGCAAGAATTGTCCGGAATGCGGTACACCGCTTCACACCAACGGCCATGATATTCCGTTTGCTATATTCATGGGCTTTAATGGCGATAAGGTACCTGATATTGACCTTAACTTCTCCGGTGATTATCAGCCACGCGCTCATAAATACACGGAAGAATTGTTCGGTCGTGATAATGTATTCCGCGCCGGCACAATCGGTACGATTGCTGAAAAAACAGCAATTGGTTATGTTAAAAAATATGCGGAAGCAAATGATATTCAAGCGCGTCAAGGCTTTTTGGAATCCTTGGCCAAAGGCGTTACGGGTGTAAAAAATACAACCGGTCAGCATCCGGGGGGCATCATGGTTTGTCCGCGCGATATGGATGTGCATGAGTTCACACCGGTGCAATATCCGGCCAATAAAAAAGACAGTGGCATCATTACGACTCACTTCGATTATCACTCCTTTGAAGGTTGTATGACGAAGCTTGATATACTGGGCCATGATGATCCGACAATTATTCGTATGTTGGAAGATATTACCGGTATCGACGTTCAAACGATTCCGTTTGACGATCCGGAAACACTCAGCTTGTTCTCGTCCACTAAAGCTATCGGTTTAACACCGGAGCAGCTGATGGGTGATAAAGTTGCATCCTTGGCCGTACCGGAATGTGGTACCGGCTTTGTACGGCGTATGTTGGAAGATTCCAAGCCGAAATGTTTCTCCGACATAGTACGTATTTCCGGTTTTTCTCATGGTACGAATGTATGGCTTGACAATGCGCAAACTTTAATTAAAAATGGTACTTGCCAATTGAATGAAGCCATTTCTACCCGTGATGACATCATGAACTTCTTGATGCATCGCGGTATTAAGCCAATTACTTGCTTTAAAGTCATGGAAAACGTGCGTAAGGGCAAGAAGATTGATAAGTTGAATAAATTGGGGCAAAAAGAAACGGATTACGAAGAACAGATGCGTGCCGGTGGTATTCCGGAATGGTTCATTGAGTCTTGTAATAAAATTTCCTATTTATTCCCCCGTGCCCATGCGGTGGCTTATGTAATGATGGCGTTTCGCATTGCCTGGTTTAAAATTAATTATCCGTTGGCATTCTATGCCGCTTATTTCTCGATTCGTGCCAAAGCGTATGACATGAAAATAATGGCAAGTTCACTCAGTGAACAGCGTGCCGAGTTTGATCGTTTGAAAGCACTGGACCGCAAGGCAAGCAATAAAGACAAAGACATGATGAGTGCCTTGGAAGTTTCCATGGAAATGAAGCAGCGCGGTTTTGATTTCTTAGTGGCTGATCTTAATTACTCAGAAGCCCGTCGTTTTACTATTCATAACGGTGCTTTATTGCCGCCGTTCTTGGCTGTGGACAGCTTGGGTGAAAAAGTAGCGGATATGATTGTGGCGGAACGGAAAGAAAAACGTTTACATCAGTTAAAGACTTACAACGTCGTTGCAAGGTTTCCGGCAGCATCATCGCAACTATGCGAGATTTAGGTTGTTTTAAAGATTTACCGGAAGATGAACAAATGAGTTTATTCGGCTAAATATTAGTAGTAAAATAAATGTTAGCAGTAAAAGGAGGTTTTTATGACCTTAAAGTGAAAGATCCGGTATGGATTGGTGTTGATGTAGGCACGACCGGTGTGCGTGCTACGGCGTATACGGCTACGGGTAAGGCAGTAGCTACGACTGAAGCATTTTACAGCTTGGAAACGCCACAGTATGACTGGGCGGAACAAAATCCGCAGCAGATTTATGATGCTGTAGAAGAAGTAGTGAAGGGGACCGTAGCTGAATTACAGTACAAATTGGTTACTATTTCCGGTTTGGCCTTAAGTTCCGTTATGCACAGCTTTATCCCGCAAGATGATAAGTTCCAACTCTTAGGCAATATGATGACCTGGCTGATAGCCGCAGTGCCGCTATTGTTCGTCGTTTAGAAAAAGACCCTAAAGTTAAAGATTTTTACTTCAATACAGGCTGTCCGTTGCATGCTACCTATCCACTGGCTAAAATCCTATGGGTGAAAGAAAATCAGCCGTCCATTTTTGAACGCATGACTCATATCGGCTCTATTAAAGATTTCATTTTCCGTAATTTAACCGGTGAATGGGTGACTGATAAATCGGTTGCCAGCAGCAGTGGTCTCTACAATGCGCACAAAGAATGTTGGGACGAAGAAATTTTAAACTTTGTCGGTATTACCGAAAAATGTTTGCCGGAAGTTGTTTCTACGACTCATAGTAGTGCCTTGTTGCCTGATGTAGCGAGCCGTTTAGGTTTGCCGGCCGGTTTACCGGTTGTTATCGGTGCAACCGATGGTGTATTGGTAAATGTTGGTATTGGTGCTGTTTCAGCCGGTCAGCTCAGCTGCACGATTGGTACGAGCGGTGCGATTCGCATGCTTACGGAAAAACCGCGCATGGATAAACAACAACGTACATGGTGTTACAACTTAACCGATGACATGTGGGTAGCCGGCGGTGCCATTAACAATGGCGGTATCATCATGCGTTGGATGCGTGACCGTATTCTTCATTTGCATGGCCCGCAAATGGAACAACTCGATGTGGATCCATACGATTTGATGACCATGAAAGCTCGTCACGTACCGGCCGGCTCCGGCGGATTACTCTTGATGCCGTTCTTTACCGGTGAACGAGCACCATATTGGAACTCCGATTTACGCGGTGCTTTTATCGGCTTATCCTTAAATCACAGCCGTTCTTATATGATTCGCGCTACCATGGAAGGTATTTGTTACAGCCTTCTTTGCGTATTGCAAGCTCTGCGTGATTTTGAAGAAGTGAAAGACATTCGCGTCAGCGGCAGCTTTACTAAATCCGAATTATGGCTTCAGATTATGGCTGATATTTTTAATGAAAACATTACCTTGCCGACAAACAGTGAAGGGGCATCCTTTGGCGCAGCGTATTAGGTTTTATTTCTGACGGTACGTTGAAAGACATTAAAGATACAGCTACACTAGTTACGGCTCAAGAAGTATACACACCAAAAGAAGTTAATCGCGAAGTATATGATGACTTGTTCAAGATTTATGAGTCTTTATATGTAAATATGAAAGATGATTTGGCTCGTTTGGTGAACTTCCAACAGAACCATCCGTTCAATCGTTTATAATATATTTTTTTCTTTTTGAACTATTGTGTCGGTTCATATGAAAGGAGGCGCTTCTATGCCACTGGTTATATTGGCATTAGGCATCGTGCTATTGTTCTTCCTTATTGTAAAAGTGAAGTTGAATAGCTTTTTATCCCTTATTTTAGTGTGTATTTTGTTGGCGTTTGGTGAAGGGTTGCCGATTGATAAAATCTTCCTACCATTCAAAAGGCTTGGGTTCAACCTTAGGCGGCTTAACAATCGTAGTCGGCTTCGGTGCCATTCTCGGTAAACTCATGGCTGACAGCGGCGGGGCACAGCGTATTGCTACCACATTGATTAATATGTTTGGTCGTAAAAATGTAAAATGGGCAGTTTGTTTAACCGGTTTTATTGTTGGTATCGCTTTATTTTACGAAATCGGCTTCGTACTTTTAATTCCGTTGGTATTTACCATTGCGGTAGCAGCTGACATTCCACTTCTCGAAGTAGGTATTCCGATGGCTGCCGCTTTATCCGTTACTCACGGCTTCTTGCCACCACATCCGTCCAACCGCGATTTCCGTTATTTTTAACGCCGATATCGGCAAAACCTTGATTTACGGTTTAATCATCGGTATTCCAACCGTTATTATTTCCGGTCCGTTACTGTACAACACCGTAAAAGACATTAAAACGGAAATTCCTGAAGGCCTTCACAATGATAAAAACTTCTCTGATGAAGAAATGCCTTCCTTCATGAGCAGTATTTTAACCGCTTTAACACCGGTTATCTTGATGCTATCAGCGCCGTAGGTAAAATGATGGGTATTCCTAAAGATGCGCCAATCATGCATATCTTCAACTTCATCGGTGACCCAAGTGTTGCGTTGACTATTTCCGTTGCTGTAGCCTTCTACACATTCGGTTATGCTCGTGGCAAAACTACGAAAGAAATCATGGAAACTTCTGAAAAAGCAATTCTTACCGTTGCTATGATTCTCTTCATCGTAGGTGCGGGCGGGGCGTTGAAACAAGTGCTCATCGACAGCGGTGTAGGCGACTACATCGGTCACTTGGTAATGGGTGCTAACTTGTCCCCATTATTGTTGGCCTGGATCATCGCTTCCGTTATTCGTATTGCTGTAGGTTCCGCTACCGTAGCAGCTCTTACAGCAGGTGGTATCGTAGCGCCGCTCATTCCGCTTACCGGCGTGAGCCCTGAACTTATGGTACTGGCCGTAGGTGCGGGCAGCGTTATCTTCAGCCCACCGAATGACCCTGGCTTCTGGCTCTTCAAAGAATTCTTCGGTCTTACTGTTAAACAAACCGTACGTACTTGGTGTGCCGTAGAAACAGCCATTGCCGTATGCGGTCTCATCGGTGTAGAAATCTTGAATTTGTTTGTTTAATAAAAACTATATAAGTTACAATCAAAAGGTTGCTTCCTCAGGGAGCAACCTTTTTTGTTGAAATCTTGTGAAAATTAATAAATTGTTACTTTTATTTATATTCAATTTGTGTAATACATTATATTATTTTTATTCGCAAAATGTTTAATATAACCGTATAATGTAGAATGCTTTTAATGACAAAAACCTATCTTAATAATAGATTTATCAAATAAAAATATAACCACTTGATTTACAATTTGAATTAATTTATAATATGAAAATATTGTAATTAATTTCATTTTTGTAAGGTTGATTAGGTGGTATTAATGAAGAAGAAACAAAGAGATATGCTGACTTTGCTTGTTTTGGGGGCGTTTGCTGTATGTGGCGCAAATGAAGTTGGAGCGTCAGCTATAGATTATGTAGCTGTTAACTCCAGTGATACAGTTCCGGTTGCAAACGGTACTAATAGTGTAGCGGTAGGACCTAATTCTACGGCTGAAGCTGTGAATAGTATTACTGTAGGAAACGGCGCCGGCGTCGCTAATGTGGCCGCTCATGGTGTAGCTATTGGCAGGAATGCTAAAGTATTGCAATCGGATAATTATAGCGATACTATGTCGAATTCGGATAAAAGAAAAACAAATGGCCAAACATCCATCGCTATAGGTGTTAATGCTGAAACGAAATGGAGTGGTGCTACGGCCGTAGGTGCGGGAGTCAAGGTAAATGGTCTAAATGCGTCAGCTTTCGGCAACGGAGCAAACGCCATTGGCGAAAACAGTATTGCACTCGGTGGTGCCTCTATGAGTGAGACGTATACGTATTTTGATACGACTTACAATATGAATAATGCTATTGCAGTGGGTAAAGAAGCTCATGTGGGAGCCGGGCGCGGTATTGCTGTCGGATTAAAAACTAAAGCTGAAGGTATAGCTTCGAACGGCCCTTGGGACACAGGCTGAAGCTTTAGGTGAAAGTGATACGGCTATTGGGAACCAAGCCCATGCCAACGGTTGGGGCGCTTCGGCATTCGGTACCATTGCTAAAGCGGATGGTATGAATGCAACCGCTATCGGTAATGATGCAAGAGCTCAAAATACCTATGCCGTAGCGTTAGGCACTCATTCTATTGCAACTGCAGAAGGAAGTACATCGCTGGGCCCTAACTCTCAGGCAGATGGTAGATTTTCAACTTCCGTAGGTTATAATGTGCAAACGGCCGGACTTCACGGAATATCAATCGGTACCAATACGGTGCGCAACGCCAATGCGAATAACGATGCCAATGCGGGTGGCGATTATGCTATTTCCATGGGATCCGATACCCATGCACGCAATACCGACTCTATTGCCATCGGTCGCCAAGCTGATTCTACCAGTGCCGGCGGTATAGCTATAGGCGCAGATTCTTTCGTGGAAACTCAAGATGGCGTAGCTTTAGGCAGTCAGTCCATAGCTAATCGTTATAGTTTAAAAGATGTATCGGTAGTATCTGATGCCTCCGCGGCGGATGAACAAGTGTATGGGGCTGATAAAGCTAAAGATGCCGACAAAACTGCTATTGCTAACACAGTTAAAGGCAATGCAGGGGCGGTTTCGGTAGGTAATGATGATATGAAACGTCAAATCGTTAATGTGGCGGCCGGTTCGGAAGATAGCGATGCCGTTAATGTGGCACAGCTTCGTTCGGTTGAAAATTCAATTGAAACTACCGTGAAAGAATATACGAATGGTTTTACAACTGTTATAAACAATCATACCAGTCAGATAAATGAATTAAATAATCGAGTAGATAACATTGAGGGCAAAGTTAATACCATAGAACGGGATGTTACCCAAATGAAAGGAGAAATGCACAAAGTCGGTGCTATGTCGGCGGCCTTAGCCGGTTTAAGAAACCTCGCTTTTGATCCAAGCAGTAAATTAAACTTCTCTGTGGCCGGCGGCTTTTACCGAGAAGCTTCGGCAATGGCATTAGGTGCGTCCTATCAACCGAATGAAGACGTACTCTTTGCTGTAGGAACAAGCGTGGGCAATAATGACAACATGTATAACGTGTCCGCAACCTTCAAAGTGGGACCAAGTGAAAAACGTCGTGCTTATATTAACGATGAACGCATGGCGCCAATCAGCACCGTTTATGTACTCAACGATAAAATGACCCTGTTGGAAAAAGAAAACCAAATTGCTAATCAGAAAATAGACCAACTAGCTCAAGAAAACGTAGAACTCCGTCAAAAACTTGAACTGTTAATGACAAAACTCTCCGTTTAACTCTTTTGATAACTACACAAGTGCCGTATAAGTGTTAAGCCAATTCAGCGTTGCAAAAGAAACAACACGTACTAAGCATATCCTCCCAAAATCCTTGCTTAAGTACAACCAACCTTGCACACTGAATACAACAACTAAACCTATACGGCACTACTTTTTTGCTTCGCAAACCCAGCAGCAAAAACACTATGAGCCCACCCCCACCAAATTGAATACTTTTATAACACACGAACCTTTGCTAACAGGCAAGCCGTTTGTGGGCAGAGTATTTTAGTTGTAACCGATGTGTGGGATGGTTGAAGCTGTATGATAGGGAAGACGATAGCCATGTCATTCGAAGCGATTTTTTTGCTTGCAAAACCTGGAGCAAGACCGCACCTAGAGTCCACCTCCCACCAATTGAATACTTTTATAGCACACGAACCTTTGCTAACAGGCAAGCCGTTTAAGAGTAAGTTCTTTGACGGACAGTGAGGCTCTAAACGGAATAGCTGCTATGAAAGGAAAGGCACTAGCCATGTCATTCGCAGCGATTTTTTTTGCTTTGCAAAACCTGAGCAAGAATGACATGGCTAATGCCTCTATTATTTCCGTTTAGAGCCTCACAAGTGCCAAAAAGAAATTCTTCTAAACCGCTTGCCATAGCAACAGTTCGTGTGATATACTCATAAAGTATGAAATTACGCACGCACGTCTGATCCGACATCTGTGTCAGGGCTTTTCCTGATTTTTACTCGGATATGAAGCGGCGGAGGTTTATTAACAGGAGGTGCCAACATGGCAGTAGTATCAATGAAACAATTATTGGAGGCCGGCGTACACTTCGGTCACCAGACAAGAAGATGGAACCCTAAGATGGCTAAGTTCATCTTCACTGAACGTAATGGTATTTATATCATCGACCTTCAGAAAACAGTTAAAAAAGTAGAAGAAGCTTATGACTTCCTTCGTGAAGTTGCTCAGAACGGTGAAGTAGTTCTTTTCGTAGGCACGAAAAAACAAGCTCAGGAATCCGTTAAAGAAGAAGCTATCCGCGCTAACATGTTCTATGTAAACGAACGTTGGTTAGGTGGTATGCTTACTAACTTCAAAACTATCGAAACTCGTGTAAAACGTTTAAAACAGCTTGAAACAATGGCTGAAGACGGCACATTCGAACTTCTTCCTAAGAAAGAAGTAATCGGCTTGCGTCATGAAATGGAAAAATTGGAAAAATACCTCGGCGGTATCAAAGATATGCCTAAAATGCCGGGCGCATTATTCGTAATTGACCCTAAAAAAGAACGCATTGCATTGCAGAAGCTAAAAAATTGGGTATCCCTGTGGTAGCTACAGTTGACACTAACTGTGACCCAGACGAAATCGATTTCCCAATCCCTGCAAACGATGACGCTATTCGTGCCGTTAAATTATTAACCGGCAAAATGGCTGACGCTGTATTGGAAGGCCGTCAGGGCGAATCCTTGGATGACCAGGGTGAACACCAGGAAGCTGCCGATCAAGCTTTAGCACAAATGGTTTCTGACTCCGTTGACATGGTTCAGGACGGTCAGGGCTAATAAGAGCTTTTAAAAGCACAGCTTTACAAACTTAAAATGTATCATACGTTGAATAAATTTCGGCTCAAAAATATTTGATGAATACACTTTTGACGATAATGCGAAATTGTGAAATCAGCGCTATTGCTTTTTCACAGAGCGGGCTGTCATTTGAAGTATAAAATATTATATAATCGGCAAAAATTTATTTGATAAAAAATGTAGAACGATATAAAATTAAGGTAAGGCTTTATGACCTTACCTTAATTATTGTATAGGAGGTATATATTAAATGGCGATTACTGCTGCATTAGTAAAAGAATTGCGCGAAATTACAGGCGCAGGCATGATGGATTGCAAAAAAGTATTAACCGAAGCTAATGGCGATATTCAGAAAGCAATTGACTTACTTCGTGAAAAAGGCTTAGCCGCTGCTGCTAAAAAAGCCGGTCGTATTGCTGCTGAAGGCGTAGTTTCTTCTTATATCCATGGTGGCGGACGTATTGGTGTTCTTGTTGAAGTTAACTGCGAAACAGACTTCGTAGCTAAAACCGAAGACTTCCAAGCTCTCGTTAAAGACATTGCTATGCAGATTGCAGCAGCAAACCCTGCGTACTTGAACCGTGAAGAAGTTCCTGCCGAAGTTATTGAACACGAAAAAGCTGTTCTTTTAGAACAAGCTAAAGCAGAAGCTGAAGAAGATGTAAAAGCAGGTCGCAAACCAAAACCTCAAGCCGTTCTTGAAAAAATGGTTAACGGTCGCGTTGAAAAATTCTATAAAGAAAACTGCCTTATGGAACAGGTTTTCATTAAAGATGGTGACAAAACTATTACTGATGTTATTACTGAAAAAATTGCTAAAATCGGTGAAAACATTAACGTACGTCGTTTCGTTCGCTACGCTTTAGGCGAAGGAATTGAAAAGCGCCAGGACGACTTCGAAGCTGAAGTTCGTGCAGCCGCTGGTCAATAAGAGTTAAAGAGATAAGAGAACACCGTCACGTGTTCTCTTATTTTGTAATAGCAGAGGAGTAATAAAGCAATGAGTAATAGAAATTTTAAACGTATCGTCTTGAAGTTGAGTGGTGAAGCCTTAGCCGGTGATCAAGGCTTTGGTATTAACCCGTTAGTAGTAGAAGAAATTGCTAAAGAAATCGCTGAAATTGCCCGCACTACGGATTTGCAGATTGCTATCGTAGTAGGTGGCGGTAACATTTGGCGTGGCCTTGCCGGCAGTGCTAAAGGCATGGATCGTGCTTCTGCTGACTATATGGGCATGATCGCTACTGTTATGAACTCCTTAGCATTACAAGACGCCCTTGAAAATGCCGGAGCGGCTACTCGTGTTCAGACTGCCATTGCTATGCAGGAAGTGCTGAACCATATATTCGCGTCGTGCTATCCGTCATTTGGAAAAAGGTCGTATCGTTATTTTTGCCGCCGGAACGGGTAATCCGTATTTCTCCACCGACACTACAGCTGCTTTACGTGCTGCCGAAATCGAAGCCGATGCTATTTTAATGGCTAAGAAGTTTGCGGACGGTGTCTATGATTCGGATCCACGCACCAATCCGGATGCTAAGAAATTTGATGAGCTTACATACATGGACGTAATTAGTCGCGAACTTAAAGTTATGGACGCTACTTCTACGACCTTGTGTAAGGATAATAATATTCCAATCGTAGTGTTCAGCATGGATATTCCTGGCAATATCACACGCGCTGCGAAAGGGGAAGTTGTTGGTACTATTGTAAGAGGTGAAGAATAATGGAAATTCAAGAACTGTTAACCCGTGAAGAAGGCCGTATGGACAAAACCATCGAGGCTTTAAAACATGAGTTTGCTTCCATTCGTACCGGCCGTGCCAGTACAGCCTTATTGGACAAAGTTATGGTTGATTACTATGGCACACCATCGCCAATTAACCAGGTCGCTAATGTAACGGCTCCGGAACCGCGTTTAATTTTGGTTAAACCATGGGAAAAATCCATGATTGGACCAATCGAAAAAGCAGTTTTACAATCCGATTTAGGACTTAACCCAAGCAATGACGGTGAAACTATTCGCTTGGCGATTCCGCAACTTACGGAAGAACGTCGTAAAGAACTCGTTAAAGTAGTAAGCAAAAAAGCGGAAGAAGCTAAAGTTGCCGTTCGCATTATTCGTCGCGATGCCAATGACGCTCTTAAAAAAGAAGAAAAAGCAAAAACTATCACCGAAGATGATGCTAAACAAGGTCAAGAAAAAATCCAAAAATTAACGGATAAAAAAATTAAAGCTATCGATGATTTAAAAGACAAGAAAGAAAAGGACGTATTAGAAGTATAATGAATACGCCGAACTTAATTGTTGGATTACCTTGGCAGCTTGCACAGAAGATGTTGCAGGCTGCAATATCCCTTTTTCAGTAACTATAGGTGAGAACTACAATTAGATTTTTACTTGTTGCTGACAATTGATTTTTATGTAGGCGAGTGACCTATGTAGAGGAAACGGCACATGGCAAGTTTTGCTATATCGCCCTATGATAGCAAGCGGTTTTGAAAACTGCACTGAGGTACAATATGCTAAAGAATTTACTTCGTAAAAAAGAAGGAACTGCGTCAACGTCAGGCGTTACTCTGGATCCTAACAATATACCTCACCATGTAGCTATTATTATGGATGGCAATGGTCGTTGGGCGAAACGCCGTGGTTTACCGCGTACGATGGGACATCGTGCAGGTGCTGATGTATTAAAGAAGATAGTGATTGCCGCTGATGAAATCGGCATTAAAGCATTAACTGTGTACGGTTTTTCCACTGAAAACTGGAAACGTCCGGCTACAGAAGTGTCTTTATTGATGAGTTTAATTCGTGAATATTTGCTTGGTAATGTACGCGATATGCATGAACATAATGTGCGTATTCGTTTTATCGGCTATATCGGTGGTTTATCCGAAGAATTGCAACAGATTATTGCTGATGCAGAACAATTAACTAAGAATAATACGGGTCTTACCTTACAGTTAGCTATTAACTATGGGGGACGCGATGAAATAGTACGAGCTGTTAAAGCTACGGTAGCTGAAGTGACTGCCGGCACTATGACAATTGAAGATATTAATGAAAACATCTTTTGGTGAACATTTTATTTACAAAAGAATTCAGTGATGTAGATTTATTGATTCGTCCAAGCAATGACTATCGAATCAGTAATTTCCTATTATGGCAATTGGCGTATGCCGAATTTTGGTTTACCGAAACTCATTGGCCTGATTTTACAGCTCAAACTTTATTAGATGCTGTGTATGCCTACCAGCAACGAGAACGGCGCTTCGGCGGTTTAAAGACGGAGGAATAATATGCTGAAAACTCGTGTGATTACGGCATTGATTGGCCTTGTAATAGCCATTATTGCTATTACGGCAGGCGGTTATATTTTTAATGGCATTATTCTTTTACTGCCTTATTGGGTTGGCGAGAATATGTGCGCATACTTCGTAATATTAAGATAGTATTGCCGGAACGGTGGGGCTATTTATTTACACTCCTTATGATGGGAGCCATAACTTTTGGTTTATATAAATGGGCAATTATTGCGGGGGCAGCTTCAGTATTGGTAATAGGCTTATTGTATATTTTTGGGCCGGCCAGACTGGATTTATCCGTGATCAGTACGTCCTTGTTAGGGTTCTTTTACATAAATGGTGGCTTTGCTGCTTCATGGCATTACGTGAAAACTCTCTCTATGATTTATTACCGATTGGCTTGGCTAATGCTCATATAGGTGAACTTGTTATTTGGTTATTGTTACTTACCACCTGGGCCAGTGATACTTTTGCTTATTTTGCGGGCGTTAAATGGGGTAAACGTAAGATTGTCACCAATATCAGCTAATAAATCATTGGAAGGGTATGTGGGCGGTTTTATCGGTTGTTTATTAACCGGTATTATTTATGCTGTAATCGTAGGTATTCCGTTCTTCTTAGGTCTTGGCGCCGGCCTTTTAACCGGTATTGCAGCACCTTTGGGCGATTTATTTGAGTCTAAGTTAAAACGCGCTTGTGGTGTTAAGGATTCCGGCGTTTTGTTGCCGGGCCATGGCGGTGTACTCGATCGTTTTGACAGCTTGTTATTTTCAGCGCCAATGGTATTGGTTTACCTTTTGTAATCGCGATATAATAAGTAGAGAACAGTATAACAGCGTTAAGTTAGTAAGACTTAAACAGTTAGTGATACTTAAGTCGTTGGTAATACTTAACCGGTTAGTCATATAAATATAGTAGTAGTACAAAGATAAGCAAAGGAGTTTCTATGAAAACACTGAGTATTCTTGGGAGTACCGGTTCTATCGGCACGCAAACTTTGGATGTGGTACGACAGCATCCCGATTTATTTTCGGTAAAAGGGCTGGTAGCATACCGCAATGTGGATATATTGGAAGCTCAAATTAAGGAATTTCAACCGGAAGTAGCAGGTCTGGTTGATGAAACGGCTTTTTTAGAATTAAAAAAACGCTATCAAGGTCCCACAAAGTTGGTAGGCGGTAAAGACGCATTAATTGTTGCCGCCACCTTGCCGAGTGCTGAACTTGTGGTCACTGCCGTAGTCGGTGCAGCGGCATCGAGCCGACTGTAGAGGCTATTAAAGCGAAGAAGACCATCGGACTGGCCAATAAAGAAACCTTGGTGGCCGGTGGGCCGCTTATTACGGCGTTATGCAAAGAATATGGTGTTCAATTATTACCGATTGACAGTGAACACAGTGCGATTTTCCAATGCTTGGAAGGCCAGACTCGTGAAAATGTAGATTCTTTGCTCATAACGGCATCGGGTGGACCATTACGTACATGGCCGTCTGAAAAAATTGCAACAGCCACAGCAGCCGATTGTTTGCGTCATCCGACGTGGAATATGGGCAATAAAATTACCATCGATTCGGCCACTTTATTCAATAAAGGGCTTGAGTGATAGAAGCTCATTGGTTGTTCGGCTTTGATTTTGATCATATTAAAGTGACTGTTCATCCGCAAAGTATAGTTCATTCCATGATCATGATGAAAGACGGTGCTATTTTGGCGCAGTTAGGTAATCCTGATATGCGTGAACCGATTCAGTATGCTTTGACGTATCCCGAACGTAAACCTCTCAAGATGGATACACTTACTTTTGCCGATGCGTTGACATTGGAATTCTTCCCGCCTCGTTATGATGACTTTCCGGCGCTTAACCTCGCCTATGAAGTCGGTCGTGCAGGTGGTTTTAAACCGGCTGTGTTTAATGCAGCCAATGAAATTGCGGTGTATGCGTTCCTTGACGGTAAGTTGAAGTTTGCCGATATTTATAAAACGGTGTTGGCTGTTTTAGAAAAAATGGAAACAGAACCGGACTTTACGTTGGAACATTTACGTGAAATTGATTTATGGGCTCGTGAAACAGCCAAAGCTTTGATTAAATAGGAGAGATTATGTTAACTATTGTTGCCACAATCTTCGTATTTGGCATTATTGTGTTTATTCATGAATTTGGTCATTTTATTACGGCCAAAGCAAGCGGCATGCGAGTTGATGAATTCGCTATCGGTTTTGGTCCGGCTATTGCTAAAAAACGCAAGGGCGAAACATTGTATTCTATCCGAGCCATTCCTCTCGGCGGTTATAATAAAATCGCCGGTATGGATCCGGAAGAGCCGCTCGATGACCGTTCGTTTTTAAATAAACCGGTATGGAAACGTTTTGTCGTTATTGCTGCCGGTGCAGTATTTAACTTCTTATTGGCATTAGTTTTATTTTTTATAGTTTATGTGCCAATGGCATTCAGACACCTTCTATGGAACCGGTAGTAGGGAACATGATGAATGGCTCACCGGCTATCAATGCTCAGATGGAGCTTAATGACCGTATCGTATCGATTAACGGAAAGCCTGTAAATGAATGGACGGATATTTCAAAAACACTACAGGGAACGGCTAATACGATTGTGCCGATTGTAGTAAACCGTAATGGTGTCAATCAAGAATTGACGGCTATTCCGGAAGCGGTTGGTGATGACGGGCGTGCCGTCATTGGTATTAATCCGGTTATGCACTCCCAGCCGTTAAGTCTTGGTGAGTCTGCTATACAGCTGTTCATACAACCGGTTTTGTTTTAGTTAGTATGGTGGATGGCATTTGGTCCATGATTACAGGTCATGCCAATGCGGAACTTGCCGGACCTATCGGGGTAGCCCAAATGGCCGGTCAAGTGGCTGAAAGCGGTTTTTGGAACTTGCTTCAATTCACCGCCTTGTTAAGTTTGAATTTAGGCGTCATCAACTTATTGCCGATTCCGGCATTGGATGGTGGTCACCTAATTGTTTTAATCATTGAAGGAATTACGAGACGACGTTTGCCGGCGAAAGCATTGTATTATATACAAATGACGGGGGTTTTCATTTTATTGGCTCTCTTTGTATATGCTACGACTCATGACATTAGCCGTCTGTAATATAGGAGTTACCTATGATTAACAGAAAAGAAACAACTCGAATTAAAGTGGGTAATGTACCAATCGGTCATTTTGCACCGGTTAGTGTTCAATCCATGATAACTACGAATCCGGTAGAAACGGAGAAGGCCATTGCCGAAATTAATCTCCTCGCTGAAGCGGGCTGTGATTTAGTACGCCTCGCTGTGCCTGATATGGCAGCCGCTAAGGCTATCAAAGCTGTTAAAGCGGGTGCTCAAATCCCATTGATTGCGGATATCCATTTTGACTATACTTGGCGCTTGAAGCTATCGACAGCGGTGTTGACGGCTTGCGTATCAATCCGGGGAATATCGGCGGCATCGACAATGTGGTGGCCGTTATTAAAAAAGCTAAACCAAAACAGATTCCTATTCGTATCGGCGTTAATGCCGGTTCGTTGCCGGCTCACATTTTGGAAGCCTATGGTGGTCATCCTTGTGCGGATGGCATGGTAGAAGCGGCTTTGGAACATGTGCGCATTTTAGAGTCTTTGGATTACCGCGAAATGAAGTTATCCATTAAAGCGACTGATGTGCCGCTCATGATTGAAGCCTATCAGAAGCTATCTGCCAAAGTTCCGTACCCCCTCCATTTAGGCGTTACGGAAGCCGGTACAATTACGCAGGGAACGGTTAAATCTTCCATCGGTATCGGTGCTTTGTTAGCGCAAGGTATCGGTGATACCTTACGAGTTTCCTTGACAGGGGATCCGATTCATGAAGTGGAAGTGGGTAAAACAATTTTAAGCTCCTTGGGCCTTCGTACCTATGGGGCGACCATGATTTCCTGTCCGACTTGTGGACGTTGCCGCGTTGATTTATTCAGCATGGCAGAAACAGTGGAAGCACGCCTTAAGAGTATTAAAGAGCCGATTCGCGTAGCCGTTATGGGCTGTGTGGTAAATGGTCCCGGCGAAGCGCGTGAAGCTGATTTCGGGATTGCCGGCGGTGATGGCCGCGGTATTGTTTTCCGCAAGGGAGAGGTCATTAAAACCGTTGACGAAAGTGAATTAGTGGATGCTTTATTCCATGAAATAGAAATGTATTTAGAGTCAAAAGCAAAGGAGTCGTAATTCAATGTTAGCCAGTAAATTATATGCCCCTACATTACGGGAAACACCTGCCGATGCAGATGTAGTCAGTCAACAGTATATGTTGCGTGCCGGTATGATTCGCAAGATGGCCGGGGGGATTTATTCCTATTTACCGTTAGCTTGGAAAAGTATTCGTAAAATTGAAGCTATTATTCACGAAGAAATGGCCAATATCGGTGCTCAGGAAATTATGATGCCGATTATTCAACCTGCTGAAATTTGGCAGGAGTCGGGCCGTTGGAATGTATATGGTGCGGAAATGATTCGCTTTAACGACCGTCATGATCGCTCCTATTGCTTAGGACCAACTCACGAAGAAATGATTACGACCCTAGTAAAAGATGAAGTAAAATCCTATCGTCAGTTGCCTTTGACTCTATATCAAATTCAAAATAAATATCGTGATGAACGTCGTCCCCGTTACGGTTTAATGCGTAGCCGCGAATTCATCATGAAAGATGCGTACTCTTTCGACCTTGATGAAGCTGGTCTCGATAAATCCTATTGGGATATGTATCATGCTTATGAAAATGTATTCAGCCGTTGTGGTTATATTTCAAACCGGTAGAAGCCGACTCCGGTGCTATTGGTGGCAGCAATAGTCATGAATTTATGGCGTTAGCGATTCCGGCGAAGCTGATGTAATTCACTGTGAGAACTGTGATTATGCGGCTAATATTGAAATTGGTAAACCGGGTGTCATGAAACAGACGGAAGAACCTTTATTGGAACTTACGGAAGTAGCTACACCGGATGCTAAAACAATTGAAGCTGTAGCTGAGCAGTTATCATTGCCTTTGGATAAAACCATGAAAGCCGTTGTATTGTCCATTGATGGAGTGGTAGTATTAGCTATGGTTCGCGGTGACCATGAAGTGAATGAAATTGCCGTGCAACACGCTGTTGATGGCGGTATTGAGCCTGAAATGGCCAGCGAAGAAGAACTCTTGGCTGCCGGTTTAACCGGTGGCTTTATCAGTCCGGTAGGCTTAAAACAAACGGAAACATTCAAAATTGTTGTTGATGAATCCGTTATGGAAATGTTTAATGCTTGCGGCGGTGCCAATAAAAAGGATGCTCATTATATTAATATCAACCCAAAACGTGATTTTAATTTGGAAGATATCATTGTAGCGCCAATTCGCTTGATTACCACTGATGATGTATGTCCAAACTGTGGCGGTCACTTAGGTATCGCTAAGGGGATTGAAGTAGGTCAAGTATTCAAACTGGGCACTAAATACAGTGAATCCTTAAACGGTACTTATCTCGATCAGAATGGTCGCCCTAATCCATATATTATGGGGTCCTATGGTATTGGTGTTTCCCGCACTTTAGCCGCGGCAATTGAGCAATTCCATGATGAAAATGGTATTATTTGGCCACGCGCCATTGCTCCATTTGAAGTGGTAGTCGTACCAATTAATGCTAAAGATGATGCACTTATGGAAGCAAGTACTAAGATTTATGATGAACTTAAAGCGGCCGGTGTGGATGTATTGCTTGACGATCGTAAAGATCGTGCCGGTGTTAAGTTTAAAGATGCTGATTTAATTGGTTATCCTTTACGTATTACGGTAAGTAAAAATACCTTGGAATCAGGTGCTGTAGAATTAAAAACTCGTAAAACCGGTGAAGCTGTGGAAGTAGCTATTACTGATGTAAAAACAGCTGTAATCGATACGTTAAATACCTTATAATCTATGGCAGTCGATGGGATTCTATCGACTGCCTTTGCTGTCATTAATTCTGATTCGGTGTCAATTAAGGAGGTAATTATCATGTTAGTAGATTTTCATATGCATAGTACGGCGTCTGACGGTGTAATGCGTCCTTTGGATTTACGGGCGGCTAACAAGGCGGCGGGGATTAAAATGATGTCACTTACCGACCATGATATGAT
>ENA-OQBT01000317-OQBT01000317.1-human-gut-metagenome-genome-assembly--contig:-NODE-317-length-31999-cov-2.992909_pt1 | contig 31999 bp, 38 predicted proteins | sample MGYA00242749_ERZ504557 | MGnify/ENA primary metagenome ERZ504557 (study PRJEB26092, sample SAMD00036243) | human gut metagenome | host: Homo sapiens | study: EMG produced TPA metagenomics assembly of... | reverse complement strand
TTAAATTAATAACGACCAAAATCTTGACGATAATGGAATGTTGAATTTGTAGCATATATAAGATTTTTTTGTTACTGCTCACTCCGTTTCTCAGTAACGTAGCCAAAATTCATTCCAGATTGCCTGCGGCAATGGAATTTTGGATAGTGGTATGAGAACCGTAACATTTTTTTCACTTTCAACACTCTTTTTCTATCATTTCATATAATTTTGCCAACGCTTCCTTAATACCGCCAACCTCATCGATCAGCCCTTCTTTTACCGCCTCTTTTCCTTCCAGCATGGTTCCTACATCTTTTACCAGCTGAGAAGTATCAAGCATCAGCTCTTCCAGACGTTTCTGAGATGCTCTGGAGTGTTCGGAAATAAATGTAGTGATACGGTCCTGAATTTTCTCCATATTCCGGTAAGTCTGAGCCACTCCGATAAACATACCATTGGAACGTACCGGATGGATCACCATCGTAGCACTTGGTACTGCGAAAGAATAGTCCGCAGATACGGCCATCGGAACTCCGATAGAATGTCCGCCGCCCAGAACCAGTGACACTGTTGGTATACTTAATGAGGCAATCATCTCTGCAATGGCAAGCCCAGCCTCCACATCTCCTCCCACTGTGTTTAAAAGGATCAGCAAGCCTTCTATTTCTTCATCATCCTCAATGATGGCAAGCTTTGGAAGTACATGCTCATATTTTGTAGTTTTGGAATGGGAGGGTGCAGACTCATGACCTTCCACCTCACCAATGATGGTCAGAAGCTCTACCTTATGTTTTCGGGAATTGCTGTTTAAAACCACCTGTCCCATATCTTTGATCTGCTCATTGGTACTTTCCTGAATTTTATTTTCTGACTCCTGTGTCTCACAGTTTTGCAGCTTCATCCCTGTTTCAGACTCTTCTCTTTTTTCTCCATATCTGTTTTCAGACATAAAAATACCTCCATTTTCTCTATGGAGGTATTATGTGTGTTTCTTTTATAAACTATACATGTCCGACAGCAATAACCCAAAACAGGCAGTCTCAATATACCTGCGGTATTTTACTGCTCATCCCAGTTTGTCCAGTAATCTGTGACATCATCGTCATCATCCAGAAGATCCAGAGTTCTCTGAAGATCCTTGAGTGCCTGCTCATCTGTAAGCTCCACATAAGTCTGAGGAATCATGGCAACCTGTGCTTCTGCAATAGGCAGACCTGCTTTTTCCAGAGCTTCGCGAACTGCACTGAAATCATCCGGAGCAGTGAGAATCTCATAACTGTCCTCTTCCTCGCTGAAGTCCTCAGCACCGGCATCCAGAGCAAGCATCATAATCTCGTCTGCATCCATCTCACACTCTTCTTTGTCAATAATGATCTGACCTTTCTGATCAAACATATAGGATACACATCCCTGAGTTCCGATGCTTCCGTTACCCTTTGTAAATGCATTACGTACATTACCTGCTGTACGGTTCTTGTTGTCTGTCAGAGTCTCAACAATGATAGCAACACCGTTCGGACCATATCCTTCATATACAGCTTTCTCGTAGTTGTCTGCGGAATCAGCGCCTGCTGCTTTTTTGATACCACGTTCGATTGTATCGTTTGGCATGTTGTTTGCTTTCGCTTTGGCAATTACATCACGAAGTTTGCTGTTGTTATTCGGATCCGGACCGCCTGCTTTGACAGCCATAACCAGCTCACGTCCGATTACTGTAAAAATCTTACCTTTTTTTGCATCGTTTTTCTCTTTCTTATGCTTAATGTTTGCAAATTTTGAATGTCCTGACATCTTTCTTTCTCCTTTTGTTAATTATTTTTATCTGCTGCTGTTTATACAGCAACATTATTATCCCGCTCCACCTTAACCTTGCCAATGGTTTTATTACCAATAGACAAGATCGTAAAGCAATATCCAATCGCTTTTATGCTTGTATCAACATCCTTATCTGTAGGAATATGTCCCAGAATATTGGTCAGATAACCGTTCAGTGTTTCAAACTCTGTATCCCCAAAATCTGCATCCAACTCTTCTTCTACATCCTCCAGATAAGCAAGCCCGTCAATGATCAGACTGTTATCTTTCTGTGCGCGGATCGTAATTTCATCCTCATCATATTCATCCAGAATATCTCCGACAATCTCCTCCAGAATATCCTCCATGGTAACGATCCCGGCTGTCTGGCCATATTCATCCACAACAATTGCCATATGGATCTTTCTGGCCTGCATAGTATGAAAAAGATCTCCAATCCCCCTTGTTTCAGGAATCAGGGATGCCTGGCGGATAATTCCGGGCAGTTCCTTCAACGGTTTGAACTTCGCCCAGGGATTCTGTGTCATAAACTTAAGCGCATCTTTATAATGGACAATTCCTTTGATATTGTCAATATTCTCCTCATATACCGGATAACGGGAATTCCCCTCTTCCAGCATAGTGTCAATCATGTTCTTGAGCAATATCTCCTCGTCAAAGGCCACCACATTCTTTCTGTGAGTCATGATATCATGGGCTTCTGTCTCATTAAAAGATATGATATTCTGGATCATTTCCGCCTCATTCTCCTGGATGACGCCCTGTTCATGAGCTTCATCTACAATGGAAATGATTTCCTCTTCTGTGACAGACTTTTCTGTACGGTTTATCTCCACACCAAAAGGCACTGCTGCCAGTCTGGCGATCCAGGTGACAGATACAGTAAAAGGCTTTAACAGATTCAGCCAGAAATGTACCAGGTTCAGATACTTATATGCATAAGCTTCAGGATGATAAGTACCAACCCGCCGAAAAGCCAGAATACCGATTGCAGCAAGAAAAATCACGCACAATGCCATTACCAGGATCAGTGCAGGCACATGCTTTATGTATGGATAAAATGCATCCACAGCATATGGGACCAGAAAAGTACCAAAACAAATACCACATGCCATTACGATCAGCGGAATTGCATTGACAAACTGCGCCGGTTTGTCGATCAGAGTCATCAGCATCTGTGCTTTTTTATCGCCTTCCTCTGCTTTCTTCTGTGTATCATTCTCACTTATGTTTCTCAGCGCTGCGGCAAACCCGTAAAAGATTCCATTCAACCACAACAGTAACAGTAAAACAAATAAGCCCAGAGGGGCATACTACTGCCATCTTCCATTATATTATTCAGTCTCCTCCTTATTGAATATGCGTAATTACTGGTAAAATATATCACTTTCTCCATTAATCGTCAAGATACTGACCGGACAGAGATACCAAAAATTACTGTTCATTTATTGTTCACGCACTACTATCCGAGACATGCAAGCCAAAAAATCGTAATACCGGATCAGATGATATATCCCTTAAAAAGTAAAATCAGAACGTAAGCTCCAAGCTGATCTCAAGTGCATGATTCACCTTATCCAGCATCGCATCATCCAGATGACAGACTTTATCTTTTAATCTTCTTTTATCTATAGTACGAAGCTGTTCCAGCAAAATCACAGAATCTTTTTCAATCCCATAGAGTTCCGCATTGATCTCAATATGTGTAGGAAGCTTAGCTTTGTTCATTTTTGATGTAATAGCAGCACAGATCACTGTAGGGCTGTGCCGGTTACCTACGTTATTCTGAATGATCAGAACCGGCCGGATTCCACCCTGTTCACTCCCCACTACAGGGCGAAGATCAGCATAAAATATATCCCCTCTTTTAATTACCACACAATTCACACTCCGATTCTTTCCGGTTTCAATTTACAACATTGCCATAAGAAGAAACCTTGTTATCAGCCGGATATTTTCTGTCCGGTTAAGATAAAGTATTTCCACCTTTTTCTTGTGTATACATGCGTGGTATATAAAAATCAGTTATCGCTCACTTCGTCTCTATTCAGCAAACAGTAACATTATATTTCTTTCCCGTTTTAATATAGACTCTCGCACACGCGGGCTGATATCACAGGCAAACTCATAGGAAAATCTGCCACAGAGATCACCAATCTCCTCAATACCGATAAACTCATCCCCGTCTCCTGCCGATCAGTGTTACCTCATCGCCCTTCTTCACATCACCAATCTCAGTCACATCTACCATAAACTGATCCATACAGACTCTGCCAAGGATCGGAGCCTTTTGTCCATGTATCAGAACCCAGCCTTTATTGGAAAGCTGCCTGGAATAGCCGTCTGCATAGCCCACCGGAACAGTTGCCACACGAAGCTTCCTGTCAGCCACATAAGTACCGCCGTAGCTGATCGCTGCTCCGGCAGGAACGTCCTTCACATAAGTCACATGACTCTTAAGTTCCATAACCGGCTCAAGCTTTACAATATCTCTCTCCACCTCAGAAGAAGGATAAATTCCATAAATTGTGATTCCGGCGCGGACAATATTCAGATTTGCTTCCGGCATACGTATGATGCCCGCACTGTTAGAACAGTGATGCAGAGGAATTTCCACTCCTGCCTCTTCTACGCGCCTTGAAAAATCCAGATACCGCTCCAATTGTACCATAGCCGGACTTCTGTCATACTCATCTGCTCTTGCAAAATGAGTAAACATACCCTCAATCTCAAGATTTGGAAGTTCTGAAATTTTTTTAATTTCCTCTACATTTTCCTGTGCATCCGCAAAACCGATCCTGGTCATTCCTGTGTCCAGAGCAATATGAATATGTACAGTTTTTTTCTGCAGAACCGCTTCGTCTGAAAGTTTCCTTGCCTCCTCATATTCGCACACTGCAGGACGGATCTCATAACGGACAAGTTCCGGAAAATATTCATCAAAAACAATTCCAAGGATCAGGATTGGTTTTGTAATCCCGGCTTCTCGCAGATGAATCGCTTCTTCCGCAGTTGCAGCCGCAAATCCCCAGATATAATCATAATCCTCAATGAGATGTGCAACCGGCACCGCGCCATGTCCATAAGCGTCAGCCTTTATGACTGCGATCATCTTTGTCTCTTCTGCAATATTTTTTCTCATTTCCCGGAAATTATGTTCTACTGCATCCAGTGAAATGACTGCTTTTACTCTGCTATCTTTCTTCATAATAATTTTCCTCTGTTATTTTTTCATGTTAATATCTGCAAATTGTTTCACAGATTTACTGCCTCAAAATGAATATTCTATCTTAGTATTTCCGGCAGAAAACAGATGATATCTCCTGCGGTCATCCCTCGCTGCCCTACTGTTTCAGCAGCCAGATCACCTGCCAGCCCATGCACATATACACCAAGTGCAGCCAGCATAACAGGAGAAAATTTCTTTTCTGCTGCCAGATACATACACTGTATACCGGCAAGCACACCGCTTAACACATCTCCACTTCCCGCTGTAGCCATTCCTGCATTACCCGAAATGTTCAAATACATATCTCCAAAAGCATCTGCACCACAGTACAGGCATCCTTCAGAACGCAAACCGCTCCAGACTCCTTTGCATAATCAGCTGCAGTCTGTGCCAGACAATCCTGGATCTTACCGATTTCTTTTCCGCACAGACGACTCATCTCACCAATATGAGGTGTCAGGATCACATGTTCCCCGATAAAACACTTCCAGTTGTCATGGACTGACAGAAGATTCAGGCCATCTGCATCCAGAATTACTGTTTTTTTACACTCAGCTGCCTTCGCCAGGAACCACTGAGCTCTTTCCCTGCTCTGCGCTCCAGTTCCAAGACCCGGTCCTATCACAAGCACATCACACCAGTCAAGCATTGCCTGGTTTTTTTTCTCATCAAAATCACAGGTGATCATGGCTTCCGGCAACAGTGTCTGCAACGGAATCCTGTTGGCCTCCACGGTCTGAATTCTCACCATTCCCGCAGAGCTTTTCAGAGCAGCAGCTGCACTCAGATATGCAGCTCCGCACATTCCTTCGCTGCCAGCTATAAGAAGAACCTTACCGAAGGTTCCTTTATTTCCATAGGGAACTCTCTCCGGAAGCATTTTCAAATCTTCACGTTCCAGATGATGCATACAGATTTTCTTTCCGGGTATGGAATAGATTCCGATATCCGTAACAACGATCTCACCGCCATACATGCGTCCGGGATAAAAACACAGCCCTCTTTTGCGAAAAGCAAAGGTAACCGTAAGATCTGCCCGGAATGCAATCCCCTTCTCAAATCCGGTATCTGAGTCAATCCCGGATGGAATATCCACAGCTACTTTATACGCAGATGCCCGGTTCATTGTACTGATAAGCTCTGCATATTTTCCCTCTACAGGTCTGCTCAGTCCAACCCCAAAGATGGCATCTACTATAGTAGTATATTCATCCGGATCCAGGTTATGCACCCGGGGCACCTGATAATATTCTGCTGTTTTAAGCTGTCCGGCAGTTTCAGCAGTCATTTTCTCTTCCTTACCCGCAATATAATACCAGGTTCTGACTCCTCTCAACTGAAGCAGTCTGGCAATCGCCAATCCGTCTCCGCCATTGTTGCCGGTTCCGCAGACCACAAGGATTTTCTCTTTTTCTTTATTCTTTAATCTCTGTACAATCTCCTCAACCGTCTTTAATGCCGCCCTCTCCATAAGTACCGGAGACGATATCCCGGCTTTCTGAATCGTATTATGATCCAGTTCTTTCATCTCAACAGCAGTTACAATCTCTCTCATCTGTTCACCTCCTGTTTACAATAACACATTTACATACAAGAGAAAAGCTGTGATCAGATGACCACAGCCTTGTGTTTCACAGTTATCCCTTACATCCCTTCATGTTCCTTTCTGTACTCACTCAGGTTATAGGACAAAGTCATAAGACTCTCTGAAAGATGTACGTTCTCTACCATTACATCCTCCGGGGCATCCAGATCAATATGTGCAAAATTCCAGATTGCCTTAATTCCATTATCAATTAAAATCTTTGCCATCTCTTTGGCTTTATTTTTAGGAAGAGTCAGAATCGCGATCTCAACCTCATTCTCCTTCAGAAACAAAGGAAGATCGCTCAACATCTGAATCTCAATTCCACGAACTGCAATCCCCTCAAGTACAGGATTGACGTCAAAAATACCAACCAGCTTAAATCCGCGCTTTTCAAAATCCACATAATTGGCCAATGCCTGTCCCAGATTACCGGCACCCAGAATAATCATCGGATGTACAGTATCCAGCCCAAGGATCTTACCGATTTCTGTATACAAATAGCGTACATTATAGCCGTAACCCTGCTGACCAAAACCACCGAAATTATTTAAGTCCTGACGAATCTGGGAAGCCGTCACATGCATCTTCTTGCTAAGATCATTTGAAGATATACGCTCTACATTCTCCTCCATCAATTCACCGAGGTAGCGGTAGTACCGCGGCAGACGCTTGATTACCGCTTTCGAAATTTCCTTAGCTTCCACAAATTTTCCCTCCTTAGCTTATCTATGTCAATTATACCCAGATGTTATTTTATTGTCAAATTAAATTTGTACTTTTTGACCAAATATTTCTGTATTTTTTTATCAATTTCATTCTGAAAAATTCCCCGGAATATCATATTTTCTTCCATGCATCCATCCGGTGCTTTCTTTTCCCTGGACAAAATCTCTTAAAATGCTTTCAAAAACAGGCATTTTCGATTATAATAGTACGCGGACAAATTACAAACGGAGGAATTCCTATGATTTTATCATGTCAGAATATCTGTAAATCCTTTGGCGAAAAAATCATTCTCAAGGATGCCAGTTTCCATATAGAAGACCGCGAAAAGGCAGCTCTCATCGGCAATAACGGTGCAGGCAAGACGACTCTGCTGCGAATCATTATGCATGAGCTCTCCCCGGATTCAGGAAACGTGGTACTTGCCAAAGATAAAAATATCGGCTACCTTGCCCAGTATCAGGACATTCATGGCCATCATACCATTTACGAAGAACTAATTTCCACCAAACAGCACATTATTGATATGGAGAACCGTCTGCGCTCTCTGGAACAGGAAATGAAAACCACCACCGGAGATGCTCTGGACAGCCTGATGAATACTTACACAAGACTGAGTCACCAGTTTGAACTGGAAAATGGTTACGCTTACAAAAGTGAGATCATGGGTGTATTAAAAGGTCTTGGTTTCACAGAAGAAGATTTCGAACGCCAGATAGAAACTCTTTCAGGCGGCCAGAAAACCCGCGTAGCTCTGGGTAAACTGCTTCTTGCCAGCCTGACATTCTTCTTCTGGATGAGCCTACCAACCATCTGGATATGGAGAGTATTTCCTGGCTGGAAACCTATCTTCTGAATTACCCGGGTGCTGTATTTATCGTATCCCACGACCGTTACTTTCTTGACAAAGTCGTAACAAAAGTTGTGGAAATCGAAGCAGGAAATATGCGTATGTACAGTGGCAACTATTCTGCCTATGCCCTGAAAAAAAGCCCAGCTGCGTGACGCCCAGTACAAAGCCTATCTGAACCAGCAGCGGGATATCAAACATCAGGAAGCAGTCATTGCCAAGCTGAAATCCTTTAACCGCGAGAAATCCATCAAACGTGCGGAAAGCCGCGAAAAAATGCTGGATAAAGTCCAGCGCATTGATAAACCACAGGAGATTCAGAATCAGATGCGCATTTCCCTGGAACCAAGATTTGTCAGCGGAAATGATGTCCTTACTGTGGAAAGTCTTTCCAAATCTTTTCCCGGACAGACACTTTTCAGTGACATCTCCTTTGAGATCAAACGTGGAGAACGTGTAGCCCTGATTGGCAATAACGGCACAGGCAAAACCACCATGTTAAAGATCATCAATGGGCTGATCGATGCAGACAGCGGCAGATTTACTCTTGGTTCCAAGGTACAGATTGGCTACTATGACCAGGAACACCATGTTCTTCATATGGAGAAAACTATTTTTGAGGAAATCTCAGATGCTTATCCCACACTTACGGAAACAGAAATTCGAAATATGCTGGCAGCATTCCTTTTCACAGGGGATGACGTATTCAAACTGATCTCCGCTCTGTCCGGCGGAGAAAGAGGTCGTGTTTCCCTCGCCAAGCTGATGCTGTCCGAAGCAAACTTTCTGATCCTCGATGAGCCCACCAACCATCTGGATATCGCTTCAAAAGAGATTCTTGAAGAGGCATTGAACAGTTACACAGGAACAGTATTCTATGTTTCCCACGACCGTTACTTCATCAACCAGACAGCTACCCGGATCCTGGATCTGACCAATCAGGCAATTGTAAATTATATCGGAGATTACGACTATTATCTGGAGAAAAAAGAAGAGCTGACGGAAAAATATGCTCCGGCTGCCGCTCAGGCTGTGACAGAAGCAAAGCAGGCTTCTGATAACAAGCTTTCCTGGCAGCAGCAGAAAGAAGAACAGGCCCGCCAGCGAAAACGAGAGAATGAACTAAAAAAAGTAGAAGCCCGCATTGAAGAACTTGAGACCAGAGATAAAGAGATCGACGAAACCATGATTCTCCCGGATATCTGCACAAATGTGGCAGAATGTGCGAAACTCAGCAAAGAGAAAGCCGCCATTACCGAAGAATTAGAAGGATTATATGAAAAATGGGAAGAACTTGCATAATGCAGGTTCTTCCCATTTTCGCAGTTTATAACTTTTTACAGGTTTCTCCGCTGCAGTGTGATCCTGCCCGGAGAACTTTATAATGTTATAGAAACATTACCGGATAATTTCTGACATTATAAAATTTCATCCAGTCTCTCTCTGATGGCAAGGATGAAATCTTTGCTGTTCAATACTGTCACATCCTCAAGAGAAGTGATCAGCGCAAGGTCTTTTGTCATCTTACCGCTTTCAATCGTCTCCAGAGTCGCCTTCTCCAGTTTATCAGCAAATTCCATCAATTCTTTATTGTCGTCCAGCTCACCTCTTTTTCTCAGAGCTCCGGTCCATGCAAAAATAGTTGCTACAGAGTTAGTAGATGTCTCCTCACCTTTCAGATAGCGATAATAATGTCTCTGTACGGTTCCATGAGCAGCTTCATATTCGTAATATCCCTGTGGAGATACCAGTACAGATGTCATCATAGCCAGAGAACCAAATGCCGAAGAAACCATATCACTCATAACATCTCCATCATAGTTCTTGCAGGCCCAGATAAATCCGCTTCAGCCTTCATGACACGAGCTACGATATCATCGATCAGGCTGTAGAAATATTCAATGCCTGCTGCCTCGAATTTCTCCTTAAACTCATCCTCATAAATAGTTGCAAAGATTTCCTTAAAACGTCCGTCATAAATCTTGGAGATCGTATCCTTGCCGCCAAGCCACAGGTTCTGTTTTGTATCCAGTGCATAATTAAAACAGCATCTTGCAAAACTTGTGATAGAATCATCCAGATTGTGCATACCCTGAAGCACACCCGGTCCCTCATAATGATGGATCAGCTCTTTTCTCTGCTGTCCGTCTGCACCTTCAAATACCAGATAAGCATCTCCGGGGCCGTCAATATACATCTCTGTGTTCTTATACACATCACCATAGGCATGACGTGCGATGGTGATCGGTTTCTTCCAGTTCTTAACACATGGTTCAATACTTCACTACGATTGGGCACGAAAAACAGTTCCGTCGAGAATTGCACGAATCGTTCCGTTAGGACTCTTGTACATTTTCTTTAAGGTATACTCTTCCATTCTTGCCTTATTAGGAGTGATAGTGGCACATTTCACTGCAACGCCGTACTTCTTTGTAGCCTCTGCTGCATCAACAGTTACCTGATCATCCGTTTCATTTCTGTATTCCAGACCAAGGTCATAATACTCAGTGTTCAAATCAATATACGGAAGAAGAAGTTCATCTTTGATTATTTTCCAGAGAATTCTGGTCATCTCATCTCCATCCATCTCCACAAGTGGTATCTGCATCTGAATTTTTTTCATGTTAATCCTCCTCTTTGGCTCTCATCCAGTTAACTATCATGATAGCCGAAAACAGGCCGTTCGTCAATGCTTTTATACACTAAAGCAATAATTTTGTGAAATAAAAGATTACTGATCACAGTTCCATAAAACGTTCCAGATCCAGTTCTCCCCATCCCTGCTGATTCTTTGGCAATCCCATATCCCTGGCACTTTCTTTCAATTTCATCTTAATCTGAACATTAGTCAGCTCCGGATTCTTCTCAAGCATCAATGCTGCTGCCCCTGCAACCAGAGGTGTAGACATAGAAGTACCACTCTTCACTCCATATCCGTTATATGCCCCGATGCACAGGCAAGAACATGATTCCCAGGTGCAACCAGATCCGGTTTACAAACACACTCAAATGTAGGTCCCCTGCCGGATATGGCAGTCCGTCCTGTAAGCAGATCGCTGGAGCCTACTGTGATAATCTTCCGGCTGCTTCCCGGTGCTGTCACACTTCCTGCCTTCGGTCCCTGATTTCCTGCCGCAGCCACTACCACCAGACCTGCATCCCAAAGTTGTTCCACACCCGCGATCAGAACTCTGTGATCTTCTGCTCTCCTGCAGGTTGTTCCCACCGAGATATTCACTACACGTATCCCATAATATCTCTTATTCTCCAGGATCCAGCGAAAAGCCTGCAAAACATCTTCTTTCCTGCCATTTCCCGTTCTGTCGAGCACCTTCAGAACTATCAGGCTACACCCGGGGCAATTCCTTTGATCCGTCCTTCCGAAGCCCTTCCGTCACCGCCAATGATTCCACATACATGGGTTCCATGAGAATTATCATCATAAGGTCTGATACGATGTCCGATGAAATCTTGAAACGCAAGTATTCTCCCTGTAAAATCTATATGAGGAAAAATCCCGGTATCCAGAACACACACACCCACGTGCTTTCCTGTATATCCGGAATCATCTGAATTCTTCATAAAAAATCCTCCGAATCATCTGGATAATGAAATCTTACCGCAACTATTCATCAGGTCGCTGCAAAGACAATGAACATTTGCGTCTTACTTTAAATTATTCGGAAGATTATATTTTTGTGTCCGACAGTTTCTCCTGTCATATCTCCGTTTTTCTGTAAATAAAATGTATAAAGCTTCCATGATATGCAGATACTTCTGATATGCAAAACAACAGGCATATACAGAATCTGTTACAGAAATCCCGAAAAATATCCTTATAGCAATTTCATAAAATAACTGTAACCATCTGCATAATATTAAGGAGACAAATTATGACTGCATTATTATTGATACTGGTATTTTTACTTTTTCAGACCTTCGTCCTGCTCTGCTGTGTAGCTGCCGGAAATGACGCTGCCTCCCAGGAAATCTCCGATCAGGAACAAATGGAATTTATCCGGGAATGGAAAAAAATACATTGCAGCAGCCCTCAAAAATAAAGGGCTGCTGCAATGTGCTGATAAACCTTCTACATCACATAACAGTCATATCGTATTGCTTTTCCTTTTAATATATAAGAAGGCTCTCTTCCATCAAGACAGACGCTCTTAAGAGGACGTTTTACGATAATTCTGGAAGGTCCGGCTTTGATAGCTGCATCAAAAAGATCTTTTTCCTCAGAACATGGAGGTTCAAGTTTCTGGATCAGCTGAAGTTTTTTATTTATCAGACCGGATTTCTGTCTCTTCGGAAACATGGGATCAAGATAGATCACATCTACCGGATCCATAAGTTTCTCCATACATGACACACTGTCACCCTCCACCAGTTTCATTCTGGAAGCAATGTCTTTTAATATGGGATGCTTTCTGGCACGCCGGAGCGCATCCTTCAAAAGTGCGGCGATCACCGGATTCTGTTCGTATAATGTCACCTCATAGCCATATGCTGCAAGAAGGAAACCATCCTCCCCCATACCTGCAGTGGCATCAATTGCTTTCAGATGTTCTCCCTCTGTTTTGACCGCACGTACCAGCATTTCATGGGGAAGTCTTCCGTTTGTGACTCTGTGCAGCATTCCTTCAAAATCTCCCTGATATGTCAGGCCATAACCGGTAAGTGATACGCCCCGGGAGTCAAACATTACTGTCAGATGTTCTCCCGGTTTGTCCATAATCGGAACATTGTTCTTTCTGGCAAAAGATTCTGCCATTTCTCTTTGCCCGCCCTTAGCCAGGCAGACTGTTATCTTATCATTCATTTACACATTTCCCGCAAAATTTAATTTTCTTTTAATGCTTTTTCTATTTCAGAGATCACAATTCTGAGTGCTTTGATACGGGCATATTTCTTGTCAACAGATTCCAGTACATGCCATGGCGCAAAGGAAGTGTTTGTCTTCTGAAGCATCTCATTGACAGCCACTTCATAGGCATCCCATTTCTCTCTGTTTCTCCAGTCCTCATCTGTGATCTTCCATTGTTTCTCCGGATTATTCTGTCTCTCCTGAAAACGCTCCAGCTGTGTATCCTTATCGATCTGTACCCAGAATTTAATAATGACTGCACCCCAGTCTTTAAGTTCTTTCTCAAACTCATTCATTTCGTTGTAGGCACGTTTCCAGTCATTTTCACTGCAAAATCCCTCCAGACGTTCTACCATAACTCTGCCATACCAGGTTCTGTCAAAAATAGCGATATGCCCATTTTTCGGAAGTCTTGTCCAGAAACGCCATAAATAATGTCTGGCCTTCTCATGCGGTTCCGGACTTGCGATTGGATGTACTTCATAGCCCCGGGGATCCAGAGCTTCTGTAATACGTTTGATATTACCTCCTTTGCCTGCCGCATCCCAGCCTTCATACGTGATGATCACAGGAATACGTCTCCTGTACAGTTTATTATGGAGTTCCCCCAGTTTACTCTGGAGCTGTTTCAGTTCTCCCCTGTACTCCTCGTCATCCATTGTTTTATCTCTCAGATCAATATCCGACAGACGGGGAATCTGCTCCAGAGGGAATACATTCTGCAAAATCGGAACGGAATGTGCCTGATTCTGCATGGCAACTTCAATATTGCTTACCATAGTCTCCAGCACCTGAAGTTCCGCCCATTTTCTGTCACTGGCATCTATGATGTACCATGGTGCAGAGGAAGCATTCGTGTCAGACAGATACTGAGAAAATATTTTTGCACATTTTTTGTAATGTTCATTCTGCCATTTATCAAAGTCTGACACACGCCATCTGGTGTCTTTATGATCCAGAAGTAATTTTTCACGCCGCTTCTGTTCATCCCTGTCAATCTGCATAAAGAATTTCAGCACCAGATAACCATTATCTGTAAGTTGCCGCTCAAAACGGCGGATGCTGTCAATCCGCTGTGTATAACCTTCGCCTTCAATCTCGCCCGACAGACAGTCTTTACAAGTCTGCTCCATCCAGCCGGAATCCAGAAATGTAAATTTTCCGGCTTCCGGAATCTGTTTAAAATAGCGATACAGAAATGGATATCTCAGTTCTTCTGCTGTGGGAGCGACATAGTGGCAACCTTAAAGAAACGCGGATCAATATTCTTAATGACTTTTCCGATCGTACTTCCCTTGCCGGAAGATCCCCAGCCTTCAAAGAGTACGATTACCGGGATCTTATGTTCCTTGATTTTCATCTGAAAATCATAGAGCTGACTTCTTGCTGTCTGCAGACGGATTTTGATTTCCTCTTTTTCCGGCATATGTGCCGGAGTCCATGTTGTAAGCATAACATTGATCCTCCTTTTATTTTTCTTCGTAACTGTTCAATACTTTCACAGTCAGAAGCTGTTGAATAGTTGCCCTTTTCATTAATAGAATATCTCAAATTCAGCTGAAATAATCATAACATGAAATCTGTTTATCGTAAAGCAGGTGTATGATATCACTACTGAATTGTTTTAACTGCATTATTTTATGGGATTACTATGGATTTTTTCTAAAGCCACAATATTTTCAGAATATTCTTCCCAGGTGAGATTTCGTTTGATCCTGGCCGGACTGCCCATTACCAGAGAACCATCCGGTATCACAGTATTCTTGGTAACCAGGCTTCCTGCACCTATAATACAGTCCTTTGCCAGGCAGATCCGGAAAGATTTGCCCGCCCCCAGCTGATGAGCATTACAAAATTCCTGTCTGGTAAAAGACAGCTTCTTCTTTTTATAATAAAAATGATCATATCGGATTTCAGAATTTCCGTAATCCTTTCTCAGGCCGTTATCAAAAGCAGCATTCAAATGATAATAAGGTAATCATCCGTATCTGTTTTCTCACAGTTTATCATCTCTTTGCGTCAATCCATATTTTTTAAATCCACCGTTCCATTGACAACCTCAATTCCATCTGCTTCCAGTAGCTTTTTCTGTACATCTTTACCGCCGAAGGCAAAAGCCCCCTGACAGTTCTCCTCTAGAATTCACTCACCCGATAACAGAATATGCCCCGGATCCGGATTCTTATGGAGGGCATTCCCTACCGCTCTCGACATTCTCGGATTCCCTGCCATTTCGGCAACCTGACCATAAGTTGCAACGCATCCTTTCGGAATTTGCTTCACTGCCTCATAAATCTTCTTTGTCGGGCTGTATGTTACGAGATCATAGCTTTCGGATATCATTCTTTTAATATCTTTATCCGGTACCGTCCCATTTAGAATAATGGTATTCCAATGTTCCTTATTCTGATGATAACCAGCCTGTACAGATTCATAGGCACTTCGCCAAAAATCACGCCACTCCGGATCTGCTTTTACATTCAGATTAACATAACCGTTTCGTTCATAGATCCATAAAAAATTTTTTGTTTTCCCTCGCTCTTACCACTTGCCAGTTCTGATCACGGAAAGGTCTTTCCGTATATGTATTCTGAAATGATAAACCGAATTCCAACGCTGCTTCTCGTGTAATCATGCAATTTTGATTCATTTATTTCACCCTTATTCCCTGAAATTATTTCTGACATCTTCATAATCTCTTGGAAGTCCCTCAAACAAAATTATTGCCTTATCATACTGTTCCTCTTCCATACATGATATAGCTTTCCTATACTGTTCCTGCTTCCTGATTTCTTTTAATTCCCTGTCCCACATCTCGGCTGTTTTCTCACTCTGATCACATTCTTTTAAAAAGCTCTATCCTCACACGGAAAAAGTTAAGCTGTTTATTACATCTATTTTTCCCCTTCATTCGCTTCCTCTATTGTCACACTCTCCTGTACCTGCATATCCGTATACTGAACACGAATAACTGCCTGCGGCCAGTTTATGCTGACCATTGCTGTTTTGTCTTTCTCATCTCCTGCTTTCCGGATAAGCTCCAGCAATTCCTTCAATACTTCCTTTGTCAGATAACCGCCTCTCCAGTGAAAAATAAGTACCCTGCCTTTCTTCGCCGCCTGCAAAGAACGCTTATACACATCCTCTTTCTTAGTAAAAGAAAGCTTCTTCTCCTTATAGTAAAAGTGCTCATGATCACCGCAGTGAGGCGCCGGCGCAATAAGAGGCTCATGATCCCTGAAAATCTGTGAATCATCCAGATTGAAATAATCATAGCGGATTTCAGAAGTTTCACGATCTTTTCCCAGGGTATTATCAAAGGTCGCATCCAGATGATAATATGTACCTCCTATTTTTACAATATTCCATGTGTGGCGATACTTAATTCCCTTCTCAGGATTATTTCCACAGATTGCAATCACACACCAGACTCCCAGTGCATCTAACAAAACCTTTACTGCTTTTGCAATTCCCTCACAAACACCAACTCCTTGCCCCAACGGTCCGATAATTTCATGGGAATATGATTTTTTCAGTTTGTCATAGCGGATATTTTCACAGATAAAATCATGTACATACTTCTCTTTCTCCCACTCAGACAGCTTCTGAGCCGGACGAATCAGCTTCTCAACTCTGGCAGTCATAGCCTTTTGATGTTCGCAAATCTTCTTTTTATCAAAAAGATACTCCGGAATAAAAATCAGATTCGGAGAGTCTTTATAATACCGGTATTTATAACTGCTCACCCAAAATATCTCCGGATGATCCAGACGCATCTGAAAAAATACATTATAAAGTTCTTCTCCCTCTAATGCCGGAATCTGAAATTCATCCGCCAGGTTTTTCACACCGCTAAGAATGCTGTGATATGCAGCCTGCTGCGCCTTATTCATATGGTTGTAATAATATTGCTCCATTGTTATCGTATCTCCAAGTTCTTCGTCACTTATAATCCCTTCCGGTACATTTCACTGATCACTGCCTGCGCATGTTCAGATTCCTTTTTCTCTATTATCTGCGCCCGATCACTTAAAATCGCCAGCATCTCATCTACCAGATCTTCGATTTTAGGATTTGTATACCGATATAAATAACCCAGCATTCTGGTTGCGGTATAATCTGTATTCATATTTTTATATGCAATCTCAGCACAAAGCTCCTTCGGATAGCCCTTGCTGAGCAAAACCCTGTATAGTTCTTCTGTTCTTTCTGATGCCATGTTTTTTGCCTTTCTTATCATGTTTCTGTGTCACCAGCCATCTGATTTACTTCATCAAAAATCATATGATATAGCTATGTTTTTTCTCATAGTAACATACTTCAACTGATATTCGCAATCAGAATATGGAGCTTATTTGATATGGAAAAAGATTGTTAGTTACTGTTCACACATCACTATCCCGAGACATACAAGCCAAAATTCCATTGCCGCAGGCAATCTGGAATGAATTTTGGCTACGTTACTGTGAACGGAGTGAACAGTAACGATTGTTACAAGGCACTGAGTAAACAGTAACACAGTAACTCCAAGACTTACAAGGTTATCAACGTGACAGTAGAATGTGCGCAATAACTATGTTATACTGATAATATCTAAATGCTTTAGATAACAAGCAATCAATAGAGTGTGTTTGAAAAATGCTTTCTGTAAAATGTGCGTCACAATTTGTTGGTACACTCGTTACTATCTGAAGCATTCAATCCACATTCTCAGGAGGAAAAAATGTCGAAAAAAGAAATAAGTTTTACAGAAGGACCTGTGTTCCAATCTTTGCTTCGGTTTGCCATTCCCGTGCTTGGAGCATTGATCCTGCAGGCTGCGTATGGCGCAGTTGATTTGCTGATTGTTGGAAAATTCGGAAATGCCTCGAGTATTTCCGCAGTAGGAACAGGAAGTTCCTTTATGCAGATGGCTACTTTTATCATTACAAGTCTTGCAATGGGCTCCACCGTAATAATCGGGCATCACATCGGAGAACAAAAACCAAAAGAAGCAGGAAATGCGGTCGGAACTACGATCATTCTTTTTCTGATCATTGCTGTCATCATGACATTTGTACTGGAATTTGCCGCCGGAGGAATTGCGCATCTTTTACAGGCACCGGCTGAATCCTTTGACAAAACAATTCTTTATATCAGAATCTGTTCTGCCGGTATCGTTATTATCATTGCATACAATGTAATCAGCGGTGTGCTGCGAGGTGTGGGAAATGCAAACCTTCCACTTCTATTCGTAGGAATTGCCTGTGTCATAAATATTCTGGGAGATTTGCTTCTGGTTGGAGTATTTCACATGGATGTTGCGGGTGCCGCCATTGCCACTGTATTTGCACAGTTTGTCTCTGTCGTCTGTTCTGTCGTTGTATTAAGAAAGCAGGATATGCCTATAGAATTTTCCAGAGAACAATGTCGGATTTATAAAGAAGAGCTTGGAAAAATATTAAACGTAGGTATACCGATCGCACTTCAGGAGACAACGGTTCAGATTTCATTTCTTGTCGTAAATTCTGTTATCAATCAGATGGGTCTGATGCCATCTGCCGGATATGGAATTGCACAGAAAATCGTTTCCTTTATTATGCTGGTTCCGTCCTCTATCATGCAGAGTGTATCAGCATTTGTTGCGCAGAATATCGGTGCCGGAAAGAAAAGCCGGGCATGGAAGGGTTTTTACACTGCAATTATTACCGGATGTTCCGTTGGAATCATCATCTTTATGGTAGGATTCTTCGGAGGCGGAGTATTATCCTCTTTCTTTACCAATGATTCCGAGGTAATCGCGCAGAGCGCCGCTTACCTGAAAGGTTTCTCTGCCGACTGTATACTGACTTGTGTACTTTTCAGCAGTATCGGATATTTTAATGGCTGTGGAAAAAGTATTCCTGTTATGATCCAGGGAATCACTTCCGCATTCTGCATCCGAATTCCGGTATCTATCATTATGTCGAGATTACCGGAAACATCTCTGACTTATGTTGGAATGGCGACACCTATCACAACTGTATATGGAATTATCTTTTTTGTAATCTGTTTCCGGCTGTTAAATAAAAACTCAGCCAAATAATAAAAATGGTTTCCTGTTATCAGTTCTCTTAGTAGAGATGCTGATAACAGAAAACCATTTCCATTATTTGATTATCCTCCGATACATGAATCGCATAGAAAATTTCATTAAGATACGAATCACGTACAACTGTCAGATACCATGCCTGAATCCATAAACTTCATAATCTTATCTAAATACATTTCCATCGTCCTGTCATCGCTGCGGTAGGTCTCATGTCTGGTTCCCGGCAGGTAAACATATTCGCAGGAAGTAATTCCTCTATGATTAATTTTCTCTGCAAATTTTCTCAATGCGTTTACAGATACAAAATCATCTCTTTCTGCCTGAAATAGCAAAACAGGTGCTGTCAGTTTCTTCCATCCACAATATTTTATGTACCAACTCATTTTTACAGACGCCAGAAGCCACCCATAAGAAGCTGCACTAACCTGGAATTTTTTATTCTCTTTACGCATCTCATTATATTTTTCGAATCTTGGTCTGGAAGTACATCCACTGGTTTCGAAAGTCTCACTACCATCATAAGGCTTCTGACCAGCCACATAGTCTTCCTCCCTTCCCAAAAGGCACTTCGTCTGTGCAATAGCAATCACCAATGGCCAGGGAACATTTCCGGTGAGCGGGCGGAGCATAGGAGAATTCAATATAATCTTCTGAAACAGTTGCGGCTCCCATGCAGCTGCAATTGTGCCAATCGCCCCACCCATAGAATGTGCAAAAAGAACTAACGGCAGTTCAGGATATGTTTTTTTAATTACATGGCATATTTTCAAAAAATCTCTCACATATCGCTTCCAGGTATCTATATGTACAAGAGATGGATCTGCTGTCAGGCAATAACTTTGTCCATGTCCCATATGTTCCGGCATATACACATGATATCCAGCCTTCAGAAAATAATAAATCATCTCTTCATATTTCGGCGCTGCTTCTGTAAAGCATGACTGATTATAATCACGCCTTTCGGCTTCTCTGCCAGGTAGCGCTGTACATGAATTTTCCCCACTATCCCCGTGTCTTTTCGATGCAGATGATCCTCTGCACCAGAAATGTACCCCTCCTGACGGTGCGTTGCAAGATATGGTTCTATTTCATCATTCATTTTATACAAATATTCATTCTCATGTATTATTTCCATTATATGTACTCCTGTTGCTTTTTCATAATTCTGTTGCTATCTGCTTTTCACCATTCGATACATACCTGTATTATAATCTTCACTGGTGCCTGTTAATAATCCCATTAATCTTTTTCTCATTATAAAATACCAGTATAATTCCGCCTATACAACAGAATACTGCTGCCCCAAAAGCAGCAACTCTATAACCAGTTCCCTCTGCTGCCCCTATCGTCGAGACTGCTGTAAATATCAACATAGAAATACTCTGCCCAAGTTTAAACGCAAATGTTCTCGCCGCATAAAACATTCCTTCACGATTGCTTCCTGATGTAATCGAGTCGCTCTGCGAAATATCTGCCACAACAGCCTGCGGAAGAATTCCGAAAATCGCCATAGGAAGAGCCGCCACGACTGTCAGGATCAGTCCCTGCACCGATGCCGGAATAAAACTCATTTTTCCCATAAATCCGGTATAAAAATAAGCAAGGCTAAATACTGCAAATGCAAACAAGATCATCTTTTTCTTTCCAAGTTTAGGAGTAAGCTTATTTACCGGAATATAAAATACAAGAGACAACGCTGTCATTCCCACAAAATACAAAGTTGTCATTGTTTCCGGAAGTTTCAAAAGACTGGTGACAAAAAATGGAAGACCTGTCTGAAACATGGTAAGTGCAATCCAGTAGAAAATATCAGATGCCACAAACTTGCGAAATTCTCCATTCTTAAAAGTAGCTGCAAGAGATCCAAAAGCTGACTCTTTTGCAGGAACCGTATCTACATAGTCTTTTTCACGGATACAAAATACCGGCACAAGCATACAGATAAACGCTATAGCCGCCATCAAAGTAAAGGTCATACGGATAGCACCAACTCTGCCAAAAGCAGGAATAAACATCCCCATATCGTAGGTGCCAGATACGCCACTGCAGTTCCGGCAATAAATGTAAAGGAAATGACTGTGGAAATATTAAGTCTTTCCTGCTGGGTATGTCCAAGTTCCGGAATCAGCGCATTATATGGTGTACAGTACGCAGTAATGGAAAGATAGTACGCCAGAATCATAATCAGCAAAAACACTCCATTGATCCAGCTGTTTTTATTAACCGGTGACCAGAAAACCAGTACTGTAGAAAGCGCCAGCGGTAAAGATGCCCATTTCAGGAACGGAATTCTTCGCCCATTCTTTGACGTACATCTGTCAGATAAAGAGGCGATCATTGGATCTGTAAAAGCATCAAAAATCCTTCCGAAAGCTGTAATTCCGCCAATAATAGTAAATATGCCAAAGACCACCAGCCCTGTGGAATGAACACTGTCTGTCCCTGACTGATGGCTGTCTTATCCGGCTGATAAAAATATACAAGCCAGTTAGAAATAATCCCGGACAACATCGCCCATCCAACTGTCCGGCTGCAAACTGCCATATTTTCCCTGTTGTTAACTTTTTCACCGTGCACCTCCAGATTTCAGAACTACTACTTATTTCTTGCAAGAATCGAACTCTTTTCCAAGCATGGAAGTTCTTCTCCTTCAACAGTCGTCACAATTCCGCCTGCTTCTTCAACAATAAGTGCACCTGCCGCAAAATCCCATGGAGATAAAATAAGCTCGAAATAAATTTCCGCTCTTCCTGATGCTATGGCACATAAATCAAGTGCTGCAGATCCGCTTCGTCGGATATCAAGGCATTTTTGAAAATATTCGTAAGCTAATTCAAAGGATGCCTTCGCAAGCTCCGTATTATACGGTGATGAACCAAACAAAACAATGCTGTTTGCCAGATCATCCTTCGATACATGAATCGCATTTCCATTCATATATGCACCCTCACCGGAAATCGCATAGAAAGTTTCATTAAGATACGGATTATGCACGACTCCCATATATCTCTTTCCATTTCGAATCAATCCAATAGATACACAGCTCATATGATAATCTTTAATAAAATTGGTAGTTCCATCAATCGGATCCACCACAAAAATATATTCTGCATTTCTGTTAATCTGGCAATCCTCTTCTTCCCCCCAAAACTCCGCTTCCGGAAGAATCTCAGACAACTTTTTTTCTAGCATTTCCTGAATTTTGCAATCATACTTCGTAACAAAATTTGCTTTTCCTGCCTTATCCTTAATGCCAAAATTCGCCCTGTCCGCCTGAAGCATAACCTGTCCGCATTCTTTTGCCGCTTCAATTATTTCATTTAATATCGTATGTGGAGTTTTCTCCTTTAGTTCCATATTATCTGTCACCTCTCAATAGAAAATGGTTTCCGTTTTATCAATACTTTTATAATTTCTCATACTTTTCAATCAGACACTGATGTTCTTTTGTCTTCTTGTCATAGTTTATCTCAACCAGCAAAATATCTCCGGTATAATCCAGAACTGAATCCGGATATTGTTTTTCCTTAATCTGCTGTAATGCTGTCTTGACATTCTTATTCCATTTAAGTTCTACGACAAGCGCCGGATAACTGGAAACGTATTCTGGTTTTGGAATAAATACAAAGTCTGCAAACCCACGTCCTGTCGGCAGTTCACGAACTGGTTTAAAATAATATTCCATTGAACTCAGATATGCAATTGCAAGTACACTGCTCAAAGAATTCTCATTATTATACTGAATATTCGAAACATACTCTGTATGGATTTTCTCAATTCCCTCTTCAACTGCTTCTTCATCCATGTCCAGCGTAGCCTCCAGTAAATGTTCTGATTCCTGCTGAAAAGTAATCATCTCATTCCATTTTCTGCTTTCAACCGCCATTGTCAATTCCTGCCGGATTTCTTCATTTGGAACAAATGCAGTTCTTCTATTCTGGTTATATCCCAAATAACCAAGATGGATCAAATACGTAAGTACATCATCTTTGCTTTGTATATTCACCGTATCATTTTTGAAAGCAGCTGTATTCACTTTAATCGAAGCACCGGAAAGTATTTCAATTATAGCGTTTTTCAAACCATCATAATTCATATTGATAAAAGGAACAATTGCTTCATAAGAAGCAGTCTCAGACCAGTAACTTCTAAACCTGCCCCGCACACAAACACTTACTACTGCTTTAGGATTATATACCTGATAGTCCTCCAGCAAATAACCATCATACCAATATTTTACTTTCTCAAAATCTCTGTGATATCTTTCGCAAAGATCCTTCACTTCAGCTTCTGTAAATCCAATATATGCGCCATCACTCCTGCATCAAGCATTGTAAACTCATCAAAATTATTTAATGCAGACTGCGTTTTTTCTTTCTTTATCGGCAAAATACCTGTAAGATACACCAACTGAATATATTTTGTCGGTTCCGTTCCCTTGAACATCGCCCGCAAAAAATTAATGTACTTTTCCTGTACTTTTTTATTTGCCGCTTCATCTCTGATCAGAACATCCCACTCATCAATAATTATAATAAATTTCTGTCCAACAATATTTTTAATACGCGAAAGACTTTCCGACAAACTTATCTCTCTTCAGGCAGAACACCAGGGTAAATCTCTCTCAATTCAGCCTGTACGGATTTCGTAATAAACGCTACAACATTATCCACATTATCACAATTTGCCAGAAACCACTGAATATCAAGATGAATCACATCATACTTATTAAGATGCGTCTTAAAATCGGATTCCCTGCTTATATCCAGCCCTGAAAACATTTCTTCGGAATTACAGCCTTTACTATAATAAGCGGCCAGCATATTTGCAGCATATGATTTTCCAAACCTGCGTGGTCTGCAGTTACAGATATAAGCTTCTGTTGTATTAAGTACGCTGTTTGTATATTCCAACAATCCGGTTTTATCCACATATATCGGAGAATTCAGTGCCACCTGAAATGCACTGTTATCAGGATTTACAAATCTACCCATTCCTTACACCCCACAATCAAAAAACAGCTTCACGTTATCAAAATTTTTAATAAAATAATGATAGCATGAAACTATTTTAACGTAAAGCTGAAAAAAACTGTTATATATCCAGACACCCGGGCTATATCGGAATTCTATAAAATAATCTCAATTATTTTGCGTAAATAGAACCAACAATCTTTCCCCGTAATGTACACGGCAGAATTTTACATAAGAATCTCAGAATCTTATACTTCACACCCGCCACACAAATTGGTGCGCAGTTCTTTTTCTGTGCAATTCGCGCAATATATGTACCAATAATCTCCGGCGACATCCCACTTAGTTCATCTTTCTCCATCTGACTGACACCGTGTGAAATACGGCCACCGTATTCATCATCACCCAAAACTATCTTTTGTCTGCCTGGGTAAAACCGGTATGAATATCTCCAAGTTCTACTGCTGTTACCCTGACACCATAAGGACTTACTTCATTATCAAGCGCGCAGGAATAAGAAGACACTGCTGCTTTACTGGCTGAATAAAACGCCTGAAACGGAATGTGTGCCACCGCTGCCACAGAACTGATATTGACAATATGCCTCTGTGCTGTCTGCGCATAGAAGGAAGAACAGCTCTGCTTACATTGACAGTTCCGAAAAAATTTACATCAAATTGTGCTTTCGCCTGTTTTAACTCTGTAAATTCCACCGCCCCGGAAATACCAAAACCTGCGCAGTTTACAAGAATCTCGATACTTCCTCTTTCCAAAAGGATCTGCCCAACGGCTTCCTGCACGGAAGCCTCATCTGTCACATCTACGCACATATGCTTCACGCCTTCTACCGGAACATCCCGGCGACTGAACTCATAGACTATATAGCCAGCCTTACTCAATGCTGCTACAGTACATCGTCCGATTCCGGAACTTCCGCCAGTGACAAGAGCTGTTCTTTTCTGTTTTGATTCCATATTGTTACTTACCTCATTCCATTTTTTCTTCTTACCACACGGGTGAGTTTCTGTCGTATTTCCTCATTCTTGAATAACTGCCTGCACCATTCGTCCTGTGCCATAACATCACCACAAATCATATTGTTTCATAGTTTCTGCGTTTCGATATTCATGTTTTTCATAATATCCTATCAGTCTTCCCTCTTCTCTGAGTGCCACCATATAAACATCTTTATTTTGCTTCTCATTATGGAAAGTATAGACAAGGTTATGGCTCTCATCTGCCGCAAACCAGTCCACTACCTTCTGTATTTTATCCCTGGATTCCTGATTATGACAATCTAACAGGCTTCTTCCAATAAGTTTATCACCGCCTCGCTTCGCATAGCTGTTAACAGCTGCCGGATTCATGTAGATAATCTCATGCTTAAGGTTGCATATAACAATCGAAGCCCTGTCCTGGTCAACAATACTCTTATAAAAACTAATCATATATTTTTTTATGTCCTTTCATTTTTTTTCTTTCGTCTAATAGTTTACTATCCACATCAAATATCTTTAAATATCCGTTGGCATACATACGGACACCATCAATGGTATTTATAATAAATTATTACAAAATTTTTCGAAACAAAATAATCTGCCTCAATAATATGCCTTACATTCTTCTCCCTGGAGTCAACAATACTCACACGTCCATTCTCCGCTGTCAAAGTCACACTGGAACCATCATTCCGATAAACAGTCATATGTTCCACTGGGCGTTCCAATGTCTCTATTGGATCCTTCATCTTTTTTAATCGCCGATACTCATATTCCGGAATAAAAAATTCAAGTTTTGAAATAGCTCTTTTTTTCTTTAATGGTGTTTTTCTTAATGAACCATTTTTATTCATAAAACGATCCGCAAATTCAACATTTTCCGTCATTTTATCAATTACATCCGAAATCCCTTCAATCTGCTCAATCGGTCTTTCCTGTAATACTCCTGTTATAATTTTCTTATAGTCCTCTTTTGAAATTTCTACTGACAGCTCATTTCTTCGTCTGTCATAAGTTTCCCCTGATTCATAAGTAATTTTATAGCAATAGTTAAAGTTCAAATCTTCCATGCCTCCAATCAAAAATAGCTTCATGCCATCAAAATTTTCAACTAAAATAATGATAGCATGAAACCATTTTAGCGTAAAGCAACATTCTCCATAAAGAATTCAATAATTTTTTCAGCCAATTTATTATGAAGACTATTCCAAATTCATCAATGATCAGCATTCCGGCATTTTCTATTACCCTGATCAGATGAGGCAGTAAATCGGCAAATACCTGGTTTCCCTGCGATTCGCCCTTGTTGCCATAGAGCAATTCCACTTCTTCGTTTCAGGATTAATCCTTAATAACTGACAACTTCTAATATTAATATATTTATGAAAGAATTCTTCCAACAATTCAAGCGATCCACAATATTCGAACTCTATTGCGCTAAACTCCAATGTCACATTACATTTATAGACTTTTCATCAACTTTTTACTAATTCATTATTTTATTTATCGGTTAGTTAGATGGTCAGGCCCTCAGTATACACATGCTTTCCCACCTTCCACCGTATATATGGAAAATATCATTAACATTTTCTGTATTCTTGAATCCGGCAAAATACTGATAGATAAGCAGAACCCCTGACAATTTTTGATATTTCTCACAGTAGTCAATTACACCAATACACTCTACTCCAGATTTAAGCACTTGCACTGTATCTGCAGCTTAATCCATATGATTTTTCTTATAATAACGTATTATCAAAGACGCGCCTTTTCCTTGAGGTGGCGAACTTATAATACTATCATCATTGTTCATTATGTTATACATTGCCTGACAACACTGAGGCATATGATGCTTTTTCCCGGGATATCCTCCATATTCTCTATGTATAGCACCTGAATTCAGATCTACGTATTCACCAGTAATTTGCTTTAAATGAGATAATATTACTTTCTCAAAACTTTGTGTATAAGTCACATGCTTCTCTCCTCTCATACTCCTTGCTCCACCATGCATTATATCCACTACTTCCAGTCACTATATCAGAATTATTAAATCTGATTGTTAAGCCTCAATAACCAGTACCTTTTCATTTTATCATATTTCTAAGGTAATCACTACAACAACATTTCTAACATGATTTCGTGCAATTCGCTCGATTTGCTCGATTTGTGTTCATTTTGATTAGGTGGTCAGACCCCGATAGTTTATACTTTTTTATAAATTTTATATCTTCTTTATTTCCACAGGCATTGTGATCTTCAAACTACAATTTTCTCACAATCCCCATGGACAACATTTGAGTCACCTGATTATCCGCATAATCTTTTAACAATTCATCGGCAATTGCTTTTATCTCATAATATATTTTGTTTGCCTCGCTTATATTATCAAGGCTGTCCATATAAAGCCATTTCTCAAACAATATGAAAGAGTAATACTCCATCAATTCAAGTTTATTTTCCGGAAACTTTCTTATCCACTTTTTGAACAAAGGGATTAATTCTTCATCGATCGGTCTCGGAAAATCAAGCCAAGTAACATAATTCCACGAAACCAGATACGAATAACCAAGCACAACTTTCCCCTCGTTCGGAAAAGCTTCGTAAATCTCTTTCAGTTTGTTTTCCGTCGAAAGAAGAATCTCTGATTTGTTAGAATCAAATACGGCAGGAGGATCATAAATAGTGTGTTCATTTGCCTCAAGAATTGCAAGTGCATTCGCCACATCAGCATTATGTGTTTCGTCAAAAATTCGCTCCATATCTTTCAGTAATTTGCGTCTTCTTCCCGGAACTTGATTCTCTCTATAAATATCATACAAGGCATCCGCTGCCCCTGCTATAGCTTTCAGAATATCTTCATCATCAGCAAACCTCTGCTGAAACTTCATCATCTGTTTCCAACAATTAGCTGCGGAATGATAATCATTTCTACGCAGCCAAAGCAGCATTAACCTAGCATAATTTTCTGTACACCAAGTTGCAATATAACCATTTTCTGCAATTTTATCAGCAATTTGATTATACTTATCCATTAAATTGGCAGTCTGTTGTGTTAATTCTGCATTATGAACACCAATAAAAAATGCATCCCACACCTCTTCTATACATTCACATACCACATCATTGTCCAGTCTATCTGTAATATAATCAGCACTTCTCAATCCGAGTGTATACAATCGATCCAGTTCACCTCTGTCGGTCAATACGATGCCTATATCCTTCCAGACCTCCATTTCATAGGCACAAATAATCTCTGGCGCTTGAGATACACACAGGTTGTCTGCAATTTGCTCAAAATTATTCAAGTTCTTTGCTGCAAGAATAACAAAAATCCATTGTCCGAATCTGTCACGCTCATCCTCTAACGGAGCGAACTCCATTTCCATATATGATTTTTTGTCTGGAAAATCTTCTATTGCGTGCAGCAAGAACATATCAAACTCTGTGACTGTTCCCAATCTTGCGGCTTGAGAAAATCCAATCCACTCATACTTCGGAATATAATAATCCACAAGAAATTCTTTTATAATGTCAGGGTACTCTGGGTCGATTATAGTAAGAAGCTTTGGGCATCCTTTTTCATCAAGTCTTAAATATTTTGGATCATTAGCACGTCTTAGTATTTCTTCCTGAATCTCCTCCAGTGTAGAAACCTCATCCATTTCATAATCATGCGCATATTCCTGATAAACAAACAAATCCGAAAAATCCGTCTGCTTCTTTCCGGGACGTTGACTTGCATTGATATACTGCTGAAGATTTTGTGCCGCCTGTTGATAAATTCCTTGGTCATCATCCAGGCATACTAAAACCGATGCTGAAGCTAATGCAAGCAATTTAACATAATCCATCAGCAAGTTTGAATGATTATCGAGCACAACAGCCACCTGTCCTCTTCTCTCTTTAAGAAAGCCGCCAACATCTCATCAAGGCTGGTGACACTGATGCATCCATCCTTATAAATCCACAGTTCAGTGTATACAGCTACAAACAGTGGTCTATCACACTCTTCTTTCAACGCAGTCTTAAAATTGCTATATATTTGATCCGCAGTATCCGGCAGTACAGAGGAGTATTTTACTTTTGTGTCATCATCTGCCACATTATTTAAATATGCCTCAAGATACACATTTATAAATTCTAATTCTTCCTCTTCTGAAAGTTCAGAAATGACTAAAGGCGAAAGGGTAGTTTTATTGTTATACGAACACTCCTGAAACCAAAGCCTCATTTGCATATCCATTTTTCCAACAATTCGGTCATACCAGTTGTTTTCATTATTCTGATATCTTCTGTCAACAAAAAGAAGACGGAGTTTAAATCTACTGTATTCAAAGCGCTCGAACAACGTAGTCACAATAGTAGCACACTTATCTTCATTGCCTAACACATAATCAATTACAATGACCGTATCAGAAAATGGTTTAAATTCTCTGTATCTTTCAACGTCAACATCCGTCTTGGCAAAAAAGCCAAACCAATTATTGGAAAGCTGCTTGAGCCATTGATATACTAACCGACTCTTCCCAATGCCTCCCTTTCCTACTAGCGACCACCACAGCACTTCTTTATCTGCTGAACAAAAATTATTTAACTCAACCAGTTCTTTTTCTCTTCCTACAAATTTGCAGAACTCATTTAAATAATGCAGACGATATGATGCTGTAAATGACTTTCTGGTTTTTACATATGGGTTTACTCTAATAATTCCTGAATCTCTATACCGTGTGCGAATCCGATAATTTGCCATGTCTTCAACGGCATTAGATAAATCACTGTATTCCATTCCATAGCAAACCGGTATCACATTAGGTCCTAAATCTGACAAATCATCTCCTGCTTTATGCAGATAAAAATATGGAATATTTAAGTGAAGCTGCTTCGAAGCAAATGACATAAACCCCTTCAGATTTGGATCATCCACGGTTGTTCCACAGCCAAGTATAACCAATGTGCACGTACTGATAAGGTTCTGGATAAACTGTGCGCCCTGATTCGCCAAGACATCTTCGTACTGTTTTTGATCAGCAACTATATCGTCCATATTTGTGGCAGCATCATAAATACCATGAAGGTGAATTACACTCATTTCTGCCTGCCCGCTCAACATCTGAACTATTTTTCCCGGCATATTATATGTATAATAACCCAGACCGGTAACTTCCTCCAGAAGCTTATCATAGTTCGTTGTCGCAAAATAATCCCCGCAGCGCACAAATAAAGCAAGGGCATTCGCCAACTTTTTATTCTGTACTCTGAGACTGCCAATTGTAGAGTCCATATAAGCCGTATAGTTTCCATTTTTTCTCAATGCTTCTATCAAAAAGCTTGCTGCGTCAATCAGTTCGGATGCACTATAAGAACCGAATCTTCTATCCAATTCCTCCGCTTCGACATCAGAAAGACAAGCTTTGCCTTCCTTAAGCCAACCAACCCACCCTTTTGCATGATCACCAAGTGAAACAGACAAACCTGCACCACAAAGGAATGTAATAGGTCTCCCTTGAGAAAGAGCACTTTCAAATTTGGATAATCCGATATTTTCATAAACTATTCTGCGAGTTTCGTTTGCACACATATGCAATGCGCAGTAATACCTCGCGACCTCCCTTCTCACAATATTTATGTACAGAACTTATTTTATCGAAGTCTGACTCCTTTTATGTCAAGGCTGTTGACTTAGATGACTACCACACAGCTTGTGCAGTGAATAAATCATTTTTAATTTTATACTTTTTTAAGATAGTTTATAGGATTTTGGGTTCCCCTGTCATCGTAAAGAACAATATGTTCCATCGTTTCAACATGAACATTCTTAATCGTTTCATTTTTGGTATCGTAATCGTCAACATCTCTCTTTGTGAACTTCCAGAAATTTTACAACTAAATCCAGCCTATATCCATTCATCGGCATTCCGAATCAAGTCAATGATTTCATCCAATGAACGCTCGCTTTCCACGTATGCATCATACAACGCCTGTTTTGCCCTCTCGATTTTCCGTTCCGGATGTCGTTCATCCAGCAATGTGGAAAGCTCCTCAGCAAGAACACTGTATTCCTTATGCTTTTTAATTACTTTTTCCTGAAGTCTTTCTATTTTTCTGTCCAGAGCTTCTATATGTTTCCTTTCTTCCTGCTCCTGTTTTTCCATGTCATTCTTCCTCTCTACTGTCGGTATCCGTTTTTCCTTGTATAAAACTGAGGATCTCCTCATAACTTTTTTCGCTTCCTGCAATAGCTTTTAAAATTTCTTCATTCAAAATCGCTTTTTTCTTTTTATGCAGGTCTTCCAGTTCCGCTGTCAGGCGGTCATACTGTTCACGGTTCCGGCTGATTGCCTTCTCTGTTTTTGCTATTTTCTGTTCAAGTGTTTCCCTGTTCATGTTTCTTGCCATCACTGTACTCCCTTCAAGATTTTGCTGATATTTTCTGCACGGTATTTCACATGATTCCAATCCATGCCAAAAGCACTTAAGATCACTTTCTGTGTTTTGGTTACTGCATGATCAAGCCGGTACACCTTATCCAGTTGGCGTGTCATCTCGATCTTTTCCAGTTCCCTGATTGCTGCCGAAACTGTAAGATAATTCGGTTTTTTGCCAGTTCTTTTGCCTTCTCCTTTAAAGCTGTATATATCCTGCACCGGATGATCAGTGCAAGAAAACCAATGAATATCTTATTTGATTCCGCCTCTTCTGATGCCACTCTCAGACAATGGTTTCCAAGATAAAATTTATCTGCCCGGAATACTTTTTCCGATACATCCCTGCTCTTGTAAAGGTTTATCGTCATCCTTTGTCATCCATCTTTCGGATGAGATGATAGCAATAGTTACGATGGTCAGACCTCAGTACCATAACTACATAATTTTCTGATTCCATACACATCTTCTCCATCACC
>ENA-OQBT01000316-OQBT01000316.1-human-gut-metagenome-genome-assembly--contig:-NODE-316-length-32051-cov-7.021802_pt1 | contig 32051 bp, 32 predicted proteins | sample MGYA00242749_ERZ504557 | MGnify/ENA primary metagenome ERZ504557 (study PRJEB26092, sample SAMD00036243) | human gut metagenome | host: Homo sapiens | study: EMG produced TPA metagenomics assembly of... | reverse complement strand
AAAAAAAGTCAATACGACTAGCAACATTCCAACTGCACAACAAAATCTTGCAGGGCTTGTTATTTTTATAGCTGTGATTTTAATCGTATTTTCACTCTTCTTTATCTCGCCTTGGTCTAAGCAAAAGATTCTTACAGTATCAGGAACAAAAAATGCTCTACCGGAAGATGTGAAAGTTGCAAGTGGTATTCTTGATACAGATTATATTACTCACGTTTTTTTCAACCAAGAAGAGATTGCATCAACTGTTGAAAAAACCAACGTTTGGGTTAAAAAGGCTACGGTAACTTATAGTTTTCCAAATCAATTTAATATTGCAGTGAAAGAATATCCAATCGTGGCTTATCGTCAAACATCAAATGGATATGTTTCTATTCTTGAAAGTGGTAAGACTGGAGGGACTGTTTCAGCAGGAAAACTACCAGATAAATTTATCACTTTAAAGATGGATGATGAAAAGAAAATTGAAGATTTAGTAAAAGAGTTGTATAAACTTGATAGTAAAATCAAGAATAATATTCAAATTATTAATTTAACGCCTACAAAAGCAACTACAGATTTGTTGACAATTGAGTTATATGATGGAAATTCTATTCGCGTTCCCCTCTCTCAATTAACGACTAAGTTACCTTATTACGAGAAAATTAAGAGTAAGCTTTCAAATGGATGTATTGTAGATATGGAGGTTGGCCTCTATACAACAACTCCTGAAGTAGAAGCATCAAAAACTGATAAGGATAAAAAGAAAGATAAAAGCAAGACAGATAAGAAGGAAGACAAAGAAATTTCTGACGAGGGTCAGGAAACAACGACACTAACTGAACAAAATACTGAGGAAGAAGCTAATGCTGAAAATTCAGATATTCAGGGAGTAGGAAAACCGACTGTTAATCAAGATAAAACTCTTCAACCTTCCCCTAGTCAAGACTAATATTGAATAATAAAAACGTAAATGCTGACATTTTACGTTTTTTTATGGTACAATAGTATCTGAATAATTCTGTATTTATACAGTTTACAAAGATATTGAATGGAAAGATTGAGAGGTCAGTGAATGGCTAGAGATGGCTTTTTTACAGGATTAGATATAGGAACTAGCTCGATTAAGGTTCTTGTTGCTGAGTTTATTGATGGATCAATGAATGTCATCGGAGTAAGTAATGTTAAGAGTTCTGGTGTGAAAGATGGCATCATTGTTGATATTGACGCTGCAGCAAAATCAATCAAAACAGCTATTGAGCAAGCAGAAGAAAAAGCCGGTATTGTGATTGAACAAGTGAATGTTGGGCTTCCAGCCAATCTTCTTCAAATTGAGCCTACACAAGGTATGATTCCTGTATCAAGTGAATCAAAAGAAATCAAAGATGAAGATGTTGAAAGTGTTGTTCGCTCAGCCTTGACTAAGAGTATTACACCTGAGCGTGAGGTTATCTCACTAGTTCCTGAAGAATTTATCGTTGATGGTTTTCAAGGGATTCATGATCCTCGTGGAATGATGGGGATTCGTCTTGAGATGAGAGGCCTCATTTACACAGGACCAACAACAATTCTTCACAATATTCGTAAGACAGTTGAGCGTGCAGGTATTCAGGTTGAGAATATCGTCATCTCTCCTCTTGCAATGACTCGTGCTGTCTTGAATGAAGGTGAGCGTGAATTTGGTGCTACTGTTATTGATATGGGTGGTGGTCAAACGACTGTTGCAACCATGCGTGCTCAAGAACTTCAGTTTACCAATATTTACCCTGAGGGTGGCGAATATATCACCAAGGATATTTCAAAAGTCTTAAAAACATCTATGCAAATTGCAGAAGCACTTAAGTTTAATTTTGGTAATGCTGACATTGAAGAAGCAAGTGAAACTGAAACTGTTCAGGTAGAGGTTGTAGGTGAAAATTCACCTGTTGAAATCACTGAGAAATACCTTGCTGAAATTATCTCAGCTCGTGTGAAGCATATCTTGGATAGAGTTAAACAAGACTTGACACGAGGTCGCCTACTTGATTTGCCTGGTGGCATTGTCCTTGTAGGTGGAACAGCCATCATGCCAGGTGTAGTTGAAGTTGCTCAGGAAATTTTTGAGACAAATGTGAAACTTTATATACCTAACCAAGTTGGCATCCGTAATCCAATGTTTGCAAATGTAATTAGTCTTGTTGAGTATGTTGGTCTCCTTACAGAAGTTGATATTATTGCTCAGCAAGCTGTGTGTGGTGAAGAGTATCTTCGTCGTAAACCTATCGACAATGAGGCGCCTACCTTGAGTTTTGATAGAACTCATACTCCAGCACCTCGAGTGACGCCACAACCAAATCGTATTCCAGTTGAGAATACCGTCGAGGTACCTCAACCGGTTGATGGAGAAAATCATGAACAAAAACAAAAACTTGGAGATCGTGTTCGTGGAATCTTCGGAAGTATGTTTGATTAATTGAATCTAGTAAAAGCGAGGAAATAAAATGAGTTTTTCATTTGATAGCGCATCAGTTCAGGGTGCGGTAATTAAAGTTATTGGTGTCGGTGGAGGTGGAGGAAATGCCATCAACCGAATGATTGAAGAAGGTCTTTCTGGTGTTGAATTTATTGCAGCTAACACGGATATTCAAGCGCTCAGCTCTTCTAAAGCAGAAACAGTTATCCAATTAGGTCCTAAATTGACTCGTGGTCTTGGTGCTGGAGGTCAACCTGAAGTTGGTCGTAAAGCAGCTGAAGAAAGTGAAGAAACACTTACAGAGGCACTTACAGGAGCTGATATGGTATTTATCACTGCTGGTATGGGTGGTGGTTCTGGTACAGGGGCAGCACCAGTTATTGCACGTATTGCGAAAAGCTTGGGTGCATTGACAGTAGCAGTGGTTACGCGTCCATTTGGATTTGAAGGTAATAAGCGTAGTTCCTTCGCTATTGAAGGTATTCAAGAATTGCGTGAACAAGTTGATACTCTTCTTATTATCTCTAACAACAACCTTCTTGAAATCGTTGATAAGAAAACTCCACTTCTTGAAGCCCTTAGTGAAGCAGATAATGTCCTACGCCAAGGGGTACAAGGTATTACAGACCTTATTACCAACCCAGGTTTAATCAACCTCGACTTTGCTGATGTGAAAACAGTTATGGCAAATAAAGGCAATGCGCTTATGGGGATTGGTATTGGTTCTGGTGAAGAACGTATTGTTGAAGCTGCACGCAAAGCAATCTATTCACCGCTTCTTGAAACAACTATCGATGGTGCAGAAGATGTTATCGTTAACGTAACTGGTGGCCTTGATATGACACTTACAGAGGCAGAAGAAGCATCTGAAATCGTTGGTCAAGCTGCTGGTAACGGTGTTAATATTTGGCTTGGTACATCAATCGATGATACTTTGAAAGATGAAATTCGTGTAACGGTTGTTGCAACGGGGGTTCGTCAAGAGCGTGCTGAAAAGGTATCTGGTATGAAAGCTCAACCACGCAAAGTGACTACAGCTCCTTCACAATCGTCAGTTCCTAATCAGCAAGTTGCTCAAGAACAACAACGTCTAGGTTCTCAAGCTTCATTTGAACGTCAACCAAATTTCGACTACAATGAAACACATTCAATGTCACAACCAGGCGTTCGTCCAACTATGGCAGCACCTCAACAAGAGCAATCAGCTTTTGGAAACTGGGACTTGAGACGTGATAATATTTCTCGTCCTAAGACAGGTGAACTTGATAGTCAATTGACTATGTCTACATTCTCAAGTGATGTTGAAGATGACGATGAATTGGAGACACCACCATTCTTTAAAAACCGTTAATAATGACTATAGAAGAAAATAAAAATGATGTTTATCAGGCGGTGAAGAGAGCATGTGAAAAAGCTAATCGCTCTAGCGAAGAAGTCAATATAATTGCCGTAACTAAGTATGTTTCAAGTGAAATCGCTGAAGAATTGGTTGAAACGGGAATTAAACACATTGCTGAAAACCGTGTTGATAAATTTTTAGATAAGTATCAGACGTTAAAAAAATATGATTTGACATGGCACCTTATTGGTACCCTACAACGTCGAAAAGTAAAGGATGTTATTAATTTAGTTGATTATTTTCATGCTTTGGATTCTGTTAAATTGGCAGAGGAAATTCAAAAGCGTGCGGATCATACCATTAATTGCTTCCTCCAAGTTAATGTTTCAGGTGAGGAGTCGAAACATGGTTTTTCACCTGAAGAACTTGACACTGTTCTAAATCAAATTAAAAATCTTGATAAAATTTGTATAGTAGGGCTAATGACTATGGCTCCAATTGATGCGAATACTCAAGAACTTGATAAGATTTTTGCTGAGACAAATGAACTTAGACAATCAATTCAAGATAAAAAACTAAAGAATGTTCCTTGTGATCAACTAAGCATGGGGATGAGTCGAGACTATGACATGGCTATTCAGAATGGATCAACCTTTGTTAGAATAGGCAGTGCATTCTTTAAAGAGAACGGAGAATAACCTTATGGCAATAAAAGATGCAATTGAAAAAATTGTTTCATATTTTGATGCCGACGAAGTAACAGATCATGAAGATGTTGCTAAAGAACGTCCAGTTAAAGTACAGAAAACTGAGCAGACACCACCTCAACAGCAACGTAAACCTGAGCGTCCTCAGGAAACAGTCCCTCCTCGTCGCCAACATATCAAATCAGACGTACAGAAAACTCAAGTCCTTAGTAGTTTACCTTTGAGTCGATCACAAGTTAATCAGGGATCCCAACAAATGAATACAACTAAAACTACTATTGCAATTAAATATCCTAAAAAATATGAAGATGCTCAAGAAATTGTAGAACTTTTGATTGAAAATGAATGTGTTTTAATTGATTTTCAATATATGTTAGAAGCACAAGCTCGTCGTTGTTTAGATTTTATTGATGGTGCTAGCAAGGTACTTACAGGAAACTTACAAAAAGTTGGTTCTTCCATGTACTTGCTCACACCAATCAACGTTGTTGTTGACATCGAAGAGATTAGTTTGAGTCATGGAAATCAAGAATCTACTTTTGACTTCGACATGAAGAGACGTTAAGCCATGTTTGTATTACTATATGTTATTTGGGCACGTGTTATTAACTTGGTAGAGATACTCCTTGTAATCTATGCTTTGTTATCTTGGTTTCCAGGAGCTTATGATACAGCTCTTGGGAAGACTATTAGACAAATTGTTCAGCCAATTCTTGCACCATTTCGTAGGCTGAATTTGGTTTTTGCTGGTATTGATTTTTCAATTATCGCAATTATACTTTTGTTAAATTTCTCTCTTAGTATTCTTAAGGTTGTCCTATTTTGATGTTTGAAGCAAAAAATATTGAACAACATTACTCGTTAGAAGAACGTCTTTTTTTAGAAAAGGTTAGGGGATTTTGTCAATTAGTTGAAGATCGGTATAGCCCATATTTGACTGATTTCTTAAATCCTCGTGAAATCCAGATTGTCAAAGATTTAGCAAATTACTATAATTTAAAATTCTTTGTAAGTTCAACTTTTGATAACGAAGAGTATGGAAGAGTGATTCTTGCTCCGGATTATTATGAGCTTGATGAAGATGACTTTGAAATTAAACGATTAGAGATTTCTTATGCTAGACAATTTAATAAATTGACACATCCCAAAATTTTAGGCGCACTGCTTAATCAACTTGGTCTTGAACGTCAAGTATTTGGAGATGTTATTCTTGATGAAGAAGGCCGAGTTCAATTTAACATTGCTTCTCATCTAGCAAGCTATGCAATAATGACTATTACTAAAATCGGTAGGGTTTCGGTTACGCTTAGAGAAGTAAGTAAAGATGATTGGATTTCCAATCAAGAAAAATATTCTCAATCTTTTGTCTTGCTTTCTAGTATGCGTCTTGATAATGTGTTATCTACAGTATTAAAAACACCGCGTTCAAATGCTTTAAAGCTAATTGCTTCAGGCAAAATCAAACTTAATTATAGGCAAATTGAGAAATCTGATCAGATAATATCTATTGGTGATATGATTTCGGTTAGAGGTTTTGGCCGATTTCGTCTAGGTCAACAAGAAGGAATTTCTAAATCAGGAAAAGCCAAGGTCGTCATCGACAGTCTTCTAAGACTACAAAAGTAGGTATTTAATTTAAAAGCATCAGAGATGCTAATGAAACTTGAGGAGATCTGTAATGACAATTATAGTTCTTGATATTATCGAAAAATAGTTTACAACTAAATTTTGTGGATATAATGAACAAGAAGTAGATGATTTTCTCGATATTATCGTAGATGGTTATGAAGATTTAGTTCATTGAAATCGTGAACTTGTTGCTCATGTAAAAGAACTTGAAGAAATGGTAAAAAATAAAGGAGGCCTGTAATGGCAATCACAGCACTTGATATTAAAGATAAACAGTTTACCACTAAATTTCGTGGATACAATGAACAAGAAGTAGATGAATTTCTTGATATTATCATAGATGATTATGAAGATTTAGTTCGTGACAATCGTGAACTTACTACTCGTGTAAAAGAGCTTGAAGAAAAATTGGCTTATTTTGATGAAATGAAAGAATCATTGAGCCAGTCAGTTATCTTGGCTCAAGAAACAGCTGAAAAAGTTAAAGCTTCAGCAGCAGATGAATCAGCTAACTTGATTAACAAAGCCAACTTTAATGCGACACGCTTGATCGAAGAAGCTAAATCTAAGGCATCTGAAATTCTTCGTGATGCTACAGATGAAGCAAAACGTGTTGCTATTGAAACTGAAGAGCTTAAACGTCAAAGTCGTGTTTTTCACCAACGTCTTTTGGCTGCAGTTGAAGGTCAACTTAGCTTAGCAAGTGCTCCAGAGTGGAGGAATTGTTGCAACCAACAGCTATTTATCTGCAAAACTCAGATGTTGCCTTTAAAGAAGTTGTTGAAAAAGTGCTGGATGAACATGTTCCAGATTCAAACGATGCCGCTTCATTCGATGCGACTCGTCAATTCACTCCTGACGAAATGGCTGAACTTCAACGTCGCGCTGCTGAAAGCAATAAACAAGTTAAAGATTTCTCTAATTCAGATGTTGACGAAACAAATGATATTACTTCAACTCCAGTATATTTTGGTATTGAAGATTCATTCGAAAGTGAAGTAGCTAATTTTCCAATTTCTGCACCTGTAGACGAGGACAATGATTCGGAACAAGAAGTAACTGTTGAAAAAAATCTTAATGAAACACAAACTTTTAAATTAAATATTAGCGAATAAGAAAAACAAAACTTTCCAAATATATTAACAGCGAGTGGGAGATGGTGTGAGTCCTACATTCCTATTTGGGTAGTTATCATTTTCTAGCATTCTAGCTGAATTAAGTAAGCTAGAAGGATGGTCCTCCTTACGGACATTTGAGGGAGCAATGTTACTTGCTCTAAACTAAGGTGGTACCACGAGCTTTCGTCCTTTTTTGATGAAGGCTCTTTTTATTTAGTATAAAAAAATTAAAGAGGAGATATAATGAAACTTAAAGAAACATTAAATCTAGGTAAGACAGCTTTTCCAATGCGTGCTGGACTTCCTAATAAAGAACCAATCTGGCAAAAAGAGTGGGAAGAAGCGAAAGTGTATCAACGTCGTCAAGAGTTGAATCAAGGTAAACCACACTTCACACTTCATGATGGCCCTCCTTATGCCAATGGTAATATTCACGTGGGTCATGCGATGAATAAAATTTCTAAGGATATCATTGTTCGATCTAAATCAATGTCTGGTTTCTATGCTCCATTTATTCCTGGGTGGGATACACATGGTTTGCCAATTGAACAGGTATTGGCTAAGCAAGGCGTAAAACGTAAAGAACTTGATCGCGCTGAATACCTTAAGATGTGTCGTGATTATGCACTCTCACAAGTTGATAAGCAACGTGAAGATTTCAAACGTCTTGGTGTTTCAGCTGATTGGGAAAATCCTTATGTTACCTTGACACCAGACTATGAGGCAGCCCAAATCCGTGTCTTTGGCGAAATGGCTAAAAAGGGTTATATCTATCAAGGTGCGAAACCTGTATACTGGTCATGGTCATCAGAATCGGCACTTGCTGAAGCAGAGATTGAATATCATGATTTGGTTTCAACATCTCTTTACTATGCCAATAAGGTTAAAGATGGTAAAGGTGTTTTAGATACTGATACTTATATTGTTGTTTGGACTACAACACCATTTACAGTGACAGCTTCACGTGGTTTGGCTGTAGGTGCAGATATTGAGTATGTTCTTGTAAAACCTGCTGGAGAAACTCGTAAGTTTATTGTTGCTTCTGAATTGCTAAATAGTCTTTCTGAGAAATTTGCTTGGGAAGAAGTAGAAGTTCTTAATACTTACCGTGGTGATGAATTAAATCAAATCGTTACAGAGCACCCTTGGGACAGTGAAGTTGATGAACTTGTAATTCTTGGTGAGCATGTTACAACAGACTCTGGTACAGGTATCGTCCATACAGCTCCTGGGTTTGGTGAGGATGACTATAACGTAGGTGTTGCTAATGGTCTTGAGGTTGTAGTAACTGTTAATGAACGTGGAATCATGATGGAAAACGCCGGTCCTGATTTTGCTGGTAAATTCTACGATAAAGTAGCTCCGATTGTTATGGAGAAACTTGGAGATTTACTTCTTGCGAAAGAAGAAATCTCTCACTCATACCCATTTGACTGGCGTACTAAGAAACCAATCATCTGGCGTGCAGTGCCACAATGGTTTGCATCTGTTTCTAAATTCCGTCAAGAAATCTTGGATGAAATTGAAAAAGTTAAATTTCATTCTGAGTGGGGTAAAGTTCGTCTTTACAACATGATTCGTGACCGTGGTGACTGGGTAATTTCTCGTCAACGTGCTTGGGGTGTTCCACTCCCAATCTTCTATGCTGAAGATAGAACACCAATCATGACTGAAGAAACGATTGAACATGTAGCTAAACTTTTTGAAGAGCATGGATCAGTTATTTGGTGGGAACGTGATGCCAAAGATCTTCTTCCAGAAGGTTTCACACATCCAGGTTCACCAAATGGTGAGTTCACTAAAGAAAATGATATTATGGATGTGTGGTTTGACTCAGGATCGTCATGGAATGGTGTTGTTGTAAACCGTCCAGAGTTAACATATCCAGCTGATCTCTATCTCGAAGGTTCAGACCAATACCGTGGTTGGTTCAACTCATCACTTATCACCTCAGTTGCCAACCATGGTGTTGCACCATATAAACAACTCTTGTCTCAAGGTTTTGCACTTGATGGTAAGGGTGAAAAGATGTCCAAATCTCTTGGAAATACAATTGCTCCTAGTGATGTTGAGAAACAATTTGGTGCTGAAATTCTTCGTCTTTGGGTAACAAGTGTAGATACTAGCAATGATGTTCGTATCTCAATGGATATCCTTAGCCAAGTATCAGAATCTTATCGTAAGATTCGTAACACACTTCGTTTCTTGATTGCTAATACTTCTGACTTCAATCCAACAACTGATGCAGTAGCATTTGAAGATTTGCGCTCTGTCGATCAATATATGACTATTCGTTTTAACCAATTGGTTAAGAATATTCGTGATGCCTATGAAAACTTCGAATTCTTGACTATTTACAAATCTTTAGTTAACTTCATTAATGTTGAATTGTCAGCCTTCTATCTTGATTTTGCTAAAGATGTCGTTTACATTGAGAGTGCTAAATCACTTGAACGTCGTCAAATGCAAACAGTCTTCTACGATATTCTTGTTAAGATTACAAAACTCTTGACTCCAATCCTTCCTCATACTGCAGAAGAAATTTGGTCATATCTTGAATTTGAAAATGAAGACTATGTTCAATTGTCAGAGTTGCCAGAAGCAGAAGACTTTGCTAATCAAGATGCACTTCTTGAAAAATGGAATGCCTTCATGGACTTCCGTGGAAAAGCTCAAAAAGCTTTGGAAGAAGCTCGTAATGAAAAAGTTATTGGTAAATCGCTTGAAGCTCATTTAACTATCTATCCAGATGCTGAAGTAAAAGAACTTCTCGAAAGTTTGAATACTAACCTTGCTCAACTTTTGATTGTTTCAGCTCTAACTATTGCTGAAGGAGATGTTCCTGAATCTGCTGTAAGATTCCAAGGTGTTTCATTCACAGTAGAACGTGCTGAAGGTGAAGTATGTGACCGTTGTCGTCGTATTGATCCAACTACTAAAGAACGTAGCTACAACGCGACTATATGTAATCACTGTGCTAGCATTATCGAAGAAAACTTTGCTGAAGTTGTGGCAGAAGGTTTCGAAGTTTAAAGCAAAATAAGCTAAAAAGAGTTGCTCTTTGTTAGCTGTAGTGGGTGACGAAAAGATAACATCTAGAGAGGACCATATAGGTCTTCTCTTTTTGAATGTTCAGAGTGATGAAAACACGCTTCCTAAAGGTGATAGAGGTTGTGATAATTAGCGAACTCTTCTGAGAAATCCAGTGTCTTCTCAAGGACTTCATGTGGGTTTAAGGTTTGACAAAAGGTTTTCGAATGAAATGATTTACGAGATAACTTACGGCTGTCCTTTTGAGAGAGTCACCAGTGATTTTTTAAATCTCAATAAGGTAGTGAATTTTTATTAAACTGGTTCATAATGGCAATTCTTGTCTTTAAAAAGGCTCGATCAAGCTGCTAGATGATGTTGAAACGATCAATAATGATTTGGGCATTTAGAAAAAGTCTTCGAACTTAGTGGCATATAAAGCTCCTGACATATCCATCGTGATAAACCTTACCTTTTGGCGTACTTTCAATGGATACTTCAAAAAGAAGTTTCGACTAGTGGTTTGGCGGCGATTATCGAGGATGGGTATGAGTTTGTTGTTCTCATAGTTTTGAGCCACAAAAGCGAATTCACCTTTCTTGAAACTAAACTCATCCCAGGACATAACAGCTGGTAGTTTGTCATAATGTTCCTTGAAATTAAACTGGTCAAGTTTGCGATAGACAGTGGACGTCGATACATGAAGTCTTCTGGCAATATCCGTAAGTGATATCTTCTCAGTGAGGAGTTGTGAGACCTTTTGTCGGACTAGATTTGAAATTTGGTGGTTTTTCTCAACGATATATGTCTCAGACCCCGTGACTTGCCTACAACTTTCACACTGGAAGCGACGCTTTTTAAGACGTAGTAGTATTGGTATTCCAGTTTTGCTTGAACCTCGATATGAATATCCGTTTCAAAAACAAGAGAAATAATGATGTTAGGGTCTTTAATTCCGATTAATTTTGTGGTATTCTTCATAAGTCTCATAAGTTCTTCCTAATGATGGTTTTGTCGCTCTTCATTATAGTTCTTATGGGACTTTTTGTGTATACTTAAAAAGCTCTATAATCTCTACAGTGGTTTTACCCACTACAGAAATTATAGAGCCGATTTTTCAGAAAATATGTGAAAAGCTATTGAAATTATTCCAACAATTGTGTAAAATGGTAATTACCAATTCAGATTATTCTGAAAATTTGTTTTAGGAGATTTTTTATGTCAAAAATAGAGGCAACTAATCAGTCTACCTGGCGTAGTAAAATAAAAGCAATGGGACCAGGTATCCTAATGGCATCTGCTGCTGTAGGTGGTTCCCACATCGTTTCCTCAACTCAAGCGGGTGCTTCTTATGGATGGGCCTTACTAGGTCTGGTTATTCTTGCCAATGTCTTCAAGTATCCGTTCTTCCGTTTTGGTGCGGAATATACCGCAGATACAGGAAAAACTTTAGTTGAAGGTTACGCTAAAAAGGGAAAATTTTACCTTTGGGTATTCTTCATCTTGAATGTCTTTTCAGCCTTAGTTAACACAGCGGGAGTTTCCATTCTATGTTCAGCCATCATTGCCAGTGCCTTTCCAATGCTTGGTTTGAGTATTACTACATGGTCAATTATTTTGGTGGCAATTATCTGGGGTATGTTACTCTTTGGTGGTTACAAATTTCTTGACGGTATGGCTAAATGGATCATGTCGGCTTTGACTATTGCAACAGTAGCAGCAGTTGTTATTGCGGCAATCAAACATCCGGAGTACAGAGCTGATTTCGTTGAAAAATCACCATGGCAGCTAGTTACCCTTCCATTTATCGTATCACTTCTTGGATGGATGCCTGCTCCAATTGAGATTTCAGCTATCAACTCACTTTGGTCAGCTGAGAAAAAGAAAACAGTTGATTTTAATAGCGAAGACGCACTCTTTGACTTTAACGTTGGTTATATCGGAGCAGCTATACTTGCAGTATTCTTTGTAGCACTTGGTGCCCTTATCCAATATCCAACTGGTAAACCTGTTGAAGCTGCTTCGGCTAAGTATATTGCTCAGTTTGTCGATATGTACGCATCAGTACTTGGTAACTGGTCACGTTATTTGATTACCTTTATTGCTTTCTTGTGTATCTTCGGTACTGTAATTACAGTTATTGATGGTTACTCACGTGTGAATGAAACATCTCTTCGTCTTTTGTTTAACAAAGAAGATTCTAATGAGTCACCTTTGAAAGTTTGGATGACCTTGACATCTATTCTTGGTCTTATCATTATTTTCTTCTTCCAAGGTCAAGTAGCAATAATGCTTCGTTTCGCTATGATTGGTTCTTTCCTTACAACACCATTCTTTGCGCTTTTGAACTATGTCCTTGTTACAAATGAGAAGAAAAACCTTCCAACTTGGTTGAAAGGGCTTGCTATTGCAGGTTTGATTTTCTTGTTTGGATTTGCTATTTTCTTTATCTGGGCTTTGGCTATTGGTAAAGCAGGATAAGATGATTAAACAGTTTCCCTTGGGAAGCTGTTTTTTTAAATTCTAAATATGAAGGAGAGGTTATAGCCGAGAACACAGAAAAAAGCCATTCCAATTGAAATGGCTTAACAACAAGAGGTTGCTTATTTGAGACCGTATTTCTTGTTGAAACGATCCACGCGTCCGTCTGCTTGTGTGAATTTTTGACGGCCAGTGTAGAATGGGTGAGAATCTGATGAGATTTCTACACGGATAAGTGGGTAAGTTTCACCTTCGAATTCAACTGTTTCGTTTGAGTGTTTAGTTGAACCGCTAAGGAATTGGTAACCAGTAGTTGTGTCCATGAATACTACTGGACGGTAATCTGGATGGATATCTTTTTTCATGTTAAAATATTTCCTTTCTGCCATGGTACTTTCCGTACCATAGTTTTTTTAACTATTTTAGTTTATCAAAAGCTAGTCTTCTTGACAAGTCTTTTTTTACTATTTTTTAGGAAAGTCGAATCTTGTATATGCCAGCTGTCTGGAAGCAGTAATTATCTTTATCAACTATGATTGCTTCAAGATTAGGTTGTGAGCTAACTTCCTGGAAAATGCGCTCGAGACTTGGTCCAAATAAACGGGTGGTCCAAATTTCGCCATCCACTGAGAGAGATGAAATAATGGTGAGACTAGCTAGGTCACTAGAGACTGGATAGCCAGTTTGACTATCAAAAATATGATGATAGGTTTTGCCATCTATCTCAAAAGTGCGTTCATATATCCCTGAAGTAACTACAGATTGATCTCTTATGGCAAGTACTAGAAGGTTAGTATTTCTAGTCTCCTTAGGATTTTGAATACCAATTCGCCATTTTTGATCAGGATTGTGTAAGGCTGGTCCAAATGTTAGGATATTGCCACCCAGATTAATCAGAGCACTAGTGACATTTTCAGCTTTTAGATAATCTGCAATACGATCTGCAATATAACCTTTTGCCAGAGCACCAAGATCAATTTTCATGCCTTTTTCTTGGAGAAAGACGCTTTGATTTTCCTCGGATAGAACGATAGCATTGGGATTAATAATATCTAGGAGCAGAGTGATTTCTTCAGGAAAGGGAAGCCTTGCATCAGAAAAGCCGATTCGCCAAGTCTGAATGAGAGGTCCAATAGCAATATTAAGGTGACTGCCCGGCTGGCAACTGTGCCATTTTCCAAGAGAAATAAGTTCAAAAAGTTCTGGGTGGATCTTCACAGGATGTAAGCCTGCCGCCTTGTTAATTTTCATGAGTTCGGAACTGTCATCATTGGCGGAAAAACGCTTATTATAAAGATTAAGCAACGCTTCAACTTGATCAAGTAGAGGCTCTGGCTGTTTATGATAGATGGAGACATCAATCACAGTCCCCATGAGATGTACACGACGATTGGTGAGTTGCATGGGCAACAGTATCCTTAATTTCTTGATAGATTTGTTCGTTTTCCTCTAAGCTGTAGGAATTGGCTCCACTAGCAAGTGGATGGCCTCCACCGTCATGGCGTTTGGCAATTTCATTGATGACAATGGTTTTACTACGAAGACGTACACGGTAATGGCCCTCAGGTTGCTCTACGAAAATAGCCCATGATTCAACGCTATCAATCCGGCCAGGAGTTCCAACAATAGCAGAACTCTCAGCATCAGTGATATTAAAGTCATCAAGAACTTTTCGAGTTAAGACGACGCGAGCTGCCCCATTTTCATCAACTTCAAGATTATCGAAAACATAGCCTTGAAGTTTAGCAATTTTGAAAGGAAAACTATCCATTCGCCGAGCCATAGATGCAAAATCAAAGTCATATTCGCGAAGTTTAGCAGCGATTTGTAGTGTTTTAGGTGTTGTAGATGGGTAGAGGAATCGCCCCGTATCGCCAACAATACCATTGTAGAGAACACGAGCAGCAGCATCTGACAAGGAAAGACCAAGAGTGAGAGCCCAGTCGGTCACAATTTCGCTGGCACTTGAAGCAGAGGTATCAACCAGAAGCAGGTCTCCATAAGCATCATCATTAGGATGATGGTCAATTTTGATAAGAAAGTCTCCCTTATCATAACGATCATCATCAATACGTGGAGTATTGGCTGTATCGGTAACAATAACAAGAGCACCTTCATAATCATTGTCGGGCACCTCATCCATCTCAGCAATCCAAGATAAGGTAGGTTCATTGACACCTGTTGCAAGAATCTTTTTATCTGAGAAGTTTGTTTTTAAAATTTCTTTTAGCCCTATCTGACTACCAATGGCATCGGGGTCTGGTCGTTGGTGGCGATGAATAATAATAGTGTCGTAGGCTTTGATTTTTTCTAAAATTGCTTGAAATAAAGTCATGTTTGTCTCCTTGTGAGTTTGCCTTTATTATATCATGAAATTATAGAAAAACGGTTAGCATAGGCAAACCGTTACAAAAATTAGATCTCTTTATATTCGACTTCAAGTCCGCGTTTAACTGCTGGACGGTTAGCAATCTTCTCAGTCCATGCTTGAAGGTGCTTGTATTCTTTAACATCAAGGAAAATACCAGCCTTGTCCCAAATCTTATCTTGAGCAAGACGGCCATACCAAGACCAGATTGCGATATCAGCGATAGTGTATTCATCACCAGAAATGTAAGGTTTAGTTGCTAATTCTTTATCAAGCAAGTCAAGTTGGCGTTTGGCTTCCATGGCAAAACGGTTGACGGCATATTCGATTTTTTCAGGTGCATAGTGGAAGAAGTGCCCAAAGCCACCACCTAGAAAAGGAGCAGCACCTGTTTGCCAAAAGAGCCAGTTGAGAACTTCCGTACGTTTTGTGTGATCAGTTGGAATGAGTTTGCCAAATTTTTCAGCCAAGTAAAGGAGGATGTTAGCTGATTCAAAGATACGAACTGGTTGGTCTTCAGAATAATCCATCATGCTGGAATCTTTGAGTTTGGATTAATTGCAACAAAGTCTGAGCCGAATTGGTCACCATCACCAATCTTAATACGATAAGCGTCATAACCTGCTTGAGTCACACCAAGTTCCTTCAGTTCTTCTAGCATGATAGTTGCCTTGATACCATTTGGTGTTGGGAAAGTATAGAGCTGGAAAGGTTGGTCACCTTTAGGTAAAGTTTGTTCAAAACGTGCACCAGCTGTAGGTTGATTGAGGCCACCCCAGGTACCTCCCATAGAGGTTGGATTTTCCCAAACTTCTGGTAAAATATAGTCAGACATAAAGTTTCTCCTCGTATTCTTGATAGTCACATCCTAACAAAATTCTGATGGCATTTCAAGAATCGACTACGTTCTTTTGGAGAAGACATATTGATTCTTGATAGGTAAGATAAGATTATAAATCATTTTATCTGAATTAATAGAATATTATTTAGAGAGGAAAAGAAATATGACTGCTATTGACTTTCATAAGTTGGCTAAAATAGAACTGCACTGCCATTTGGACGGTTCTTTATCTTTAAGTACCATTCGTCACCTAGCTGAGTTGGCACAGATTGATTTGCCTGAGGATGATGAGGAGCTCAAACAGCACGTGACAGCGCCGGTTACCTGTGAGAGTCTCCTAGAATATTTAGAGTCCTTTGATTATATTCGCCCCTTACTACAAACTAATGAGGCTTTAACTATTGCTGCTTATGATGTTGCCAAACAAGCTGCTTTAGAAAATGTTATCTATATTGAAGTGAGATTCGCACCAGAATTGTCGATGGATAAGGGATTGACTGTCACTGAGACAATTGATGCTGTTTGTCAAGGATTACGTCAAGCTCAAGAAGAATTTGGTATTATTGCTAAGGCACTGGTTTGTGGCATGCGCCAATCAGATCAATCATTAACAGCTTGTATTCTTGATGAAGCTAATCAAGTCAGAGATAGTGACTTTGTTGGTTTTGATTTCGCTGGAGATGAGCTTAATTATGGACCTGCAGCTATTAAACCTCTTATTGAACAAGTCAAAAGTTACAACCGTCCTATGACCTTTCATGCTGGTGAGTGTGGCTGTCCGGCTTTTCTTGCTGAGTCAATTGCTATGGGAATTAAGCGTAATGGTCATGCGACTATCCTGGCTCAAGAACCAGAACTTTTGGATGAATTTGTCAAAAACGGTGTGACGGGTGAGTTATGCTTAACAAGTAATCTACAGACCAAGGCAGCAGTGACTGTTAATGATTTTCCATACCTTAAAATGAAAGCAGCAGGTGCTAACATTACGATTAATACAGACAATCGTACGGTTTCTGATACAAATTTAACTAAGGAATACGAACTCTATCACAAGTATTTTGATAGCACAGTTCAAGATTTCTATGCACATAATAAGACAGCGATTGAAGCTTCCTTTGCTAGTGATGAAGAGAAAGAAGAACTCCTTGCACGATTAGCTAAAGCCTATTCATAAGGAAGTGGTAGTAACGATACTTCTTATTTAGTAGGACCTCAAATAGTATTTTAGAGTTGAGGAGTTTCACAAGAGAAGATTATTGAAAAGTTTTAAGTTACTTTTTAGTCCCACTTTATAATTAAGGGAGTAAGACGAACTTTTTTCAAAAATTATTCGGACTCTCTCCCTTTTGCGCTTAAAATTATGATAAAATAGGTACAATAAAAATTTTAGAGGAGTCTGGTGTGGCACAACTTTATTTTCGCTATGGCACCATGAATTCTGGGAAATCCATTGAGATTCTTAAGGTTGCATATAATTACGAAGAGCAAGGAAAGCCGGTAGTGCTACTGACCAGTCGATTAGATGATCGAGACGAGGTCGGCTATATCTCCAGTCGTATTGGTATGAGACGTAAGGCTTATCCAATTGGGAATGACACGGATATTTTTGATTACATTGATGATATAAGTCCGCGGCCTTATTGCGTTTTGATTGATGAAGCACAGTTTCTAACTCGTGCAAATGTCTATGATTTGGCACGAATTGTTGACGAGTTAGATATCCCAGTTATGGCATTTGGTCTCAAAAATGATTTTCAAAACAATCTATTTGAAGGATCTAAGTATCTCTTGCTTTTGTCTGATAAAATCGAAGAGATTAAGACCATATGTCACTACTGTTCGAGAAAGGCAACCATGGTTCTACGCATGGAAGATGGTGAGCCAGTCTATGAGGGGGTACAGGTACAAATTGGAGGTCACGAAAGTTATATCTCGGTTTGCCGAAAACATTGGTTTAATCCGCCTCGAGAAAGAATAGTTCCTTTGAAACAGAATTAAAGATAACTATCAGGTATATAAGGAGAAAAATAACAAATGAACATTTATGATCAGTTGCAGGCGGTTGAAGACCGTTATGAGGAATTGGGCGAATTGCTTAGCGACCCTGAAGTTGTATCAGATACTAAACGCTTCATGGAGTTGTCGCGTGAAGAGGCTAACACCCGTGAAACTGTCATAGCTTACCGTGAGTACAAGCAAGTTATCCAAAATATCTCAGATGCTGAAGAGATGATTAAGGAAGCTAGTGGTGATGCTGATTTGGAAGAAATGGCTAAGGAAGAACTTAAAAAATCCAAAGCAGCTAAAGAAGAGTATGAAGAACGCTTGAAAATTCTCCTCTTGCCAAAAGACCCTAATGACGACAAGAATATCATCCTTGAAATTCGTGGGGCTGCTGGGGGAGATGAGGCTGCCTTATTTGCGGGTGACCTCCTAGCTATGTACCAAAAATACGCCGAAACACAAGGGTGGCGCTTTGAAGTAATGGAAGCATCATACAATGGTGTTGGTGGTATCAAGGAAGTGGTTGCCATGGTTTCAGGAGAATCAGTCTACTCTAAACTCAAATATGAGTCTGGAGCACATCGTGTACAACGTGTCCCTGTGACCGAAAGTCAAGGTCGTGTTCATACCTCTACAGCAACTGTTTTGGTAATGCCAGAAGTTGAAGAAATGGAGTACGAAATCGATCCTAAGGATCTTCGTGTCGATATCTATCACGCCTCTGGTGCCGGTGGACAGAACGTCAATAAGGTTGCAACTGCGGTGCGTATGGTTCACATTCCTACTGGAATTAAAGTTGAGATGCAAGAAGAACGTACCCAACAGAAAAACCGTGATAAAGCCCTGAAGATTATCCGTGCGCGTGTTGCGGACCATTTTGCACAAATTGCTCAAGATGAGCAAGATGCTGAGCGTAAATCTACGGTTGGTACAGGGGATCGTTCAGAGCGTATCCGTACTTATAATTTTCCACAGAACCGTGTCACAGACCACCGTATTGGTTTGACTCTTCAAAAATTAGATACGATTTTGGCTGGCAAAATGGATGAAGTTATCGATGCTTTGGTTCTTTACGATCAAACACAAAAATTGGAAGAGCTTAACAAATGATTTTAGCGGATGTCCTGGCCGGTTACGAGAAGGAGCTTGAAGCTATCGGTGAAGAACCTGAGTCCATTTCCTTTGTTTATCGTGGTTTGAAACAATGGGATTTGACTCATTTTGTTCTTCAATTGAGACAGGAAGTTTCGGAGGAAGACGGAAATCTTTTAGCTCATATTTTCACGCAACTTACGGCTCACAAGCCTGCCCAATATATTTTAGGTTATGAGGAATTTCATGGTCTACGTTTTCAAGTTGATGAGCGTGTTTTGATTCCTCGTCCTGAAACTGAGGAATTAGTGGACCTAATTTTGGCAGAAAACCCGAACACAGAGCTCAAGGTTCTTGATATAGGCACTGGAAGTGGTGCTATTGCGGTCTCCCTGAAAAAGAGTCGTCCTATGTGGCAAGTGACGGCTAGTGACTTATCAGCTGATGCTTTGGTACTTGCTAAGGATAATGCTAAGCTAAATCGGGTAGATATCAGCTTTGTTCTAGCGGATGTTTTTGAAAATGTCTCCGGTTGTTTTGATATCATTGTGTCGAATCCTCCTTATATTTCTGAAAATGATAAGGACGAAGTTGGTTTAAATGTCTTGACTAGCGAGCCCAAGATGGCCTTGTTTGCTGATGAAGATGGACTTGCCATTTATAGACAAATCCTTGAGGACGCAGATAAGTATCTAAATCCTCAAGGAAAACTCTATTTTGAGATAGGCTATAAGCAAGGCGAAGATCTAAGGAAACTTTTGTCACTACATTTTCCAGATAAGCATGTGCGTGTCCTTAAGGATCAATTTGGACAGGATAGAATGGTCGTGATGGATGATGGAAAGTAAGAAACAGTTAAGAGAAATTTTGAATAATGGTGAGGCCGTTGTTCTCCCTACAGAGACCGTATATGGTCTGTTTGCCAAGGCTTTGGATGAGAAGGCAGTCAATTATGTTTATGAGCTAAAAAATCGTCCTAGAGACAAAGCCATGAATTTGAATGTAGCCTCGTATGAAGATATCCTTTTCTATTCAAAGGAGCAACCCAAGTATTTGAAACAATTGTACGATGCTTTTTTGCCTGGACCTCTGACCATCATCTTAAAAGCTAATGATCAAGTACCTAGATGGATTAATTCAGGATTGGCAACGGTTGGATTTCGATTACCAAACCATCCCGTAACTAGAGAGTTGATTCAAGCTGAGGGGCCTTTGATTGGTCCATCAGCCAATAAGTCTGGAAAGGAAAGTGGTCGTCATTTCGACGATATTAGAGCGCAATTTGATTTTCAGGTGACTGGCTATCAGGATGATAATGCCTTGTTAGGTGTAGATTCGACGATTTTGGATTTGTCGGTTTCACCTGCTAGGATTCTCAGACAAGGGAAAATAACAAAAGATGACCTATTGGCAGCTCTTCCAGAGTTGACTATGGAATAAAATGACTAACAGAGACTTAAAAAAGAGTGATATAACTTTCGACTGTTTGTGGGTGAGTTGTTTGAAAGCCCATTAGACCTCAAAGGAGACCTCAATGATTTTTGATAAAGAAGATTACAAAGCATTTGACCCTGAACTATGGAACGCCATCGATGCTGAGGCAGAACGCCAACAAAATAATATTGAATTGATTGCCTCTGAAAACGTGGTTTCTAAAGCCGTTATGGCTGCTCAAGGAACGCTCTTGACTAACAAATACGCAGAAGGCTATCCAGGTAAACGTTACTATGGTGGTACAGCCGTTATTGATGTGGTTGAGACCCTTGCCATTGAACGTGCTAAGAAACTTTTTGGGGCAAAATTTGCTAACGTGCAACCTCACTCAGGTAGCCAAGCCAATGCTGCTGTTTACATGTCTTTAATCCAACCTGGTGATACAGTTATGGGGATGGATTTGTCAGCGGGTGGTCACTTGACACACGGTGCACCAGTTAGTTTCTCTGGTAAGACCTATAACTTTGTGTCTTACAATGTTGATAAGGAAAGTGAACTTCTTGATTATGATGCTATCCTTGCTCAAGCAAAAGAAGTGAGACCCAAACTTATCGTGGCAGGGGCTTCAGCATACTCACGTATCATTGATTTTGCTAAATTCCGTGAAATCGCTGATGCTGTAGGTGCTTACCTCATGGTAGATATGGCTCACATTGCAGGTCTTGTAGCCTCTGGTCATCATCCAAGTCCGGTTCCTTATGCACATGTGACAACTACAACAACCCACAAGACACTTCGTGGACCTCGTGGTGGTTTGATTTTGACTGATGATGAAGATATCGCTAAGAAATTGAATTCTGCGGTCTTCCCTGGTTTGCAAGGTGGCCCACTGGAACACGTTATTGCTGCCAAGGCTGTCGCTCTTAAAGAAGCACTTGACCCTGCCTTTAAGGAATACGGTGAAAATGTTATCAAGAATGCTGCTGCCATGGCGGACGTTTTCAACCAACATCCAGATTTCCGAGTAATCTCAGGTGGAACTAATAATCATCTCTTCTTGGTTGATGTTACTAAAGTTGTCGAAAATGGTAAGGTTGCGCAAAACGTTCTTGAAGAAGTAAATATTACTTTGAACAAAAATAGTATTCCTTATGAGCAGTTATCTCCATTCAAAACATCTGGTATTCGTGTCGGTAGTCCAGCAATTACAAGCCGTGGTATGGGTGAAGCTGAGAGCCGTCAGATTGCAGAGTGGATGGTTGAAGCTTTGGAAAATCACGATAAACCTGAAGTTTTGGAACGCATTCGTGGAGACGTTAAAGTTCTTACAGATGCTTTCCCACTCTATTAATAAATTATGTTAGATCTATATATTAAACGCATTATCATTCATCAGTTTTCGCCAAATGATACGGAGCTGGTTTTGGCAGAATCACCTATTGAAATAACGCCACGTTTAGATGAGTATTTTAGAAAGAAACTCTCTAAGGTTTTTTCTGATGAGGCTAAACGAGGGTATTTCGATACAGAGAATGTTTTCATCAGTCATATAGGAAATGATTTGATGGAAAGTTCAGTCAAAATTTCCAAACTTTGGAAGGAAGAATTTGTCATTTCTGAAGATCAAAAGACCAATGATTTGGTCTTTATTCAGTTTGATAAAGAAGGTCAAGAATATTTTGCTTTCTTGCGCATTGCTCTTAAGGATAGTTTGGTTCATTCTTTGGGAAATAGTCAGCATCCTATTCAGTTGTCACAAAATAATCTGCCTTCTGCGGCCCAGACACCAGATGAAGCTTTGGTTATCAACCGTAGTAGTAAGCAGTATTATCTGATTGAAAAACGTATTAAGCATAATGGTAGTTTTGCCAATTATTTCTCTGAAAATCTGTTGCAGGTCCAACCTGAGCAGTCTGTTAAAAAATCGATTAAGATGGTTGAAGATACTGCTCAGAAGATTGCTGAGAATTTTAATCAGGATGACTTTAACTTCCAAGGAAAAATGAAATCTGCTATTTTCAATAATTTGGAAGAAGATCAAGAGTTGTCACCTGAAAAATTAGCGGACCAGCTCTTTGATAATAATTTGACTGCTCGTTTGACCTTCGTTGATGAGCTAAAAGAAGCTATTCCTGAACCCATTTCGGTTTCAGATATTGACCATTCTCGTCAAATTAAAAAATTGGAGAATCAAAAACTATCGTTATCAAATGGGATTGAGTTAATTGTGCCGAATAACGTTTATCAGGATGCTGATAGTGTTGAATTTATTCAAAATCCTGATGGCACCTACTCTATTCTCATCAAAAATATCGAGGATATCGTCAATAAATAATATGTTTAAATGGATAAGACGTCTGGTGGTTTTTGTCGTAGTGTTCATAATAAGTATCCAATGCTATCGAATCCATGCCAATATCCAACATGTCCTAACTTATGAATCCCTGGTTAAGGAGGTCTTAGCAGAGGATGACATTAAAAATACAACTAGTGTCGATTTGGTTCTTGCTATGATTTACACAGAAACCAAGGGAAAGACAGACGACGTAATGCAGTCCAGTGAAAGTTCTACGGGGGTGACCAACTCCATTACAGATCAAAAAGAAAGTATCCGTCAGGGGGTGAGGGTGCTTTCGGATAATCTTGAAGCAGCTGTCCACCATAAGGTCGATCCTTGGACAGCAGTGCAAGCTTATAACTTTGGTAAGACCTATATTGATTATGTTGCTGATAACGGTGGTGTTAACACCGTTGAACTAGCAAATGCCTATTCTAAAGATGTCGTTGCTCCAAGTCTAGGAAACACTAGTGGGAAAACCTATACTTATTATCAACTGTTGCCATGTATTATGGTGGGGGAAAACTTTATACAAATGGTGGAAATATTTATTACGCCAAAGAAGTGCAGTTGAATCTCTTTCTGATGCGAATATTCTCTCGTCTCTAAGAGTAACCACCTCCATTCTTAAGGAAAGACAAATGAAAGCATTATTAGTTTATTTCAAAGGATTTGTTAAAGATAGTATCCTGGGACCTGTTTTTAAATTAATCGAAGCTAGTTTCGAACTCTTAGTTCCTATGGTGATTGCTGGAATTGTCGATATAACTATTCCAAATAGAGACCAAAATCATCTGTTTATGATGATTTTTCTCTTGTTCGGACTTGCCGTGATTGGGGTTGTCGTTGCTATTTCAGCACAGTATTTTTCATCTAGGCAGCAGTTGCTATGCCCAAGCTTTAACAAATGATTTGTATGCAAAAATAATGCGATTGTCAAAGGAAAAGCGTGATGAGATAGGTACTTCAAGTTTGGTAACACGTTTGACTGGAGATACCTTTCAAATTCAAACAGGTATTAATCAGTTTTTAAGACTCTTTTTAAGGGCACCAATAATTGTGACGGGAGCCATTATTATGGCATTCCGTATCAGCCCACGTTTAACCTTATGGTTTATTGGTATGGTCTTGGTATTGTCTCTTATAATTGTACTAGCTAGTCGTATTGTCAATCCTCTGTATGCTAAGATTCGATTGATTAATGAATCAATTGTGACCAATACTCGTCAACAACTCGAGGGCATGAGGGTTATTCGTGCTTTTGGTCAGAGTGAGCGTGAATTAGATAACTTTACCACTGTCAATAAAGAGTTGAAGAAGTGGCAACTTAAAACAGGGGTGATATCAAGTCTCATTAGTCCTTTGACATTCTTGGTTGTTAATATGACCTTAATTGCTATACTTTGGCAAGGAAATGTGCAAATTCAAGGTGGTCTTTTGTCTCAAGGTATGCTAATCGCCTTGGTTAATTATCTTTTGCAGATTTTGGCGGAGCTCCTTAAATTAGCTATGATGTTGACGAATCTCAACCAAAGCTTTATTTCGGCAAAACGAGTCCAAGCTATCTTCAATCTTCAAGATGAGGATATTGAAGCGCCTTTAATAATTAAGAAACCAAATCAACCAAGCATAGCTCTTGAAATTGACAAGATGACTTTTACTTATCCTACAGCTAGTCAACCATCGCTACAAGAAATCGACTTTAAGACTTTTGAAGGTGAGTCTCTGGGGATTATTGGAGGTACAGGTTCGGGTAAATCGACCTTGGTCAATTTAATTATGAATCTTTATAAACCTCAGTTTGGTAGTTTGACTATCTTTAAGAATCAGTTGTCGCCGAATAATCTCAAAGAGTGGCGGTCTTGGGTTGCCTATGTCCCACAGAAAGCTGAGTTGTTTAGGGGAACCATTCGTTCAAACTTGTCATTGGGACTTGATTACGAACCAAGTGATCAAGAACTGTGGCATGCTCTTGACATGGCTCAGGCTTCTGATTTTGTAAGAGAAAAGGAGCTTGGCTTAGATGAGCCAGTGGAGTCTTTTGGCCGTAATTTTTCGGGTGGTCAGCGTCAGCGTCTTACTATTGCGCGTGCTTTGATGCGACCAGCACCATTCTTAATTTTGGATGATTCGACCTCGGCTTTAGATTATTTGACTGAAAGTCGTCTACTAGCGGCTATCAGAGAAAATCTTAAATCAACTAGTTTGATTATTATTTCACAGAGAACAAATAGCTTAAAAGCTGTTGATCAAATTTTGGTACTTGATAAGGGACATCAAGTTGGTCTTGGTAATCATGAAGAATTGCTTGTCACTAATAAAATCTATCAAGACATTCATTATTCTCAACATCAAAAGGTGGTCGCTGATGAAGGCTAGAAATAACAAGTCAACGCTTAAACGATTATGTAAAGATATCCTAAGTCAGCGTTACCTCTTTGCCTTAGCAACTGTTGGGACCATTGTTCAAGTTGCTTTGACTGTTTACTTCCCTATTTTGCTTGGCGATGCAGTAGATGCTGTTCTTAAGATGAATGCTGTCTTTTTGATGTCACGTTTGATTTGGCAGATGTTTTTGCTTATCTTAGCTAATAGTGCAATCCAGTGGCTTAACCCTTTGATTTATAATCGATTGATTTATTCTTATAGCGAAAGTTTACGTGAACGAGTCATGATGAAAATTCATGCTATTCCATTCAGTTATCTTGATCGTCAAGGAACTGGAGACATGGTTAGCCGTGTGACTACAGATAGTGACCAATTGAATAATGGTCTCCTTATGTTCTTTAATCAATTTTTCGTTGGACTTTTGACCATCTTTGTCATAATCATTACCATGGCTCGCTTAGACTGGTTCATGATGCTCTTAGTTCTAGTGATGACACCTTTATCAATGCTTGTGACTCGTTTCATTGCTAGGAAGAGTTATCAACTCTATCGCAATCAAACCAAGTGGAGAGGCAAACAGACTCAGCTGATCGAAGAAAGTCTAACTCAGGAAGCTCTGGTACAAATTCTAAATGCTCAAGACCAGATGGTTCTCAATTTTAATGAGGTTAATGGTAAGTATGCTAACTATTCACAGGGAGCCATCTTTTACTCGTCAGCGGTTAACCCAGCTACACGTTTTTTTAATAGCTTGCTTTACGCTCTCATTACAGGTGTTGGTGCCTATCGCATCATGTCGGGAGGCACATTTACAGTGGGACAATTGACTACCTTCCTAAACTATGTCACTCAGTATACCAAACCTTTTAATGATATTTCATCTGTCCTATCTGAACTTCAAAGTGCTTTAGCCTGTGCTGATCGTCTATATATGATTTTAGATGAAGATGAAATACCAGAAACGGGAAATGCGGTTTTGGACGAAGCAGAAGTTCAGGGACATTTTCAATTTGATCATGTTCAATTTGGCTATTTGCAAAATAAACCTCTTATTAAGGATTTGAGTATTGATATTCCTGCTGCGAGTACCGTTGCTATTGTTGGCCCAACAGGAGCAGGAAAATCTACTTTGATTAATCTTCTCATGCGTTTTTATGACTTGGATAAGGGTCAAATTTTGCTAGACGGTCGAGATATTACGTATTATACCCGTGAGAGTCTTCGCAAGCAGATTGGGATGGTTCTACAAGAAACTTGGCTTAAAGTAGCTACTATCCATGATAATATTGCCTATGGCAATCCAAAAGCTAGTCGAGAGGAAGTAGTTGCAGCAGCCAAAGCAGCTAATGCTGATTTCTTTATTAAACAATTACCTCTAGGCTATGACACTTTCTTGAGAGATGCAGGGCAATCTCTTTCACAAGGTCAACGTCAGTTACTAACTATTGCTCGTATATTTGTCAATGTTCCTAAAATTCTTATTTTGGATGAAGCAACATCAAGTATTGATACCCGTACGGAGCTCCTTATTCAAGAAGCTTTTGCTAAACTGATGAAAGGTCGGACGAGTTTCATTATTGCTCATAGATTATCTACCATTGAGAATGCAGACCTTATTTTGGTAATGAATAATGGTGATATCGTTGAACATGGAACACATAATCAATTAATGAGGACTAAGGGAATGTACTATCGTATGCAGACAGCCCAAAAAACACAAAATAATTAAAAATTTCAGAGCGTTTAGGCTCTGTTTTTTTTTTGCTATTAAATGTATTATTTATTAATGAAAGTAAGAGATGAAAAAGAAATGAAATTGATTTATTTTTTCTTTTTTATTGGAAAAAATACCGATAAGATGGTAAAATATAAAGGATGTTATATAAAAAAGGTATCAAAAATTAGAATGTTAAAACACAAAAATGTCCTCGTCTTTTTAGGACAAACTTTGCTTTATTTCGCCATTTTTATGGCCCTAATTTATCTCTACAATTACCTAGGACAAGGTCAAGGTAATTTTATCTATAACGAATTTTAGGAAGAATAATGACGAGTACAAAAATTAAAGATATGATTGAAACGATTGAGCAGTTTGCTCAATCACAACCCGACTTTCCTGTTTACAATATTTTAGGGGAAGTCCATACTTACGGCGATTTGAAAGCCGATTCGGATAGTTTAGCTGCTAAGATTGATAGCCTTGATATCCCAGAAAAATCACCTGTTGTAGTTTATGGCGGTCAAGAATATGAAATGTTGGCAACTTTCGTAGCTTTAACTAAATCTGGTCACGCTATATACCAATTGATAGTCACTCAGCTCTTGAGCGCGTGACAGCTATTGTTGAAGTGGCAGAGCCGAGTCTGATTATTGCTATTAACGCCTTCCCACTAGAGGATGTTAAAGCATCAATCTTGACATTGGATCAAGTGAAGGAAAGTTTTGCTAACAAGACTACTTATGAAGTAACCCACCCTGTTAAAGGTGATGATACTTATTACATCATCTTCACATCAGGGACTACAGGTAAACCTAAAGGAGTTCAGATTTCGCATAATAACCTTCTTAGTTTCACCAACTGGATGATTACAGACAAGGAATTTGCGACTCCAAAACGTCCTCAAATGTTGGCTCAACCGCCTTATTCATTTGACCTATCAGTAATGTACTGGGCGCCAACTTTGGCACTTGGAGGAACACTCTATGCGCTTCCTTCAGCTATTACTCAGGACTTCAAGCAACTATTTGAAACTATCTTTTCACTTCCAATTGCCATTTGGACATCCACGCCATCATTTGCAGATATGGCAATGTTGTCTGAAGACTTCAATGCAGAGAAGATGCCAGAAATTACGCATTTCTATTTCGATGGGGAAGAGTTGACTGTCAAGACTGCTCAGAAACTCCGCCAACGTTTCCCAGAAGCACGTATTGTCAATGCTTATGGACCAACTGAGGCTACTGTTGCCTTGTCAGCAGTAGCGGTAACTGATGAGATGCTAGCTACTCTTAATCGTCTACCGATTGGTTATACCAAGGAAGATTCACCAACTTATATTATCGATGAAGACGGTAATATCCTTCCAAATGGTCAGCAGGGTGAAATTATCGTATCGGGTCCTGCAGTTTCAAAAGGTTATATGAATAATCCTGAAAAGACTGCGGAAGCCTTCTTCGAGTTTAATGGTCTACCTGCTTACCATACTGGTGATGTGGGTACTATGACTGATGAGGGTCTCCTTCTTTACAGTGGTCGTATGGACTTTCAGATTAAATTTAATGGTTTCCGTATTGAGTTAGAAGATGTTTCCCAAAACCTTAATAAGTCTAAGTATATCGATTCAGCAGTAGCTGTCCCACGTTATAACAAAGACCATAAGGTTCAGAACCTCTTGGCTTATGTGATTCTTAAGGATGGCGTACGTGACCAGTTTGAGCGTGACATCGATATTACTAAGGCTATCAAAGCTGACTTGGAAGATATCATGATGTCATACATGATGCCTACTAAGTTCCTCTATCGTGAGAGCTTGCCTCTTACACCAAATGGGAAAATTGATATCAAGGGACTCATCAGTGAGGTTAATAACCGATGATAGACTTCTTGAAACAGCTTCCCCATTTAGAACCCTACGGTAATCCTTTCTATTTCATCTATCTTGGAATAGCCTTATTACCAATCTTTATAGGTCTATTCTTTAAAAAGCGCTTTGCTATTTATGAATGCTTGGTAAGTATTACCTTTATCGTTCTTGCTCTGACAGGTACCCATGCTAGCCAAATCTTAGCTTTGCTTTTCTATATTGTCTGGCAAATCATCTGGGTATACTCATACAAACGTTATCGTAGTCAAAGGGATAATAAATGGGTCTTCTATTTGCACTCGTTTCTTGTTGTTCTTCCCTTGATTCTTGTTAAGGTAGAGCCTATCATTAACGGAACCCAGTCACTTTTAAACTTTCTCGGCATCTCTTATTTAACCTTCCGTGCGGTTGGTATGATTATCGAGATGCGTGATGGAGTTCTTAAAGAGTTCACACTAGGGGAATTCCTCCGCTTCATGCTCTTTATGCCGACCTTCACAAGTGGTCCCATTGATCGCTTCAAACGTTTTAATGAAGATTATCAGTCAATTCCTAATCGTGACGAGCTGCTGAACATGTTAGAGCAAGCTGTAAAATATATTATGCTTGGTTTTCTTTATAAGTTTGTTTTAGCTCAGATTTTCGGGAGTATGCTTTTACCACCATTAAAAGCACAAGCATTGAGCCAAGGCGGTATCTTTAATCTACCCACATTAGGTGTTATGTACGTTTATGGGTTTGATCTCTTCTTTGACTTTGCGGGTTACTCAATGTTTGCTCTCGCAGTTTCAAATCTAATGGGGATTAAGAGTCCTATTAACTTTGACAAACCGTTCATTTCCCGTGATATGAAGGAATTTTGGAATCGCTGGCATATGAGTCTGTCGTTTTGGTTCCGTGATTTTGTCTTTATGCGCTTAGTCATAGTACTCATGCGAAATAAGGTTTTCAAAAATCGTAACACCACATCGAATGTTGCTTATATCATCAATATGATGGTTATGGGATTTTGGCATGGGATTACTTGGTACTATATTGCTTATGGTATATTCCATGGTATTGGTCTAGTTATTAACGATGCTTGGTTACGTAAAAAGAAAACCATTAATAAAGATCGTAAAAAAGCAGGACTTAAGCCTCTTCCCGAAAATAAATGGACCAAGGCTTTGGGAATCTTTATCACATTTAATACAGTTATGCTATCATTCTTGATTTTCTCTGGATTCTTGAATGATCTCTGGTTCACTAAAAAATAAGTAAAGGAAATTTAAAAATGGATGTAAAAGCAGAAGTCATTGAAATTATTGATGAACTGTTCATGGAAGATGTATCTGACATGATGGATGAAGACCTTTTTGATGCTGGTGTTCTTGATTCAATGGGAACTGTTGAACTTATCGTTGAATTGGAATCACGTTTTGATATTCGTGTCCCAGTTTCAGAATTTGGTCGTGATGATTGGAACACAGCTAATAAGATTGTTGAAGGGGTAACGGAGCTTCGCAATGCTTAAGCGTTTATGGCAGATTTTTGGTCCAGTAATTTGTGCCCTGGTTTTGGTAGTAGTAGTTATATATGCCTACCCACAAGGCAGAAAATATAGTTATGAGGCTGAAAAACGTAGTGCAGTAACGCTGACGAAATGAGAACTTTAAAAGTCGGAAAAATAAAACTACCGCTCTTTCAGACCAGAATCATCGTTTTGTACCTTACTTTGGGTCTAGTGAGTGGTTACGTTTTGATGCCCTTCATCCAGCTGTTTTAGCAGAGAAATACGACCGTAACTATCGCCCATACTTTATTGGACAACGTGGGTCAGCTTCTCTAAATCAATATTTGGGAATGCAACAAATGCTTCCAGAATTACAAAACGGTACAGCTGTGTATGTCTTGTCTCCGCAATGGTTCACTAAAAAAGGTTATAATTCTGTAGCTTTTCAGCAGTTCTTTAATAACGACCAACTTAGTAGTTCCTAAGTCAAAATCAGACGGATGCAAATTCACAGTATGCTGCTAAACGTATCTTAGAGATGAAACCTGAGATAACGATGAAATCTCAACTTTCTAAAGTGGCCAAAGGACAAGATCTCAATACTGTCGATAAAACCTATATTCAATTCATGGCAGAGCTAAATAGGCGAGAAGATAGCTTGTTTAGCCCTTTAGCAGCGTCAAATAACGCTAATTATGACAAGAAGGTTCTTCCTTATCTTAAAGAGTTACCAGACCAATTCTCTTATGATGCCCTTGATCAGCTTGCTATAAGAGATGCAGAAGCACATACCAAATCAAATGACTTTGGAATTGATGACCGTTTTTATAAGGAACGCTTATCTAAGAAGATTGGTAAACTTAAAGGTTTCCAGAAAAATCTTTCCTATGAAGTTTCTCAAGAATATGGTGATTTACAGCTGGTTCTTAATCAATTTGCCAAGTCAAATACAAATGTCATATTTGTCATTCCACCTGTTAATAGCAAGTGGATGGCTTATACTGGACTTAATCAGGACATGTATGATGCTACGGTTTCTAAAATCCGTTATCAATTGGAAAGTCAAGGATTTACCAATATTGCAGATTTCTCAAAAGATGGCGATCAACCTTACTTTATGCAAGACACTATTCATATGGGCTGGAAAGGTTGGGTAGCTTTGACAGGGTCGTTGATTCTTTCGTTAGTAATCCAACACCTGCACCTAGCTATAAATTGAATGATCGCTTTTATAGTAAGGACTGGTCAGGATATACAGGAACTCCTAGTCAGTTTAAGTAACATAAAGAAAAAAGCTCGATTTGTACTGACCCCAAAAAGTTAGACAATTAATTTACACAAAGGACTTAGTTCTGTAGGCTCTTTGTCAACTGTAGTGGGTGACGAAAAGCTAACATCTAGAGAGGACCGGATAGGTCCTTTTTTTATGTATGTTCAGTGTGATGAAGACACGCTTCTTAAAGTTGATAAAGTTTCTAAAACCGAAGCCCAAACGTTTGATGTCTTTGATCAACTTATTAGTCGCTTCAAGTTTCGCGTTTGAATAGTCCGTTTCTAGTGCGTTTTTGATGTATTGCTTGTGTCTAAGAAAAGTCCTAAAGACAGTTTGAAAATAATGATTGACCTTGCTCCTATTTTCCTCTATCAGTCAAAGAACTCATCTACTCTCTTCTCCTGAAAGTGAAAAAGCAAAAGCTGATAAAGTGTATAGTAGTCAGTAAGCTCTTTTGAAAAGACTAGTGTCTTCGCAACAACTTCATGTGGTGCTAAAGTTT
>ENA-OQBT01000315-OQBT01000315.1-human-gut-metagenome-genome-assembly--contig:-NODE-315-length-32052-cov-4.411652_pt1 | contig 32052 bp, 36 predicted proteins | sample MGYA00242749_ERZ504557 | MGnify/ENA primary metagenome ERZ504557 (study PRJEB26092, sample SAMD00036243) | human gut metagenome | host: Homo sapiens | study: EMG produced TPA metagenomics assembly of... | reverse complement strand
TGTCAGTTAGCGAAAAAACGCAATTGCCGGATGCAAGATATCCTTCGCAAGACAGCCCGCTATATCCTCGATTTTTGCATCAGTCATCAGATAGGGACCATTGTCTGCGGCTATAATCGCGATTTCAGACGAGGACTGAAACTAGGTAAAGTGACAAATCAGCACTTCACTCAAATCAATTTGAGCTATCTGCGCAATACCTTGAAACACCTGTGTGAACGCTACGGGATAACCTATCTGGAACAGGAAGAATCGTATACCTCTCAGGCCAGCTGCCTGGATTTGGATGACATTCCCGTATACCAGCCGGATGCCCCCTATACAGGAACGTTCAGCGGGAAACGAGTCCGGCGCGGCCTGTACCGTTTCGCCGACGGCAGGATGGCTAATGCCGACATCAACGGCGCCGCAACATACTCCGCAAAAGTAAGCAGAACCTCGATTTCGAGGGACTGTGTAAGGGGCTTTTGGACAGCCTTTGAGAATAAGGCTATCCTGATTTCAGGAGGAAACTTAAACAGCAACCTTCTCAAGAATCTCTCGCTTCTATAAGCGGGAGAGGTTCAATATCGGTATATCTTTCCTTATAGTTCGCAACGGCAAATCATGGCGCCGGACGTTTTTTTGACCGGTATATTGCAGACGATTTCGCACGGGTTTTCGTACCGAAGCGGTTTGAATCGCTGTGCCGGCAATTTCTGATCCGCCAGAACCGGCAGGGACGTCTGCCGGAAATCTTCGATGCCATCGGGACCTATTCTTACGATTTGCCAAAAGAGCATAAGAATGGGGAATTCGATGTCGTTACGCATGATGATAAAGGCTATATCTTTTACGAAGCCAAATTCCGGCAGACGCCCATTACGGATGCCATGATTGAAACCGAAATCCGCCAGGTCCGTCAGACTGGGATGGATTGTTATCGTTATGGCTTCTTTTCTCGTGCCGGCTATGAGGTGACTCCCAGACCGGATGTCATCCTCTATACGCTGGACGATTTGTTTGAAAGCTGTTAATGGCTGACTTTCTTGACCTTGCAGGCTACGGTGTAGGAAAATATAAAGAAAAAATAATTGGATATAGAATTCGTAAATAAAAACAATTATCCGTTGATAAATTATTGAATATGGAGTATAATAGGTGACATAAGAAGACGTAAAAAAAAGGAGGCCTACTTATGAATATTGTAGTTTTGGTAAAGCAAGTTCCTGCGATTTCTGACATTGAAATCGCAAAAGATAACAACTTGGTCCGTGTCGGCGCACCGTCGATGCTCAACCCTGTTGATAAACACGCCATTGAAGCGGCTGTGGCTGTCAAGGAAGCCGTTGGCGGTACGGTCACGCTCCTGACCATGGGCAACGCCTGGCCGGGGAAATGATGCGTGACGGCATTGCTGTCGGTGCCGATAAGGGCGTCCTCGTCTCGGACGAACGCATGGCTGGTTCCGATACGCTGGCAACAGGCCTGGTCTTGGCCAAAGCCATTGAAAAATTGGGCGGTGCCGATCTGGTCTTTACGGGCAAGCGCTCGACCGACGGCGACACCGGGCAGATTCCGCCGGCTATCGCTCAGCGCCTGGGCATGGCCCTCATTTCCTATGCCAACTCGGTCAGCGTCGAAGGCACGACGATCACGGCGACGCGCCTGAACCACGACGGCATCGAAACCGTCCAGGCACAGGTACCGGCTGTCGTATCGGTTACGGAAAAGAGCAATACGCCGCGTTCTCCGAAGATCCGCGGGAAAATGGCTGCCAAGAAAGCCGTCTTTGATGTCTGGAAAGTGGAAGACCTGGGCCTCGATGCAGCAAGTGTCGGGACATCCGGTTCGGCGACGAAAGTCACGGAACTGTTTGCACCGGAACCGAATCCGGTCGGCGTCATGATTGAAGGGGCTACGCCGGCAGACGCTGCGGCTAATCTCGTCAAAGATCTGACTGCCAAGAACTTGCTGTAAGGAGGGCTGAATTATGGAATTGAAACAGAATATCTGCGTATATATCGAAATCGCCGGCGGTGCCCTGAGCCCGTTGAGCATTGAATTGTTGGGCAAAGCCCGTCAGCTGGCTGATGCAAGGGCAAGAAAGTCGTCGCTTTTGTCGCCGGTGCTGATACGGCGAAAGCCAGCCAGGAAGCTATTTCCTACGGGGCCGATGCCGTTGCCGCTGTCGAAGACGGCGCGCTGGCTGCTTATGATTCCGTCTTGTATACCAAAGCCATCGCCGCTTTGGCTGAAAAATATGAACAGTGTCATCCTCATCGGCGGGTCTCCCGATGGCCGCGACCTCGGTGGCCGCCTGTCGGCTCAGCTCGGTGTCGGCCTGGTCGCTGACTGCACGGACGTCCGCTTTGAAGGCGACGATGACACCCTGACCTGGATCCGTCCGGCTTATACGGGCAAGCTCTTCGTCAAGATCCAGACGACGACGCGGCCACAGCTGGCTACGATCAGCGACAAGATTTTCCACGGCACGCCGGCAGATCCGTCCCGGACTGGCGAAATCGTCAAGGAAAGCGTCGATTTCACCGGTGTCGCTCCGTCCGTCACGGTAACGGGTTTTGAACCGGTCGAAAAAGAAGCGGAAGAACTGACTATCACGACGGCTGATATCGTCGTCGGTGCCGGCCGCGGTGTCCAGACCGAAGACGGTATGAAAGCGGTCCAGGCCTTTGCCCAGCGCATCGGCGCAGCTTTCGGCGTTTCCAAACCCCTCGTCGATAAAGAATGGGCGCCTTATGAATGGCAGATCGGCATTACGGGCAAGAAAATCGCTCCGAAGATTTACATCGCCCTGGGCATTTCCGGTGCTATCCAGCACAAACTGGGCATCCAGGATGCGGGCCTCATCATCGCCGTCAACAAAGATCCGGATGCACCGATCTTCAAGTTCGCCCACTACGGTATCGTAGCGACCTCTTCGAAGTCATGCCGGAACTGGAAAAACAGATCAAAAAGATCCGTGGCTAGGAAATAGTTTGAAGTTTGAAGCAATGCAGTTAAATTTAGTAACGCACATCAAACATCATACATCAAACCCCAAAAAAGGAGCTGTCTTTTTAGACAGCTCCTTTTTTGCATGTTATAATACCCATATCTATACGAAATGCTGTGAAAAAATACGGAGGTGGTTCCATGGATTCTTTTGCTGCCCGCCGGGCCTGCCGCGACGGTCGTTATGACGAGGTCCTGGCTATGTACGGCAAGGCCGCTCCCGATGGGTCTTGGACTTGCTGGGATTATTACTATTATGCCTATGCCCTGCGCAAGACGAAGCAGTACCGGAAAGGCCGGGAAATCGCCCGGGCCGGCATGATTGCCTTTCCGGATTTTACCAACCTGCATGGGATTTACTGCTGGTGCCTCTATTATCTGTATATCCAGAAGTTCGATGAACGGACCCATTCGCCGGCTGATTTTCGCCGCGCTGTCGATGCCATCCTGAAGTACAGCCGGCAGGAAGCGTACAGTCCGTATGCCCTGGCCGTATGGCGCATGGTCGATGTCCTCAAGAACAAGCCCGGCCAGGCCCATCTCATGGGTGCCTATCTGCGCCGCCTCGACCCGGACCAGCTGCCGGACCAGGAAAAGACCGTGACTTTGAAAGGGCGGGAACGGGTCATCGCGTCGGACCGGGAACGGTGGTACTCCCTCATGAGCCGCATCCTGGTCAAGGAAGAAAAGTATGACGACTGCATTACGTTGTGCCAGCAGGCACTGAACTATTTCCCTCAGCTCCATCATGACAATGACATCTGGTTCTCTTACCGCATCGCCCTCTGCCAGCTGCGCCAGGGCCAGGTCGCAGAAGGGCGGCAGCGCCTGGAAAATCTGCTGAAATATAAGCAGCACTGGATTCTCTATCGTGGCCTGTTCTTTGCGTCCCAGGCGGAAGGCGATAGTGCGGCTATGCGCCGCTACGGGGCGTCGGCTTTTCTGGCCGGCGGTGAATTTAAGGGCAAAGTCAATTTCCTGGTCCAGTTCGCCCAGGCCCTGGAGAATATGGGCGGCTATGAGAAAATGGCCTATTATCATTATCTCCTGGCCCGGGACGTGCGGCAGGACCAGCACTGGAAGGTCAAAGCCGAACTCATTGCCAAAGTCGACAGCTATGCCTTTCCCGAACCGAACCGGCGGGACTTGATGGACGGCCTGCATCAATTCTGGATGGCCGGGAAACATGCCGGACAGACCTGCCATAAAGGGCGTATCGAGCGGATCCTTCCCGGCGGCAAGGCCGGTTTCCTCAAGGATCGTGAGGGCAGTCAGTACTATTTCCGCACGTCGTCGCTGTACCGCGTCCGCCCGCAAGAAGGGAGAGAGTCACTTTCTACGTAGAAGACTTCTTTGAGACCGGGAAAGAAAAACCGGCCCATCGCGCCGTGGACATCGAGCCGGTTTTGCTATATCATAAGAGTTGAATTTACTAGAGAAAGTGAGTGGCACTCATGATTTTATCAGGCAAGGAAATTGTCAAGCATTTAGGTAAGGAAATCATCATTGAACCCTTCCATCCGGAACGGGTCAATCCCAATAGTTATAATCTGTCCCTGCACAACGAGCTCATGGTCTATGACCATAATGAATTAGACATGGCCAAGCCCAATCCGGCTTCGACCATCTATATTCCCAAGTCGGGCTACGTCTTGCAGCCCAACAAGCTCTACCTGGGGCGGACCAACGAATATACCCGTACCGATGGCTATATCCCCATGCTCGAAGGCCGGTCGTCTGTCGGCCGCCTGGGCGTCTTCATCCACGTCACGGCCGGGTTCGGCGACGTCGGCTTTGCCGGCTACTGGACGCTGGAAATCTTCTGCGTCCAGCCTATCCGCATTTATCCCAATGTCGAAATCTGCCAGATTTACTACCACGATATCGACGGGGAATACGATACCTATAAACACGGTAAATACCAGAACAATACGGGCATCCAGCGAGTATGCTCTGGAAAGACTTTGAAAAAATGAAATAAAGGGAAGTGTTATCATGAAAGAAATAGATATGTTAGCCATGGCCCGGACGAACGGGTTCCGCCTGGGTAATGCCCAGGACCGCCAAGGCGGCACGGGCTGCACGGTCTTGGTATTTCCCCGATAGCGCGCCCTGCGCCGTCGATGTCCGCGGCGGCGGCCCGGCCAGCCGGGAATCGGAACTCCTCAGTCCCATGGCGGCTGCGTCGGCATCCACGCCATCCTGCTCAGCGGCGGCAGCGCCTTTGGCCTCAATGCCTCGACAGGGTCATGCAGTACCTGGAAGAACAGCACATCGGCTTCGATACGCGTATCTGCAAGGTGCCCCTCGTCGTCGAGTCGTGCATTTATGACCTGGCTGCGGCGACAACGTCCGTCCCGATGCGGCCATGGGCTATGCGGCCTGCCAGGCAGCGGAAACGGGGGACTTCCGTGAAGGCTGCTACGGCGCCGGTACGGGGGCGACAGTCGCAAGCTCTGTGGTCCGGACTATATGATGAAATCCGGCCTCGGCGCTTATGCCGTCCAGGTCGGCGACCTCCAAGTCGGTGCCGTCGTCTCCGTCAACGCCGTCGGCGATGTCCTCGATGAACAGGGACAGATCCTGGCCGGCATGCGCAGCCGCGACGGCCAGGGTTTTGCCGACACGCGGCGGGTCATGCTGGAAGAAGCGGGGCAGACGCGACCCTCTTTTCCCAGCGCGCCGTCGGGACGACGACCAATACGACTATCGGCGCTGTCGTCACCAATGGGCGGTTCGACAAGGCGCAGCTCAAAAAAATTGCCGCCTTAGGCAGTAACGGCATTGTCCGCACTATCCGTCCCGTTAACACGACGGCCGATGGCGATTCTCTTTATGCGGCCAGCGTCGGCAGCGTTTCGGCTGAATTGAGCCTGACCGGCACGATAGCGGCTTACGTCGTAGAAAAAGCCATCCGTCGCGCCGTCTGCCAGGCTGAAAGCCTGTATGGCATCGAGGCGTACCAGGATGTTTGATGTAATGATGTTTGATGTTTGATGTAAAAAAAATAATTATGACCATCACGTCAAACTTCAAACGTCAAACGTCAAACTTCAAACTAACAGGGGAGCGCTTTCAGAAAATGTGCTGCCTATATTCTGGTGAAAGAGGAGTGTTTTTATGTACGATTACGTCATCGTCGGCAGCGGCCTCTTTGGCTGTGTCTTTGCCCACGAGATGCATAAGCCGGCCGGCAGTGCCTGGTCCTGGAACGGCGGGACCAGGTCGGCGGCAATGTCTATTGTGAAGAAAAGGACGGCATCCATATCCATCGCTATGGCGCCCATATCTTCCATACGTCGGACTTGCGGGTCTGGGAGTATGTCAATCAGTTCGCTAAATTCAATCATTTTATCAATACGCCTGTTGCCATTATAAGGGCGAACTGTACAACCTGCCTTTCAATATGAATACGTTTGCCAAGATGTGGGGCATCATCACGCCGGAACAGGCAGCGGCCAAGATTGAAGGTCAGCGCCGGGCAGCGGGCGTCACGGAGCCGGAGAACCTGGAAGAACAGGCCATTTCCCTCATCGGCACGGATGTGTATGCGAAACTGATCAAAGGCTATACGGAAAAGCAGTGGGGCCGGAGCTGTAAGGAATTGCCGGCCTTCATCATCAAGCGCCTGCCCGTACGCTATACCTTTGACAACAATTATTTCGACGACGAGTATCAGGGGATTCCCAAAGGCGGTTATAACGTCCTCATCGACGCCCTCCTGGATGGCATCGAAGTGCGGACCGGTGTCGATTATAACCGGGAACGGGCGTCATACCTGGATGTAGCCCGCAAAGTCGTCTATACCGGCCCGATTGACGAGTATTTTGGCTACCGCTTGGGTCATCTGGCTTATCGGGGCTTACATTTTGAAACAGAACGTTATAACGAAGTCAACCATCAAGGTGTGGCCGTCATGAATTACACCGACCGGGAAACGCCATATACGCGGACTATCGAGCACAAGCATTTTGAATTCGGCAGACAGCCTGTGACGTATGTCACTAAGGAATATCCGGCCGAATGGCAGGCCGGCCAGGAAGCGTATTATCCGGTCAACGATGAAGCCAACCAGGAACTGTACCGTAAATATGTAGCCTTGGCTCGCCATGAATACAACGTCATCTTCGGCGGCCGCCTGGCAGAATACAAATATTACGACATGGACGACGTCATTGCCAGTGCCCTGGCTGCGGTAGAAAGGGAAGGATATCATGCAGAAACAAATTCGTAAGGCCGTCATCCCGGCGGCAGGCTATGGGACACGCTTTTTGCCAGTCACCAAGGCTATCCCTAAGGAAATGATTCCCATTGTCGACAAGCCGGTTATCCAGTATATCGTTGAAGAAGCCCTGCAGAGCGGCATCGAAGAAATACTCATCATCACCGGCCATGGCAAGCGGGCCATTGAAGACCATTTCGACACCAATATCGATTTGGAACTGCAATTGCGTCAGCAGGGGAAAGACCAGCTGTTGCACCTGGTTCAGGATATTTCGTCGATCAACGTCCACTACATCTGCCAAAAACACATGCGCGGACTGGGCGACGCCATCCGCTGTGCCGAATCGTTCATCGATAATGAACCTTTTGCCGTCCTCTTGGGCGACGACGTCATCTATAATCCGGAGAAACCGGCGCTGAAGCAGATGATGGAGCTTTCAGCCGCTTAGGGGCGACCATGCTCGGCTGCCAGGAAGTGCCGCAGGAACTGGTGTCGCGCTACGGCATCGTCCAGGGCCAGCCGACCGACGACGACCGCGTCGTCAAGCTCATCGACATGGTCGAAAAACCGGCTGTCGACGAAGCGCCGAGCCGCCTGGCTGCCTTGGGACGCTACATCCTGACACCGGATATCTTTGAAATCCTGCGCCGCGTCCAGCCGGGGAAGGGCGGCGAAATCCAGCTCACCGATGCCCTGCGCCTCATGGCCGACCGGGAAGCGGTCTACGCCTATACCTTCAGCGGCCGCAGCTACGACACGGGCAATAAACTGGGCTTCCTCAAAGCTACTGTCGAATACGCCCTGCGCCGGGAAGACCTGGGAGACGCTTCCGGGAATACCTGCGTACCAGCCTTCCCTGATAGGGAGGTAGCCGTAAGGCGGAGAGGTTTCCTTGAAAAACCTCTCAGTCAGCTGCGCTGACAGCTCCCCTATCAGGGGAGCCATGAGCGGGCCGCCTTCACAGGACGGCCCCTACGAACCACGAGCCACGAACCACTATTTCTTTCGTCTTTGGCGGAAGAAATCTTTCATCAGGGCCGCACATTCTTCGGCACGGACGCCGGCTGTGACTTCGGTTCGGTGGTTGAGGCGGTCGTTGTCGACGAGGTGGAACAGGGAGCGCACGGCGCCGGCCTTGGGGTCGTAGCAGCCGTAGACGACGCGGTCCAGACGGCTGTTGACGATGGCTCCGGCACACATGGGGCACGGTTCGACGGTCACATAAAGGGTACAGCCTGTCAGGCGCCAACGGTTCAAGGCGCGGCAGGCTTTTTCAATAGCTAAGAGTTCGGCGTGGGCTGTGGCACAGGGCAGGCTTTCGCGCAGGTTATAGGCCCGGGCGACGACTTTCTTTCATAGACGATGACGGCGCCGATGGGGATTTCCCCGACGGCATAGGCCGTCTTGGCTTCGGCCAGGGCTTTGCCCATATAAAATTCATCTTTGGTCATGTTGAATCTCCTTGGTAAAAAAATTTACGTCTATCATAACACGAAAACAGGGAAGGGGAAACTATTATGGATGCCATTTGGTGGCAGATTTTCGACTTGTTGGGGACGACGGCCTTTGCCGTATCCGGCGTCTTTGCGGCCATTTCCCGGCGCATGGACCTGTTCGGCATCTTCGTCCTCAGTGCGGCGACAGCCGTCGGCGGCGGTATCATCCGCGATATCCTCATCGGCAATATCCCGCCGGCAGCCTTTAAGAACAGTATTTATCTATGGATCATCCTCGGCTCCATGGCCGTCATCACGATTATCGTTCGCTATTTCAATATCCGCATGTGGCGCCGCGTCGTCGGCAAGCTCTCCATCTGGTATCTCGTCTGCGACGCCATCGGTCTCGGTTCCTTTACGGTCACCGGGACCCTCCTGGGCTGTTTCTACTATCCCGACTACTGGATCCTGGATATCACCCTCGGCGTCCTGACGGCCGTCGCGGCGGCGTCATCCGCGACGTCCTGGCCGGCCGCATCCCCGGCGTCCTGCGCAAGGAGGTCTACGCGACGGCGTCCCTCCTGGGAAGTATTTTTCTCTACGGGGCGGTCATCCCCTTTGAAGTACCCCTGGAAGTCGGGGCTATTGTCAGCTTTTCCGTCACCGTCGCCATCCGCCTGGTCGCCATCCGCCTGCACCTCAATATCCCCAGGATCCGCCGCGTCCGCCATCGGAGGGCGTAGGGCAGCCTGGGGAAGGCGACCCGCCACTAGCCACTAGCCCCTAGCCACTAGCAACTAGCTACGAACCACAGGCCACGGCCTCTACAAATTTCCCCAGGCCCGTGATATAATAAAGGGTACAATTTTTTTTCTTCATACTAGGAGTGATAACGTGAATCTGTTACAGAAAGCAGTCAGCCTGGCCGTAGCGTCTTTCTTTTTATGTGCCTCGCCGGCTGCACTGGCAAAGACGATTTTATATGTACCCCAGGATGACCGGCCTGTCGATTATGAATATACGGTCAGTACGGCCGAAGCGGCGGGCTATCAGGTCCTGACGCCGCCGGCCCAGTATTTGTCGGGCATGAATTTCCACGGTTCGCCGGATAAGCTCATGGCCTGGGTCGATGCCAATGCCGGCAAGGCCGACGCCATGGTCCTGTCCATCGATTCCCTGGTCTATGGCGGCCTTGTCGATTCGCGCAAGCATAATCTGCCCATGGAAACGCTGACGGCGCGCCTGGAAAAGGTCGAAGCCCTGCATAAATCGCACAAGAAGGTACCCATTTATGTCTTCAGTACGGTCATGCGCAGTCCCTGGGCCGGCGGCAAAGGCGTCGAACCGGACTATTACCTGACCATGGGGTCCGACATCTATCAGCTGGCGTCGCTCCAGGCCAAGATGGACGAAGAAGGCCTGAATCCGCAGGAACGGAACGACTGGTTCGCCATCATGCGCCGTGTACCGATGGAATACCTGCAGGACTGGTATAACCGGCGCCGCAAGAACATGAGCATCAATTACCGCCTCATCGACGATGCCCGCAAAGGTGTCTTTACCTATTACAGCCTGGGCCACGATGACAATTCCGTCAGCACCCAGTCGTCGCTGGAATCGAAGTACCTGGAAATGGCCGGTGACGGCATCCCCAAGACGGCTTTCGGCTCCTTCCCCGGTGCCGACCAGCTGGGCCTGCTGCTCATCACCCGGGCCAGCAACGATTTCAATAACTATCATCCCAAGATCACCGTCATCTATCCCTTGGGCGGCGGTGAAAAGACTGTGCCCCGCTACGACGGCCAGGCCATTGGCAAGACCATTGCGTCCCACGTCGAAGCCATCGGCGGCACTATGGTCGACAACGAACGGCCGGACCTGTTGCTGGCTGTCAATACGCCGCTGACGACGTCGACGACGGAATCGGCCAACTTCGAGAACTTCCCGATCATGCTCCAGTCGACGCGGGATTTCCTGACGCAGATCGAAAAGGCCGTCAACCTCGGCATCCCCGTCAGCATCGTCGACATGGCCTTTTCCAACGGTTCCGACAACACCCTGGTCTACGGCCTCTATCAGGATCAGATGATGTACCGCCTGGCCGCCTATAACGGCTGGAATACGGCCAGCAACTCCGTTGGCTACGGTATCGCTCAGGGCGTCCTGTCCAAGTACATGACGGCCGATGCCCACCGCGACATGCTGACGACGCAGTACCTGGACAACTGCTTATCAGGCCAATGTCCGCGACTACATCTACCGCATGCAGCAGAAACTGGAAGCCGGCGTCGTCACCCAGTACTACCCGACGCTCAACGAAGAGCTCCAGAGCCGCACGAAGGAACAACTCCAGCGCTATGCGTCGACGTATCTCGGCATCGACCCCAAGACCGTCGATGTCACCCTGCCGTGGCAGCGCCTGTTCGAAGTCTACGTCGATGTCAAGCCGGCGCGACAGTCCCCCTGGAAGCCGACGTGCGCCATGACATGAACAGCCGCGAACTCCAGTCCCTGGCCAATGAGGTTTCGGAAGCGCAGGCTAAGCTCGATGCGTCCCGGACGGTCAATGCCGACGGGACGGTCAGCCAGGCCGACCCGGCCGTCCAGGCCCAGCTCCAGGCAGCCAAAGCTGCGCCCAGGCCCGGTATGAACAGGAAAAACAGGCCCAGGCCATCAATCACAGTGAAGAAAAAGCCCAGCAGAGCCGTACCTGGCTGCACAGAAATAAGAGAGCCTATGGAACAACAGAAACAGACAACGACACAACTTCATCAGGGACGACGCGTTCCCCGCAAAAAGAAAGGCCGCCGTATAGTTGCCGTCTTGGCCGGCCTCATCTGCCTTGGCGCCGCTGCCGTGGCTTATGGCTATTTCGGCCCGAATTTCCTCCTGCCCTATAAGAGCGGCTACGTCCATGTCCGCAGCGACATGACGGCTTCCGAAGTCGGCGATATCCTGACCGATAAGGGCTATATCGCCAGCCCTTTGTGGTTCCGCGCCGTAGCGACCGTTACCGGCCAGGCCGGGGACATCCATGCCGGCGAGTATACCCTCGATTCGCGCATGAGCCTCCATGCCCTGCTGGACAAGCTGACCAGCGGCAAGTCCGAAGCGGACCGGCTGGTCGTCCCCGAAGGCTATACGGTCCGGGAAATCGCCAAAGCCGTCGCCGCCAACGGCCGCATCAGCGAAGCCGATTTCCTCAAGGCCGCTTCCTCGTCGGACCAGCTCCTGCCGTATATGAAGGGAAACCGCAAAGTGACCTTCCCGACGGAAGGCTTCTTGTTCCCCGATACATATTTCATCCCTTATGACGCCACGGCAGACGACGTCATAGCCATGATGATCAAGAACTTCGACGACCACTTGACGGACGCCATGAGAGCGGGCATTGCCAAGCAGAACTTGTCGATTTACCAGTTCGTCACCTTGGCTTCGCTCATCGAAAAGGAAGCGAAATACGAAAAGGACCGGCCCCTCATCGCGTCGGTCTTCGAGAACCGCCTGAAAATCCACATGAAACTCCAGTCCGATGCCAGCATTTCCTATGCCATGGGGACCCACAAGGCGGCATACAGCATCAATGAGACCCAGTACGATTCGCCGTACAATACGTACCGTTATGAAGGCTGCCGCCGGGACCCATCGGCAATCCCGGCATGGATTGTATGGAAGCCATCCTGGAAGCGCCGCCGACGAAGTACCTCTATTTCGTCGCCGATAAGGACGGCCACAACTATTTTGCCGCTACTTATGAAGAACACATGAAGAACGTCCAGGAGCACATGCCATGATGGACGCCTTGTTTGAAGAAATGAAAGCCTGTGCCAGGGAACAGGACCTGCCCATCCTGCGCGACAGCGAACTTCCCTTGTTCACGGGCATCGTGGCGTCGTGCCGGCCGTCGCGGGTCCTGGAAATCGGCACCTGCATCGGCTATTCGGCCTTGCAAATGGCGCCGTTCCTGGCACCGGGCGGGACGATTACGACGATTGAACTTGACCGTGGGCGCTACGACCTGGCCTGCCGGTTCTTCCGGCGCTCGCCGTATGCCTCGGTCATCACGGCCCTCCACGGCGACGGGACGGAACTGGCCGGGGCTTTGCCCGGTCCGTGGGACTTCGTCTTTCTCGACGGGCCGAAAGGGCAGTACGGTGCGCCAGCTGCGGCAGCTCCTGTCCAAGCTCCTGCCCGGTGCCATCGTCGCAGCCGACAACATCGATTACCATGACATGTTTTACCTCGAAGGGACTTTGCCCCATAAGCACCGCACGGCTGTAACCCGCCTGCGGGAGTTCATGGACCTCGTCGGCGACCGGTCCCGTTTCGAGACTGTATTTTTTGAAAATGGCGACGGCATGACCGTTTCGCAATGGAAAGGATAAGAGAATGGGAAAAATGGAATTGCTGGCTCCGGCCGGCAGTATGGATAAAATGAAGATGGCCTTTTTATACGGTGCCGATGCCGTCTACCTGGGAGGGAAGTCCTTCGGCCTGCGGGCTTTCAGCGACAACTTTTCCAATGAAGAACTGAAGGAGGCCGTCGACTACGCCCATGCCCGGGGCAAGCACATCCACGTGACGGTCAATATCTTCCCGCACAACGACGACCTCAAGGCCCTGCCGGATTACCTCGTGTACCTGCGCGACATCGGCGTCGACGCATCCTCATCGCTGATCCGGGCATCTTCGCCATGGCCCGGCAGCTCGTGCCCGACCTGCCTGTCCACGTGTCGACCCAGGCCAATACGACCAACTGGGCGTCGACGAAATTCTGGCATGACAACGGCGCATCGCGCGTCGTCATGGCCCGCGAAGTGAGCCTCCGCGACGTCAAGGAAATCCACGCCAAAGTGCCCGATGTCGAACTGGAAGGATTCATCCACGGCGCCATGTGCATTTCCTATTCCGGCCGCTGCCTGCTGAGCAATTATTTCACCCAGGCGACCGCGACTCGAACCGCGGTGAATGTGTCCAGTGCTGCCGCTTCAAGTACAACGTCGTCGAAGAAAAGCGGCCAGGCCAGTATTTCCCCGTCGTCGAAGATGAACGGGGAACGTATATCTTCAACTCCAAGGACCTCTGCCTCCTGCCGTATCTGCCGAACCTCTACGACGCAGGCCTTTCCAGCCTGAAAATCGAAGGGCGCATGAAGAGCATCCATTACGTCGCCACGGTGACCAAGGTCTATCGCCAGGCTTTCGATGCCTACGAAGCCGATCCGGAACACTTCACGGTCCGCCAGGAATGGCTCGACGAACTGGAAAAGATTTCCCACCGGCCCTATACCCGGGGCTTCTCCGTTTCCCGGCCGACGGCGGCCGACCAGGTCTACAGCCAGTCGAGCAATACCCAGACCCATGAATTTATCGGCCTGGTCAAGTCCTACGATGAAGAAAAGGGATTGGCCTGGGTGGAACAGCGGAACCACTTCAAGCTGGGCCAGACTGTCGAATTTCTCCAGCCCAAAGGCCAGCTGGTCCGCTATACTATCGACCGCATCGTCGACGAAGACGGGCAGGACCTCGACGCCGCCCGCCACGCCCAGCAGCTCGTCGGCCTGGCCGTACCGCAGCGGCTGGAACCGTATTCCATGATGCGCCGCCAGGTGAAGAGCCATGTTTGATGAAGACTGGGTCTACTTCCAGGCCCCTCCGGCAGAAATGACCTTCATCAACCGCATCATCGAAGGCTGTGACTACCTGGCGTCGTCACGGCCCTGGATGGCAGGAAGGGCCTGGGCTTTGTCAGGACGACAAAAGACACGGCAGGGGAGACAAAAGAGGTACTCCAATCCCTGCCCATCCCGGTCCGGATCCTGAGCCGCCAGGAAGCGCTCGCCGCAGCTGGACAACAGTAGTGTATAAAATTTACAGAATTTATAGTTATACGATTTAGTGAAAAGCGCTGCCCTTGACGGCAGCGCTTTTTTTGCTCTTCAAAACATTGTATTTTAAAAAATAGCAGTCCTTGTTGTAACATGTAAAATAGTTGTTTTTACTATCCATTTTTTGGCGGTTAGCCCTTTAAATTCTTGACAGAATTGGTGTATAATTAATGATATAATCATAAAATACTTTATAGCGTATATTATATGCGTATACGGTACGCTATTGAATCCAAGACCCGCCGTCTGACGATACGATGTCCATTATCATACATACTGAAACCATAAGCGAAGCGGCCGGGTCCCAGTCAAGTAAGGAGGAGCTTCTATGAAAAAATCTAATTGCCTGGCCATGATTCTGGCCGGCGGGAAAGGGAGCCGTCTGGGCGTCCTGACCAAAGATCAGGCTAAACCGGGCCTCTTGTTCGGCGGAAAATACCGCATCATCGACTTCCCCTTGAGTAACTGCCGCAATTCCGGCATCGATACAGTGGGTATCCTGACCCAGTACCAGCCGCTGGAACTGAACTGGTATATCGGCAACGGCAGTTCGTGGAACCTCGACTCGACCAAGGGCGGGACCTATGTCCTGCCGCCATATCAGAGCGACGGCGGCTCCAACTGGTATCGCGGCACGGCCGATGCCATCTATCAGAACCTGAACTTCGTGGAAATGGTCGGCGACGATTACGTCCTCATCCTGTCCGGCGACCACATCTATTCCATGGACTACGACAAGATGCTCAATTTCCACAAGAAACATCACGCCAAGGCCACTATCGGCACGATCCGCGTCCCCTGGGATGAAGCCAGCCGCTTCGGCATCATGGTAGCCGACGAAAACATGCGCATCACCAAGTTCCAGGAAAAACCGGCCAAACCGGAAAGCAACCTGGCTTCCATGGGCATTTACATCTTCGACCGGGACGTCCTGGAATCGTACCTCAAAGCCGACGCCAAAGATGAAAAATCGGAACACGACTTCGGCAAGAACGTCATCCCGGCATGCTGGGCGACAAGATTCCCCTCTATGCCTATCCCTTTGAAGGCTACTGGAAGGACGTCGGCACCATCGACAGCCTGTGGCAGGCCAACATGGACCTCATTGCCGATGAACCGCCTATCGACCTGCGCGACAGCCATTGGCGTATCTACTCGGGCAACCAGAGTTTCCCGCCGCATCTCATCGGTCCTAAGGGGTCGGCCAAGAGTTCCCTCATCGCCGAAGGTTCGGAAATCTTCGGGACCGTCAGCAATTCGGTCATCTTCTACGGCGTCACCATCAAAGAAGGAGCGAAAGTTACGAACTCCGTCATCATGCCGGGGACGGTCGTCGAAGAAAATGCCGTCATCGACAAGGCTATCCTGGGCGAACGGTGCCATATCTATCCGGGCGCTGTCCTCCACAATGAAGATGGCTCTGTCGCCGTACTGGGCCGCAAAGGGGAATTGAAACCAGAAAAAGTCACAGCGAAAGGGGAACACTAGTTATGAATAGCAATATGATCGGCCTCATCAATATGCGCGAAGACCATCCTTTGCAGGAAATCAACGACACGCGCCCGTTGTCGACGCTGCCCATTGGCGGCAAATACCGCCTCATCGACTTTACGCTTTCCAATATGGTAAACGCCGGCATCGAAAACGTCGGACTCCTGCTCTCCAGCCAGTCCCGGTCGGTACTGGATCACATCCGGTCCGGCAAGGAATGGGGCCTGGCCCACAAGGGCGACGGCTTGTTCTACCTGCCGGAAGAACGGGCAGACATCGAACATCCCGTAGAAGGGGACATCGCCGCGTATTATAAGAACCTGGTCTTCGTCAAACGGGCTAACAAGCGCTACGTTCTCTTGTCGGGCTGTGACATGGTCCAGAACATCGACTACGACGAAGTCCTCCATTTCCACCGCCATCACAATGCCGATGTCACCCTCATCTACCAGCAGCAGAAGTATGACTTCGACCGCGAAGGCTATATTCTGACCATCGATGACGTCTGCAAGGACCGGGTCCTGTCCATCGAAGCCAAGCCGGAAGTCAAGGCCGGGGATAACTTATACCAGCGGGGAATCCTTATTGACTGCGACGTATTCCAACACTGCATACGCCGGGCCTATGCCCAGGGATACACCCATTTTATTACGGATGTACTCCAGCGGAATGTAGACCGTCTGCGGATTTTCGGCTATAATTATCAAGGATATGCAAAACGGATTGATTCTGTTCATTCCTACTTCCAGGTCAACATGGACCTGCGCGACAGCCGCATCTGGCATGAACTGCTCCTGAAAGACAAGGACCATCGTATCTATACCAAAATCAAGGATGAAGCGCCGGCCAAGTACATGGAAGAATCGCATGTCACCAATTCTCTCGTAGCTAATGGCTGTATCATCGAAGGCCGCGTAGAGAATTCGATTCTTTTCCGCCGAGTCAAGGTGGGAAAGAATGCTGTCATTCGCAACAGTATCATCATGCAGCACTCGGTCGTCGGCGATGACGCCCAGCTCGACTACGTCGTATGCGATAAGAATACGATCATCCAGCCGGAAGCCGTATTGAGCGGCAGCCACGACAACCCGTTGTGCATTGGTAAACGTTCAGTCCGCTGAACGCGACTACAAAGGGGTTAGAGACAATATGAAAAAATGGCAGGATAAGGAAGAATTCAAAAAGTTATTTACCGAGAAAGCTCACATCTTGTGGGAAAAAGATTTGCGGGACATGACCTTGAATGAAGTCTATCAGACCATCGCTACATGATCCGCGATCTGGTAAGTGAAGATTGGATCCGCACGAATGAAATCTATGCCGAACAGAAGGTTAAACAAGTCTATTATTTCTCCATCGAATTCCTCATCGGCCGCCTTTTGGAATCGAATCTCCTGGGCATCGACATGGACGACATCTGTCGCCAGGGCCTGGAAGATCTGGGCTGGGACCTGGATAAGGTCATCCCGGCCGAACGCGATCCGGGCCTGGGGAATGGGGGACTGGGCCGGCTGGCTGCCTGCTTCATCGACTCCCTGGCAGCACTGCAGCTGCCGGGCCATGGCAACAGCATCCGCTATCAGTACGGCTTGTTCAACCAGCGCATTGTCGACAACCAGCAGGTAGAACTGCCTGATAACTGGCTGGTCAACGGCTATCCCTGGGAAGTCAAGAAAGTCGACAAGGCCGTCTATGTCCGCTTCGGCGGCAATGCCTACATGCGCCCTGACGAAGACGGCAACCTGGAATGTGTCCACGAAAAGTATTCGTCTGTCCGCGCCGTCCCGTATGATGTGCCCATCATCGGCTATCACAACAACACGGTCAACACGCTGCGCCTGTGGCGTGCTGAATACTCGCGGGAACAGCTCTACCAGGAACTGTCCCTCGGCGACCGGCGCCGGGCCTTCCGCTATAAGGACAGCGTCCAGCAGATTTCCCGTTTCCTCTATCCTGACGACAGCAATGAAGACGGCCGCCGCCTGCGCCTGATGCAGGAATACTTCTTCGTATCGGCCGGCTCCAGAGCATCGTCCGCCATTATAAGAAGAAATACCACGAAGTATCTATAAATTCGACCGCTATGTGGCCATTCACATCAACGACACCCATCCGGCCCTGGTCATCCCGGAACTGATGCGCATCCTTATGGATGAAGAAGGCGTGTCCTGGGATGCGGCTGGAACGTCACCGTCCGCACCGTAGCTTACACGAACCATACGATTCTGCCGGAAGCCATGGAAAAATGGTCCATCCCGATGTTCAAGGAACTGTTGCCGCGCATTTACCTCATCGTCGAAGAAATCAACAACCGCTGGCTCAAAGAAGTCCGCAGCCTCTATCCCGGCGATGAATCGAGGGCCCGCGACGTCGCCGTCCTCTGGGATGGACAGGTCCACATGGCCCATCTGGCCGTCCTCGGCAGCCACAGCGTCAACGGTGTCGCCGAAATCCATTCGCAGATCCTCAAGGATTCGACGCTGCACCAGTTCTATACGTGCTTCCCGCACCGCTTCTCCAATAAGACCAACGGCATTTCCCATCGCCGCTGGCTCATCGAAGCCAATCCGCAGCTGGCCTCGCTCATCGACGAAGCATCGGGGACGGCTGGCGCCGGACGCCGTCGAAGCTCCAGGACCTCATGCCTTTTGCCGATGACCCGTCCTTCCAGGAACAGCTGACGCGGGTCAAGAAGGAACGCAAGGATATCCTGGCCCGTTACATCCGCGACCGCTATGATACGGACGTGCGGACGGACTCGATCTTCGACATCCAGATCAAGCGCATCCACTTGTATAAGCGCCAGACCCTGAACATCCTTCACATCCTTCACCTGTATTACCTCTTGAAGGATAACCCGAAACTCAAGATTACACCGCGGACCTTCCTCTTTGGCGGCAAGGCCGCTGCCGGCTACGGCGAAGCCAAGGAAACGATCCGCCTCATCAACGTCGTCGCCCATATGGTCAACTCCGACCGCCGGGTCAGCAAGCAGATGAAAGTCCTGTTCCTGGAAAACTACAACGTGTCCTTAGGGCAGCTCCTCTTCCCGGCAGCCGACGTGAGCGAACAGATTTCGACAGCCGGCAAGGAAGCGTCGGGGACGGGCAACATGAAGTTCATGATGAACGGGGCCATCACCTTGGGGACTGGACGGGGCCAACGTCGAAATCCACCAGAAGGTCGGCGACGAAAACTGCGTCATCTTCGGCTTGCGGGCTGATGAAGTCATGAATTACTACATCCACGGCGGCTACTCGTCGTGGCAGATGTACAGCGGCGACGCCGACATCCGCCGCCTCATGGATGCCCTCGTCGACGGCTCCATCAGTGGCGAACACTTCGGCATGCTCTATTCGTCCTTCCTCGATAAGAACGATGAATACTTCGTCCTCAAGGACTTCAAATCCTATTGCCAGGCTCAGCAGGAAATCGCCAAGCGCTATGGGAATCATCCGCAGTGGTGTCATTCGAGCGTCGTCAATATTGCCCAGTCCGGCTACTTCTCCAGTGACCGGACAATTCAGCAGTACGCCGATGACATTTGGCGCATTAAGCCGGTCAAACACTAACTAAGAATCAGGAGGATAAGATATGAAACTCAGTGCAATCGACGAGTACAGTACCTTCTTGTATCATCAAGGTACGAACTACGCCAGTTATCGTCTGTTCGGGGCCCATTTCACGGTCTTGCGCCGCAAGCCTTGTGTGCGCTTTGCCGTCTGGGCACCTCATGCGCAGCAGGTCAGCGTCGTCGGTGATTTCAATCACTGGGACGCCGATGCCAACCCCATGGAGCGGAGCAGCTGCGGCAACGGCATTTGGGTTACACATATTGCCGGCCTCCAGGAAGGGGACATCTACAAATACGCCATCACGACGGCATCGGGGGAACGCATCTTAAAGAGCGACCCCTACGCCTTCTGGTCGGAAGTACGTCCCAATACGGCATCGAAATTGACGAAACTCCACTATGCGTGGCGCGACAAGAAATGGATGGAAAGCCGCAGTGCTTACGATTCGTACCGCAAGCCCATGCTGACCTATGAAGTCCATCTCGGCTCCTGGCGCCGCGATGAAGATGGGGAAATGCTGTCGTACCGCGACATAGCGCCCCAGCTCGTCGATTATGTCAAACAGATGAATTATACCCACATCGAGCTCATGCCGCTGTGCGAATATCCCTTCGACGGCTCCTGGGGCTATCAGGGGACGGGCTATTTCTCGGCGACCAGCGCTATGGCAAGCCGGAAGATTTGATGTATCTCGTCGACCTGTGCCACCGCAACGGCATCGGCGTCATCCTCGACTGGGTACCGGGCCATTTTTGCCGCGACGCCCACGGCCTGCGCCATTTTGACGGCGAGCCGTGCTATGAATCGGGCAACCCCATGCTGGCTGAAAATAAGGAATGGGACACGATGAATTTCGACTATGGCCGGACGGAAGTCCAGTCCTTCCTCATTTCCAGTGCCCTCTTCTGGCTCAGCCAGTTCCACATCGACGGCCTGCGCATCGACGCCGTCGCCAACATGCTCTACCTCGATTACGGCCATGCTGACGGCGACTGGCAGCCCAATAAATACGGCGGCCGGGAAAACCTGGAAGCCATCGACTTCCTGCGCCATCTCAATACGGCCGTCTTCAAGGAATACCCCCAGGCCCTGATAATTGCCGAAGAATCGTCGGCCTGGCCTCTGGTGACCAAGCCCGTCGACGTCGGCGGCTTGGGCTTCAATTACAAATGGAATATGGGCTGGATGAACGATATGCTCCGCTACATGTCGCTGGACCCGTTGTTCCGCAAGGACAATCACAACCTGATTACCTTTTCGTTGTGTTACGCTTTTTCAGAAAACTTCATCCTGCCTTTGTCGCATGATGAAGTCGTCCACGGCAAACATTCTCTCCTGGACAAGATGCCTGGCGACTACTGGCAGAAATTCGCCGGCCTGCGCGCCTTCTACGGCTACTGGATGTCCCATCCGGGCAAGAAGCTCCTGTTCATGGGCAGCGAGTTCGGCCAGTTCATCGAATGGAAATACGATGACAGCCTGGACTGGCACCTCCTCAAGTATCCCATGCACCAGGCCATGCACGACTACGTGCGCAGCCTGAACACGTACTATGTGGACCATCCGGAATTATGGGAAGAAGACTGCGACTGGTCGGGCTTCTCGTGGATCAGCTGCGACGACTGCGACAACAGCGTCATCGCCTTTTACCGTACCGGTAAGGACGAATCGGATATGACCGTCGTCGTCTGCAACTTTACGCCTGTCGTCCGCCATTCATATCGCTTCGGCGTCCCCCGGAAAGGGACGTACGTCGAAGTCTTCAACAGCGATGCGACGGCCTTTGGCGGGTCCAACGTCCTCAACGAAGGTGAATTTGAAGCCCAGGATGTGCCCATGCACGGCATGGACCAGTCCCTGGAACTGACCCTGCCGCCGCTGGCGACGATTTACCTGCAGCTCACTGGAAGTGCTAAAAAAAAGCAGTGACAAAACGGCGGCGCCGCCGGACGGTGAAAACCGATAAGGCCGCTGACGGGACCGTCAAGAAAACGGCCAAGGCGCCGGGAAAGAAGGCAACGACCCGTGGAAAAGGGAAAGCCAAAACGGCAGCGTCTGAAAAGAAGACTGCTGCAACGAGAAAGAGAAGACCTGGCGTCCTGCCAAAAAGGAAGCAGACGTCTGATACGGTATATAGGGAAAGTGGGGGATATACGATGAATGTATTATTTGTGGCCTCAGAAGCAGTGCCATTTATTAAAACAGGCGGGCTGGCCGATGTCATGGGCGCACTGCCCAAGGCCTTAGCCAAGAAGGGCATGGACGTCCGCCTGGTCATTCCGAAATACAGCCGCATCGCCGAAGAAGCGAAGAAGCAGATGAAAGAAGTGACGACAGGCATCGTGAACCTGGCCTGGCGCCAGCTCTACTACGGTGTCGAAGAAATCAAGCAGGACGGCGTGACCGTCTATTTCATCGACAACGAATGGTATTTCAAGCGCGATGGCCTCTACGGCTACGGCGATGATGACGAACGCTTCGCCTATTTCTGCCGCGCCGTCCTGACCATGCTGCCCAAGATCGGCTTCAAGCCGGACATCATCCACTGCAACGATTGGCATACGGGCCTCATGGGGGTCTTCCTCAAAGAAGACTTCTGGCATGATGATTTCTACAAGGGCATCAAAGTGATTTATACTATTCACAACTTGAAATACCAGGGCATCTATCCGCCGTCGATCATGCGCGACATCATCGGCCTGCCGCAGGAACTCTTCGATAAGGGCAACCTGGAATGTGACGGCTGCGTGAACTATATGAAATCGGGCATGGTCTACGCCGACCACATCACGACGGTCAGCCCGTCGTACGCCCAGGAAATCACCTATCCTTACTTTGGCGAAGGCCTGGATGGCTATATCCGCGACAATGGGGAAAAGGTGACGGGCATCATCAACGGCCTCGACGTCGACGTCTATAATCCGGAAACGGACCCGTACATCAAGCGCCAGTATTCCGTCGCCAATGCCCGGGCCGGCAAGCGGGAAAATAAAGACGCCCTGCGGGCCGAACTGGGCCTGCGCATCAAGCGCGGCGTCCCCCTGATCGCCATGGTCACGCGCCTCGTCGAAGACAAGGGCCTGGACCTGGTCACGCGCATCATGGACGAACTCGTCGACGACGACGTCCAGCTGGTCCTGGTCGGCACGGGTGATGCCGGCTATGAAAACGCCTTTCGCGAACTGGCCCGCCGTCATCCGACCAAGGTATCGGCCAACATCACCTTCAACGAAGCCCTGGCCCATAAGGTCTATGCCGCTGCCGACATGTTCCTCATGCCATCGCGGTACGAACCGTGCGGCCTGAGCCAGCTCATCGCCCTGCGCTACGGCGCCATCCCCATCGTCCGCGAAACGGGCGGCCTCAAGGATACGGTCCATCCCTTCGATAAATACAGCAAACAGGGCAATGGCCTGACCTTCCCGAACTTCAACGCCCATGAACTCCTGTTCACGACGAAACGGGCCATGGCTACTACGAAGACACGGCCCTGTGGGATATCCTCGTCCGCAACGCCATGACCAGCGATTACAGCTGGGACCGCTCGGCCGAAGCGTACCTGAATCTGTACAAAAAAGTATTACAACAATAAAATAGCGTTTTTCGTTTGTAGTTCATCGTTCATCGCAGGGAATGTTTTTTAGTTTCTTCGATGAACGACGAACGAACAACGACGAACGATAAAAGGCTTGTCGTTGTCCGGCAGGCCTTTTTGGCTAACGGCTAGCCACTAACCACTAGCCACTAGCCACTAATCGCCACGAAAGGACCGCTTATGGACTTACGATTGTACCACAACTCTCATGAATTTTATTACCGCTCGTCTTTTGGTGCCGTTCCCTCCGGGAGCCGGCTCATCCTGCGCCTCCGGGCCGGCGGCAGCGATGCCCGGAACTGCCGGGCCCGCATCCGCCTGTGGCAGAGCAATGTCGGTGAATCCTTTGTGCCCATGACGTACCAAGACGGCATCTTCACGGGCTGCGTCACCATGCCGCCCAAGGGCTGCCTGGTCTGGTATTATTTCATCGTCGACGATGGCCATGAGACCGTCTATTACGGCAATAACTACGACCGCCTCGGCGGGGAAGGGGCCAAATATCCCGAGGTGCCGCCAGCCTATCAGGTCACAGTCTACGATAAGGACGCCCATACGCCGGACTGGTTCAAACATGCCATCGTCTACCAGATTTTCCCGGACCGCTTCCGCCACGGGACCCATACGACAGGCCGCCTGTACGGTAAGAAAGGGGCCGTCATCCACAGCGACTGGGACGACGTGCCTTATTACTGCAAGCGCGAAGGCCAGGGCGACATCGTCTATTACGACTTTTTCGGTGGCAACCTCGCCGGTATTCGGGAAAAGCTGCCTTACTTGAAGGAACTGGGAATCACGGCGATTTACCTCAACCCGATTTTTGAAAGTTCCAGCAACCACCGTTACGGTACGGCCGATTATTTCCGCGTCGACCCCATGCTGGGGACGAATGAAGAATTTGCCGCTTTCTGCCAGCCGCCAAAGAAGCAGGCATCCACATCATCCTTGATGCGTCTTCAGCCATACCGGGGCCGACAGCATCTACTTCAACCGCTTCGGCAACTATCCCGCGTCGGCGCCTATCAGTCGAAGGAGTCGCCTTACTATGAATGGTACCGCTTCAAGCAGTATCCCGACGACTATGAATCGTGGTGGGGCGTATCGGACCTGCCCGATGTCGAAGAGACGACGCCGTCTTATATGGATTTCATCATCGACAGCGAAGACAGCGTCCTCAAATACTGGCTGAACGAAGGCATCAGCGGCTGGCGCCTGGACGTCATCGATGAATTGCCCGTGCCCTTCCTGCGCCAGTTCTACCATACGCTGAAAGAGGAAAAGCCCGACGCCATCCTCATCGGCGAAGTCTGGGAAGATGCGTCGAACAAGGTCAGCTACAGCGAGCAGCGGGAGTACCTCTGCGGCTACGACATCGACAGTGCCATGAATTACGCCCAGCGGGCCATCATGCTGGATTTCATGACCGGTGTCAAAGATGCGCGGCGCATGAATGCTGAATTGACGCGGCTCATTGAAAATTATCCGCCCGAAAATTTCTATGCCATGCTCAACCTCATCGGCAGCCACGATATCGAACGCATCCTGACGGTTCTCACCAAGGCCGGCGGCACCGACGTGGCGACGGCCGAAGAAACGGGCAAGAAGCGCCTGAAGCTGTTGACGGCTGGCAGATGACCATGCCCGGTGCGCCCTGCATCTATTACGGCGATGAAGTCGGCGTCACCGGCGGCAAGGATCCCGACAACCGCCGGACCTATCCCTGGGGCCACGAAGACCTGGACCTGGCTGTCCTGGACCAAGGCCCTGACGCGGCTGCGCACAGCACACGACGCTTTACAGACGGGCCGCTTCATCCCCCTCTATGCCGACGGCGACGTCTTCGCCTTTGCCCGGGTCATCGAAGGGGGACGGGATGTCTTCGGCAAGCCCGCCGAAGATGGCATCTTCATCATCGCCATGAACCGCAATCCATCGGCTGCGGACGATCAGTATCTATACGGACGGCCTGGCTTACGGGAAACTGACCAATGCTCTCCATCCGCGCATGACGCCGGTCACGACGGTGAACAGCCGCCTGACCCTGACCCTGCCGCCCCTGAAAGTAGTCATCCTCCAGGGGAAGGAGCCGGGACCAAGCGGGCCGGTGTCCTCCTGCATCCGACGTCCCTGCCGGCAGCTGTGGCAACGGCGTCTTGGGACCGGCGGCATACCGCTTCGTCGATTTCCTCAAAGCCGCCGGCCAACGGGTCTGGCAGATCCTGCCCCTGACGCCGCCCCTCATGGGCGATTCGCCGTATTTGTCGGAATCGGCCTTTGCCGGCAACGAAGCTCTCATTTCCCTGGAAGTCCTGCGCGACTGGGGCTGGTTGCGGCAGGAAGCGCTGGACGATTTCCTGGCCCAGGGGCAAAAGACGGCGTCCTGGCACAGCCTGGCAGCTTATAAGGCCAAGATTCTCTGGGATATGTCCCATGATCCGGACCTGACCATTCCCTGGGAACCGTTCCGGGCTTTCTGTGAAAAGAACGCCTACTGGCTCGACGACTACGCCCTGTTCCGGGCTGTCCGCGACTTCTTCGGCGGCCGCTGCTGGACGGAGTGGCCCGAAGATATCCGCCATCACAGCCGGGAAGCCCTGGCTCAGTACGGCAGGGAACTGGCCGGCGCCGTATCGCATGTCAAATTCATGCAGTACATCTTCAGCCGCCAGTGGCACGATGTCCGGGCCTATGCCGCCAAAAACGGCGTGTCCGTCCTCGGAGATGTGCCCATGTTCGTCGCCCACAACAGTGCCGATTGCTGGGCCCACCAGGACCAGTTCGACCTCGACGAAATGGGGAATCCGTCATCTGTCGCCGGCGTCCCGCCCGATTACTTCAGTGCCGATGGCCAGCTCTGGGGCAATCCCCTTTACGATTACCAGGCCATGGCTGCGGACAACTACCAGTGGTGGACGGACCGCTTCCGCCGCATGATGGACCTCGTCGACGAAGTCCGGGTCGACCATTTCCGCGGCTTTGCCGCCTACTGGGCGGTGCCGGCCGGCTCGGAAACGGCTAAGAGCGGCGCCTGGAAAGAGGGCCCCGGCCTCGACCTTTTCCGGGCGGTCTATCAGAAAATCGGCAGGCTCCGCCTCGTCGCCGAAGACCTGGGCGTCATTACCGACGACGTGTGCACCTTGAAAGATGCCCTGCACCTGCCGGGGATGAAAGTCATCCAGTTCCACCTCAAGGACCGGGCCGACGGCCGCCTGGCCTTCGATACGGAACCGGACTGCATCGCCTATACCGGGACCCATGACAACAACACCATCCGCGCTGGTATGAAGACGACCTGTCGCCGAGCCAGCAGCTCCACGTCCGCCAGATGCTGGGCCTGTCTGATGAAGCGGCTCCGCAGGAAATCGTCGGCGCCTCATCGCCTATACCTGCCGCCGCCGGGCCGAAACGGTCATCATCCCCATGCAGGATCTCCTGGCCCTGCCGTCGTCGGGACGCATGAATACGCCCGGCGTGGCGGAAGGCAACTGGCACTGGCAGCTCAAAGACGGGCAGCTGACCTTCGATGTCGCCCGCTGGCTGGCCAAGGTATGCCGCGAAAGCGGACGTTGATCAAACGATGAATGATACATAAAAGGAATAACGCGCTGCTCTCAAAAAGAAGGGAGCAGCGCATTTTTTGTCGAATACGTATAGTAAAGAACGTTGTAAAGGATGTGATTTTGTGTATCTTACTTATATGCGTATTCAAAATTACCGGAATCTGCAAGATGTCGAAATGACTTTTCACGAAAAGGCCAACTATATCGTCGGGGAAAACGCCATCGGCAAGAGCGGCCTGCTGCGCCTCATTTCCTATATGAGCGATGGCCGCAACGTCGAAGAAGACGATTATGCCGACGTGACCCGGCCCATTATCATCACGATGGACCTGCACCTGCTGCAGAGTGAACGGGAACATTTCGCCGATACGCCGGACGAACGCCGCCAGAGTGTGCGCGTCCGCATGGAAATGCGCGTCAGCGACATGTATCCTCATCTCTACGATGACAACAGCGGCGAAGAACTGCCGTTAGAGCTCATCCGCCGCCTGCGCTACGTATCCTATTCGGCGGCTGTACCGGAAGAACAGCGCGTGCCGCCGCGCATTTACCGGGCCCTGGAACAGAAGCTGTCGAACTGGGGCGAGGCTCACTGGGATGGCCTGTCGGACGAAGCCAAGCCTTCATCCACCACGAAGTCGCCGTCGGCACCATGGACTCGTCGTATTTCATCAACATTTTCCTCTTGTCCCGTCTCTTATGCCGCATGGACCGGCCCAGGGCGGACAATATGAAATTCATTTCACTGGCCGCGTTATGCATCATCACCCAGGTCTACCTGATGTCCATCAGCCGCGCCGTGCCCTTGGAACACAATGTCATCGTCGACGAAGCAGGTAAGCGCTATCTGCCCCTGGTCATTTCCATCGATGAACCGGAAATGCACCTCCATCCCTATATGCAGCGGTCGGTCCTGCATTATTACCAGCAGCTCCTCAACAATGAAGACCCGCAGTTCTGCACGCTCCTCAAGGATTTGTTCGGCCTCGACGGTCTGCGGGGCCAGTTGTTCATCGTCACCCATTCGACGGATTCCCTCATCGACGATTACCGCCACATCATCCGCCTGTACCGCAATAAACAGGGCCTGGTCAAAGCGGCCTGCGGTGCCGGCTTCCATTTCAGCGAAGAAATCGAGAAACACTTGATCATGCACTTCCCGGAAGTCAAAGAAGCCCTGTATTCGCGGAGCGTCCTCATTGTCGAAGGGGAAACGGAATACGGCTGCTTCCAGCATTTCGGCAAGACCCTGGACCTGCCTTTCGATTACTACGGCATCTGCCTCATCAATGCCCGCGGCGAAAGTTCCATTTCCAAGATCAAGAAGCTCCTGGAATACTTCAAGATTCCCGTCCGTCGCCCTCTACGACGCCGACGTCAAGGGCAGCCACAAGAGCGAACGGGGCGTCTACTTCACCGATGAAATCTGCTTTGAAATGGACCTGGCCAAGACCATGATTGACCACGGCCAGCGCCGCGACCTGGACCGCATCATCAATACGGCCTGCGGCGAACATGCCCGGGCCACGACGGACATGATCAAGAAGGCCTGCCGCAAACTGGACGTCAACTTCCACGACTATCCGGCCCGCCTTCTGTGGCACGTCAATCCGCGCAATAAGAAAGCCCTGTACATCTATTATTTCGCCTGGCTCTACAGCAATAAAGGCGTCATCCTCGGCCGCCTCATCGGCCAGTCCCTGAAAAAGGAAGACATCCCGCCATCCTTCGTCCGCGCCATCGAATCCGCCGGCCAGCTGGCAAAAGTCACAAAAGCCGTATAAACGCAGGCCGCCGCGGTCCCACGGACCGCATCCGTAGGCGTCCCGTCCAAGGCTCCCTTTATAGGGGAGCTGTCAGCGTCAGCTGACTGAGAGGTTGAATTTGCGTCCCGCGGGATTCCCACAAGCGGGCCGCCAGCAAGCGGGATTCCCACAACGGGCCGCCCTTTGGGACGGCCCCTACTAGCCACGAGCCACGAGCCATGGTATGATATAGGGTACAGTCTATTTCAGAAAGAGAGATGCTTTATGAAACTTTTTATTGCCGAAAAACCGAGCATGGCCCGGGAACTGGCGAAGTGCCTGCCGGAGCCGCATCAGCGGGGGAACGGCTGTATCCGCACGGGCGGCGGCATCGTGACCTGGCTTATGGCCACGTTTTGCAGCAGGCTGAACCCCAGGATTATGATCCCAAGTACAAGCGCTGGAATGCCGATGACTTGCCGATCATCCCCCAAAAGTGGAAGCTCCTGGTCAGTCCGGCCAGCAAGGACCAGTTCAAGGTCATTACGGACCTCATCGCCAGTCCCGACGTCGATACCATCGTCAACGCGGGGACCGGACCGGGAAGGGCAGCTGCTCATCGACGAGATCCTCGACTACGTCGGCAATAAGAAGCCTGTCGAACGGATCCTCCTGAATGCCCTCGATGAAAAGAGCATCCACGAATCCCTCGACGATTTACGCAGCAACGGCGATTTCGTCCACCTCAAGGAATCAGCTGGCCCGCAGCCGCGCCGACTGGCTCATCGGCATGAACCTGTCCCGGGCGTATACGCTGGCTGCCCGCCGCCAGGGGCACCGCGTCGTCTTTCCCATTGGCCGCGTCAAGACGCCGACCTTGGCTCTCGTCGTCCGCCGCCAGCGGGAACTGGACAACTTCGTGCCCGTCACGTATTACGTCGTCAAAGCCGATTTCCTTCATAAGAACGGCGTCATCCGCGCCCAATGGCAGCCCCGCGATACCCAGGGCGGCCTCGATCCGGAAGGGCGCTGTGTCGATGAAAAGACGGCCCGGTCCATCCTCGAACGCCTCCAGCTCGGCCTGACGGTACGATTGTCGAGAACAAGAAGACCAAGAAGAAAGAGGCCCAGCGCCTGCCCCTGTCCCTGTCATCCTTGCAGGTCCTGGCCGGTAAACGCTATGGCTACACGCCGCAGCAGGTCCTCGATACGGCACAGGAACTGTACGAACGGAAACTGACGACCTATCCCCGGTCGGACTGCGAATACCTGCCGGTGAACCAGCGCAAGGATGTACCGCGGATCTTGCAGAACATCGGTGCCTTGGAAGCGGGGAAGCTGGCGGAATGGGCGGCCGGTGCCGACGGCAAGATACGCAGCCGTGCCTGGAACGACAGCAAGATCACGGCCCATCACGCCATCATCCCGACGACCGTAGCCTGCCCCTTCGATAAATTGACGTCTATGCAGCAGCATATCTACTATCTCGTCGCCCAGGCCTATCTGGCCCAGTTCTATCCCATCCATGAATACGACCAGACGCGCATGGTCATCGAAGCCGCTGACGAAACCTTTATCGCCCACGGCAAGACCGTCACCGTGCCGGGCTGGAAAGTCCTCTATCAGAGCGATAAGCACGACGAGGAAGACGAAGAAAAGGGGACCCTGCCGGCGGTCCGCAAGGGCGACGGCGTCCACTACCAGAACGGCCAGGTCGACAAGAAAGCGACGAAGCCGCCGCCGCGGTTCACGCCGTCGACGCTCCTGGCAGCGATGAAGGAAATCTATAAGTACGTCAAGGATGAAAGCCTGAAGAAGAAATTGAAAGAAGTCCAGGGCATCGGCACCGAAGCGACGCGGGCGACGATCATCCAGGAACTCATCCAGCGCAAATTCCTGACGACAGAAGGGAAGAAGAAGTACCTCAAGCCCACAGACGACGCGTATCTCCTCGTCGATTCCCTGCCGGATGAAATGCTCTATCCCGACGAAACGGCGGTCTGGGAAGAACGGCTCTATCAGATGAGCCTGGGCAAGGATGACCTCAACCACTTCCTGCACGACCAGTTGTCCTTCCTGGATACCTTAGTCACGGCAGCCCGGAAAGTCGTCATGCACTGCCGGCATCAAGGTCTGTCCCGTCTGCGGCAGCGCCATGGTCAAGCGCCACGGCAAATACGGCGACTTCTACGGCTGCAGCAATTACCCGTCGTGCCGCCACACCGAGCCCGTCGAGGGAGAAAAGAAACGGCCCGACGCCAAGCCGTCGCCCTATCCCTGCCCGCGCTGCCATAAAGGGACCTTCCAGAAACGGACTGGCCCGTATGGCCCATTCTGGGTCTGCAGCCAGGAAGGCTGCAACACCAAATGCGCCGACGTCGACGGCGTGCCCAGCCTCTACGCTAAACATTAGCGTAGAGGCCGTAGGGGCGCCCATAACCGGGCGCCCGCGCGAATCCCGTGGATAACGCAAACCGCATTGTAGGGGCTCCCGCGTGGGGAGCCCGCCGCGAATCCCGTGGATAACGCAGTCCGCAGTCCGCATCCCGTCGCGGTCTCACGGACCGCAATCGTAGGGGACGCCTAAGGCTCCCTTTATAGGGGAGCTGTCAGCGTCAGCTGACTGAGAGGTTGAATTTGCGTTCGCTCGTAAGTTTCAAGTTTGTAGTTTTTAGTTTGTAGACCATGGTTAAAAATTTAAAACCATCTTCTGCAAACTACAAACTCCATACTACAAACTATAAAGAGAAGGGCCCCTACGAACCACGAGTCACGAACCACGGGTCACGAACCACGAGATTCCCACAACGGGCCGCCTTTACAGGACGGTCCTTACTAGCCACGAACACAGGCCTATGGTATTATAAATAATAGGCTATTTTTTATAGCTATTTTGTCAACTTTGGAGTCAGAATCATCAATGAAACGAATTTATTTAGATAATGCGGCTGCGACGCCTATGGACCCGCGCGTCCTGGACGTCATGATGCCCTATTTGACGACGGCTTACGGAAATCCGTCGAGCCTTCATTATTTCGGCCAGCAGGCCCGGGCTGCCGTCCAGACGGCGCGCAGCCAGGTGGCCCACTGCCTGGGCATCAAAGGGGAAGACCTGGTCTTCACCAGTGGCGGCACGGAAGCGGACAATCTGGCCATTCTCGGCTTCCTGCGGGCCAATTTCCCCGACGGCGGCCATCTTATCACGACGGCTGTAGAACACCACGCCGTCTTGCGGACCTTCCAGGCCCTGGAACAAAAAGGCTATGACGTGACCTATGTCCCTGTCGAAGCCGACGGCTGGGTCACGGCCGAAGCCGTCGCTCAGGCCTTGCGCGACGATACGGTCCTCATTTCTGTCATGTACGCCAATAATGAAACGGGCATGGTCCAGCCTGTCGACGCCATCGGCGCCCTGGCCCGGCAGAAGGGCATCGCCTTTCACGTCGATGCGTCCAGGCCTTTGGCTACGTGCCCATCCGCCCTTTGGAGCAGGGCATCGACATGCTGACCGTGTGCAGCCATAAGATTTACGGTCCCAAAGGCG
>ENA-OQBT01000314-OQBT01000314.1-human-gut-metagenome-genome-assembly--contig:-NODE-314-length-32120-cov-3.019098_pt1 | contig 32120 bp, 35 predicted proteins | sample MGYA00242749_ERZ504557 | MGnify/ENA primary metagenome ERZ504557 (study PRJEB26092, sample SAMD00036243) | human gut metagenome | host: Homo sapiens | study: EMG produced TPA metagenomics assembly of... | reverse complement strand
AACAACAAACGCAAGACAAGAAAGAAAACAGAGACAACGGCACAAATGAAACGTACCATGAGTGAAAGTGTTACGTATAATGGTACTATCCAAACTGACATGGCCGATCAAAGGAATATCATTCTTCCATACAGTGTAAATTCAACCATCTATTTTGAATCTCTTGACCAGTACCGTATCAACAAAGGAATCCTGATCGAAGCAAAAGAAGGAGACGAGGTGAAGGCAGTCCGTAAGGCAAAGGTAAGAGAAATTAAAAAATCAGCAGAATATGGACAAACGGTATTGATGGATCTTGGAAATGAATATACCGTATTATACGGACAGCTTAAAGATATCAGAGTAAAAGAAGGAACAATGGTCAATGCAGGAGAAGTTATTGCAAAAGTCGCAGAGCCGACAAGTTATTACACATTAGAAGGAACGAATCTCTATTTTCAGATGGAAAAAGATAAAAAAAGTGTAGACCCTTTAAAATATCTGGAATAAAATAAAGTGAGAAAATAACAGCCATAACATATCTGGTTGATGTAGAGGAAAGGCGGTCAGAGAACATCTGACAGCCTTTCTTCAAAGAAAATGAAGATCAGGGCTGGATCAATATACAGATAGACAGAGGATAAGACAGATGAAGAATGTAACGTACATATTAAAATGCAGTGATAACAGTTTATACACAGGATGGACTAACGATATCAAACATCGCCTGAAGATGCATAATGAAGGAAAAGGTGCAAAATATACAAGAGGACGAGGGCCAGTAGAACTTGTGTATCTTGAAGAATTTGATACAAAGCAGGAAGCAATGAGTAAAGAAGCAAAGATCAAACGTCTTACCAGAAAGGAAAAACTCCTGTTAATAGAAAACTACCAACAGGAGCAAAAATTAAATCTGGAACATTAAGATCATATGGCATAAACTTCCACCCATAACAAACAGATGAAAGATCTCATGCAGACCAAAATTCTTCCAGTGATTTTCGAACCAAGGAATCTTTAGTGCATAGATCACACCACCAACTGTATAAATGATACCGCCAGCAAGCAGCCATCCAAAAGATGTCTTGGATAAACTATGGATGATCGGTGCGATCGCAACGATACAAAGCCATCCCATTGCGATATACATGACAGAAGATACCCACTTCGGACAAGTTACCCAGAACATCTTAAATACGATACCAAGGATCGCTATGATCCAGATTACGGATAAAAGTCCATATCCAAGCGTGCCACCAAGAACGATCGTACAGATCGGTGTGTAAGAACCAGCGATCAGAACAAAGATCATTGCATGGTCAAGTTTCTTTAACTTCTTATTGATCGTTGGTGAAATATTAAAAGAGTGATAAGCAGTACTTGCACCATAAAGACCGATCATACTTATAGTAAATATGATCAAAGAGATAATGCGTACATAATCACCGCTTAAAAAGCTCTTGATGATCAATGGAATGGAAACGATCGCGGCCAGGATCATTCCGATCAAATGGGTAATTGCACTTCCTGGATCTTTTAATTTATGTTTCATGGTAAAACCTCCAATCATTCTAGTGTTATAAAATTCAATACATAGTATTAAAAACCATGTCTAACTTTCTTACATACTACAACTATTCGAGGGATATTGCAAGGGGTTTTCAAAAAAAAAGTGAATCTGGTATAATGTTACCTATTATGTGATTAAGAAAAAAGTAATAGACAGAATGGAATATTAATATGAAAAAAACAAAGAAAGCCTATGAGATCGTCATAGATAGTATCAAAGAGCAGATCATGAATCAGGAACTTGTTCTTGGACAAGGACTTCCACCAGAGAGAGAGATCTCAGAGAAGATTGGAGTCAGCAGGAATTCCGTTCGTGAAGCGTTGAAGATCTTAACTGTCATGGGAGTGGTCTCAAGTAGACAAGGAGCAGGAAATTATATATCAGGAAATTTTAAGGGATATATGGTAGATGCCCTTTCTATGATGTTTATGCTTGATAAGCTTGATTATGATCAGATCAACCAGATCCGTATCGGACTGGAGATGCAGGCATATGCACTTGCAGTGAAGAATGCAGAGACAAAAGACATCATAGAATTACAAGAATATGTGAATGCATTAGATCAGAGTACAGATAACGATGAGAAGACAATGTACGATAAGAAGATCCATTATGCGATCGCGAAAGCATCAGGCAATGTTCTGATCGTGAATATCTTAGATGCATTATCTGAAGTGATGGATATCTTCATTTTTGAAATGCGTCGAGAAATCTTAAGAACTGAGAAGCGAAAAGGAATGTTACAGGAAGCACATAAGCAGATTGTCGAATGTTTATTAAAGAGAGATGTGGTCAATGGACAGAAAGCATTGATGAAACATTTTGATATGATTGATAACATTATTCACAAAGAACTTTAAGGAAAGAGCCATTTTGGCTCTTCTTTTTTATGCAAGATTAACAAAAAAAAGAAAAATGTCAAATAGTACTTTACAAAAGTAGACAATGTATATATAATAAAAACATAAATTGGTAGTACCAATAAGACAAAAACAGATAAAAACAATGGATGCGAAAAACATCCAAATTTTTTTCAAACAAAATTGGTAGTACCAATCTGGAGCGGAAGAGCTTAAGATAAAGGATAGAAAGTCTTAGGAATGAGGAGGAATAGCAATGGACATTTTAGTATGTATCAAACAGGTACCGGCATCTAATAAAGTGGAAGTTGATCCAGTAACCGGTGTGCTGTTAAGAAACGGAGCCGATTCAAAGATGAATCCATATGATCTGTATGCGTTAGAGACAGCGCTTAAGATCAGAGAAGAAGTAGGTGGAACGATCAGTGTCATCAGTATGGGACCACCACAGGCAATGACAGTGATCAGAGAAGCATTTGCCATGGGAGTTGACCGTGGAGCATTATTATCAGACCGAAGATTTGGTGGAGCCGATGTACTGGCAACAAGTTATACGATCGCACAGGGAATCAAGAAGATGGGAGATTTTGACCTGATCTTATGTGGAAAACAGACAACCGATGGTGATACAGCACAGGTTGGTTCCGAAGTATCTGAATGGTTAAATATCCCAAGCGTATCAAATGTAAAGAAGATATCTAAAGTAGAATCCGATGCGATCACGATCGAGATGGATCTGCCGGAAGAACTGGAGATTGCTAAAGTTCAGTATCCATGTTTGTTATCCGTAGATAAAGACATTTTCCAGCCAAGACTTCCATCCTATGTAAAGAAGATGGATACCGCAGATCGTGAGATCGAAGTATATTCCTTAGATGATATGGAAGACAAAGACGAAACACATTATGGATTAAATGGTTCACCAACACAGGTAAAACGAATTTTCCCTCCAACAGCGAATGACCATCATGAAGTATGGGACGGAGACGGAAGTGAAGTCGCAGACAAATTATTCCATATGATCACAGATATGAAATTTATCTAAAAGGGGGAAATGAGAATGCCAAAATTAGTAATACATCAGGAAAAAGTAGAAGATCCACAGGTTCTGGTTGATATTTGTCCATTCGGTGCGATGGAAGAAAAAGACGGAAAACTTTCTATCAATGCCGCATGTAAGATGTGTAAATTATGTGTGAAGAAAGGACCAGCTGGAGCAGTAGAATATGTAGAAGATGAGAAAAAAGAAGAAATTGATAAGAGTCAGTGGAACGGAATCGCTGTTTATGTCGATCATGTTGATGGAGAAATTCATCCAGTAACATACGAATTGATCGGAAAAGCACGAGAGCTGGCAAGTAAGATCAATCATCCAGTCTATGCTTTATTTATGGGAAATAACATTTCAGATAAGGCAGAAGAATTATTACACTATGGAGTTGATAAAGTATTTGTTTACGACTTCCCAGAGTTAGCAAGATTCAAAATAGAATCTTATACATCTGTATTTGAAGATTTCATCAAGAAACATCAGCCATGTGCAATCCTGACAGGAGCAACAACAGTCGGAAGACAGTTGGCACCAAGGGTAGCTGCAAGAATGAAGACAGGATTAACAGCAGACTGTACGATTCTTGAGATGGATGAGAACACAGACCTTTCTCAGATCAGACCAGCATTTGGTGGAAACATCATGGCACATATCTTAACACCAAATAACCGTCCACAGATGGCAACGGTAAGATACAAAGTCATGAATGCACCAGAAAGAACAGAAGAAACACATGGAGAGATCATTTCATGTGCGATTGATAAAGAAAAGATCAAAGCACATGTGGATGTATTAGATATTGTAAAGAAAGAGCCAGAGAAGTTTATCGAATCTGCCGATGTTTTAGTTGTTGCAGGACGAGGAATCAAGAAAGAAGAAGACCTTACAATGATCAGAGAATTAGCAGAACTGTTAGACGGACAGGTAGCCTGTACAAGACCACTTGCAGAAGCAGGATGGTAGAAGCAAAATGTCAGGTAGGATTAAGTGGAAGAACCGTACGCCCGAAACTGATCATTACCTGTGGTGTATCAGGAGCCATTCAGTTTGTAGCTGGAATGGATCACTCTGACTGCATCGTATCCATTAATTCCGATGAAAAAGCACCAATCTTTAAGACAGCACATTATTGTCTGGTAGGAGATGTCTACGATATCGTACCAAAACTGATCGAGAAGATTAAAGCTGCGAAAGGGGCGTAAGAGATATGAGTTATAAGAAATTTGATCAAGCTGATTTAGAAGTTATCAAAAATATCATAAAAGACGATGAAAGAATTTTATATGCAGAAAATATCAACGAAGAATACAGTCATGATGAATTAGGAGGAGCACAAAGCTACCCAGATGTTGTAGTAAAAGCGACTTCTGCAGAAGAAATCTCTGAGATCATGAAATATGCATATGAAAATAATATTCCGGTCACACCAAGAGGAGCTGGAACCGGTCTGGTAGGATCTTCCGTAGCGATCGAACACGGGATCATGATCGATTCAAGCCTCATGAATCATATATTAGAACTTGATGAAGAAAACTTAACGATCACCGTAGAACCAGGAGTTTTATTAATGGAACTTGCTGCCTACGTGGAAGATCATGATTTCTTCTACCCACCAGATCCAGGAGAGAAATCCGCAACGATCGGTGGAAATATCAGTACAAATGCCGGTGGTATGCGTGCTGTAAAATATGGCGTGACCAGAGATTATGTCAGAGGTCTTGAAGTTGTCCTTCCAAATGGAAAGATCGTGGAATTTGGAGGAAAGGTTGTAAAAAACAGTTCCGGATATTCCTTAAAAGACCTGATGATCGGTTCCGAAGGAACCTTAGGCTTTATCACAAAAGCCACATTAAAATTACTCCCTCTGCCTAAAAAGGCAATTAGTTTACTGATACCATTTAAAACCTTAAAAGAAGCAATTGACACAGTACCTCTCATTATCAAGTCCAAAGCAATCCCAACTGCCATTGAGTTTATGCAGAGGGAGGTCATCATTGATGCAGAAGAGTACCTAGGTAAAAAATTCCCAGATTCCCAATCCGATGCGTACCTTCTGCTCAAATTTGACGGCAATTCAACAGAAGAGATTGAAGCAGATTATGATAAAGTTGCAAAACTTTGTTTAGAGGCAGGAGCACTTGACGTACTGATCTCAGATACAGAAGAAAGAGAAGAATCTATCTGGAAAGCCAGAGGAGCCTTCCTTGAAGCAATCAAAGGATCTACAACTGATATGGATGAAGTAGACATGGTCGTACCAAGAAATAAAGTCAATGAAATGGTAGAATACCTTCATAACCTACATAATGAAGTAGATATACGTATCAAGAGTTTCGGACATGCTGGAGATGGAAACCTTCATTCTTATATCTTAAAAGATGACTTAAGCCAGGAAGAATTTGAAAAACGAATGGCAGCAGCAATGGAGAAGATCTACGAGAAAGCTGCACAGTTAGGTGGAAAAGTATCCGGAGAACATGGAATCGGATTTGCGAAGAAACCATATTTGAGAGAATCTCTTGATCCAGAAACAATTGAGTTAATGAGTGGAATTAAGAAAGCATTTGATCCAAAGAATATCTTGAATCCACATAAAGTATTCCAGAGCTAAAACTGACACTTTGGTTATACTCCCTAAGTTTTAAAAATGCACAAAGCAGACAGGAAATCAAATACCTGTCTGCTTTGTGTATATAAATTTATACAATTTTCTTCGAAATGGTTGACATAATGTATAAAAATATATATACTAAAAACAGTAACAGTTATTACTTGAATTAAAGAGGAAAGGAAGAGGTTATGCAGCCAGCAACGAAGAAAAGCAAGCAAAGAGATGCCATCATAAAGTTTTTAATGACTCGCAAAGACCATCCAACTGCCGATATGGTATATATGAACATCAAAGAAGAGTTTCCTAAGATCAGTCTTGGAACAGTCTATCGAAATCTTGCATTATTAAGCGAACGCGGGGAAATACTAAAGCTATCTTACGAAGGAGGAGCAGACCATTACGATGCATGCACCGATCCACACTATCATTTTGTGTGTCAGGAATGTGGAGCAGTCATCGATTTGGAGATGGCACCGATCGATGAGAAGTTAAATGAGATCGCAAGTGAGAACTTCCTGGAAAGATTACACAGAATATTGTTTATTTTAAAGGAATCTGCAAAAATTGTTTAAAAAATCATTGACAAAAGTAAAATGTGATGGTAATATAAAGACAAGTTAAAAATAGTAATCATTACTGTTTTAAACAAAAGATACTAAGCCGAAAGGCAAAGCAACATAAATGATCATATAAAGTATAAAGGAGAACAAGAATTATGAAGAAATGGATTTGTACAGTATGCGGATATGTACACGAAGGAGAACAGCCACCAGAGAAATGTCCACAGTGTGGAGTACCAGCAGATAAATTCAAAGAGCAGGTAGAAGGAGAAAAAGAATGGGCAGCAGAACACGTAGTAGGTGTTGCCAAAGGTGTCAGCGAAGATATCTTAGCTGATCTAAGAGCAAACTTTGAAGGAGAATGTTCTGAAGTAGGAATGTACCTTGCAATGGCAAGAGTAGCTCACAGAGAAGGATATCCAGAGATCGGATTATACTGGGAGAAAGCAGCATACGAAGAAGCAGAACATGCAGCAAAATTCGCTGAGTTATTAGGTGAAGTTGTAACAGACAGCACAAAGAAGAACTTAGAGATGCGTGTAGATGCAGAACATGGAGCAACAGAAGGTAAATTTGACCTTGCAAAACGTGCGAAAGCAGCAAACTTAGATGCAATCCATGATACAGTTCATGAGATGGCAAGAGACGAAGCACGTCATGGTAAAGCATTTGAAGGATTATTAAAGAGATACTTCGGATAAGAAGAATTGATTTAGGAGGTATGAGTTTTCATACCTCCTTTTTTTTTTGCTATATTCCATGCTATAATGAAAATAAGACTGAAAAAGCAGGTGAAAGCATATGATTTCAGAAGAGAAAGTAAAGATTATGGCTGAGATGGCCAAGTATGAGAAGAATTATGGAAAAGGTGATTTCCGTATTTACAAATATACCAAGAAAGATTATGTCAGATCGGAGAAGATCAAGACAAGCATTGCCTTGTTGATCTCATTTCTGATCATGACAGGATTGTTGTGTATCATGCAGTTAGATATTGTGATCATGAAGCTGAGAGAAGGTAAAGTTATAGTATCTGCGGCTGTGATCATAGGAATTTATGTTGCGGTATTTTTTGTCTACCTGCATTTTACGAAGATGCGAGCATCCAGGCAGTATGATGAGGTAAGGGCAAGGGTACTGATCTATGACAAGCATTTAGAAGAACTAGAAACATTATATAAAGAAAAAGAGAATGAAGACATTAGTCCAACGATAGTCGAGGAGGAAGACGAAGATGGAAAAATTATTGATATATAGAGAACGATTTTTGAAATTCCTCACGGCGAGAGGAAGATATATTCAATCAGGGATGAGATTCCTTGGAGGAACTGTTTTATTTTATGTATTAGGGAAATTGTTTGGATATACAGAGACCTTTTCACAGCCATTTTTTATCTTTATGATGGGAGTGATCAGTGTTTTTATTCCAATATCAGCATTATCGCTGATCTTTTATGTCGTTATATTCTTAGAGTTACTTCATGTATCGTTAGAAGTGACATTATTTTTTGCACTGGTAGTTGTATTATATTTTCTTGTATATCAGAGAGTTTTTCCAGAGACAAGGATTTATCTGATGATGGTGCCAATCTTCTTTTATTTTCAACTGCCTGCATGTTTACCGATCTTTGTTGGGATGTTTTGTGGAATTGCAGGACTTCCAGCGATCTTAATGGGAACAGTGATCTATTATCTGTCCAATATCCTTCAGCAGACAATGAACCAGCTGGCATCAGGATCAGCACATGGGAAGGTCTACAGTCTGATCGCGGCAAGAGCGATCGATAATAAGGATCTGCTTTTGTATTTTGTGGTATTTTGTCTGGTGACAGCACTCGTAACAGCAATTCGCAAGCGGGGAGCAGCGCATGGATGGAATATTTCAATCCTTGCAGGAGGAGTTGTATATCTGATCTGCATGTTCATAGGAGGATATCTGGTTAACAATGAGATCAATATCACATCACAGATCGGAACGATCATAGGAAGCATTGCGATTGCCTGATCATACAGTTTTTATACAATGTAATCGACTATACCAGAGAAGAAACATTTGAATTTGAAGATGAAGAATATTATTATTATGTAAGAGCGATACCGAAAGTGACTGTGGAAGAAGAAGAATTTAATGTTACACAGATCACGGTACCATCACATAGATTTAGTTTAAAAAGAAAAGAACATAAACAAGAACATAAAGAACAGGACAAAGAAAAGGGAGAGGAAATTTGAGTAAATTTTTTGATGGACTTGAAAAATATATATATTGGACATCGATTCCGAAGATCGGTCTGAATGACATTGTAGATATTCTGATCGTCAGTGTTATGATCTATCTGATCGTCAAATGGATCAAAACAACAAGAGCCTGGGTATTATTAAAAGGGATCATTATCTTGCTTTGTATTGCATTTGCGGCATATTTACTGCAATTACATACAGTTTCATGGATTCTTTCCAATACAATGAGTGTGGGAATCACAGCGATTTTGATCGTCTTCCAGCCAGAACTCCGAAGCGCATTGGAACAGCTGGAAGAAAGAACTGGGTGACTGATATTTTCTCTACAGATAGCCGTCAGGAAGAACTGGAATATACAGCAAGAACTCTGCAAGAGATATCAAGAGCAGCGATTGAGATGGGAAAGGTAAAGACAGGAGCACTGATCGTACTGCAAAGAGAAGTAGCACTTGGAGAGTATGAGCGTACAGGAATTCCAATTGATGCGAAAGTCAGTAGTCAGCTTCTGATCAATATCTTTGAACACAATACACCACTCCATGATGGCGCGGTGATCATTCACAACAACAGGATCGTGTCAGCAACCTGCTATCTTCCATTAAGTGATAGTGTAGAGATTGGAAAGGAAATGGGTACCAGACACAGAGCAGCAGTAGGGATCAGTGAAGTTTCAGACAGTATCACTGTGATCGTATCCGAAGAAACTGGTGGTATTTCTATCGCAAGGGATGGAAAGATCATCAGACATCTGGATCCACAGAGATTGAGAGATGAACTGGCTGTCCTGAGAGAAGAAAAAGGACAGAATAAGAAATTCAAACTATGGAAGGGGCGGAATCGAAATGAAAAAAAGAATGGAAAGTGATCTGCTTTTAAAAATAATTTCTGTTGTTTTTGCCTTTCTACTTTGGATGTTTGTTATCAACACTGATAACCCGGTCATCAAGAAGACTTTCAGCGATGTACCGGTTGATATGCTGAATGAACAGGTTTTAGACGATCTTAATCAGACTTATAAGATTGAATCTGGAGACACCGTAAGCTTTACTGTGAAGGGAAAGAAAGATGTTGTAGATCGTTTGACGAAGTCAGATTTCCGTGCAACGGCAGATGTATCTTCTATGTCAGATGTTCATGCGATCCAGATCGAAGTTGAAGCTTTACGTTATAAGAGTCAGTTAGATATCGATACAGGTGGTGCAACGGTCAAAGTCGTATTGGAAGATGTAAAGAGTGACCAGATACCAGTCAATGTTGTGGTGAAAGGAACACCAGCGAGTGGATATACGGTAAGCACGCAGACAGCAACGCCGAATCTGATCTCTGTATCTGGGCCAAAGAGTGTGGTAAGCAGGATCAAACAGATCGTAGCGAAAGTAGATGTATCCGGATTGAAGAAAGATGTGACAATGGCTCAGAATGTCAAGTGTTATGATGAAGACGGAGATGAAGTAAGTCAGGACCGCATCAAACTTGATACGACCAAGATTAAAGTAAAGATTGGATTATCAAGAACGAAGACAATACCATTTACAGTGGAAACAAAAGGAACGCCGGGCAAGGGATATGTACTTGGAAGCATTGATTATGAACCAAAACATATAGAAATTACTGGAGCTGAAGATGATCTGGAGAAGATCAGCAGTATCAAACTGGCGAATTTAGATATCAGTGATAGTACAAAGAGTATTGAAAAAACGATCAAAGCGTCCGATATTAAACTGCCAGATGGTATTACATTTGTAAAATCTGTAGATAAGATCAAGAATATCGTGATCCGTGCAAACATCGAGAAGAAGACGAAACGAACATTGACGATTCCGACAGAACAGATCGCATTGATCAATAATACGAAGAATTATGATGTCAAATTTGATGACTCAGAGTTAAAGGTGAAGATCAGCGGATTGCGCTCTGTAGTAGATAAAGTTGTAGTGAAGGATTTAAATCCAAAGATTGACATGCAGCTGTACGAACCAGGAACGCATACGGTACAGGTTCAGCTGACAAAGATCAAGAATATGTCGATTGAGAAGAACGTCAGTGCAAAGATTACGGTAGAATAAAATATAAGGAGAGATATTTACAATGGATAAGATGTTATCGGTTGTTCTTCCAGCTTATAACGAAGAACAGATGATCAAGAAAACAGCACAGGTGGTAGGAGACCTGCTTGAGAAAGAACAGATCCCATATGAATTAGTATTCGTAAATGACGGATCTAAAGATCATACATGGGAGAAAATCTTAGAACTCAAGGAAGAAAGAGCACATATCAAAGGAGTCTGCTTTTCCAGAAATTTTGGAAAAGAAGGAGCCGTTTTTGCAGGGATCACACAGGCAGAAGGAGACTGTATTGCAGTAATGGACTGTGATCTTCAGCATCCGCCAGAAACACTTATAAAGATGTATCGTTTATGGGAAGACGGATATCAGGTGATCGAGGGAGTAAAAGCATCCAGAGGAAGAGAAAGTTTCATTCACAAGATGTTTGCAAAAACATTTTACAGTATTATCAGTGATGCGACAGGAATCGATATGTCCAGAGCATCTGATTTCAAGTTGATGGATCGACAAGCAGCAGAAGAATTTCTGAAACTTCCAGAACGAAATGTATTTTTCCGTGCATTGTCATCTGGGTAGGATTCAAGACAACATACGTAGAATTTGATGTGCAGGAACGAGAAGCAGGAGAATCAAAATGGTCATTCAAATCATTGGTACGATATGCAGTGAATAATATCACATCATTTAGTGCCGCACCAATGCAGATCGTCACATTTTTTGGCGTTGTATTCTTCGTATTTGCAGTACTACTTGGAATACAATCACTTTATATGTATTTTTCTGGACATGCAGTTGCAGGATTTACAACAGTGATCTTGTTGTTACTGTTGGTTGGAAGCATTTTGATGTTCAGCTTAGGTGTGATCGGATATTATATCGCGAAGATTTACGATGAAGTGAAGATGCGTCCGAGATACATTATCTCAGAAGTGATCAAATCCAAAGAATAACAATACAAATCCCTGAGATCGGATGAGATGAATATCTGATCTCAGGGATTTTATATGATACAAGGAATCATTTTTTTGAGATTTAAAAACAAGAAATTTAACTGATAAAATAATTGACGATTGTAACAATAACTTGTGTTTCTAACTTGGCGATCATCTGTGGCTGATGAAGGATTTCAACACAGAAAGGGACTCCGCCCACTTCGACAGCCATGGTTACAAGACGACCGAGAACAAACTTGATGAATTCATGAATTGTATCTGTGAAGGATTCAGATTTAGACTGAAATACATATAGCTTATTTACAACAAATGCAAAACAGATCGCGATCGCAACAGAGAAAAAGTTGCTGATCTTATAATCAATTCCACATGGTCCTTTTAATAAAGCAAACATTCCAAGATTAACGAGGGTTGTCAATCCACCAAAAAACAAATAACGAATTCGCGAATCATTATATAATTTCTTTATCAAATTTAACATATCATATTACCTCCGATAGATATAAAATATTCTAAAATGTACATACATCCAATATCTTAAGACATTTTTCAGGAATTTTCAATCCAAAATGTGGTATACTAAGCGTGATAATGAACAAAAAAGGGTAAAGGGTAAAGGAAAAGTATAATGATAAAAGAACAAAGAAAGTATTGCTATGGAGTCTATACACTGATGTTTTTACTGATGTGTATCGTGGCATTTCTGCCATTTTTTACCGAAGGAAAAAGCTTTGTATGGGGAGCAGGAGTAGAAGATGGATTAAGTCAGCATTTTTCAGCATTGGCATATTATGGGGAAGCACTAAGAGAATTTTTCCGTAATCTTCTGGCGGGACACCCAAAACTTGTGATGTGGGATATGAGTCTTGGGTATGGTGCAGATATCCTCTCAACATTGAATTACTATGCGATCGGTGATCCGTTAAACCTCCTCTATGGATTTGTTTCGCCAAAGAATACAGAAACCATGTATGATTTTATGATCTTGTTACGAATGTATCTGGCAGGGATCACGTTTATCATGTATGCAAGAAAAATGAAAAAACGAAGTTATGGAACAGTGATCGGGGCACTGGTCTATGTATTCAGCGGATTTTGCTTCCGACTAGGACTGCGCCATCCATTCTTCATCAATCCGATGATCTATTTTCCGTTGTTATGTCTTGGAATTGAGAAGATCTATCAGAGAGAAAGACCGTATGTATTTATTTTCGCAGTCTGTGTATCTGCAATGAGCAATTATTATTTCTTATATATGCTGACGATATTTGCGGTGATCTATGCGTGGATCCGTTTTTATAAATACACCGAAGAAAACAAGATAAAAAATTTTTTTCTGACGATCTTGAAGTTTGGAATATATTATACACTTGGAATTGCAATGGCAGCAGTGATCTTACTACCATCCGTCATAGGATTCCTAGGAAATGGCCGTTACGGCAATGGGGTTGACTGGAAATCATTGATCGTATACCCAGGGAAATATTATCTGCTGTTTATTGAAAACTTTATTGGATACGGAAATATGGGCAGCAATACGAACGCAGGATATCTGCCGATCGTTGGGATTGTTGTATTATTTACATTGTTTTCACAGCGAATGAAACATAAAAAATACAGAGCGACATTTATAGCAAGTATTATTGCTTTGATTCTCCCAATCTTTGGATATGCATTTAATGGGTTTTCCTATGCAAACAACCGGTGGGCATTTGCACTGAGCTTTATTGTGGCATTGTTGACAGCAGAAATGTATCAACGTCTGTTTGTGATGTCAAAACGACAGCAGATCGGGATCGGAGCAGGAATCATTATATATACTGTATTTTGTATCAGTGTAAATGCATCAGGAGAAGAAATCCTGAAGAATAAAGGGATCATGGCAGCCTGTGGATTAATTGCAGTATTTTATATTCTATTGTTGATCTTTCAAAGACTTGGCTATGATACACAGAAGAGAATTGTGCGAGTGAGCATGGCAATCTTGCTCCTGATATCAGTGGGAGTGCATGGATATTACAGATTCGATCCAAAAGGATATGCTTATACACAGGAATTTATGGATCAGGGACAAGCATATCGAACATTGAAGGAAGATAATATCCGTATGCTGAGTAAGGTAAATGATCCATCTGTTTATCGAGTACATGCAGAGGGATATCAATATAAAAATTATGGACTGATCAACCATTTGAATACGATCAGCGGATATTACAGTATCACAGCAAAATGTGTGACAGATACGATCAAAGGATATGATACGCTGGGAATGCAGTATGCAGATAAATATAAAGGAGTCGATCAAAGACTGGGACTTCTGTCATTAGCTGGTGTAAAATACATAACAGTAGCACATAACAGTCAGGTCGCAAAAGATGTAAGTTCCATGGGGGATGTACCATATGGAGTTGAAAAACTAAGAAAAAAAAGAAATATTACATTATATAAGAACAAATATGCACTGCCATTTGCATATGCATACGATTCTTATATGACAGAACAGCAATACGAGCATTTAAATGGAGTCGGCAAGGAACAGGCAATGCTTGCACAGATCATATTGGATCAGCGTCCGGCAGATAAAAAGATTCAACATAACGAACAAAGAAACGATCCTGATATACAGACGATCTCATTGCCAGAGACAAGAATCTCATCTCCAAAAGGAAAGAAATATGCAGATATTACGGTGCCAGTAGAGAAAGACAAGGAAACTTATCTGTATTTTAAAAATCTCGTTTACCATGGAAAGAAAAATGGAGATGATAACTTTATATTGACTGGAAGAAAGGGGACAAAAGGAATTCTTGTGACACAGAATGATATACAACAGAAAATCCATATTCAAAGCACCTTCAATCCATACTATTTTGGAAGAAAAGATTACATCATAAAGATCAATCATCAGACAAGCAAGGAAAAAGAAAAAGTAAGATTAAATTTCTTGTCTCCAGGGGAATATGAATTTGATGATATCAGTCTGATCACAGTTCCTAAAAAAGATGTCTTTGCTAAATTAAAGGAACGCAAGAAGAACTCAATGAAACAGATCCAATACGAAGGAAATCATTTTAGAGGAGTCTATCATGCGAAAAAAGAGCAGATCCTGTGTGTAACAATCCCATATTCCAAAGGATGGAAAGCAACAGTCAATGGAAAACGTGCAAAGATTTACAAGGCAAACGGAATGTTTATGGGAATCGTAATGAAAAAAGGAACACAAAATGTCAAATTAGATTATGAAACACCAGGATTAAAAATAGGGGCATGCATTAGTTTGCTGGCATGGATCGGATTGGGGATATATGGATTGTACCTTGAAAAATACAGAAAAAAGCTGTTAAATCAATGTTAAATAGGAAGAGATACTGGTAAAATACAAAAACATGATAGAATAGCTTTTAGACAAATGTTACAAAAATGTTAAAAGAGTGGGAGGAACTATGAAAAACGTAAAGAAAATGATGCAGGCAGGATTAAAGAAATTCACAGTGATCACTATCTTAGGTGTGTTTCTTATGACAAGTCTGATTCCAGTATCCGCAGCAACGAAAGTATCAAAGATCAAATGGTCAGCATATAGAAAGACAATGTATGTTGGAAATGCAAAGAGATTTGCAGTGAAGATCACACCAACCAAAGCGTCCAAAGCGAAGCTTGGATGGAAAACAAGCAACAAGAAGATCGCCAAAGTTAGTACAAAAGGAGTTGTCACACCTGTCAAAGCAGGAAAAGCAACCATCACATGTTACGTAAAATCAAAAAAATCAAAGAAAGTAACATGCAAAGTCACAGTGAAAAAACAGAAAGTGACAGCAATCACATTTGCAAAAGCAAGCGTAGCCGTACAGAAAGGGAAAACGGTCAGCAATCCAGCAATCGTAACACCAACTTACGCAGCAAATAAAAAGGTAACATACAAATCTTCTAACACAAGCGTGGCAATGGTCAGCACAAGTGGAGTTGTAACAGGAAAGAAGGTCGGAACAGCTACGATCACAGCAACAGCAGCCGATGGATCAAAGAAGAAAAACAGTTACAAAGTAACTGTTGTAACACCGATCACAAAAAATAGTGCCAAGTTTATTGCACACCGCGGATTAAGTGCCGAAGCACCGGAAAATACGATCAAAGCCTATGAATTAGCAGGTGGAGCAGGATTCTGGGGAGCAGAAACAGATGTCCGTATGACAAAAGACAAGAAATTCATTCTGCAGCACGACCTGACATTCAAGAGATTATGCGGAGTTGATAAGAAACCAGAAGATATGACATTATCAGAGATCCAAAAATTGACGATCAAATCTGGAAATAACATTTCAAAATATAAGAATGTAAAATCAGCAACAACCGTTGCAACTTTAGAAGATTATTTAACAACATGCAAGAAGTACAACATGGTACCAGTTATTGAGATCAAGATGGAATTCGTAGAATACGGAAATGAAACAACCAATGATTCTCGAATGCAGGCAGTGACAAAGAACAACATGGAAGATTTGTATGCATTAACAAATCAGATCATGGGGAATAAAGAATATATGTTTATTGCCTATGACTTTGAAACAATGGTACAGATGAGAAAAGTCTTAGACGATAACGCAACAACATCCACAAATGTAAAATTACAGCATGTAACAAATAATCCAGATCAGGGAATGATCAATTATTACAAGAAACGTAAGATTGAATTGGATGCAAATTGTGATAAGATTTCACTCTCAGACATCAAGGCATTCAAAGATGGTGGAGTGAATGTAGGACTTTGGACTGTGGACGATACAGAAAGAGTCGCAGATTATATTGCACAGAAAGTGGATTATATTACAACGAATACAAAGTTTTGGTAAGAATAGAAAACACAAGAAAAGAGACAGCAGATGAAGATGTTTGTTGTCTCTTTTTGGGTGTTATGGTTTGTGGTATAATAAAAGGAAAACTGTGCCTGTAAATATCATCTGTAACAGAGACAGACATTATAATAACTTTGGGATGATCCGCAACGTTAATACTCTGCAAATAGAAAAATCATCTCCAATTTTTGACACAGGGACATCAGCATTTGCAGGAATCAGCGAAAACAAGATCAAAACATTACCACTCAACGAATCAAAACCATTCTACAAATATCATGAAGAACAGATCGCTTTGATCCAGAATATAGAGCGATATAAGTTTCAAAATCTGATAGGACTTGATGAAGAATTTAATGAATTATTACAACGATTGTCATTTATTACAATATCAAGAAGAGATAAATTAGTCACATGGCTAGGAGAACGGATCAGAATGCTCTGCGAAAGCAAAATGGATACAGAAAGAGTCTTTTAGATTGTGAAGACAGCAAAAGAATAGCAGAGAAGAAAGTAAGATGAAAAGAAAAGTCACAGAAATGTAGTAATTATGTTATATATATGTTAAAATAGAGAATATATGCCAAGGAGACAGGCAGAAAATATAGAGAAAAAGAATCAAAAGGAGAGAAGGGTTATGAGCCAGAAGGAAAGAGTCGATTTGATCGAGGTAGATTTATTGGATATGTGTAAATATATTCTGTCAAAGTGGGTGTTTATTTTGATAGGAATGGTAGTATTTGCCGGAGCTGGATTTGGGTATGCGAAGGTGAAGAGTGTGACAGAGTATAGCTCTAAGATGCAGGTATATGTTACTGTGCCTAAGACATCCGATAAGGTGTTGATCAGGGATAATGCTGGGGATCTGGCGTATGATTATCAGAAATTAATTAAAACTGATTTGATTGTGAATGAGATTGCCAAGAAAACGAAAATTGAGAAAGATGATGTGAAAGACGCAATTTCAGCAGAAGTTGTGGATGGAACAAGATTGCTTGAGATTAAGGTAAAATCAGATGATAAAGATGATGTGAAGAAGATTTCAAAAGAAGTTTTACCAGTATTTCAGAAAGTAGTACAGAAAGATTTGGGAAGAAATAAACTAGTGATCGCAGACCAGCCATCTAAGATAAAGGCAGAACAGACAGTTAGCACAAAGAAATTTTTAGCTGTAGGTGCAGTTGGTGGATTTGTAGTTGTAGCAGGAGTATTTTTTGTGCTCTATCTTGTAGATTTAACAAAGAAAGCAAAAAGAAATTAGGATTAATAAAACAAAGGAACAAAGAGTATGGGAGTAAAACGTTCACAGATACAAAATCTGATTATATATATAGGTGATGTGTTTGGAATTACAATTGGATATTTTTTAATGTCACATATTAGGTTTTATCCGGATATCTATGGGGTATGGGCGCAAGATAATCGAGTGATTTATCGTTGGTTAGTTGCTATTTTTGTATTAACGATCGTGTATTTGGTAATTGATCCAAATCAGAATTTTTTTAAAAGGAAATTTTGGAAAGAATTTTGGGCAAATTTCAAAACTAACTTGATCACGGCTGCATTGATGGCGACAGTTGCATATTTGATTGATGATGCAAGAGATTATTCAAGATTTATTTATCTTACAACGATGATATTTAGTTTTTGGTGGATGCAGATATCACATATGATTTATCGATGGTATATTTTAAAGTATCGACCATATAATTCAATCACAAGAAAGATGTTGATCGTTACGACATCAGATCGAATGGATGAAGTGGTAAGAAGTATTATCAAGGAAAAGACATGGAATCTATGGGTGACAGGGATTATCATTACAGACAAAGATTTGACAGGACAGCAAGTTATGGATATTCCAATTGTCGCAAATAGGAATACAATGCTGCAATATGCAATCAGAGAGGTAGTAGACGAAGTGTTTATTCTGATTCCAGAAGAGCCAGATGAACAGATTCAGAAATTAGTGCAACAATTTGAGGAGATGGGAATTACAGTTGATTTAAATATCAATTTATATGAATTAGATGTAGAAAGTGGAAGTAAGTATCTTAATCGAATCGGTAAATATCCAACAATCACATTTGCACAAAGAGAGATTCCATTACATATGATTGTACTGAAACGTTTGATGGATATTCTGGGGGGAATCGTTGGATTACTGATTACAGCAGTTGTAACGATTGTCCTAGGACCAATGATTAAATTAGAATCGCCGGGGCCACTATTCTTTTCACAGAAGAGAGTTGGGCGAAATGGACGTATTTTTAAAATTTATAAATTTCGGTCTATGTATGCAGATGCAGAGGAACGAAAAAAAGAGCTGATGGAACAAAATGAGATGGATGGTCTGATGTTTAAGATGACAGATGATCCAAGAATTACAAAGATAGGGAAGTTTATTCGTAAGACAAGCTTGGATGAATTGCCGCAGTTTTGGAATGTATTAAAAGGTGATATGAGCCTTGTTGGGACAAGACCGCCAACGGTGGATGAATTTGAGCAGTATGAAGGATATCACAAACGTCGATTGAGTATGACACCAGGATTGACTGGGGTGTGGCAGGTAAGTGGTCGTAGTGATATTACGGATTTTGAAGAGATTGTTTCTATGGATGTAGAATATATTAAGAACTGGTCGTTGAAGAGAGATATTGAGATTATCTTGAAGACAGTTCAGGTTGTGTTGCATAGTGATGGAGCAAGATAGTAAATGAGGTAGAAATATGAAGGTATGTTTAGTTGGGTCTAGTGGAGGCCATTTGACACATTTATATATGTTAAAACCTTTTTGGAAAGACAAAGAAAGATTTTGGGTAACATTTGATAAAGAAGATGCGAAAAGCATGCTAAAAGGGGAAAAAGTATATCCTTGCTATTTTCCAACAAATAGAAATCTTAAGAATCTGATCAAGAATACATTTGTCGCATGGAAAGTTTTGCGAAAAGAAAAACCTGATTTAGTAATATCCTCAGGAGCAGCAGTAGCCGTTCCATTTTTCTATCTTGCAAAACTGATGGGAAGTAAACTAATTTACATCGAAGTATTTGACAGAATTGATAAATCAACATTGACAGGAAAACTTGTTTATCCAATCGCAGACAAATTTATTGTTCAATGGGATGAGATGAAGAAAGTGTATCCAAAAGCAATTAATTTAGGAAGTATTTTCTAGGAGGTAGTCTTTTGATATTTGTAACAGTAGGAACTCATGAACAGCAGTTCAATCGACTCATAGAAGAGATTGATCGACTAAAAGGAAACGGGATCATTAAAGATGAAGTGGTCATGCAGACAGGGTATTGTACTTACGAACCGAAATATTGCGAATGGTCAGAGTTACTTCCATATGATCAGATGTTAGAAAATGTAGAGAAAGCAGACATTGTGATCACACATGGTGGACCATCTAGTTTTATCATGCCATTACAGATTGGGAAAATCCCAATCGTAGTACCACGTCGAAAAAAATATGATGAGCATGTGAATAATCATCAAGTAGAATTTGCTACTGCAGTGAAAGAACGATATGGGAATATTATTGTGGTGAAGAATATTAAGAATCTTGAGAAGGCGATATTGAAGTATGATCGTATTGTACAAAGTATGAGTACGGAGATTGAGAATAATAATGAGGTTTTTAATGAGAAGTTAGGTGCTATTGTTGAAGAGATGTTTGAATAAATAGGAATAAGAAAGAATGAAAAAAGTACTTATATTGATGGCTACCTATAATGGTGCAAAATATTTAGAATGAACAAATACAAAGTCTAATAGAGCAAAAAAATGTAACAAGTAGATATCTTAGTCAGAGATGATGGATCAACAGATAATACAATAGAAGTGTTAAATAAATGGAAAGAACAGAATAAATTAGAATGGTATAAAGGGAAACATTTAAATGTTCAATTTGGATTTTATGATTTAATGGAACGTGCCAGAACTAGAGATGTAGATTATTTAGCATTTTGTGATCAAGATGATGTATGGGATTTAGATAAATTATGTATTGCAGTGGAAAAATTAGAAAAGTTGTGTAACAAATCAATGCCAGCTCTTTATTATTGTGGACAAAGGTTGGTTGATGAAAATATGAAATTTATAGCCGATCATAAATTAAATAAGTATCGAAATCTAAGAACAAGATTTGTATTATCTGATATTGCGGGATGTACAGCAGTATTTAATAAAGCATTATTGTATAAAGTATTAGAATATAAACCGACTTATATGCTAATGCATGATACATGGGTGCTGAAAGTTTGTTTGGCAGTGGGTGGCAATGTCATAGTTGATCCAGAACCTCACATGAACTACAGACAACATGGAAATAATACTGTTGGACTTGGAAAAGGAATTAAATCTAATTTAAAACAAGTAAGACAATATATTGAAGAATATAAAGTGAGGAGCAGATGCTAGAATTGAAAAAAGGATATGGAAAAAGAATTGTTCCAGAATATAAGAAGTTAGTTTATTATATTTGTAATTATAAAAAGAATATAAAGTATCGTAAAAAATTATTGAATAAACATTATATAAATTTTTGTAATAAAGGCTTGAATTTAACATATTTTATTAAAATTATGCTAAATAAATTATAGGAAAGATTAAGGTGAAATAGTATGTTGTTTAGTATTGTTATTCCCGTGTATAACGTTGAAAAATATTTAGATGAATGTATGCAATCAATACTTTTACAGGTTGAGACAATAGAAAATGATTGTGAAATACTTTTGATTGATGATGGTTCAACTGATACGAGTGGAAGGATATGCGATATATATAAAGATAGATATCCAGATATTGTTAAAGTATTTCATAAGCCTAATGAGGGGCTGTTGGCAACTAGGCGTTTTGGATTTAAAAGGGTATCTGGGGATTATGTTATAAATTGTGATTCAGATGATTTATTAGAAAAAGAGATGTTAAAATCTGTAAAAAATATTATCTTGAAATATAAAAATCCAGATATCATATTTATAAATCATAATAGATATGATGGAAAAGAAAAAACGATTGAGTTTGAAAACATTTTTTCAAACAAACATGATAGCTTAATACCTAGAGAGAATGTATTACGTGAATTTATGACTGGACATAGTGTAGTTAGTGTCTGTGGAAAAATTTGTAAGACATCGTGTATTAATCCAGACTTGGATTATAAAAAATACGGAAGAATGAGCACAGGTGAAGATACTTTACAATCTGTAGAATTTTTTACGAATGCAGATACTTTTGTATACTTAAATGAAGCATTGTATGATTATAGATGTGATTCTGGTATGACAACAAAATTTGATAAAGATTATTATTTTACATTTAAAAAAATATTCGAAGAAATAATAAAAGAAAAAAAAGCTTGGAATTTGAAAAGCTTCAATAAATTATTTGCTATTAAAGTATTTCAGACAACAGGAAGAGCTATAACTCAATCTAGGTACAATAAATGGAATTCTTATGGCGAACAAAGAAAATATTTAAAGAAAATTCGTCAAGATAAGATGTTTATTGCTAATTTAAAATATCTTAATAATATCAAAGAAAATTTACAAAGAGATCATTACTTGTTGTTATATCTTTTGAAGGTTAGATTCTATTTATTAATAATTATAATGCTTAGGATGAAAAATATATTGGATAATTAAAACAAAGCAAAAGAGAGAGGGACATATTTATAAATTATGATGAGATTTTTACAAAGTTGCGTTTATTCATTAGATATAATGATTTATTTTATAGGAAAAAGTAATAATGAGAAGCTGAGAAAAATATTATCTATTATTTTAATTCCTGCAGGGATTGTACGGTATATTTATGCATCTATTAAAGCGATGTTTATAAACACTAAATCAGAGAAATGTGCAGTGGTTTTGATAATAAAAAATGAAGGGAAATACATTAAAGAGTATGTAGAATATTATACAGCGCTGGATTGTGATCTTATTATATATGATAACGATTCAGATGATGGAACAGCTTCAATTGTAAAAAAATATAGGAATGTGACTTATATACCATGGCATGGAAAAAAGAGACAAATAGATGCTTACAATCAAGCTTGTAAAAAGTATGAAAAAAAATATAAATATATTATGTTTTTTGATGCAGATGAATTTTTAATTGCTGATGATTTGCTAAAAGGAAAATCATTGTATCAAATTTTAGATAGTGTATTTAAAAGACAGAAAAAAACAGCTTGTTTAGGTATTAATTGGCTTATTTTTGGATCATCAAATTTAGTAGAAGATCCGGAAGATGGTGTAATAAATGCATTTACGCATTGTGCACGAGATGAATTTGAATGGAATCAATTGGTTAAATCATGCGTGATTCCATCTAAAATAGTAGGTTGGTTAACCCACATCTTCCGTTACAAACATTTGGTTATAAAAAGATAAATCTAGATGGAAAGAAAATAGTTCAACCTAGAAATGAACTTCCAAAGAAAAAAAAGATCAGATTGTATCATTATTTTGTGAAAAATAAAAAGCATTTTGAAGAAAAAGTTAATAAAGGTATGGCTGATAGAAATGCAAAAAGAAGTATGGATGAGTTTTATTATTATGATAAAAATGATGTGATTAATTATAAAGCAATTTCTGTTCGAGACTATATACTAAAGAAATGATAGGGGTGAAGCTGATGAAGAAAATGGAACTGTCAGAATTTGCTTATAAATGCATATTATTTTTGCTTATTATAGATGCAGCTATATATAATACAACAGTAAATGAAGTTTTTAAAGATTCTTTACATAGTTGTTGCTTAGTTGTGACGATAGCTTTTTCAATATTATGCATTTTAGTAAGAAGATATTCAATAAAAGAGCTATTAGCTCATGTTAGTATTTTGTTATTGGCAGTGATGAGTTATATTATAAGCGGAAATACAGATATGTTTGCGAGTATATTATTAGTTGTACTTGCATGGAAATTGAATATAGATGATATCTTGAAAATGATTTTTTCAATAAGATTTGTTGTATTTATATCTGTAGTTTTATTATCTTTAGTTGGGGTATTAAAGAAAGGATCAATAGCTTTAACGTCTGCGGATAAAGGTGTTTTATTTGGATATGGGCATGCTAATACATTTGCAGGAAGTGCAGGAATATTAATATTTCTTATGTTTGCTATCTGTAGAAATAATTTAAAAAAAATACATTTTGTGATTGCAGTGATAGCAGATTTGTTGATTTTCTATTTTTCGAGAGCAAGAACAAGTTTGTTATTAATGACTGCATTAGTGTTTATTTTGTTAATGTGTAAATATGTTAAAAATATGGATAAAGTAATATTAAAAGTAGCGAAATATTTTCAGAGTATTTTGTTGATAATTATATTTGGCTTATATTTTTGCGTGCAAAAGAGATGATGCCAAGATTTGTTGATATGGTTGATAAATTGATGAATGGACGTATTTTATTATCAGCAATGAACCTTGCATATTATCCGGTAACATTGATTGGACAAAAGGTTGATCTTTCCCTGATTGCATTGGATAATCAATATTATGCGTTAGACAATGGATTTGTTTATATCTTGATTCATTATGGTATTTTGGGATCACTTATAATTGCAGGATTTCAGCAAAAGGCGATTATGAAATGTATAGAGAAAAAAGATGTGGTTTTAACGACTATTTGTATTTTGATTTTATTTTGGATGGTATATGAAGGAATGATGGTTTCAGCTACATCAAACTTTACGTTATTGTTTGCAGGTACTTTGATAGGTACGGATAAATTAAAGCAGAAAGAATAAAAGGAGTATTTAAATGATACCGAAAGTCATTCATTATTGTTGGTTTGGTGGAAATCCACTGCCTAATATTGCGGTTAAATGTATTAACAGTTGGAAAAAATATTTTCCAGATTATGAAATAATCGAATGGAATGAAAGCAATTTTGATTTATTTTCATGTGATTATTGCAGAGAAGCGTATGATGCTAAAAAATGGGCTTTTGTAAGTGATTATGCGAGATTTAAAATTTTATATGAGCATGGTGGAGTTTATTTTGATACAGATGTAGAAGTCATTAAAAGTATGGATGATATTATACAGAAAGGTGCATTTATTGGTCGTGAAAGAATTGCAAATGCATTTCCAGTTAATGCAGGCCTTGGATTGGCAGCAGAACCTAAAATGCCGATAATAAAAGAAATAGTGGAACATTATGAACAAGCTCACTTCGAGCAAGTAGAAAAAATGGAAACAGTAGTAGAAAAAGTAACTAATATACTAAGAAAATATGGACTTTCCAATGAACAAAAATATGAGATCATAGAGGGAATGCAGATATATCCTTCTGATTATTTTTGCCCATATGACTATAATGTTGGTGAATTAAATATTACGGATAATTCAAGATCAATACATTGGTATGATGCATCATGGTTTGATAATAAAATGAAGAAAAGAAGAGATGTTTGTGTAAAAATTCAAAAAACATTACGAGGAAGACTAGGGGAATGCATAGCAAAATTATATACTAGTCTGTCATATTATTGGGAGTGGATTAGTACAGGAGATTATGAAACTATTAAGAAAAAGATAAAGAATAGGATCAAAGGAAAAGGTAAGAAATGATTAAAAAAATCATTAAGGCTGTAAATGTTGTGTTTGGAAATTTTGTTCGAGTACAGTCAAGATTAAGTTTTGATGAAGCAAGAAAATATTTACAAGAAATTAGTCCAAAACCAAAAGGAACTTGTTATACAAAAAATAAACTTGCTATTCAATATGATTTACATATTATTATTCCAGCGTATAATGCAGAAAAATATATAAAAGAATGTTTGAAATCTGTTTTTATCCAAGTCTCAGAATATAGTGTATTAGTTACCGTTGTAAATGATGGATCAACTGATCAAACAAGTATAATTCTAGAAAATTTAAAAAAACTGTATAAAGGAAGTCAAATTGATATTGAAATTATAAATCAAGATAACAAAGGCTATTCAGGAGCAAGAAATACTGCATTGAGTTTTATAAGAGGAAAATATATTATTTTTTTGGATGCGGATGATATATTACCTCAAGATACTATTGAAGTTATGTTAGATACTGCGTATGAATATGATGCGGATATTTTACAAGGAAGTTGGTATACATTTACGAATGAGGAAAAGAAAGAGTACAGAGTAAAAGAAAGTGGGAGAAAAACTGGAAGTCAGGGATATATATCAGGCTATCCATGGGGAAAACTTTATAAATATTCAGTGTTAGAAAACTTTCAATTTCCAGACGGATATTGGTTTGAGGATACACCAATTTCATTTATACTTGCTGCATTGCCATTTAAATGTATTTCAATTGATAATATTGTGTATGGATACAGATTAAATTCAGAAGGCATTACATCAAAAGCAGTGTATAGTGAAAAATCCATAGATAGTTATTGGATTACAGAACAATGCCTAAAAGAATTTCCTAAATTCAAGGTTCACTATGATCAAAAAGCATATGAGTATTTATTACAACAGAGTATAATGAATGCATGGCGGATACGAAAACAAAAGAGGAAAGTACGCGAATCGGAATTTGTTTTAATTACAAAATTGATGGATGATTATTTTAAAGGCTTTCATACAAAAAATGCTAATATGAGAAAAGTAGAAAATGCACTAAGAAAAAAACAATTTATTCGTTTTGAAATGATAATTTAAAAAATAAACAATTGATTTTTGTAAAAAAATTCTACAAATGGATATGGAGAACAGTTATGAAAGAAAAAATATATATTGTAAAAGAGCATATTTGTTCAGGAGAAAGTGAATTTACAGCGGCAGGGAAAGCAAGAATTGATGTAGAAGATATATTATATGATTGGAAAGCAAAAGATATAAAGATTAAAATTAAGAAAAATTTAAATGAAAATAGTATTTTAAAAAAGTTGTTTTCACATTATCATTTATATCAAATTTGGAAAAAGTCCTTAGATAAATTAAAAGAAGGAGATGTATTAATTATACAGTTTCCACTACAAGAAGGATTTATATTTGCATCTCATTTGTTAAAGAATTTAAAGAAGAAAAATATTAAAACAATTGCTGTTATTCACGATTTAGAAACATTAAGAATAACCAAGGATAATACAATTTCTAAAAAACGAAAAATTCGCTTATATATTGAGGAAATACCTGCATTAAAGCAATTTTCAAAAATTGTTGTACATAATCAATCAATGAAAAAAGCTTTGATGAAGAAAGGTATTTCTGAAGATTCAATGGTAACATTAAAAATGTTTGACTATTTAATTAAAGAAGGAAATGAATTACCTGAAAGTACAAAGTCAGAAGAAAATAATATTATTATTGCGGGTAATTTAAGTTCATATAAAGTTGGCTATGTATATGAATTACCACATGATGTTAAATTTGATTTATATGGAATTAATTATACAGGAGTGACAGATAATAAAATTAAGTATCATGGGTCCTATCCTTCAGATGAATTACCATGGCATTTAAAAGGTGCATATGGCTTAGTATGGGATGGAGATACAGCAAAAACATGTAGTGGAATATTTGGGGATTATTTAAGAATTAATAATCCACATAAAACATCATTATATCTTGCATGTGGAATTCCTATTATTACATGGAATAAAGCAGCAATTGCGCAATATGTAAGAAAGAATAGAGTTGGGATAACAGTATCGTCTTTAGATGAAATAAACGAAAAACTGAAAGATGTTTCTAAAGATGAATATAATTTAATGCGTAAAAATGCAAAGAAATGTTCTGAAAGAGTAAGAAAGGGCTATTATCTAAAAAAAGCAATACAGGAAGCATTATCATGAAAATTAAATCAGTAAAATTCAATTTCATAATGAACTTTATATTAACAGCATCAAATTTTATTTTTCCGTTAATTACGTTTCCATATGTATCCAGAGTTTTAGGAGCTTCAGGAACAGGAAAAGTTTCTTTTGCAATATCTGTAGTAAGCTATTTTACAATGGTAGCAGCATTAGGAATTCCTACATACGGAATTCGGACAACAGCGAAAGTAAGAGATGACCAGGAAAAGTTGAATAGAACAACACAGGAAATTTTAAGCATTCATTTGTTTATGATGTTACTAGTATCTATTGTATACATATTAGCAATTTTATTCGTTCCAAGATTTCAATCTGATCGAACTTTATTTCTTGTGGTAGGAGTATCAATTTTACTAGATCCATTAGGGGTTAATTGGCTATATCAAGGATTAGAGCAATACGGCTACATAGCAAAACGTTCGATATTTTTAAAATTTGTAGGTGTTATTTTGATGTTCATGTTCATACATAGTCCAGATGATTATGTATTTTATGGAGTAACTTCCATTTTGGCATCTGCAGGTTCTAATGTGTTGAATTTTATTAATCTTAGAAAATATGTATCGTTAAAACCAGTTGGGCATTATGATATTAAACAGCATTTAAAGCCGATTTTAATATTATTTGCCCAGGTTGTTGCGGTAAATATTTATACCAATTTGGATAATGTCATGCTTGGTTTTATGAAAACGGATGTAGATGTTGGATTGTATGCAGCAGCAGTAAAGGTAAAGACTATTTTAACAAGTCTGGTAACATCCCTAGGGGCGGTTTTATTGCCTAGACTATCCTATTATATTATGGAAGGAAGAAAAAAAGAATTCCAGACATTGATAAGGAAAGCATATAATTTTGTTATTGTTATTGCTTTGCCATTAATGTTATTCACAATTTTTTATGCAAGAGATTGCTTAGTATTTCTTTCAGGAAAAGAGTTTATTGGAGCAACATTGGCGATGCAGGTTATTGCACCAACAATTGTTTGATTGGATTATCAAATTTATTGGGAATTCAGGTATTAACACCATTGAATAAAGAAAAACAATTGGTTTACTCTGTCGTTGCAGGCGCAGTGGCAGATTTGATTTTAAATATTATTTTTATTCCTAAGATGGGAGCAGCAGGAGCATCACTGGTACGTTGGTTGCGGAATTTGTTGTGTTGATTGTACAGATTATGTATTTGAAAGATTTGTTTTTTAAGATCTCAAAACAGGTTCAATATTGGAAAGTACTGGTAGCGTTGGTTTTGGCAAGTATTATATCTATAAAGTGCAGTGGAGTTGTTGATATGGTATTTTTAAAATTAATAGTAGCAGGTATCAGCTTCTTTGGGATTTATGGCATAATTTTATTGCTGACGAAAGAGACATTTGTACAAAATTATGTAGTTGATGGGATACTTAAGAAGAGTTTTCTCAAAAAGAAAGGAAAGTAACAAATGAAACAGTATGATTATCTAATCGTAGGTTCTGGACTCTACGGAGCCGTTTTTGCCCAACAGGCAGTAGCAAAGGGAAAGAAAGTCTTAGTAATTGATAAACGCCCTAATATTGCCGGAAATGTATACACAGAAGATATGGAGAAATCCATGTACATAAATATGGAGCACATATTTTCCACACAAATAACAAAGAAGTATGGAATTATATTACAAAGTTTGCAGAGTTTAATAGATTTACAAATTCACCAGTAGCGAACTATAAAGGAGAGTTATATTCACTCCCATTTAATATGTATACATTTAATAAGATGTGGGGAGTGATTACACCACAGGAAGCTGCAGATAAGATCAAACAGCAGAAAAAAGAAGCAGGGATTACAGAGCCAAAGAACTTAGAAGAACAGGCAATCAGTCTGGTCGGAACAGATATTTATGAAAAACTGATTAAAGGATATACAGAAAAACAATGGGGAAGACCATGTACAGAACTTCCTTCTTTTATCATCAAAAGACTTCCAGTACGTCTAACATTTGATAATAATTATTTCAATGCCTTATATCAGGAATTCCGGTTGGCGGATATACAAAGATGGTAGCCAATATGTTAGGAGATGTAGAAGTACGTTTGAACACAGATTACTTTGAGAACAAAGAAGAACTGGATGCATTGGCAGAGAAAGTCATTTATACCGGACCAATCGATGCATATTTTGATTATAAATTAGGAGCATTAGAATACCGATCCGTAAGATTTGAAACAGAAGTTTTAGACCAGCTAAACTTTCAGGGAAATGCAGCCGTAAACTACACGGATGTTGAAACACCATGGACGAGAATCATTGAGCATAAGTGGTTTGAATTTGGAAAAGATGAAGAAGGAAAGGATCTTCCAAAGACAGTGATCAGCCGAGAATATAGTTCTGAGTGGAAATTAGGAGATGAACCATATTATCCAGTGAATGATGAGAAAAATGGAAAATTATATGAAGAATATAAGAAATTAGCTGAAAAAGAGGAAAATATTATTTTCGGCGGAAGACTTGGTGAATATAAATATTATGATATGGATGCAGTAATTGCAGCAGCACTTGATATGTGTGAGAAAGAATTATAGAGTTATTATTACGAAAGAAATACAAGAAAGAGGATGTTATGGATACAACATTAATCATTATGGCGGCAGGTATAGGTTCTAGATTCGGAGAGGGAATTAAACAGTTAGCAAAGATGGGACCAAATGGGGAAATCATTATGGATTATTCCATTTATGATGCCAAAGAAGCAGGATTTAATAAAGTAGTTTTTATTATTCGTAAAGATATTTTTGAAGAGTTTGAGGAAGTTATCGGAAGCAGAATAAAAAAACAAATTGACGTTGAATATGTATTTCAGGAACTTGATGATCTTCCAGAAGGATTTAAATTACCAGAAGGAAGAACAAAGCCATGGGGAACAGGACAGGCAATACTATGTTGTAAGGATGTTGTGAAAGAACCATTTGTAATTATTAATGCAGATGATTATTATGGCAAAGAAGCATTTGTGAAACTGCATGATTTCTTAGTGAGTGGGGAAGATTTAGGTAGAGAGTTCACAATGGGTATGGGTGGATTTATCTTAAAGAATACATTGAGTGATAATGGTACTGTGACTAGGGGAGTGAGTGTGGTTGACGAGAATGGTTTACTAAGTCAAGTACATGAAACAACAGGAATAGAAATGGGAGAAGACGGAAAAATCAAATGCGACGATCCTAAAGTACAAGAATGGATTAGTCCGGAAGATAAAGTGTCTATGAACATGTGGGCAGGATATCCAGAATTTATAGATTATTTAGCAGAAGATTTTAAAGATTTCCTTGCCAATGTGAAAGAAGGAGATTTAAAGAGTGAATATTTGTTGCCGAATATTGTGGACAAACTGTTAAAAGAGAAAAGAGCCAATGTAAAAGTGTTAGAGACACAGGATCGTTGGTTTGGAGTTACATATAAAGAAGATAAAGAAATTGTTCAAAAAGCTTTCGCAGAGTTGATTCAGAATGGAATTTATGCGGAAAAACTTTGGGAGTGATGAAATTATTAAAATCAACTTAAGATACCTGAGACATTAAGAAATCAGTATACAAAATAAATTGCAACATTAAGGACAAATTATTCAAAAAATTCCAAATAAATTAAATAATGATTGAGCATATAGAGTAAAATTAGTTAGAAAGTCATATCAAAAATGGGTATGGCTTTTTATCATTGTAGTATACAAATTAATATATTATGCATACAAATAAAAAACACAGAGTAAGCGCTTTATCTAAGGGTGGAATTTCAATCCACACAAATCCTGTCATAATGATTGCTAGATGCTAGTGTTTTACTTCCATCGTTTGCTAGATGAATGAAAATGCTAGTACTTTACTGTTTGTGATCTCTCAAAATGTCCATGATATGATTTCATTTTGAGAGATCACAAACACATGAGCGTCCTACACCATATATATTCGCAGTCAGATGTCAGGACTCTTATGGATGAATGTAAAAATCTTTATTCACCTGATGGAATTCGCTCATACACAACAAATATCATCATCGGATTGCTGTGGTCTACAGGAATGAGACCATCTGAACCAGTGAATCTTTTGAACGAAGATGTAGATTTTAAAAATAATACATTACATATAAGAAAAACAAAGTTTTCAAAAGAACGATATATACCAATACACAAAAGTGTAACGGAACAACTTTGCTCTTATCATCAGTGGATTGAAGAAAAGTTGGGATTAAAATCATCGAAGGATCCATTTTTCTATACAACAGGGGGGCAAAAAATTGACTGAATCCTCACTTGCATATGCATTTTAAGCTGATTCGCCCATGCATCAATTCTAATCCTACAGGATATCCATATGTAAGATTATATGATTTTCGCCATACATTTGCCTGCAATACAATCTTAAGATGGAATGAGCAGGGAGAAGACGTAAATGAAAAACTATATGTCTTATCAACTTATTTAGGACATGTAAAACCTGCGGATACCTTCTGGTATTTATCTGCAACCCCTGAATTATTAAAAGCATTGTGTTCAAAGTATGAGGAACAGTTTG
>ENA-OQBT01000313-OQBT01000313.1-human-gut-metagenome-genome-assembly--contig:-NODE-313-length-32188-cov-3.329778_pt1 | contig 32188 bp, 42 predicted proteins | sample MGYA00242749_ERZ504557 | MGnify/ENA primary metagenome ERZ504557 (study PRJEB26092, sample SAMD00036243) | human gut metagenome | host: Homo sapiens | study: EMG produced TPA metagenomics assembly of... | reverse complement strand
TGCACGGAGTGGTGCATTCACCTCAATCATGATAGAGGTATCTGCGAGCATAGTAACTTTATCAATACAAGTGTGCTTGACATTTAGGATAGTTTTGATAGAATTTTTGTTGAGCATATGGGCTATATTAAGATTTTTCTAAGACAAAAAATCATTAATAGTAGCCCATATGCTTTTTCAAGTTTTTATGCGGCTTTGAGCCGATTTTCTATACCACACATTCTAATGAAGAGCCTTTTTCACTTCTAATCCTACATAATCAATACCATACATACCACTTATATCATCATAAGAAGTATTGTTGTTTCTACTTAAGGAAAGATAGAAATGATATTCTTTTTTTTCATATTTACCAACAAGTGCCATGTCAAATTCAACAAATAATCTATTAAAAGCCGGTTGCTCTGATTCATCTCCATAAATAAATTCTTCTATATCATTTTCATCCATTACTCCGTTTAATTCATCTTCTCTTCTCTTGACTACTAAATGAAGTTTCTGCTCGCTATTAGGCATAATATTTATTGTACATTTCTCTGTATTTTCATGTTCTACTGACCTTAATACATAATATCCACTCTCTGGATTATCATCATACGCTTCCTTACAAAATAAAACTTCAACATTACTTATACTAATCTCATTAATTGGAGTTTTCCCAATATTTTTTACTTGTACTGATAATATATATGTATCATATCGTTCATCACTCTTGTCAAACATAAATACATTTCCCAAGAAAACAAATTTAGGATCAAAATAACTTACTTCTGCATAATTACAACATATGTCAACAAGTGGAATATCACGATCTTCACACAGCTTATTTAATACTTCACTTTGCTTTTGAGCGATTCTTTGAATATCTTCCGATGTCAACATTTTTTTATTCACATCTTGAACAGCATTGATGATTTCATTCTCTTTTTCAAGTATTCTTTTTTCTCCAAAGCTAATTTTTTTGCTTAATCTTTTGATATATCCCTCAACGAAGATTTTATATCTTTTAAATACCTCGTCTTTATCATCATCAGAAAATCCTTGTCCATACTGTAAATACTCACGATAATATTTTCAAACATATTTTTCAGTTCATTTTCTGAGTAATATGCTGTAGCCTCATTTAATTCATTGCAATACTCATTAATGACAATATCTACTTTTTCTTTAATTGATTCCGATTTAACCCCTTCCAATGCGTTGCTTCGCTCAGATTTCTTTTTCGCGCTATCTTCAATCATCTCAACTGCACCATTAAAAAATCCTGATGTACAATTTTCAACTATACTAAGTCCTATATTTTTGCCAAACTCTTTTATTTCAAAACTCATTCTACTTTTCTCCTTCACATATTTTAATTATTCATACTAAACCTCTTGATGCCATTATACAAAACAATGGTCACACAACGGTCACACGGAGATAACTTTGTAAAAACTGCATATTGAAAGCGCCGAAAATTGCATCTTTTTTTAGACAATTTTCGGCGCTTTTTTTTGTTATTCTTTGTAAAAAATACCTATTATTTATTATATTTTTTGTATATCTTTGTGAGACCCTCGTACAGAATGTCTCTGTTTTTATAGCTTATAGCCCTTTTACTCCTCAAACAGCCTCTGCTTCCTCTCTATCATCTCATCAATCCTTGCGATATACTGCCTACATCCTTGACATTCTCGCATCTGTCGATGCGGTGTGTGCCATCCGGATTCGGTACCGGCCAGACACGCTTGGTGCTTGCTCCGGCTCCACAGGCTACGATAGTTTGTTTTTCCTCCATGATTAGTATGTTGTATACACCGGCCTTTCCCTTTGCCGCATAGCCCACGTTCTCCATGTTGCCTGCCATGCCCTTCTGCCTGTAGAGGTAGTATGGCTCAAGTCCCATCTGCTTACAGTAGGCTGCGCAGAGGTCCATATGCTCCTGGGTGTTGACCATCTGCATATCACTGTAGCGGTCCTTGAAGATTGTAAGTCTTGCAGCGCGCTTTACTGCGAGTGAGTGGATGGTGACATTGTCAGGCGCCAGCTCCTTCACGAACTCCATTGTGTGCCTTACATCATCAAGTGTCTCCTCGGGAAGCCCCATAATAAGGTCCATGTTTATGTTGTCGAAGCCCAGCTCACGCGCAAGCTTGAAGCTTTGTATCGCATCGTCTACTGTGTGGTGTCTTCCTATTATATCGAGTGTCTGCTGCTTCATGGTCTGCGGATTGACCGATATACGGCTGATGCCGTTTTTCTTTAGTGCCATAAGCTTTTCTCTCGTGATAGAATCCGGTCTGCCCGCTTCCACGGTAAATTCCAGACAGTCCTTTAAATCAAAGCTGCATTTAATTTTTCTGATAAGCCTGTCAAGCTGTGCAGGACTTAGTGTGGTCGGTGTGCCGCCTCCTATATAGATGGAATTTAGCTTCCTGTGGTAGAACTTCTGCGCTGTATAGTCTATTTCCTTCTCGAGTGCATCGAGGTAATCGTCCACGCGGTTTTTCCACACGCCCAGCGGGTATGATGTAAACGAGCAGTATGCACAGGTGCTCGGGCAGAAAGGTATGCCTATGTACAGGCTGTAGCCGTTGTCATAGTCCACCCTATCGAGCAGTGCCTTCTCACGCTTTGCTATACCTATTGAAAGGTCGATTTTCTCATCGCTTGCGAGATAGGTTTCCTTCAGATAGTCATAGGTTTCCTTATCGCTCATGCCGTCCTCTATGCATTTCATGGCTATCTTGGTCGGTCTGATGCCTGAGAGCGTGCCCCACGGAAGGCTTTTTCCTGTGCCCTTTTCTATCATGGAATAGAGGGCGAGCTTGAGGCGGTTTTTGGTTTCCTTGCGGTCTGCGCCGGTCACGGATATTTTTGTGCTGATACTTTCGCTAACCTTATTTGCCGTCCACTCCACCGCAATCTCATCGCCATCATAGTCTATCTTAAATACCTGTGAGGCATCCGCAAATTCCTTTACGCCATCATCTGTCATCTCGTGGTGTGTGCAGGCAAGGTTCTTCCCCTCCACCTCATCAGGTGAGCAGCTATAGTACATCTGCACGTCCTCCTGCGGGAAGAACTCCTTGAGCAGTGAGTGCACATCATATTCAAAATCCGGTTTATTAAATACTACTACTATCATAAGTAAGGGTTATACATCCTCTCGTTTTCTATGGTTGTTGTGTCGTTATGGCCCGGGTACACCTCTGTATGCTCAGGCAGTGTCATGATCTTTTCCTTAACTGTGCGCACGAGGTCTGACATGCTGCCACCCTTGAAATCCGTACGTCCGATTGAGCCGCAAAACAGCGAGTCTCCTGTAAAGATCACGTCCTCATACGGGAAATAATAGCAGCAGCCGCCCGGTGTATGCCCCGGTGTGTGAAGCACTACTATGTGAAAGCCTGCGATGTCAATTTCCTGCTTATCCTTCAAAAATACATCTGCATAAAAGGTCTTTGACTGGCCCATCATGTAGCTGACATTAAGCTGCGGGTCATCGAGTGTGGCTTTGTCTGCCTCATGGATATATATCTTGATGCCGTAGCGGTCTGCGAGCGGCTTTGCATCAGTGGCATGGTCAAAATGTCCATGTGTGAGCAGTATTGCTACTGGCTTTGCGCCTGATTCGTCCACTTTTTTGGCGAGCTGATTAGCACACGCGCCAGGGTCTATTATTATCATTTCCTTTGTCTTTATATTGGTGACAAAGTAGCAGTTGGTCTGCACCGGTCCCACTACGAAGTGGTCTATCTTCATATTTACCATATAAGTGTACTCCTTGTCTGTTATCTGTTATATATTATTTGTTACATGCTATATGCTACACGCTATATGTTACATGCTATATGTTATTTCATGCAGTAGTTCCTTCTTCATTGCCTTTTCCGGTCTCATTGAGATATGAACTATAATCTCACTTCACGCAAGAACCACCGGGATTTAGCCGGTGGTCCTCTCTACGTCTATTACACTTTCTATCTGTCTGAGCTTCTCCACGAGAACCTTTATCTGGTCCCTGCCTCTGATATTGAAAAATACCTCGATTGTAGCGATGCCCTGCTTGCTGGTCTTGGACTGGATACCACTGATATTGATTTCCTTCTCGGTAAATATCTTGGTGATATCTACGAGCAGTCCCGGCCTGTCATGACAGAATATCTTAAGGTCTGCCTGATACTCGGCACCGTTGTCCATGAGGCTGTATCCTGCCACTCTGCTTCTATGAGCCTGTCCTTTTCTATCTTGGACAGGTTGATGATATTCACACAGTCTGTCCTGTGGATGGAGATGCCTCGGCCTCTTGTGACAAAGCCCACTATTTCATCTCCCGGGACCGGATTGCAGCACTTCGAGAAGTGCACTGCCACGTCATAGAGTCCGTGTACCACAATACCGCTCTTTGACTTGTGCTCCGGCTGTGTGCCTGCTGCCGCCTGCTGCTTTTCTGCTATGCTGCCAAGCACATCTGCATCTGTCACCGGCACCACATGATCCTTCTTGTACTCATCGTACATCCTGTTGACTATCTGGCTCTCCTTGAGTCCGCCGTGGCCGACGGTTGCAAGGCACGAGTTCCAGTCGTGGAAGCCGTATTTGCGGCGTATTTTCTCCTGATATTCAGGCTTGTTTATCTCAGCAAAGTTGATACCTTTGCCTTGGCATAGGCTGCTATCAGATCCTTGCCGTGCTGTATATTCTCCTCCTTGAGCTCACTTCTGAACCACTGGTTGATCTTGTTCTTGGCCTGTGTGCTCTTTACGACCTTGAGCCAGTCACGGCTTGGTCCCTTGGAGTTCTGTGAGGTGATTATCTCTATCTGGTCACCATTTTTGATGACATAGTCTATCGGCACCAGCTTGCCGTTTACCTTGGCCCCGACCATCTTATTGCCGACCGCAGAGTGTATGCTGTAGGCAAAGTCTATAGGTGTGGAGCCCTTTGGCAGGTTCTTTACATCGCCGGACGGTGTGAATGCAAATACATTGTCAGAGAATAAATTTAAATCACTCTTTAATAAAGTCATAAACTCCTTATTATCCGACATGTCCTGCTGCCACTCGAGTATCTGGCGCAACCAGCTGAGCTTCTCCTCCTCTGTGACAGTTGTGGTAGTGGCATTGCCGTTGTTTGCTTCTTTGTACTTCCAGTGCGCTGCGATACCGTACTCAGCTGTACGATGCATCTCATAGGTACGTATCTGTATCTCAAACGGCTGTCCGCTCGGGCCTATGAGCGTCGTGTGAAGCGACTGGTACATGTTCTGCTTCGGCATGGCAATATAGTCCTTGAAACGGCCCGGTATAGGCTTATACTTCTCATGTATGATACCAAGCACTGCATAGCAGTCCGGTATCGTATCCACCAGAATCCTGATGGCAAAGAGGTCATATATCTGGTCTATCGTCTTGTCCTGATTGACCATCTTCTTATATATACTGAAGAAATGCTTTGCCCTGCCGTATATCTCTGCCTTGATACCGGCATCTGAAACATACTTCTTGACATCGTTTACCAGGCCCTGGATGTAGGTGTCTCGCTCTGTCTTTCTGAGGGCTACCTTCTCTACCAGATCGTAGTAGGCATCCGGATAGAGGTACTTCATACAAAGGTCCTCGAGCTCTATCTTTATCTTGCTGATACCAAGTCGCTGTGCGATAGGGCAGTAGATATCCTGTGTCTCTCTGGCGATACGCTGCTGTGCCTCCTTGGACTGGTACTTGAGTGTACGCATATTGTGCAGTCTGTCTGCCAGCTTTATGAGGATGACCCTGATATCCTTTGCCATGGCGAGAAACATCTTACGCAGATTCTCAGCTGCATCTCAAGCCTGTCCGCATTCTTGTCCTTCGGATCCTTGGTGCTGTCTGTCAGATGCAGATGCTTTAACTTCGTGACACCATCCACCAGATGTGCGACATCGTCTCCAAACTCCGCACGCATCTCATCCATGGTCATGATGGTATCCTCCAGCACATCATGGAGCAGTCCTGCTGCAATGGTTTCCTTATCCAGCTCAAGCTCGGCGAGTATTATGGCAACACACAGCGGATGTATGATATAAGGCTCTCCTGACTTACGTGCCTGACCCTTATGAGCATCATAAGCTACCCTGTAGGCTTTGTCCACAAGGCTCGTGTCATCCGACGGATGATACTTTTTGATTTCCTTTTTAAGCTCATCGTAAAGCTCCTCGGGGCTCGTAAAATCCTTTGTTCCCCTTATGCCGCTGGTGTCTGAGCGAAATTTGTCCGCTATTTTTTCTAATTCTTCTGTTGAGTAATCTGCCAATAGTCTCACCTCGATTGTAGTGTATCTTTAGTAGCCATTATATTTTATTTCTTTAAAAATTGCAATCTTATGTTGTTAGCCGATAACCATCTTTACTCCGCCATACATGCCGGCTGAGTTGCCGAGTGTAGCAAGCTTGATCTCTGTCTCACGGCTTGCATGGAAAGCATACTCTTTATAATACTTTGCTGCTGTATCGATGATGATGCTGCCTGCCTTTGAGAGGCCTCCTCCGACAACAAATACCTCAGGTCCATGACGCATGCTACTGCTGCCATTGCCTTGCCGAGAAGCTTCATAGACTGCTCTACTGCTGCAATGCCCGCTGCATCTCCTGCCTTTGCCGCATCGCATACATCCTTGGCTGTGAAGCTGCATTTAAATCAAGTTTTGTTGCCACATCCCTGTGTGCTGCAATGTATCTCTCTGCTACTCTTACGAGTCCGTTTGCTGATGCATACTGCTCTAAGCAGCCCTTCTTTCCACAGCCACAGCACTCTGACTCATCATCTACCATAGGCATATGTCCTATCTCTCCGCCTGCTCCGTTTACTCCGGCTACGATTCTGCCATCGCGGATGATTCCTCCGCCTACGCCTGTGCCTAGTGTGATCATGACTACATCCTGATGACCCTTTCCGCCACCCTGCCACATCTCACCGAGTGCAGCTACGTTGGCATCGTTTCCGGCCTTTACCTTGATGCCGCCGCACAGTACTGAGAGTGACTGTGCCACGTTGAACACGCCCCAGCCGAGGTTGACGCATCTTAATACTGTTCCGTCATCCTTTACAGGTCCCGGCACTCCCATGCCTACACCCTCGATGTCACCCATCTCTATGCCGTGCTTCTCGTTATTCTCCTTGATGGATGCTGCGATATCAGGCAGGATGAGCTCGCCGGAATTCTCTGTGCGTGTAGGAATCTCCCATGTATCGACAAGCTTTCCTGTGGTCTCGAAAAAGCCTATCTTTACAGTTGTTCCACCTATATCTACTCCGTATGCATATTTCTTCATTTTTTCGTCCTCCAAATCGTTAAACTATGTTTATATTTTATTGCCTAATTGTATATTTTTCAATGTTTTTCATTGTTTTTTATATTTTTTCTATATATAGAAGCGTTTATATCATCATCCACATTCCCGCTATTTGTAAATCCAAGCTTTTTGGCAAGGCGAACCGATGCCGTATTTCTCTCATCTATCCGGCAGTAAAGCTCTTCAAAGTCTGTGTTTTTGCGCGCATAGTCTATGATGAAGCGGCACACCTCCGTGGCATAGCCTTGGTTCCATAATTCCGGCGCTATCATATAGCCCAGTTCATCATGCTCAAGCCCTGCCCGTCCTATCAGCTTCCCTGTTTCTCTGGAAAATACAAGCCACATGCCATACTCGTAAAAGCCATACATGTTCTCTATATATGCTTTCTGGTATTCAAGCTCTGTCTCGTAGTCATAAAGCGGTTCCACAAAGTCTGTCATGCCAGGCTTGTCATAGAGCTCATAGAGCGCAGGAAGGTCTGACAGGGACAACTCACGTATCAGACACCTGTCTGTCTCGCCGATGTCCCACGGGATGTGATTATATCGCCTGCGCACCCGCTCCAGATACTCAATATCAAGCTCTGCAAGGCTCTCGACTGCATAGTGCGTGCCGCACTGCGGTTCTCCTACTGATGCTATGCCGAGTGAGTCAGCTATTTGCTTCTGCTGCCTGTTTGATACTATCCAGATGTAGTCTGCGGGAACTTTCGGTATTCTTTGATTTCCCGTATTAGCTTTCGCGGTGTTATCTGCAGATTCTGTATATCCTGAATTATTTTCTATTTCATACACACACAAATTATTCTGCTGCTCATCTGGCAGTTTCTTCTGCAACTCATCCAGCAATTTCCCCAGTAGTGCACCATACAGTTTTTCTTGCAGCTCTTCAGGTAGTTTTTCTCGCAGTTTTTCCTGAAATTCATCTTGCAGCTCATCAGACAGTTTTTCCTGAAGTTTATCATAAAGCTCCTGTGATGCAGATGTCATCTCTACTACACGCTTCCACTGTGGCTTGAAGCTATCGTCATGATAGTAAAAAGAGGCAAGTTTTGCGCTTGCCTCATCGATAATTATTATCATTAAACTGTCTCCGGCTCCGGATAGTCCACTCCGAAGGTCTCAACTGTAACTGTCTTCATGACCTGAGCCTCAAGTGGTTTGTCCATGTAGTCTGTGCGCACCTCTGCGATCTTGTTTACCACATCCATGCCCTCTATTACCTTGCCGAACGCCGCATACTCGCCGTCGAGATGTGGTGCATCCTGATGCATGATAAAGAACTGGCTGCCTGCTGAATCAGGTATCATGGTACGTGCCATTGAAAGTACACCGGCTGTGTGCTTTAAGTCATTTTTGAAGCCGTTGTGTGTGAACTCACCCTTGATTTCATAGCCCGGGCCGCCTGTGCCGTTTCCGTCAGGATCTCCGCCCTGAAGCATGAAGCCCTTGATTACACGGTGGAAGCATACTCCGTCATAGAAGTTGTGATTAATTAAGCTGATAAAGTTGTTTACTGTGTTTGGTGCGATTTCCGGATAAAGCTCCGCCTTGATTACATCGCCGTTTTCCATTGTGATTGTTACGATTGGATTCTGTGCCATTATTTTTCTCTCTTTCTTTTATAATATTATGAGGCTTGGAGAATACCCATTCCTCGCAATTATTAAACATCGAATTAATTTCTACCCGATTGAATTTACCTGATTTTACTCACTCAGAGCCTCGACCACCTTAGGAAACTCCATGAAGTGTGATGCCTTCACCAGTATGGTGTCACCCTCCTTCACATATGAAAGAAGCTCCTGTGTCATGGTCTCCCTATCCTCAAAATAGTGGATGTCTACATCGGATGATTTTTCCGCGGCTCCGGCTGCATATTCCTTTGCAAGCTCTCCTGCGGCAAAAAGTGTATGGATATGATTCTCTCCAACTGCTTCGCCTACCTCATGGTGCAGCTTTTTCTCATCGCTTCCAAGCTCACCCATGTCGCCAAGCACTGCTATTGTCCTGCCCTTTGCATGTGAAAGCACCTCGATAGAGGATTTCATGGATACAGGGTTTGCATTGTAGCAGTCATCTATCACTGTCATGCCGTGTGTTTTGATGAAATTGGTACGCCCTGCGATTGTCTCTGCTTTCTCGATTCCTGATTTTATCTCAGCTATTGTGAGACCAAGCTGCAATCCGACAGCTGCTGCCGCCATGGCATTGTATACATTGTGCTCACCCGGGATGTGGATTTGTGCATCGAACTCACCCTCCGGGGTGACAAAATGAGCCTTCATGCCGTCAAATCCCAGGTTTTCAATATTTGTGGTATATACTGATTTATGAACGTCCGAAGCCGATTCCTTGCCATAGTATATGGCAGGCTTTCCATTTACCGTCTGCACTGTGGCCAGCTTGTCGTCATCTGCATTCAGCACTGCGACCGCATCCGGCATCATATGCTCAAAGCACTCTGTCTTTGCTTTAAGCACACCATCCTGTCGCCCAAAAACTCCAGATGCAGTAGCCGATATTGGTGATGACCATGACATCCGGGCAAGACATAGTAGAAAGTCTGTGCATCTCGCCAAAATCAGATATGCCCATCTCAAGCACTGCTACCTGATGGCTTTCCCTGATTCCGAAAATGGTGAGTGGCAGGCCTATCTCATTGTTGAAATTGCCTGCGGTCTTGTGGACGCTGTATTTCTGCTCAAGGACTGATGATATCATCTCCTTGGTGCTGGTCTTGCCGACACTTCCGGTGATACCCACCACCTTGATATCAAGACTTTTTCTGTAAAATGCCGCGAGCTTTTTCATGGCATCGGCGGTTGATTCAACAAGCACATATGGGCCTGCCGGATCCGTCAGCTCATGCTCAGAGAGCACAATTGCCGCCCCCTGCTCAAACACAGTCGGAATGAATTTGTGTCCGTCCACCCTTTCTCCCTTTATCGGGATAAAAAGATAGCCCTCCTTCACCTGTCTGCTATCTATGACGGCGCCGGTGATTGTCGTATCGAGCTGTGTCTCATCACCTATGTATTTGCCCTCGCAGGCCTTTGCGATATTTGCAAATGTAAGATTCTTCATGTACTTATCCGACATGCTACACCTCATATTTTTTCAAAGATATGTCAATCAGATGCTCACAGAGCTGATTAAAGCTCATACCGATAACTGCGGCCTCCTGTGGCAGAAGACTGGTCGGAGTCATGCCCGGCAGTGTGTTTGCCTCGAGGCAGAACATCTCATTTTTGTCATTGAGCAAAAAGTCTGAGCGTGAATATGTGTCAAGCCCGATAACACGCGCAACCTCCTCGGCATAGTGTTGCATATCCTTTGTCACCTGCTCAGGAAGCTCGGCCGGACATGTCTCTACTGTACTGCCCGCCTTGTATTTATTCTTATAATCGTAGAAGCCCTCCTTCGGTGCAATCTCTATAATAGGAAGAGCCTTGCCCTCGATAACGCCGACAGAGAACTCCCTGCCCTGTACAAATTCCTCGATAACCAGCTCATTTTCCCACTTGAAGGCATCGTCAAGTGCCGCCTTGAACTCTGCCGCATCCTTAACGATGGTGACACCGATGCTTGAACCGCCACAGCATGGCTTTACCACGCATGGAAGTGTCAGGTCAAGCTTTGTGATATCGTCCTGTCTGGTCGCTCTTGTCATGGAAATACCCTTTGGAGTAGGTATACCGTTTGCAAGGAAGAACTGCTTTGATGTCTCCTTGTTCATGGCGATGGCTGAGCTTAAATAATCGCTGCCTGTATATTTGACACCGAAGAGGTCAAATGCTGCCTGTATCTTTCCGTTCTCTCCGTTTTCTCCGTGGAGAGCCATGAAAACAATGTCAGCCATCTGACACATTTTTATGACATTTGGTCCGAAGAAGCAAGGTGACTGGTCCTTTCTGGAAGCCTTTACCTTTGCGAGGTCAGGTGCCTCTGTCGGAATATCGCTGACCTGCACGCTTATCTCGTCCGCGCGGTCAAATATACCTGTCAGGTCCTCCTCCCTGTCACTATATCCCATAAATACATCCAATAATATAACTTTGTGGCCGTTCTCTTTGAGTGCCTTAGCTACCATGCTTCCTGTCTTGAAGGAAACATCTCTCTCTGTGCTGAGCCTCCGGCAAGTACTACGATGTTCATTTTTGTCCTCTTTTCTTTGATTGAATTATCATGCTTTGGCTTAATTAAACACAATGCAATGCTTCTTTTTAAAGCTATGAGTAATCAACATAATTTCTCCAAAATTATAACACCATTTGTGCAAAAAAGAAAGACCGGTTGCCCGGTCAAAAAAGAAATTCTCATTTTATTTTAAACTGTGTTGGCTTCCAGCAGCTGTATCATTCTCATAAATACCATCCGCCCGTGCAAATCATCCTGTGAAAGTGATTCTCCGTACTTCAATACTAATAATCGGCACTGATAAAAATTCAGCTCAGGATTGCCAAAAAGCAAAATCCGCAAGGCTGCATTTTCCAGGTAATTGTGTATATTTCCCACCTCAATAAATATATCTACAATATCATCGAGGTTAATAAGTCCTTTCTGTTCATAATAAATTCTTCCCAAATATTTCATCCCTCCATCGACTCTATTTTTCGTAGAACTTCTTTTTTGTCTTTCTTTTGAAATTTTGTCGTCTTTGCGAAATTTCCCTCTTTGTTTTTGTTGGTGGGTTCATTTTTCCATATAATATATCAATATTCTAGGCGCGTTACGCGCTTGTATTTTGAAGATTTCTATTAGAATCTTCAATATTGATTGGCGATTAGCAGTTTTCGACAAAATATGACATGGTTTTAGGTTTAATTTAGTTTGTTTTTGTTTAATATTGCTCTTTTTATATCAGAATTTTTGTAATGATAAATTTGTACTATATTTTGAGGTTTTTGTTCTAATTATTTCATTTTTTAAAATTTATATAAATGGTTAATATAAAAAACCGGCAGCCAACGGCTGCCGGTTTTCGATGAAAGAAAGGTTAAATTATGATGAAAAACAAGAGTTCTAACATTCTGGTTCGATAAGTCCGTATGTATGTCCTTTTCTCTTGTAGACTACATTTACTTCGTCATTCTCTGCATTTCTGAATACGAAGAAATCGTGGCCTGAGAGCTCCATCTGGATGCATGCATCCTCAGGATACATAGGCTTCATACCAAATCTCTTTGTACGGACAATCTTGATTTCCTCGTCCTCTGCATCGTCTGCCTCCACGAAATCATCCTGGAATATCGCCGGTGCATACTTCTTTGCGGAAATCTTGGTTCTGTATTTGCGAAGCTGTCTCTCGATTACTTCCTCTACGAGGTCAATTGATACGTACATATCATTGCTGACCTGCTCTGAACGGATAACATGTCCCTTTGCCGGATAGTAACCTCGATTTTCTGTCTATCCTTTTCTACGCTGAGTGTAACGTATACGTCTGTGTCCGGTTTAAAAAACTTCTCCAGCTTTGACAGCTTCTCCTCTACTGCCTGCTTAAGCCCCTCTGTTAATTCGATGTTTTTTCCTGAAATTGTTATTCTCATGATGTCCAACCCCTTTATCGTTTATTTGATACGTTGTCTGTATCATGTAAATATTATACCATAAATTTCGTTTTCATCAATCATTTTTATGCAATTTATATAAATAATCAAGGGTTTATTTACGGTTTTTCGCGAAATCGCTTGATTTCGCTATGATTAGGGATTTCATCAGAATAAAAAACATCAAGTCGAGTGATTTTTTATACACTATCGCAACATTTCTCAACTACAACAGCACATCTAAGCTATCACAACGTTTCTAAGCTACCACAGCGCATCTAACCTATCCCAGTGCCTCAAGCTGAGAGGAAAGCTCCTCCCACGCCTCCATATCAATAAGGATTTCTTCCTCGAGAGCGTCTATCTCGTTTTGGATTTCCGTGAGCTTTGAGTAGCTTGACTGATACTCCGGCTTCATGAGCTCAGCCTTGAGCTCATCGAGCTTTGCTTCCTTGACCGCCAGGTCCTCCTCGGCCTTTTTGACCTTTTTTTGTATCTTTGAGCGCTCCTTGCCCGGGTTGTAGTATGCCTTGCCGGTTGATGAGACAGCCATGCCGCCAGCCTGGCTGCGCTATTTGCATTGGTGCTTTCGCCCACATTACCTGCTGCAACGGTTTGTGCCGTGCTCCGGTTTGCATCACTGCCTGTCTGACTGCTGCCGTTCTGGCTTATCGCGCCGCCAAATATTGCATTGCCTCTGTATACATTTTTGTTCTCCTCAGCCTCCCTGTCGAGCTTTTCCTGATACTGCTCATAGCCAACTGATAGAGATTGGTAGTGCCATCCTCGAACACAAGCAGCTGTGTGGCTACCTTTTTCACAAAATATCTGTCGTGTGATACAAAAATCAGTGTGCCCTTGTAGTCCTTAAGCATGCTCTCTAGTGTTTCCTTGCCTACGATATCCATATGGTTAGTTGGCTCATCGAGCACGAGCACATTCGGTCTGGTCTTTAAAATCTTACAAAGCGCCAGTCTGACCTTTTCTCCTCCGGATAGCATATTTACGTTCTTGAACACGTCCTCCCCTGAAAAAAGGAAGGCTCCGAGTGCATTTCTGGCCTCGGTTTCCGTGAGATTCGGATACTCATCCCAAAAATCATCGAGCACAGTCTTGTTGCTTGTATACATGGCCATCTGCTGGTCGAAATATCCTATCTGCACGTTGGTTCCAAAGCGGTACTCGCCTGAAAGTGCAGGGATCTTACCCACGATAGTCTTTAAAAATGTCGATTTTCCAAGTCCGTTTCCGCCGAGTATGCCAAGCTTTTCGCCTCTTTTCAAATCAAGCGACACTACGGAGAGCGGATGGTCATAGCCGATCGCAAGCTCTGATGTATAAAGCACATCGTTTCCGGTCTCCTTTTCGGGCTGGAAATTGGCATGGAAGGTCTTGTTGTCGTACTTGTCCGGCGCCTCGATAATCACCATGCGGTCGATAGCCTTCTGCTTTGACTGCGCCATGGATGTCTTGGTCGGCTTGCCCTTGAAGCGCGTAACCATACGCTGCAAACGCTCTATCTCCTTCTGCTGGGCGATGTGATCCTTCATCTGCTTGTCGTAGTTTTCCTTTTTGCGGGCGATAAAATTGGTATAATTGCCCGGATAGCGCCTTGCTGTGCCGTACTCTATCTCGTATACCACATCTACCACATTGTCGAGAAACATACGGTCATGGGATACGACAACCACTGCCTTCGGGTACGACTTCAGATAGCCCTCAAGCCACTCAATCGTCGTGACATCGAGGTGGTTGGTCGGCTCGTCCAAAAGCAGTATGTCAGGCTTTGACAAAAGCAGCTTTATGAATGCTATCTTGGTCTGCTGCCCTCCGGAAAAGTCACGGATTGGCTTTTTACGCTCATCATCTGAGAAGCCGAACTTGCGGATCATGACCTCATATTCCTTCTCATAATAGTAGCCGCCATCATCCTTGAAGGCCTCCTCCATCGCGGTATATCTGGCTACCTTTTCATCGGAATAATCATGCTCGAGCTCTGCCGCCGCGCGCGCAAGCTCTGCCTTTCGCTCGTCCATTTTCACGAAGCATTTACGCACCTCCTGCTCGAGTGTCACATCAGGATCATCAAACGCAATCTGCTTCAGATACCCTATCTCCGGATTTCCTGCCTTTGCAATAAAGGCGCTCTCATCGCTGTCGAGCTTTTCCATCTCAACCTCGCCTGAAATGAGCTTTAAAAGTGTTGTCTTGCCACAGCCGTTTCTGCCGACTATCGCTATCTTTTCTGTGTTTCTGATTTCAAAATCTATACTATGCAAAATGACGTCGTCGCCAAATGCGACAGCGCCATTACTTATCTGGTAGAGCATATACTATCCTTTCATGCTTATGCCTGCTGCTTAATTGCTAGCCATAATGTAGTTGACAAACTGTGTTGCAGTACGTCCTGAAATACCACCGTGGCTGAGTTCCCACTTGTTTGCCTCCCTGCACAGCTCCTCGTCTGAAAGTGTGCAGCCGCTCTTTCTCGCAAGCTCTGTTACGATGTTGAAGAACTCCTTCTGCGATGGCTTTGAGTAGCTGATTGTCACACCAAAACGGTTTACAAGTGACAGCTTCTCCTCAACTGTATCTGAGTGGTGCTTGTCATTGCTGTTGTCCTGGTCATTGCGGTCATTCCATGTCTCCTTGATCAGGTGACGGCGGTTAGAGGTTGCATAAATCAGTATGTTGTCAGGCTTTGTCTCCACGCCGCCCTCGATAACTGCCTTTAGGAACTTGTACTCAATCTCATGCTCCTCGAATGAGAGGTCATCCATATATATGATAAATCTGTAGTTTCTGTTTTTGATTGCTGCGATAATTTTTGACAGATATTTAAACTGATGCTTGTATATCTCAATCATGCGCAGTCCGTCATCATAATACTGATTGACAATAGCCTTGATGCTTGTTGATTTTCCGGTTCCGCTGTCTCCGAAAAGCAGCACATTGTTGGCCTTTTTGCCTGTACAAACGCTTCTGTATTGTCTGTGAGCTTTTTCTTCTGGATTTCATAACCGATCAGGTCATCGAGCATGACCGCATCCATATTGTTGATTGGCATGAAGGAGAAGCCCCCGTCCAGATGCTCCTCAATCCTGAATGCCTTGTTGAGCCCAAACATGCCGACTCCGTATGCCTTGTAAAAGCCTGTTACCACATCAAAGAACTCCTGCTCGTCCTTAGCTGCCTCAAGCTTCTTGCTCAGCGCCCTTACCTTCTCGCTGACATTGTGATTGTACATAAGTCCTTTTTCACAATGGCCTTATAATTGCTGATCTGTGTGAAGCAGTCTATTCCGAGTGCTGACTCGATTGGCTTGAAATCATAATCGAAAAGCTTCTTAAAAATCCTGAAATCGTTTGCCACAAGCCCGTTTACGCTGCCATCGCTGGCTCCGACCTTCTCACAGGTGATGGAAAACGGATTCTCACTCATCATAAGGAAGAAAGTGAGATAGTTGTGCCACAGATTGTCATCAAAACCATAGTCTGTCGCTACCTTTAGGATTCTCTTGACCTGTGTATTGATGTCGCGCACAAGCTCTGTCTTGTTGTACTCGCCCACCTCAAACTGCTCAAAGAGCTGTCCCAATTTATAAAGTATCTCATCCTGAGATAAATCTCCGTACATAAGTAATTTTGATATTTCCTGATACATGGCTGTTCCTCCTGGTTTGCCTTGTTTTCGCTGCTAACAAATTATTATAAACACTGCGTCTCGATTTTGCAAGAGCTTGTGTGCCCGGTATGGCGCAGGAGACGTAAAAAGGCGGAGCTAAAACTCCACCTTTATTGTTGTGCCACGCCCCACCTCGCTGTCGAGCGTCAGCCCTGCATCATGCAGCTCCACTATATGCTTTACTATCGCAAGCCCAAGGCCCGTGCCGCCGGTCTCCTTCGAGCGGCTCTTGTCCACTCTGTAGAAGCGCTCAAAGACGCGCTCCTGCTGATCCTTTGGGATGCCTATGCCGTTGTCCTCGACCGTGAGAACTGTCTTTCCACCTAGCTTGTGTACCGTCACATTTACGGTGCCGCCCTCATTGTTGTAACGGATAGCATTCTGGCAGAGATTCTCAACGAGCTCCGTGAGAAGCTGCCTGTTGCCTCGTACCATACAGTCAGTGCCGTCAAAATTGAGTGCTACTTTTCTCTGCTCGGCATTCACCTGTAGATTTTCCATGCAGTCCTTGACCAGACCGTACAGATCAAGCTGTTCAAAGCCCTGCTGTGCCTCGCTGGAATCAAGCTCCGAGAGCTTTATGATATCATTGATCAAGGAAAGCAGGCGCTGTGCATTTCTTCTGATTTCAGTGGCAAAATGAATCTGCTGCTCCTTTTCGACCATGCCGTTTTCTATGAGCTCTGCATAGCCGGAGATGGCTGTGAGCGGAGTCTTTAGCTCGTGTGACACATTGGCTGTGAAGTCCTGTCTGCTCTTTGCCGCGGCAAGCACGCCTCATGCTGTATCCTTATCGCATTCATGAACGGCACAAGTTCCTTGTACTCTGTCTTTTTCTGGATGACAGAGGCCTGCTCCAGGTTGCCTGCGAGTGTCTCGATTGGCTTCATGAGCTTTCTGGTCAGGCTCTTGGCGAGAACCACACATATTCCTACTATGATAACCGTCACTATAAGCATGGCAGGTATACTGCTTGCAAACATGTTCCAGATACTTCTCGCTGCAATGGAGACACGCAGTACCGTTCCATCATTGAGCTTTATGGCATGATAGAAGGTATTGCTGTTCATGGTAGCTGATGTTCTCACGCTGTCTCCCATACCTTTATCAAATGCTGATTCAACTTCCGGTCTATCGCCATGATTTTCAAGTTTTTTCACATCATTTTGATTGTCATACAGCACTGTGCCGTCCTTGTCAACCCAGGTGACACGAATACCTCCACGTCAATCTGCGGGATTTCATTTATATCCTGTTTTAGTATTCCGGTGCTTTCTATTGTCTCTGCCATGACCTGCAGGTCTTCCTTTACCTGCTTCTGAAAGAGGTAATAGTTGATTACTGTCATGGAAACCATAGTGGCAATCGCTACAAAAAGTGCTGTCGCTACCAGATAGTAATTAATCTTCTTTTTCATGCTGTACGCTCCGCTTATGTATATTAGAAATCATTATAACAGCTATTATTCTATAACATAGCCCACATTTCTGACTGTCTTTATCCTGCTGCCATAGTCACCCAGCTTGTGGCGGAGTGTCTTTATGTGCATGTCCACTGTACGTGTCTCGCCCTCAAAGTCAGTATCCCAGACGCTTCTCATGATGACCTCCCTGGTCATGACTATGCCCTGACTGCCCATCAGAAGCCTTAAAAGCTCGTACTCCTTGTATGTAAGGTCAACCGGCTCATTGTTCACTGTAACCACATGGCGCTCATGGTCAATCACCAGATCATCCAGCTTTAAAAGCTTCGGCTCCTCCTTCGCTGTTCTCCTGAGCAGTGCCTTTACTCTTGTGATAAGCTCCATGATTGAGAAAGGCTTTTTGATGTAATCATCTGCGCCTCCGTCAAGCCCTTTTATCATATCCATCTCTGTGGTCTTGGCTGTGACCATTATAATAGGAATATCCTGTGTGGCCGGACGTTTTCTGAGCTTTCTCACGATATCGTAGCCACTCTCATCCGGAAGCATCACATCAAGCAGTATGAGGTCCGGTACGAGCTCATCCAGCTTCTTGTAAAATTCCTTTGCGTTTTCAAATGCACTGACGATGTAATTACTGTTTTTTAAAGCAATAGTCTCTATTTCACGTATGCTCTCGTCGTCCTCTACAATATAAATAAGTGCCATAGCTTTCTCCATTTCAAAAATCTTATGTAAAATTTTTACCTGCTTTTTACTTTCGATTATACATTACTAATGTAAAACAGACGATGGTTTTATGTAAAATTTATGTAAAATCCATCGTCTGTATCAATTTTGTCTGTATATAACTATGATTTAATTTTTCAGCATAAAGATTAAATCATGATTTGCGAACTTTGTCATCAAGCGCAAACTCAACCCACTCAGCAATATTTGTCGCATGGTCTCCGATACGCTCAAAGTATTTTGCAACCATGAGAAGATCCTCTGCCTGCTCACCATCCTCCGGATGCTCCCTGATGAAATCAATAAGCTCAGCCTTTACCTTATCAAAAAGCTCATCAACCACATCATCCTGCTTCATCACTATGTGAGCCTTGTCATTGTTCTTCTCAACATATGCCTCGATTGCCCTGATAAGCATAAGCATTGTCTCTGAAGCCATGCTCTTGACATGCTCTATATTGACCCTGTATGGCTTGTCACTGCTCATCAAAATGGTCATCTCGCTGATATCGGCTGCGTGGTCTCCTATACGCTCCATATCAGTAACCATCTTCATCGCTGCAGAAATTGTTCTAAGGTCTCTTGCTACAGGCTGCTGCTGCATGAGCAGATTAAAGCACAGGCTCTCTATCTTTTTCTGCTCTCTGTCTATCTCCGAATCGCCTCCATGATGTCTTTGGCGCTATCGGCATCCTGATGTATAAATGCTCGATTGCTTTCTGGATTGACTCCTCAATCATGCTTCCCATGTGCATCATTTCTTCATTCAGCTTCTTAAGCTGCTCGTCGAATTTCGATCTCATTAACCAAACCTCCCTGTGATGTAATCCTCTGTTCTCTTGTCCTGTGGATATGAGAAAATCGTCTTTGTGTCGCCAAACTCAACCATATCTCCCACAAGGAAGAAGGCTGTATCGTCTGACACACGCACTGCCTGCTGCATGTTATGTGTTACAACCACAACTGTGTACTTTTTCTTTAAATCCTCCATGAGTTCCTCTATCTTTGAAGTAGAGATGGGGTCAAGCGCTGATGTTGGCTCATCCATCAAAAGCACCTCCGGCTGTACGGCAAGCGCTCTCGCAATACACAGTCTCTGCTGCTGTCCACCCGAAAGTCCCATAGCAGATTTCTTTAATCTATCTTTAACTTCATTGAATATCGCAGCACCCTGAAGGCTTTCCTCAACTATCTGGTCGAGTATCTTTTTATCCTTGATGCCATGCACTCTCGGCCATATGCGATATTGTCATATATGCTCATCGGGAACGGATTTGGCTGCTGGAAAACCATGCCGACCTTTTTGCGAAGTACTGTTGTATCGACTGATGGTGCATATATATTCTCACCATCTATCTCTATGCTTCCCTCGATTCTGACGTTTTCAACCAGATCATTCATTCTGTTGATACACTTTAAAAATGTAGACTTACCACATCCTGACGGTCCGATCAGCGCTGTCACGCTGTTTTCTTTTATGTCCATATTGACACCATGCAGTGCATGATTCTGGCATAATACAGATTCAGGTCGCGAACCTGAATTTTGATTTTTTTCTCCATTTGTATCTCCTGCAACATGTAATAAATTTCTTGTTTTCGAGAATACATTATATGGATGCTTTGTAAAATGCTCTATCAGATGTATGTAAAATCTATGTCAAATTTTTACACACATAAATTATTCGCACTGTTTGTATTTATTATTTGTATACACTATTTATATGCTTTATAGTCGGCTTTATTAAAGTACTGTCTGGTTAAAGTATTGTATCTTTAATAATTAAAAGCTCATCCATTATCCTGTCTGCATCAATATTTGAGTAATTGATAATAAACTGATGCCTGTCCTCCTTTGGCTTGATCAGGTTGAAATGGGTAATCGCCTGAAGCTTTATACCTTTTTTCAATAGCAGCTCTTCAACTGTTTTGTCCGGAAGGTTCGTGTCAAACTGTATGATAAAATGCAGTCCGGAGTCATTTTCTATTACCCTGCATTCCTTTTCAGTGAAGCAGCCTTTTATGGACGAAAGCACGCTCTGGCGCTTTCTGCCGTAGTGCAGTCTCATCCTGTTTATGTGCTTTTCAAAATAGCCCTCGCTGATAAATCGTGCCAGCGTGTACTGCTCAAAGGTGGATACCGTACATGAGTAAAATGAAAGCCTCCTGTAAAACTCATTTGCCAGATGCTCCGGCAGCACCATGTAGCTGATTCGGATGGTGGATGTGAGAGACTTTGAAAATGTATTTATATAGATGACCTTTTCACACGCATCTATCGAGAGGATTGGCGGTATCGGGTGTCCGTTCATGCGAAACTCACTGTCATAATCATCCTCTATGATGTATCTGTCGCTGCTCTCGTTGGCCCATGCCAAAAGCTCATAGCGGCGGTTCACAGGCATGGTGATTCCTGTCGGGAAATGGTGTGTCGGGCTGATATGTGCTATCTGCGCGTTCGCTTTCTTTATAAGCTCCACGCTGATGCCCTGCTCATCCATCTGCACCGGCAGGCATTTTGCATTGTTGCACTCGTATATCTGGCTGATTTTCTTATAGCCCGGATCCTCACGCAGTATACCTTGTCCGTCCCCAAAAGCTTCACAAGCAGTCCGTACAGATACTCTGTTCCCGCTCCGACTATTATCTGGTCCGGGTCCACATTCATACCGCGAAACGATGACAGATGACTTGCTATCGCTTCCCGAAGCACTCTCACTCCGCCACACGGCGACACCGACAAAAGCTCCTGCTCCCTAAGGGAAATCGTCTCTCGCATGAGCTTTGCCCATATGGAAAATGGAAAGTTACCCGAGTCTGTCCTGTTTGATGAGAAGTCAAATATACTTTCATCCTGCTCAGGCGGCAGCTTTATGCTAAGCTCCTTCTGCACCGGTGCCTTGATTACTCTGATATCTGACACATCGGCTATGAAATAGCCCTTCTTGGGCCTTGCAAACATATAACCCTCGCCTATCAACTGGTCATATGCATTTTCAACCGTAATGGTACTAACTCCCAGATTCTTGGCGAGGGTACGTTTTGATGGCATTTTCTCCCCGGAGCTTAATTTTCCCTGTGATATATCGTTTTTGATGCACTCATACAGGCATTTGTATAGTGGTCCATCTGTTTTTGTGAGGTCGTAGGTCAGCATTTGATTCACCGCTTTCTGGCATTTTTATTTTCCTTATTTTGAATATTTTAATATTACCAGATGTGGCGTAATATTGCAACCATGATATATGGCTGGCATGAGCAAATACAGCCCGGCGGCGCAGGCGACGAGTACACTCCCGTGTTCGCTACGCTTTGCTGCCAAGATACTGTAAGAATTATGCCTTATAGTTTTTCTATGCCAGACGAAACCGTCGCTACTCGCCCTCCATGGCTCGATAGCTCCTTGCCCCGCGTCCATGCCGGTGCATTTCTGGTTCTCTTGGGCATAATTCAACAGTATCTAAGCAGCTCCGCTATGCGCTCTCACGAGAGTATACACGCCGCCCTGCGCCACCTAAACATATTTGCTCACGCCTGACTTCTTCCGTCATATAAATGATTAAAGGGACAAAATACCTTTTGACCCTCATATCATATAAATTGATAAAAAAATACAAACGCAAAAAACAAAAGGAGATTTAACAAATGAAAAACAATAAGAATACTCAATACGAACTCAACAAAGGGCTTGCACAGATGCTCAAGGGCGGTGTCATCATGGATGTCACTACTCCGGAACAGGCCAGGATTGCCGAGGCTGCCGGTGCATGTGCTGTCATGGCGCTTGAAAGAATCCCTGCTGATATCAGAGCCGCAGGCGGTGTTTCAAGAATGAGCGACCCTAAGATGATTAAGGGCATTCAGGAGGCTGTCAGCATCCCTGTCATGGCAAAGTGCCGTATAGGTCACTTCGTGGAGGCTCAGGTGCTCGAGGCTATCGAGATTGACTACATTGATGAATCTGAGGTGCTTTCACCTGCTGATGATGTGTACCATATCAATAAGAGAGATTTCAAGGTGCCTTTCGTATGTGGTGCAAGAGATCTCGGTGAGGCTCTCCGCCGTATCAACGAGGGAGCTTCCATGATCCGTACAAAGGGTGAGCCCGGTACAGGTGATATCGTGCAGGCTGTCAGACATATGAGAAAGATGAATTCTGAGATTGCTAAGCTAACTTCCATGCGTGAAGATGAGCTTTTCGAGGCAGCTAAAAATCTTCAGGTGCCTTTCGAGCTGGTTAAGTTTGTTCACGATAACGGCAAGCTTCCGGTTGTAAACTTTGCGGCCGGTGGTGTGGCTACTCCGGCTGATGCGGCTCTTATGATGCAGCTCGGTGCTGAGGGTGTGTTCGTCGGTTCAGGTATCTTCAAATCAGGCGATCCTGCCAAGAGAGCTGCCGCTATCGTAAAGGCTGTGACAAACTTTACAGATGCAAAGCTCATCGCAGAGCTTTCTGAGGATCTCGGTGAGGCTATGGTCGGAATCAACGAGAGCGAGATTAAAATCATCATGGAGGAAAGAGGCAAATAAAATGAAATCAGGACTTAAGATTGGTGTTTTAGCCGTTCAGGGAGCGTTTATTGAGCACAAGCGCATGCTTGAGTCTCTTGGGTGCGAATGTGTAGAGTTGCGCCGGAAATCAGATATCTGTGACATAGACGGACTCGTGCTGCCGGGCGGTGAGAGCACTGTGCAGGGCAAGCTGCTCCGTGAGCTTGATATGTTTGATGAGCTTAAGAGAAGAATCGCAAACGGACTTCCGGTGCTTGCAACCTGCGCCGGTCTTATCCTTTTAGCTTCACATATCAGCAACGATGACAACGTATATTTCGGCACTCTGCCTGTCACTGTTAAAAGAAATGCCTACGGCAGACAGCTTGGAAGCTTTAAGGCTACAGCAAGGTTTGACAATAGCTTTGACTTTACCATGACATTTATCAGAGCACCTTACGTGGAAGCTATTGACGACTCCGCCAAAAATGATGTACATGTGCTCGCCGAGTATGACGGCAAAATTGTCGGTGTACAGTATAAGAACCAGATTGGGCTGGCTTTTCATCCGGAGCTTGATGATGATACACGGATTCATCAGAGGTTTTTGGAGATGATATCTGCAAATTAAATCACGTCTACAGTCTGAGGCCGGGGCAGATGCCCCGGATTTTTATACCGACTTTTTGTGGTAAAATATAAAATGCATTTTTTTTAATATATGGTATAATAAAATAGTAGAGTGAAGATTATTTTTTAAGGAGGGGTAGCATATGCCAAAAGCTATGTATAATCTTATTGGACAATACATTGAAGAAATCAAAAAAATTTATGGTTCACATGTCAGACAGATTATTTTATATGGTTCGTATGCCAGAGGCGATTTCAGACCCGACTCAGATATAGATATTATGATTTTAGTTGATATGTCAGATATTGAACTTAAATCTTATGGTGAGAAGCTTTCCTATATGACTTATGACTTTAATCTGGATCATGACATTGACATAAAACCAATTGCCAAAAGTGAAGAGATTTTTAATAAGTGGGTAGTAAATTATCCATTTTATTCAAATATTCATAAAGAGGGGGTTATACTATATGGAGCAGCATGATGTAGAAATTGGTACAAGAAGAGATCTTGTTCTATATAGAATTGAAACCTCAAAGAATGACTTAAAATCCGCAAAGGTGCTATTGTCTATTGATGATTATAAAGGAGCTAATAACAGAGCCTACTATGCAATTTTTTCATGCTATAAATGCAGTACATGCTACTAGTGGAAAAGCATATAAGAGACACAAGGATGCAATAGCTAATTTTAATAAAGACTATGTTAAAACAGAAATTTTTCCCAGAGAAATAGGAAGAAAAATTGGAATGGCAGAGGAAATTCGTCATGCAAGCGATTATGATGATTTTTATATTGCAAGCAGAGAAGAAGCAGAGCGGCAAATTACAGTTGCAGAAGAATTTATAAATCTTGTCGAAAAATATTGTGAGAAACAGCTCGATTAAAATCCGGGGCATCTGCCCCGGATTTTGTTGTTTCTTATGCCTTATAATATAGTTTTAAAAAGCTCAAAACTCCAGAGTCACCTTAAACAGATCGCCGTCCACAGTCAGCTCCAAAGTACCATTCATGAGCTTCATGAGACTTTCTGCAATAGACAGTCCAAGTCCGCTGCCCTCGGTATTTCGTGAGCTGTCTCCTCTGACAAAACGCTCCTTAAGCTCATCGCTTGAAATATTAAGCGGTGTAGCTGATACATTCTTGAAGGTTATGATGGCTCCGCTGTCCTTTGGAATGATGTCAATGTACACTCTCGTGCACGGCTGGCATATTTGTTGATATTGTTCATCAGGTTGTCAAACACTCTCCACAGATGTCGTCCGTCTGCCTGAATCATGACAGGCGTAACGTCATTTTTGATAATTAAATCAAGATTATTTTTCTCGAATTTTTCTTTGTATTCTCCGGCTACCTGTGACAGCATAACAGCCGCATCCAGTTCCTCAAGTTCTACATTTATGCTGCCGGTAGATGCCTTCGAAGCGTCAAGTAAATCCTGAATTAATTTTTTCAGACGTGATGACTGTCTGTCGAGAACGTCAAGATATTCGCGTACCTTCTCGTTATCTATGTCCTCCTTCTGCAACAGGTCCACATAATTGATAATCGAGGTGAGCGGTGTCTTGATATCATGCGACACATTTGTGATGAGCTCCGTCCTGAAGCGCTCGCTCTTCATTTTTTCAGAGACCGCGGCCTCTATTCCATTGCTCACATTATTCAAATCCTCTCCATGCTTTCTGAAAAACAGCATAAGCCTTGATGTATCAACCGGCTGTGAAAAATCACCGTTTGCTATAGCCTTTGCGGCGCATCTTATCCTGTCATACTGCATGATAAATGCGATAAGCAGAGCAAGCTCTATAAGCTTTATAATGAATATAAATCCAATACTCCCTATTCCAAATCCTATAAGCTCAAGCAGGCATATGAAACCGAATGCCAGCATACTGATCAGAAACAGCGGTACATTTCTTTCTATCCATGAAAAGCCGTATCTGATTGGGGCAAATACCATCCTGCATAGCTTTTTGACAGGCTTTAAGAAAAATCTCACAACATAGTAGCACAATGTATGCTTCCAGAACTCATGTGCCCTGATTCTTACGTATGTTGTCAGGATTGCTTCAAGCGAAACCATGGTTGCCGCCAGACAAATGAGTGCCACCACCGGAAGCTGCTTTATAAGCAAAAAGCCTGCCGGAAATACCATAAAGTCTGCAAACATTGTCACTCCAAGCATCACCTCATACGGCAGCCTGTCATATAATCGTAATTTAATTTCTTCCGAATCCTCACGTTTTCCGGCAACTGTCAGCAGATACCCCGCTGTAATCACAAAACCAAGTATAAATATGACAAACAATACACTTAAATGAGCCTCTGTAAATTCCATGACGTCAAGTAAGCTGTCTGCCTGATTGAAGTAATCGCCCTTTTCCTGAAGCTGCTGCGGAAGCTTTGCATACACATAATAGTACTCAGGCTTATCTTCCGTTTGGGTGTATGGATAGTACACAATTCCGGTATCCGATATATTAAAGGTATCCGGTAAAAGCTCATAGCTCTCATTCACCTGCTCCACCACTTTTATGATTTCGTAGCTGTCATAATAAATATCCTCATCATAATCGTAGTAAGAGCCGTCACTATCAAAGCGCGAATCGCCGTCATCACTCAGATTCATGCCACACTTTATATGATTTCCTTTTTCATCATAGCACTTTACATTTTTCCACTCGGCAAAGCCTGTAATATCGAGTGACTGGCCTGTAAACATCTCCTCGTAGGCAAAGTAATTATTTCCATTCTCATCGGTTTTCTCAACTGCCTTATATAAGCCAAGCGAGCTGTTATCGTTAGAGCCTGTCATCACCCTCACCTTTGGAATGACATAAGCGGTACCATCATTCAGGCACAGATAAAAGAGCCCATTTGTCTTGGAATACATGATTGAGCTGATTCTCTCACTGTTCATACTGTTTGATGCATCGTCTGACTCTTCATAGCTGCCGCTCATTGCATCCCACAGATATGATAGCCTGTTCCACTTTAAGTTCTTTGCCTTGTAGCTAAAAATATAATCCGGATTTGATATTTCATCCACACTTGAATACACCTTTGCTGCATCAGATTTTACATCTACCTTGTCCTCTGATGTTTCATTACTCTTTACCACTGCGGCCTGCAGATTTGTATCGTCCATCATCTGCGAAAATGCATTGTCATCACCGGATTCATAATTGTACACCATCTGTCTGCTATAGGCTCCTGCAATATTCGCATGAATTTCATCCCTTAGCTGTGCTGTGCTTTCATAATTGTTTGTATACACTGCAACTAACGTTGTTACAACAAGCCCTGCCGCCATGACCGAGCATACTATAAATGCCGCCAGCTTAAGCCACAGATTTCTTGATATTTTTTTCATATCATTCACCTTCCATTTTATAGTGCTTCACTTGACAAAGCTGTATCAAGCATGCACCTATTCAGCGTCAATTTTGTATCCGCGTCCCCAGATGACCTTTAAGTACCTTGGCTCAGCCGGATTTATCTCAACCTTTTCTCTGAGATGACGGATATGTACCGCCACCGTGTTTTCTGTCCCATACGGCTCATCCTTCCAGACCTTTGCATATATCTGATTCGGCGAATACACCTCGCCGGATGCTCCATGAGAAGCTTCAAAATATCGTACTCTGTACGTGTGAGATTTGCTGCCTCGCCATCAACTGTCACCGTCTTTGATTTGTCATCGAGCTCAATGCCGCCTATTACCAGCTTTCCTGCGCTTGTATTGCCTGCGCCAAGAAGCATGTATCTCCTGATCTGCGACTTCACCCTTGCCTGCAACTCTACCGGGTTAAACGGTTTCGTCACATAGTCGTCTGCTCCGACCGTGAGCCCGAGTACCTTGTCAGTGTCCTCACTTTTGGCAGTGAGCAGTATGACCGGCACATTAGAGATTTTTCTGATTTCCACCATTGCCTCTATGCCGTCCATGACAGGCATCATGATGTCCATCAGGACAAGATGCACATCATTGTGTTTTACTATATCGAGCGCCTCCAGCCCGTTTCGCGCCGGGATTACCTCGTAGCCATCGCTGGTCAAATAAATGCTGATTGCTGATACAATGTCTTTTTCATCATCACATACTAATACTTTATACATAATTGCCTCCGGAAGTTTTATGTTGATCTTATTGTATCAATTGTAACATTAAAATCCAATTATGTAACACATTAAGATTTGTTTAAGAAATAATCTTTATGAAACTAAAAAGAAGCTCCGATTTACTGATATCAAATCGAAGCTTCTTTTCTTAGTTAGTTTATTATATTTGTTATTTACTATATTAGTTAATTTATTATTATGATTAAAGGGATAAAATACCTTTTGACCCTCATATCATTATAATAACCGGTTGATTTGTTTACTTCGCCTGGAATTTCTTTGCCAGCACCTTTGTCAGGATGTTGATTAAGAATACGATTACGAGAAGCACAACCGCAATTCCAAATGCCTGGTCGAATTTTCCTTCACTTGTCGCTGCAAGGTAGAGCTTGATGGTAAGTGTTCCACCTGACTGCATTATCTTTGAGAAATAACCGCTGGCGACCTTTGGAAGCATTCCTGCACTTCCTGCTGTAAAGAGGAGTGCTGCTGACTCACCTACTATTCGGCCGATTGCAAGGATAACACCTGTGATGATTCCCGGCATGGCTGACGGCAGCAGGATGGTACGGATGGTGTGCCATTTTCCGGCTCCAAGTCCGACTGCTCCGTGTCTGTAGCTGTCCGGTACAGTTTTCAGCGCCTCCTGTGTATTTCTGGTAATGAGAGGCAGCACCATGAGTGTCAGTGTCAGCGAGCCTGTCAGGATACTGTAGCCAAAGCCTATTGTCTGTCCGAAAAACATCATTCCGAAGAGGCCAAAGATGATTGACGGTATTCCTGCAAGTGTCTCTGTGGCAAACTCTATTGTGGATACGAGCTTACCCGGCTTTGCATACTCATTCAAGTACACGGCTGCTCCCACTCCGACAGGAGTTGCTATGAGCATGGTGATAATTATGATGTAAAGTGTATTGAGCAGGTTTCCCGCTATTCCTACGGTGCCTCTTAAGACGGATGTCTCGCTGGTCAGAAACTGCCAGTTTACCTGGCCGATTCCCCTGACAAATACATATATGATGATTCCCGCAAGCAGCACTACCGATAATGCTGCGCACAGATATATGAAAAAATATACTACATCATCGCCTATTCTGTGGCGTTTTCCATTTATACTAGTCATTTTCCACAGCTCCTTTCTTTTTGAGTTTCATAAGGGTGAGGTTGATTATCATGATAAACACAAAAAGCACAAGACCTACTGAGAAAAGCACCTGTCTGTGAAGTCCGCTGGCGTATCCCATCTCGCTGACGAGCTGTGTGGTAAGGAAACGCACTGAGTTGAACGGAAGTGGAAAACTTACCGTTCCGCCGGCCACCATGTTGATAGCCATCGCTTCTCCGAGTGCACGACCTATTCCGAGCACGATTCCTGTCATGATTCCTGACTTTGCTGCCGGAACCGTCACTTTAAATATTGTCTGTATCTTTGTTGCTCCAAGAGCGAGGGATGCCGCTCTCATCTGCTGCGGAACCGCCTGTATTGATGATACGCTCATGTTGATTACCGTAGGAAGAATCATGATTGCAAGCACTATAATTGCTGCAAGCAGGTTTGATCCTCCGGTAAACTGATGTGTTGCTGAGTTTGCAAAAACATGCTTCTCGAGCTTGTATAATACCGGATTAAGTATCATAAGTCCCAAAAGTCCATAGATTACTGATGGAATGGCTGCAAGCAGCTCTACTGCCGGCTGCACTACTGCTGAGAGCTTTTTGTTTGACACCTCAGTGAGAAAGACTGCCGTAAGAAGTGCAATTGGCACTCCTATAAGGATAGATACTGCTGTTCCTATGATGGATGTGAGGATTATGTACAATATTCCGTAGCTTGGGTCTGCCGCTGTCGGCGCCCATTTTGTCCCAAATAAAAGGTTTAACACTCCGACCTTGAAAAATGCCGGTGCGCCTTTGAGGAACATATAAATTGTTATTGATAATACTGCGAATATTGCCACAACCGCACATACCGTGAATATTATTTTGGCAACATTCTCTACTATGGATTTCTGTTTCATTTGATACTCCTTGTTTCAAAAAGTTCCCCAGGAAACCTGCCATTTCCTGAGGAAACCCTTGTATCTTTATTATGACCGGTAATTTCTACTGTGGGAGGATAAGGCCTACCTTCTTGATTACTGCCTGTCCCTCATCTGAGTTTACATAGTCAAACCAAGCCTTAACAATATCGTTCTGCTCGTCAATCTTGCCCTTTGTAGCCATTACGAATGGACGAGAAAGAAGATATTTGCCTGCCACAATGTTTTCCTCTGTTGCCTCTACTCCGTCAATTTTCATTGCTGTTACTGTATCATCAAGCACGTCAAGTGAAACATATCCGATTGCTCCCGGTGTTGAGCCTACCTTTGCAAGAACTGCTCCTGTTGAATCAAGCTCCTGTGCATATTTGCACTGATCCTTTACATCAAGAAGCTCCTCGAAGGCTCCTCTTGTTCCTGAAGCTGCCTCACGGCCGATTGCTACGATTGCCTCGTCTTTTCCACCAAGGTCTTTCCAGTTTGAAATCTCGCCTGTGTAGATTTTCTTTAAGTCATCTGATGTAAGCTCTGTTACTGAGTTGTCCTTGTCTGTGATAACTGCGATTCCATCGATTGCTACGATGTTTTCCTCAACGCCGTTTGCTTTCTCATCATCTGTAAGTGCTCTTGATGAATCTCCGATATCTACGCTTCCTGCTGTCACTGACTCGATTCCTGAACCTGAGCCTGTATACTCAACTGTTACTGTTACTCCAGGGTTCTTCTCCATGAATGACTCCTTGAGTGCCTCACAAAGCTTCTCCATTGAAGTACTTCCTGCAAGTGAAAGTGAACCGCTTAAGTTCTCATTTGATGTGCCTTCATCTGCGCTTGTATCTGCATTGTTGTCTGCTCCGTCTGAGCTTGAGCCACACCCTGTAAATGCTGCTGTCATCATTGTTGCAGCAGTTGCTAAAACTAAAAGTTTTTTCATACGTATTTTTCATTTTAATTCCTCTTTCATTTCTTTCTTGATTGATTTCTTTGTTTGTTACAACTGATATAGTAACGGGGAAATGTAAAATGCAAAATCATTAGTGTGTAAAATGCATGTAAAAAAATAGTTTTAATTTTTAAGCATTTTATCACCTGCACATTTTTCTTATTTCATGTTCTACATCCATTGGGTCCAATGGACTTTCTGCTGTTTCATATGTCAATATGAGATTTTTTCCCTGATAATATCCATTTTCGTTATATTTCATTATCTTTCTATAGGCTTTATTCCGATAATCAGGATTATCTATCAATCCCAAATGCTCCCATATAATTATATCACCTTTTTTCTTCTCAACCGTAAAATCAGGATAATAAATATTATTTTCTATTTTAACCGGTCTTTCATACTCAAACTTTAGATTATTATCGTACAGTGCGGTCGCAATAATCACTTCTGATTTGGAGCGTACAAGAATTCCCATTTTTGTGTAAAACTTTAGATTCTCCGGATTAGGAGCATGCCCATTTTCATTTTCTTTTTTATCATCAGCTAAAAGTATATTACTATAATGCCTTTGTTGAAGCATGTTATGAGCATAATCGGTTCTATATTTTTCTTGTGCTTTTCTGTTTGTCTCAAGTAGTCTGAGCTCATTTATTGTATCCTTCAAATGAAGCTCCAGATATTTTTTATTGACAAGATTTCTGATTTCTTTATCATTTTTCTTTGATAAATACTCTCTTCTACCATTTTTCCAAATATACCATTTAACATTTCCATCCTTTTGTGTTGGATAGATTGTTCCTTCTTCTGCTATAGCTTCAAGACTTTTTTGTGTACAGGTTATTTCTCTTTCCAACCAGTTAATTCTATTATCTAGTGAGCTTATTTTATTTTCCTCCTTAATCTTTACATTATGTGATGCTATATGTAGTTTTACCAGTAATTCTATTGTATTTGTGGGGAATATGATAAATGTAAATCTGTCATTTATCTTCAAAAGTGGAGAATATGATCTCCATTGGTTTGATAGCATTATATAAATATAGAAACAGGCTGTAATTTTGAGCTGTTTTATGATTTTTAGGGATTTCAGCTACTTTTTTGGTGATTTTTCCGGCTGTTTCGCCGGGTTTAGGGTGCTGTTTTAGGGATTTCAGCGGTTTCAGCTACTTTTTGGGGAAATTTTCCGGCTATTTGGCTGGGGTTTAGGGTGCTGTTTTAGGAATTTCAGCGGCTTCAGCTACTTTTTTATGG